>Ga0207061_1278_pt2 | contig 9767 bp, 6 predicted proteins | sample Alteio_BWMinCont_31_FD_153275 | JGI IMG/M metagenome (GOLD analysis project Ga0207061, IMG submission 153275) | Enriched cells from forest soil in Barre Woods Harvard Forest LTER site, Petersham, Massachusetts, United States -... | ecosystem: Environmental > Terrestrial > Soil > Temperate forest >... | reverse complement strand
CGCCCGAAGATCTGGATCCGAGGATTGAGGCCCTGGTGAACGACCTGATCGGCCGTGTCGCCGATAAGTGGACGATGTTGGTTCTCGAGGTCCTGACCGAAAAAGGAGTGCTGCGATTCACGCGGCTGAGCGAATTGGTGGATGGCGTCAGTCAAAAGATGCTCACACAAACCTTGCGCCACATGGAGCGCGACGGCCTGTTGACAAGGACTGTGCATCCCGTCGTGCCGCCGAAGGTTGAATACGAACTGACGCAACTCGGCTTGAGCTTGGGCGCGGCTTTTTGCGGGGTCTGGGTCTGGGCAGCGGAAAACCTCGAGCACGTTGAGCAGGCCCGTCGCAAGTTCGACAAGAAAGGCGGCACGAACTCATAGACGGCAGAGAAGAATGGGCGAAGGAGTCATGGCGGCGGTCTCACCCAACAACCGGGCTCTCTATGCGCTCAGCATCTTCCTCAGCGCGTTTCTGCTCTTTGAAGTTCAACCGCTCGTAGCGAAGGAAATCCTGCCATGGTTCGGCGGCTCGGCGGGGGTGTGGACAACCTGCATGCTGTTCTTCCAGTTGCTGCTGCTGGGCGGATACGCGTACGCGCATTGGCTATCCCGCGGCCGCCATCGGTGGGTCCATGCGGTCGTGCTGGTGGCCAGCGTGCTGATGTTCCGTATCATTCCAACCGATTCATGGAAGCCGTTGGATGGCAAGGATCCGGTCTGGAGAATTCTGTGCCTGTTGACGGCCACGGTGGGGCTGCCTTATTTCACTCTGGCGTCCACCAGTCCTTTGCTTCAGAACTGGTATGCGCGCCAGCATCGCGCCGGAATGCCGTACCGCTTCTTTGCGCTTTCGAACTTCGCCTCCATGCTCGCGTTGCTGAGCTATCCGATCGTGGTCGAGCCTCGAATGAGATTGCACACTCAGGCTTGGGTGTGGTCGGTAGGTTTCCTGATTTGTGCGGCATTGAACTATGGGCTCTTCAGGCAATCCGCTGTCTTCTCCGTGCACGAGCATGAGGACCGGACAGCGGTCCCTGATGCTCCGCCGCGAAAACACCAGCGCGTCATCTGGGTGTTGCTCCCCGCGTGCGCTTCAGCCCTCCTGCTTGCGGTGACCAATCACATCACGCAGAACATTGCCGCAATCCCGCTCTTGTGGATTCTTCCCCTGAGCGTTTATCTGTTGAGCTTCATCCTGTCCTTTGAAGATTTACGTTGGTATCGCCGCCGAATATTTCTCGCGTTGTTCGCCGTGGCGCTGGGAGCTATGGGTTACGCAGCGGACCCACGATTGCAGGTCGATGACATCCGGGTGCTGGTACCGGTATACATTGGCGGGCTGTTCATCTGCTGCATGGTCTGCCACGGTGAACTTGCCAGGAGTAAGCCATCCACGCGTTGGCTCACTTCGTTTTACTTGATGGTCGCGCTGGGCGGCGCCATCGGCGGACTGTTCGTCGCCGTTCTGGCGCCGGCGATTTTCCCGGCACTGGTGGAATTTCCGCTTCTTCTGGTGGCGACGCCGGCCGCAATCCTCTGGATGCTGTGCTCGGACCGTCGGGTCTCACAGGCCGGACTGGCAGCGCCGGAGGCGATCATGCCGAAGCAGCGCCCGACGGGAGTGATTACAGCGCTCAGTCGGGCGCCGTTCTGGCCTCTGTGGATTTTGTCTCTTGCGGGTGTCTTGGGTCTCGGCGGCTATCTGGCGAAGGGCGAGTGGGCGGATCTGAGCGAGGCGCGCCTTCTGTCTCGAAATTTCTACGGAGCGCTGCGTGTCGAGGACGACCAGGAACTCGGCGTCCGCGAACTCGCCCACGGAACCATCAGTCACGGGGAACAATACCTGAACCCCGCGAAGCGACGGCGTCCCTTGACCTACTATGCTGCCGGCACGGGAATCGGTCTTTTGATGGCAGACCTGCGGAAGAATGGCGCTTTTCGGCTCGGCGTAATCGGGCTCGGGACCGGCAGCATGGCCGCCTGGGGACGGGCGGGCGACGACATCCGGTTCTATGAGATCAACGCGCGAGTTTTGGACATCGCACGAACCCAGTTCACTTTCCTCGCCGACTGTGCGTCCCCTGCTGAAGTCGTGTTGGGCGACGCGCGTCTTTCTCTCGAGCGCGAGCCTGCCCAACACTTCGACGTGCTGGTCGTGGATGCCTTCTCCGGGGATTCGATTCCGGTGCACCTCCTCACGCACGAGGCATTCGAGGTCTATTTTCACCATTTGAAGCCGGACGGCATCCTGGCGGTACATGTGTCGAATTCGTATCTGGATCTGGCTGCGCCGGTCGCCGCACTGGCGCGCCAATTGGGACGTGAAGCGCACTTGATTCTGAATGAAGAGGATTTAAAGACGAGGACTTTCTCCGCGGACTGGGTGCTGGTGGGAGACAACGAGTCGGAGCGTTTTCCTTGGATCAAGGACAAGGAATCGGAGATCCAATTGATGCCCGGCCTGCGCATATGGACCGACGACTTCAGCAATCTTTGGCAACTCCTCAACCTATGAGGTTCAAACCGCGCCGGGGCCGTAATGAAATCCATGGCTAAGAGAATCGGTGTCTTCGCGATTGGAGTGGCCTTACTGGTCGTCACGGTCGCGAGTGGATTCCTTGCAGCGATGCAGCATCACTTTCACCCTTCGGCGCCACAACCACACGCTCCACCCGCTGCCAGCGCTCTTGATGCGCAGCGTCAGGACTTTCGCTATTTCCGCCAACTGGTGGCACTGGACCGCTCATTTGGGCCGACGGCCCGGGCTGAAGTCAATCGAAGGCTGGACGCGCTCGAGGCACTCGGCATTGTGCTCGATCGACCCCATTTTCGCGTGGCACTGATGCAAATCGATGCGTTGGCCGATAATGGCCATTCCAGGGTTGAGAATGAACGCAGTGCCGCGCCTCTGGAGCTTCCTGTACGTGTGGCAGACTTTTCCGACGGGGTGTATGTCATGCGCGCAACCGAAATCAATGCGGATCTGCTCGGTGGTCGGGTGAAGGCGATCGATGGACAATCAATTGACGCCGTCATGACCAAACTCGAGCAGCTGCGTGGCGGTACACCCCAGTGGCGGCGTTTGCATGCTTCGCAATATCTGACGCTGCAGGATCTGTTGTACGGCATTGATGTGGCGCCGGACATGCAGCACTCGAATTGGACGGTCGAGAGTCCTTTCGGGGCAACGATCACGAGGAGGCTGGACGCCTACGCACCGCCCGCGAGTGAGCCGGCGGTATTCGTCAAACGATGGTTGTCGAGCGAGCCCTTCGGGTTGATGGCGGGACCATGGCGGGCAGCCGAACCCGACCACCCTCTGCCGATATCATTGACTGATTTTGACGAAGCCTTTCGAAGTCTACTGTTGCCGGGAACGTGCATCCAATTCGTGCAGTTCAAATCCAACTCCGACCAGGGCGGTCAGAGCATCAAGGAATTCGTATCGAGCACTGAAAGCCGACTGCGGCAGGTCAAGCCCTGTAGTGTGATTCTCGATTTGCGCTACGACGATGGCGGCGATTTTACGAACACGTACACCTTCGCGCGCGACCTGCCGCAACTGATTCCCCCGACCGGAAAAATAGTCATGCTCACCGGCCCTGCGACGTTCTCGGCAGGAATATCCACCGCCGCTTTCGTTAAACACGCCGGCCAGGAGCGCGTCGTGATCGTGGGCGCGCCCGTGGGCGATCGCCTGCAATTCTATTCCGAGGGGGGTCGGGCGTGCCTACCGAATTACCCACTGTGCGTCGCGTACGAGACGGGTAAACATGACTACCAGCATGCGTGTACCGATTGGGATGTGTGTTTCTGGCTGAACTATTTTTTTCAGTTCCGCGTCAAGTCGCTCGACCCGGATGAAGTTATCCCATTGAGTTTCAAGGACTGGCGGGCGGGTGTTGACCCGGTGCTCGATCGGGCCACAAGTCTAGCGATGGCAAGTACGCGCGGTTAGCCGGCGAAGGGGCAACGACAAATGACCAAGAAGAGCTATACGAAACCGGACCTCGCCGGTTTGAGCGAATACGACCCGATGAAGGAGCCGAGGTACGCCGAGATCGCGACGTTTATGCGGGCGCCGCTGGCGAGCACGCTTGCCGAAATCGATATTGGGCTGATCGGCGTCCCCACGGACCTCGGCGTCACCAACCGGCCGGGCGCACGACACGGTCCGCGTGAAATGCGCAACGCATCGAGCCTGATGAGGGCGTTCAACCTCGGGCTCGGCGTCAACCCCTACGAGCTTTGCCGGATCGCCGACTTGGGCGATGTACGCTTCTCTCATCGATACGACCTGGAGAAGCAGAACGACGACATCGAGGCCTTCTATCGCGCTGTTCACGCCGCCGGCGTGCGGCCCGTCAGCGCGGGCGGTGACCACTCAATTACGTACCCGATATTCAAGGCGATTGCGGCGCACGCGCCCATCGGCATGGTTCACATCGATGCTCACACCGATACGTGGGGCGAGTTTTATGGATCCAAGTTCACACACGGTGCGCCGTTCAGACTGGCCGTCGAGGACCGGCTGCTGGATCCGAAACGCACGATTCAGATCGGCATTCGCGGCGGTCAAAACTACATGGATGGCATCGAGTTTTCACGGTCTCACGGCATGCGTGTGGTGTTCATCGAGGAGTTCGCCTCGCTCGGCGTCGACCGGATCATCGAAGAGGCCCGCAGGGTTGTGGGCGACGGCCCGACGTACATCTCGTTCGATGTGGACGGTCTCGATCCGGTCTATGCACCAGGCACCGGGACGCCTGAAATCGGCGGCCTCACCACGTTGGAAGCGCAGCGCCTGCTGCGGGGACTGCGTGGACTAAATCTCATCGGGGGCGATGTTGTAGAAGTTGCCCCACCATATGACCAGACGGGTAACACAGCGCTGGTGGGCGCAACCATGATGTTCGAGATTCTCTGCCTGATCGCCGACCGGCATTTCGGCGTTTGCAGCCCGGGCCCATGAGTTAAACGGACCAAAACCCTCGATTCGCTTACGCTTGCCGTTCGCCGTCTGCGAGCAGTTGTACGATCTGCGGACCGATTTGATCCAAAGGCAGAACCAACTGCGCCGCGTCCAATAACACAGCTTCGCGCGGCATGCCGTAAATGACCGACGTGCTTTCATCTTGGGCGAGGGTAAATCCTCCGGCGCGCCGGATCGCCAACAGACCGGCGGCGCCATCCCGGCCCATGCCGGTCAGAAGGCACGCCACCACTTCCGCGCCGCGATCCGCCGCCAACGATTCGAACAGCACGTCGACCGAGGGCCGGCACGAATGGCGCGGCGGATCGGTACTGAGGTGCACGCGCCCGCCGCCGATACTCAAATGCCGGCCCGGCGGCGCCATGATCACTTGCCCGCGCAGCGATTCGATGAGATCCCGATCGCGGGCGTAGGTGACCCGATGCGGTGTCTGGTGGTCGAGCCACTCCGCAAACGCCGCAGCGAACGGCTCGTCGATATGCAGCACGAACAACACGGGGACGCGCAATCCCTGCGGCAACGCTTTCAAGACTTTGACAATGGCCGCGGGGCCTCCTGTCGACGCACCGATTGCGACCACCCTGTAGTACCGGCTGTGTGAGTGATCGTGACGCTTCGGCATCGGCGAGATCGCACTCTGTCGCGGAACCGCGGCGACGGCCCGTTCCGTGCCGCTCAACCTGGCGCGGACATGCGTGATGACTTTGATCCTTGCGACCAGCTTGACGGCGGCCACGAATCGCCGTTCCCAGTCGGTATCGACATTGTCTACCGTCGGCTTTTCCAGCACATCGATCGCACCGGCGGCGAGAGCATCGTAGGTCTTGAATAGTTCTCCCCGGTTCATGGAAGCGGACACGATAAGGATCGGGATCGGCGTATAGGCCATGATGTATTCGGTGGCCGTCAAACCGCTCATCACGGGCATCGCCATATCGAGCGTCATGACGTCGGGCCGCAGTTGCTCGCACAATTCAATCGCCCGCTTGCCATCTTCGGCCTCGCCGATCACATCCATCTCGGGGTCGGCGGACAGGATCTCACAGAACCGGCGGCGGATCGTGAGTGAGTCGTCGACCACGAGAACACGCAACTTCTTCATCGCGTGCCCACCAGAATGCGAATCTGCTCGAGCAATTCGGTCTGATCGAATTCGCCCTTGACGATATAAGCCCGCGCACCCGCGCTCGAGCCCCGCAGGCGGTCTTCGGGCGACGCGCGCGAGGTGACCAGCACCGCCGGGATGTCGCGCAAGATTGGATCTGCACGTGCGCGCTCGATGAAAGTGAAGCCATCCATCCCGGGCATTTCAACATCGACGAGAAAAAGTGCGTAGCGGCGCTTGCGGGCCCTCGCGAGGGCTTCTTCTCCCGAAGTGGCCAGATCGACCTCGTAGCCCGCCGATTCGAGAATGCTTTGTTCGAGCATGCGTGTCGTCAGCGAATCGTCAATGACGAGAATGGGAGCGCTCGGGCGTGGCACGGCTGCGAGCGCCGATCCGGCACGAGCGATGCACTCGACAAGTCCTTGAGGGTCGAGAACCAGCTGCGGATGCCCCTCGGCATCCAGCGATGCGCCCGCCACGATCGGGTCGCTGGGCGTGCAATCCGGCAGTGCGCGCAGGATGACGTTTTGCGTGCCGCGCAGACGCTCGACGCCCACGGCAACCTGGGCGTTCGCCCCTTCGATGACCACAGTCGACCAAGGCCGTCCGGCATCCCTTGTCGGAGTCGCTCGGCCCAGCGCTCGCTCGAGAGGAGCGAACGGAATGACGTTACCGTCGAGCAGGATGGATGCTCCCTGCGCCGACCGGACCAGATCGTCAGCCGCCACCCGCAGTGTCCGCTTGACCGCATCCAAGGGTATGGCCAGGGTACGTCCGCCGGCCTCGACGATCAGCGCATCGACAGCCGCGAGAGATATCGGTACGACAATCTCCAAAGTCGTGCCCAAACCCTTGTCGGTCCGAATGCCGACCTCTCCTCGAAGCCGAGCGGCCGCTTCGCGTACGACGTCAAGACCGATACCGCGTCCGGCGATCTGGGTCACTGCGGGCGACGTGCTGATCCCGCCGCCGAGCAGATGCTGCAGCAATTCCTCGGTGTTCAAGCTTGCGGCATCCGCCGAGAGCGGCACCTTGCACCCCACGGCGCGCCGCACGGCGTCAAGATCAATGCCGCGGCCGTCGTCGCGGCAAACAAAGACCGCTTGATAACCGCGCCGGCGCACCTCCAACCACACGCGGCCTTCAGCCGGCTTGCCGGCCGCCTCCCGCTCGGCGGCGGTTTCGATTCCGTGGGCGACAGCGTTGCGCACTGTTTGGACTAACGCACCCTGTACCGTGCCGAAGACTTGCGCGTCAAGTCGAACGTCGCCGCCGCTGGTGACAAACGCGATGCGCTTGCCCAAGGCCTGGGCGGCATCGCGCGCGGCGCGCTCCAGCGGGACGAACATGAGTCTGGCCGGCAGCAGACGCAGACGCTCAGCCGCTTCGCGCGCCTGAACCAGCTCGCGGCCCATTTGCTCGACGCCGTCGGTGAAGCGGTTCTGCACGCCGTCGATGAGTCCCCGCAACTCCGCAATCATCGAGGCTGATTTTCCACCGGTGCCGATGACGCGGTCGGTTCGCTGTGCAAGCGACTGTTCGTCCAAGAGTTGCGAGAGCCGGCGGCTGCGTTGCAGAGGTCCGAGCTCCCTGCGCAAGGCGGAAACCTGCACGCTCGCTTCGCTCAAGTTCTCCAGCAGTGCATCCATTTCGTCCACGTTGGCCGTTGCAGACGCGAGAGGGCCATTCGGGACGGATGCCATGCCGCGAGCGGCGGAGCCGGAATCACCGTCCACCACACTGCCGCTCCGGGGTTGCGGTGCCAGCGCAGCCATCCCCAGGGCAATTTCGTCCAGGGCCTTCAACGTCGCGTCGATTCCTTCGCGGGACACTGGAGTGTCTCTCTCGCGAAATGCGGTCAACGCATCTTCGATCGCATGCGCGTGATCGGCGATCGCGCGCTGCTTTACCACGCGCGCGGCACCTTTGAGGGTATGAGCGAGCCGCAGCATCAAGGCGATTCGCTCCGGCTCGGCGGTTCCTTTATCGAGCTCAAGCGCGCCTTTGCCGAGCTGATCCAGCAGCTCACGCGCTTCGACACGGAAGTAGCGGTAGGGATCGCGTGCCATCATTGTCGGTTGTACGTTCCCTTGGCGCGCGGGGTGGGCGCGGCCTGCGGCTGCACGATGCGCAACAGCGCGCGTGACAGTCCGCTGAGCTCCACGGCAGTCTGCAGCGTTTGGCCCGAGCTCGCTTCAGTCTCCCTCGTGGCCTGTGCGGCGCTGGTGATGGCGACATTGACCTGTTCCACGGCTGTTGATTGCTGTTTGGTGGAGAGTTCGATCTCGCGCGCCGCCTCGGTCGTCGTGCCCACGAGTCCCGCAATCTCCGCGAAGGCAGCCGCCACCTCCGAGAATTGCTTGGCGCCGGCATCCACCGACTTCGAGCCGCCTTCCGTCGTCATGATGGTGGTATTGACCGAGCCGCGCACGTCCTCGATCAATCCGCGAATCTCCTTGGTCGAGACCGCGACGCGGTCGGCAAGCTTGCGGATCTCATCCGCCACGACGGCAAATCGTTTTCCCGCCTCGCTGGCGCCGGCGGCCTCGATGGTCGCGTTGATCGCGAGGATATTGGTCTGCTCCGCCAGTTCGGCCACGATTTCGAGCACGGCGCCAATCTGCTGCGACTTCTTGCCCAATTCCAGCATGTGATTGACGATGAGATCGACCTGGCGGCGTATGGTCGAGATGGAGTCGTGTGCGGTTGCAACGGTGGCGTCCCCGGAACGTGCGGCTGCCGCGGTCTGTCCCGCGATGTGCGCGACGTGCTGCGCACTCTCGGCGATCTGCCGCGAGGTTGCCAGCAGTTCGCTGATGGTGGTGCTGATCTCCGTCATGGCGGTTGCCTGCTCCTTGGTCGCAGTCGCCTGCTGGTTGGCGGCCGCCTGTAGTTCGGCCGAGGAACTCTGGATTTGCGCGACAGAACTGCCGATCTGACGGCTGAGGGAACGCGTGATCAAGAAGCCTGAGACTGTGACGAGCAGGAGGCACAGGAGGGTCCCGAGTGCAATGACGGACTGCGCACCGCCGGCGGCTGCCGCCCCTTCCTCCGCGCGCTGCTTGAGCAGTACGCGTTCCTCGTTGTCCATGTCATCCGATAGTCGCCTGATATCGTCCATGAACCGTTTGCCCTCCCCCGCGACGACCATCTTGACGGTTTCGTCAACACTGCCTTTCGCACGCAGATCGATGACTCGTTTGAGTTCGGCCAGCTTGGCGGCGATGAGCGGCTCGATCATGTCGATCCGTTTCTGCTGAGCAGGGTTATCCGCGGTCAGTGCACGAAGTTCCTTGACCACGTTGAGAACACCGCCGGAGCCGGTACGGTAGGGCTCGAGAAAAGTCTCCTCGCCGGTAATCACGTAACCGCGTTGCCCTGTTTCAGCATCTTTGAGCAAGCCGAGCACACCCGCGATGTGTTCCAGAACCTCGTGCGTGTGCGTCACCCATTGGCTGGTGCGCGTCAGCTTGTTGATGCTGGTGTACGCGACCGCGCCGATGGCTGTCAGCAATATGAACGAGAGCGCGAATCCAGCGGCTATTTTTCTTCCAAAGGTCCAGTTGTCGATCATGAGTTTTTGCCCCCTATCAATGCCAACACGGAAGCCAAATGAATGATCGGGCGCAGAGCCCCGGCGCCCCGGACGGTTCCGCGTACGTGTTGCCCCGTTCCG
>Ga0207061_1034_pt2 | contig 9791 bp, 7 predicted proteins | sample Alteio_BWMinCont_31_FD_153275 | JGI IMG/M metagenome (GOLD analysis project Ga0207061, IMG submission 153275) | Enriched cells from forest soil in Barre Woods Harvard Forest LTER site, Petersham, Massachusetts, United States -... | ecosystem: Environmental > Terrestrial > Soil > Temperate forest >... | reverse complement strand
CGCGCTGATGGTCTTGTCCGGCAGCGCTCCGAGATCGGTCCCGTCGCCCGAATTAAGTCCCTCAACCACCGCCAGCTCGGTTTTGGTGAGTGCCGTCGCCGCGGATGCCTTGGCGATACTCGCGAGGATCAACACAGCACATAGACAAAGCATCGTATGGGTAGCTGGACTGCCCGACCTGCTCCAGCTTCTGGCTGGTGTGGCGAATCGATGTTCCATGAGCGCCCTCTTTATGGAAAGTAGTGCAAGAACGAATGGAAGTGTTTCACCAGCGCAGTCCAAACGCAATCGGCCACATACGTTTCAGCTGGCGAGCGAGCCCACACCGCCCTCCCTTGCTCCCGAAAATTCAGTCGTGTACGCTGAGTCCATGCTCGAGGAACAAGACTTTCACCACAAAGCCGACGCCGCTTTCGAGGATCTCAAGAAGCGCATGCTCACCGCCGGCGATGAGCATGGTTTCGACGTCGAAGGCGAATCCGGCAAGCTGGAAGTTATTTTTGACGAACCCGAAGAGGCCAAATTCGTAATTTCACCCAACACCCCCGTCCGTGAAATCTGGATCTCCGCGCTTTCCACCAGCTTCAAGCTTGGCTGGAACGCCTCGCGGAATTCTTTTGTGCTGGAAAAAACCGGAGAAGATCTCCGCGCGGTCATGAGCCGCGTCATCTCTCAGCAGCTGGGCGCCCAGGTCACCTTATGAAAATCAAAGCAGGCATCATTTCAATCGGCACGCTGGTTCTGTGTACGGCGCTGTTGGCGCAAGTTCCCTCCGGCCGCGACGTCGTCAAACCGGAGGTTTACGCTTCGCTCGATCCCGCCGGCCGCGGCAGCTCGTTCCAGATCGCCGTGGTCATGAAGATTCGCCCAGGCTTCCACGTCAACGCCCGCGAAAAATCCGAAGAGTATCTCATCGCTACCGATCTGAAAGCAGAACTGCCCGCCGGCTTCAGCAACGGCGAAGTTTCCTATCCCAAAGGCAAACTTGAGAATTTCTCCTTCTCCAAAAAACCATTGAATGTCTACCAGGACACGGTGATCCTCCGCCTGCCCGTGACCGCGCTGGCGAGCGCCCCGCTCGGCGAACAGCACATCGCACTGAAGCTGCGCTATCAGGCTTGCAGCACGGAACTCTGCTTGCCTCCGGCCACGCTCCCGCTCAACGCAGTGCTCAACGTCGCCGCTTCCGCCACCGACTCAAAGCCGGCCCACGCGGAATTTTTCAAGGCGCAATAAGGCCAACCCGTGCGAATCCTTGAGCTTCGCTGAATGAAGACTCACTGAAATTTGGTTTATTTTTGCGGATTGTTCGCCGAGGATTGCTGTATAGCAAACCGTCGGCGAAAAAACCCGCGCGCCGTTCAGCGCTTCGGCGTCTTCACCGGATCGGCGGGACGCGGCGGCAACTTCTTTGGATTGGCTTCGAGCGCCTTCATGATCTCGGCAATTCCTCGCTCGAGCTGCGGATCTTTGCCCTCGATCACCAATGCGGGATCGTTTTCGACAACGATGTCAGGGTCCACGCCGTGTCCCTCGATCACCCAGTTGCCGGTGGTGGATGCGCTGGCGGATTCCGGAACGAACACCGTGCCGCCGTCGATGAGCGGCCCGCGCCCAGAAATTCCAACGACGCCGCCCCAGGTCCGTTTTCCAATCAGCGGGCCGAGGCCGGCCTGCCGAAACATATACGGGAAAATGTCTCCGTCGGAGGCGGAGGTTTCGTTGATCAAGCAAACTTTCGGTCCGTAAAAAACGGCGTCGGGATACGTACCTGTCTGCTGATCGATGCGATCAAACTCCGTGCCAAGAAGTTCGCGGCGCAGCCGTTCGATGAGCATTTGCGAAACGTTGCCGCCACCGTTTCCGCGCACGTCGACGATCAACGCTTCCTTGCGAATCTGCGGATAGTAATATTTGATGAACTCGCTGATGCCCTCCGCGCCCATGTCCGGAATGTGGATGTATCCGACGCGGCCGCCGGTGGCTTTTGAAACGGCTTCGCGGTTGTGCGTAACCCAGTCGAGATAAATTAAATTTCGCTCGGCGGTGATGGGGCGATAGCTGGTCTGGTGCGCGCCATCGAAAGTGGGCTTCGCATTCACGGTGAGTTGCACGGGCCGGTTGGCTTTGTTCAAAAGAAACCTGTAAGGGTTATCGCTCGCGGTCAGTTCCTTGCCATCAATCGCGAGAACGTAATCACCCTCCTTAACCTCCACGCCTACTTCGGTCAGCGGCGAACGGTAGGCTTCCTCTTCGTTCTGTCCGCGATAGATTCTGCTGATCTGATAGCGCCCCGAACCCGCGTCGAGCTTGAAACGCGCGCCGGGCAGCGCAACCTGCGGACGTTTGGGGATTTCGAAATCGCCACCATCGAGATAAGCGTGTGAAACGCTGAGCTCCGCGACCATCTCGCCGAGCACGTAGTTGAGGTCGGAGCGATGCGCGACGTAATCGACCAGTGGGCGATATTGTGCGCGCAAACCTTCCCAGTCATAGCCGTGCATGTTTTTCACGTAGAAAAAGTCGCGGTAGCGCCGCCACACTTCGTTGAAAATCTCCGCCCACTCCTGCTGCGGAACGCGGTCTACCATCAGGTTCGCGGTGGAAACAGGTTTTGCGTTGCTTTTGCCTTCCGGCTTGGCGTCGTAGAGTTTGAAATCGCGTTCATGCCGGACAAGAATCTTCTTTCCGTCGTCAGAGACCGCATACCCGCGGATCCCTTCCGCAAGCGTGTTCTCTTTGCGATCCTTGAAAGAAAACAGCACCAGCGCGGCTGGCGGGTAGGATTCGCGGCCGTAGAACGGTGCGCCTCCACGCGCGTAAATCAAATACTCCTTGGTGGCAACCAGACCGCCATAATTGTCCGCTTCGACCGGAACGCGCGTCACGCGGTCCGACAACCCATCGAAATCAATTCGAATGTACTCTTTCTTTTTCTGTTCCTTCTTTTCTTCAGGCTTTTCCTTGTCGCCCGCGGGCTTTTCACCTTCCTTAGCGATGGTCACTTCATCGCTTTCCGGCGGAAAGGGATTTTTCCCATCCCTGCGCAGCGTGAGGGCGAAAATACTCGCGCCGCGGTTGGTGGCGTAGTTGAATTCGATTCCGCTCAATTGCGGAGCGAAATTTCGGGTGCTCAGATAAAAGAGATAATTGCCGTCGGGATCCCACGAGGGCTGCCCGGCATCGAAAAGATCGCTGGTCACGCGATGCACCTGGCCGTCTGCGACGGTCCAAATGTAGATGGAGCTGAAATTATTGGGATTATCCATGACAAAAGCCAGATGGCCGCCATCCTGCGACCACGTGTAGTCGTGGACCCTATCGCGCGGGTTTTGCGCTACCTGCGTGAGCTTCTTGTCATCGAGCGCCAGGACGTAGAGCTTTCCGTCTTTGTCGCCGAAGGCGATGCGCTTGCCGTCTGGCGCCCATGCGGGCGCGTAGAGCATGGCCTTCAATCCATGGGTCAGCTCTTCCGGTTTTCCCGAACCGTCCTGATTAATGAGATAGAGTTCCTCTTCTCCGTCGAGATCGGAGATGAAGGCAATCTTCGCGCCGTCGGGAGACCAGCGGGCCCACTTGTCGTGCGCGTTGGAGGAGTTCGTCAGATTGCGGGTCGGGCCCTTTTCGATAGGTACGGTGAAGACATCGCCACGCGCCACAAACACGGCGCGCTCACCCTTGGGGCTCAGCGCGAAGCCTTCGATCTGATGCTCCGCGGAAACGTGCGCGGGCCGCATGGCGACGGCGTCGGTGGGAACTTGAATGGAGATGTGCCTCGATTGACCGGTGGCGGTGTCCAGGATGTTCAGCTCACCATCCATTTCGTAAATGATTTGGCTCTTGTGATCGGTGCTGGGCCAGCGCACGTCCCACTTCTTGCTGTGGGTCACTTCGTCGGTCTTTTTTGTCTTCGTGTCGTAGACGTACAGGTTCAGCGTGTCGTCGCGGTCCGAAGCGAAATAGATTTTGTCACCGATCCACATGGGGTCGCGATGACTGCGGGGATCGTCCGTAATTTTTTCCGCCGCATGAGTCTTCATATCAAAAATGTAAAGCTGCTGCGCCCAGCCTCCCGAGTAGCGCTTCCAGGTGCGGAAATCGCGAAAGAGCGGCGAGTAGACGACTTTCGTCGCGTCGGGAGAAAAATCGCCGGCGCCGGATAGCGGCATGGGTAGAGGCTGCGGCAGCCCGCCTTCCACCGGTACGGTATAGAGTTGGTTGTCACCGAGGTCGAAATGATCGCGCAGAGAGCGGAAGACGACGGACTTGCCGTCGGGGGTCCAGCCGTACACCTGGTTATCGTAGCCCCAGCGCGGCGGCAGAGGCCCACGCGCTGGGTAATAGGTGAGCTGCTTGGGAATCCCGCCGGTCACGGGAATCACGTAGACTTGCTCGTCGCCATCGTATTGGCCGGTGAAAGCGATCCAGTTGCCATCCGGGGAAAACTTGGCAAACAGCTCAAGGCCGGGATGCGCCGTCAAGCGCGTGGCCATGCCGCCGGAAGTGGACGCGAGCCACAAATCTCCGCCGTAGGTGAAAACGACTTTGTCACCGTGGACGTCCGGGAAGCGCAGCAACTTGGTTTGCGCGGCGGCCAGCGAGGCAAAAAACAGCAAAGCGCAAAACAAGAGCACGAACGATTTCAGGCGGCGAATCAACATGGCTCTCCCTCCAGAACCGAACACTCCCGATCGATCCGTTAGATGGGAAGGATCAAGGCGAACTTTGGTAACACATTCGAGGCAGCGACATTCTACACCCGGCTGGCTTGGTTGCGAGCCAATTGAACCTCAAAGGAAGTCCGAAGTCAGGAAAAGCGATTGGCGAGTCCGACTAAAACAAATCAAAAGGAAGCGAGGGCGTCGCGCAGACGAGCAACGACGCGGCGCTGGCCAAGGACAACCATGGTGTCGAAAAGCGGCGGGGCCACGGCCTGGCCCACAATGGCTACGCGCGTGGCGTTGATGAGCAGGCCGGCTTTCACGCCGCCTGCTTCGGCGACGGCGCGGGAGGTGTGATCGCAGGCGTCGTGGTTCCACTCAGGGAGCGCTTCGAGCGCGGCGGCGAGTTTCGCGAGGAGGTCCGGTACTTTCGGATCTTTCCAGAATTTCTCCCTGGCTGCAGCGTCGCGCGGGAAATCGTCGCTGAAAAAGGCGCGCGACCACGAAGAAAAATCCGGCAGCAATCGCACTCGTGGGCGCAGCAAATCCACGGTGTGTGAAAACCAGTCGTGGTCTCTTCCATCCGGGCCGGGGGCGGCGCCAGCGGCCCATTCCGGTTTCCATAAGCCGCTGCGCTTCAATTCGTTTTCAATTTCGGGCAGCAGATCTTCGATCGGAAGTTTTTGCAGGTATTGGGTGTTGAACCATTCGAGTTTTGGGCGGTCGAAAACGGCGTTGGTGCGGCTTACGCCTTCGAGCGAAAATTTTCCGATCAAATCGTTCGTTCGAATGAATTCTTCATCGTGGCCGGGGGACCAGCCGAGCAGAGCGAGAAAATTGCGGAAGGCTTCGGGGAGAAATCCTTCGGTGCGGTACATGTTGACGTCGGTGGCGCCGTGGCGTTTCGAAAGGCGCGATTTGTCCGCGCCGAGAATCAGCGGCACGTGCGCGAAGACCGGAGGCGTTGCGCCCAGCGCGCCATACAAAAGCACCTGCTTGGGCGTATTCGAAATGTGGTCCGCGCCGCGAATCACGTGTGTGATGCGCATGTCGATGTCATCGACGACGACGCCGAGCTGGTACATGGACTGGCCAAATTCCTCGTCGCCCTTGCCGGAGCGCAGCAGGACAAAATCCTCGATTTCGTCATTAGAAAATTCACGTTCGCCGAAAACCGCGTCGTGGAATTTTGTCGTTCCGCCAACGGGAACCTTGAAGCGCACAGCCGGCTTCGCGCCCGGAGTCGACGGCTTTCCGTCACGGCAGGAACAGCGCGTGACGCGCCGCGGCCCGCCGCCCTTCGGCTCCTCGTCTTGAGCTGGCTCTGCGTGGTCCCCGCCCGCATATTTTTCCGCGGGGCAGTAGCACAGAAACGCGCTGCCGTTCGCCAGACATTTTTTCCCCGCCGCGCGGTACAGTTCCGTTCGCTGCGACTGGTAAAACGGCCCTTCATCCCAATTCACTCCCAGCCATTGCAGCCCATCGAGAATGCCCTGCACCAGTTCCGGCTTGTTGCGCTCGGCATCGGTGTCCTCGACGCGCAGAATCATCGTGCCTCTGTGGTTGCGCGCGAAGAGCCAGTTGAAGAGGGCGGTCCGCGCTCCTCCCACATGCAGGTAGCCGGTGGGCGAAGGCGCGAATCGCACCCGTGCACCCGCTGTCTTGTTGCTGGAATCACTCATTACTCTGGAGCGTCTTTCCCTTGGAATGAAACGATTCAGTGTACCGAAAGGGTCAGATTCCGTCCAATTGGTCGGTTTTTCGGCAGAGGGTCCGTCCGAAGCATTCGAATGTGCGAGAGAAGATGTAAATCGGAAATTCCGGTTTTTATAACAGACCTGGAACTTTCCGCGTGGGGGGAGGAAATAGGGAGATAAGAGGCCAGGCGAAACGCGCACCTCGCGCTGGCACCGTCAGCTTGGCGCCATCCCGCGCGGGAAGGCCGAAGTGCGGCTGTTTCGCTCCCGGGCCCCTTCACATAATGCTCCAAGGCGTCAAATCGCAGTCGACCAACCCGCTGCAAGAGGCGTCGTCCCGCACGCTGTTTATCCGCACATATGGCCTGCTCGCCCTGACCCTGCTCGCTGCATTCTCTCTCCGTCTCTATTGGATGATGCGGATGGTCCCGGCGATCAGCTTTGAGGCAGAGTATGTCCGGGTGGCACAGAATCTCCGTGCAGGTTACGGCCTCATGAGCAGTTACGGGGGACCAGAAACCATGTACGCCCCGCTTTATTCGATATTAACTGCTGGAGTCTCCCTGGTCGCAAAAGACGCCGAATTTGCGGCCCATTTGGTCTCTCTCTTTTTTGGGACTTTCCTCATCGTGCCCGTCTTTTTCGTTACGTTGCGAGTTTACGGACTACGAGCGGCTTATCTGAGCGCCATCCTCGTCGCCATCCATCCTCTCTTGATCGCTCGCTCGGCTTCGATCTACACAGAGGCCGTTTACCCGACATTTCTGATGGCTGCTCTGTATTGGGGAATCAGATCGTTGGAACTACGCAGTGCCAAGTATTACTTCCTCTGCGGCGCTTTTTTTGGACTTGCCTATCTGACAAGGCCCGAAGCGTTTGCCTATCCTGCTTTCTTTGCTTTTGCTCTCTTTGTCATGGCGCTCCTCACACGGAGGGGCGCCGCCATGGCCCTTGTCGCCTCCGGCCTCGTTCTGGCTGGGTTTCTGCTGGTTGCCTCTCCCTATATTCTTTTCCTTCACTCCCACACCGGACAGTGGCGGCTGGAAGGAAAGTGGAACATCAATTACACGGCAGGCATGCGCATGCACTCCGGTCTCGGCGATACGCAGGCGCAGTACGAAATCGATCAGAACCAGCAAGAAGTGGGCCCCCTTCTCGACCCTGAGCGATTTGCCGGCTACACCCCCTATCCTCATTCCTTTCGCGATAAGTTGCGTTATATGCTGTTTAACACAAAACGGAACAGGGAAGCGGCCTATGTCATTTTTCTCAGCGGTGCATTCGGGCAACCATTTCTTCTGATCCTAATCACCATAGGGCTGTTCCGGCACGTATGGAGCCCCCAGCAACTCCTTCACGAAACCGTACTCGGGATAATGGTGCTATCCATTTTTATTCTTGTGCTGACAAGTGCTCATTTGGAGTTTCGCTATGCCGATCCCTGTCTAGTCTTGACTGTCCCTTGGGTTGCAAAAGGGCTCGAAGAATTAGGGGCTTGGGCACGGAACATGGCGGGGACCCTCATCCCGAACCTGATGCCCCGCGCGACTCTCTTCGGGATCGCCGCCCAAGTAGCCATTTGCATTCCAATGCTGACGCTGTCATTTGCGGACACCCGAGCACTGTCAGAGTTCACAATCGAGAGGGCGGACTACCTGGGCATCAAACAGGCTGGCCTGTGGCTCAGCAGCCAGAGGCCGGAAGCGAAGCGAATTGCCGCCACGAACTCCGTCGTGCCTTTGTACTCGGCGAGTACTCTCGTGCAATATCCTTGCGCGGAACCGGCACAGACTTTTCGCTATTTCGATTCTCGAAATGTGAATTTCATCGTACTTGGAGGCCAAAACTCGAAATCCTTTCCGACGATGGCAGAGTGGATGGCCCATGGCATTCCCGATCCTCGTGCCCAGTTGGTCTATGACAGCGGCGGTCCGCCCGAGAAAAGGATCGAGATTTACAGATGGCAAGGATCGCGGTGAGAGGTCATAAGCGTCGTCTTCGCCGAAGCTGATCCTGGCAACGATCCGATTCCCGTCGCCACGGGTGGTCGACTGCGTTCAGAGAAGTGGAGCCATTTTCCTAGGGCTTTCTGCTCTTGAGTTCTTCCTTCATCTCTCTCAGCTGCATGGTGATCACGAAGACCAGAAGAATGGCCGCGAACTCCAACACACGACCAGCACGGTATTGGAACGGTTGTATGATCGTGTAGCCAGTTGCGTTTGCGATTCCCTCAATCAAGCCCAGCCCGAGCAACACGAACGCTGCAAGAAAAAAAAGGCGAGACATCATCGAAATTAGCTTCTCAAGGTTCATACTTATCCCTCAACCTCCCTAAGATGATTGCGGCGATGCCCATTACTTGCGTGGAATCGTCACGACCTTTTCGTCTAGCTTCCCTTCGTCGACCTCAACGAAAACGACAGTGATGGTCCCGTCCGATCTTTGGAACCAAAGCGCGTACCAGCTGGGCAGTTGTGAATTACTCGTTACACTAATTAGCGGCCCATACTCTTTTGGGATGGCATCACGGAATTTGGGGGCCTCGATGATCAGCAGTCCGGTCGGCTTTATAGGTTCGTGGAGCTTCTTGCACGAGACGGTCACCAGACACACAGCTAGGATGAATAGTGCGACGATAGTTTTTCTCACCATCGTGCCCCCTCTCTCGGCCTGGAGCCCGATTGTACACTTTCAACCGGGAACTTGAGTAACTCATATATGCCCGCGCGCAGCCCCGTCAACGCCGCCGCTGCGGTTCTGCCAAAGTCAGAGTAAATGATCATGTGCGGAGATCCGCGTAGGTGGGATTTTCGGGGCGAGGAAGGTCGAAGATGATTTCGCGGGGCTGGGAGTCGGCGAACTTGGTTTCCGCGATGATGCTGCGGTGGGAATGGAGGAGCTGGCTGGTGACGAAGGCGAGGACGGAGGCGCGGCGGGGAGAGATGCGGCCCTTGGTAATGAGGACGTGGAGGCGGGTGAGGAATTGGCGGAGACTCTCATCCCGAACCTTGTGCCCCGCGCGACTCTCTTCGGGATCGCCGCCCAAGTAGCCATTTGCATTCCAATGCTGACGCTGTCATTTGCGGACACCCGAGCACTGTCAGAGTTCACAATCGAGAGGGCGGACTACCTGGGCATCAAACAGGCTGGCCTGTGGCTCAGCAGCCAGAGGCCGGAAGCGAAGCGAATTGCCGCCACGAACTCCGTCGTGCCTTTGTACTCGGCGAGTACTCTCGTGCAATATCCTTGCGCGGAACCGGCACAGACTTTTCGCTATTTCGATTCTCGAAATGTGAATTTCATCGTACTTGGAGGCCAAAACTCGAAATCCTTTCCGACGATGGCAGAGTGGATGGCCCATGGCATTCCCGATCCTCGTGCCCAGTTGGTCTATGACAGCGGCGGTCCGCCCGAGAAAAGGATCGAGATTTAC
>Ga0207061_1284_pt1 | contig 9874 bp, 7 predicted proteins | sample Alteio_BWMinCont_31_FD_153275 | JGI IMG/M metagenome (GOLD analysis project Ga0207061, IMG submission 153275) | Enriched cells from forest soil in Barre Woods Harvard Forest LTER site, Petersham, Massachusetts, United States -... | ecosystem: Environmental > Terrestrial > Soil > Temperate forest >... | reverse complement strand
GAACTTCACATCGTGGTGCAACTTGCTTTGGATCAGCGCAGCATCCAGATTCTTCTCGATCCCTTCGTCCAGATCAGAGTTCACGGCTTTTGCTTCCTTTTCGATGCCCACGGGAATCACGGCAATCTGGTCGGCAACAACCTGGGCGCCGGCGAAGGACTTTGCGATAGCCTCGGCTTGTGATTTTTCACTCTCGCTAGCAACTTGTCCGGCGAGTGTCACGATACCCTTGTCTCGATCCTGAGAAATAGAGACATCCTTGAAACCAGATTGATCAAGCGATTTGCGAATATTGTCCGAGACATCCGGGGATTTTGCGGTCGTCCCAGAGCATCCGGAAAGTGAGCCGAATGCCAGCAATGCGAGTGCGGCAACTAACAATTTAGCGTTATTCATGGTTCTCCTCAGATGAATTCGAATGAAACTATCAACGGCGATGAAGCGATTAGGAATGAGCGTCCTTTTTCTAATTTGAGTTAGGCGCTCTGTGCGCGAGCGATTTCCGGGACTCCCACAAGCTCATCAAAAAGCGCCCGGTAGTGAATCATGGCCTGGCGCAGTTCCTCGGTGGTGGCCTTCCCGCCGGCTTGACGATTGGCAATCCCGTGGGCCAGCCGGTAATTCTCGAGAACCAAAGGATAATCCACGGAGATATCCGCGGCCCGCTGTTCAAAGTCGCTGACCGGATAGCCGCGCGTTGACATCACATCGCTCAGGAGCTGGTCGGCTTCCGTCACCGCACCTCCAGGGCCGTCAACGAAGCGCGCCTGCACCCTGCTCCAGGCTTCCACGAAGCGAGCCCGATCGGCCGTACCAAGCGGCCGGATGTTGAGACTTTCCACCCGATCCGTGCGTTTATCGAGCCCAGCCTCGGCCTTCCGGCGGCTGTCGACTTCTTGAAGTGCTCGATCATATTCGGCGCCGCCAAACTTAGTGCGGAGTTTTTCAGTGCGTCGTTTACGGAGAGAACCCATGGCGGCGAAGGCCACGATGGCGATCACAATCACGCTAGCGATGATGATTAATGTTGTTGTGCCCATAAGAATTTATTCCAACTTTCTTGCCAACCCGCCCGTGGAGTTTGGAGTTCAGCAATCTCAAGAACTGAGTCGAGAAGATAATCCGTCATCGAAAGGGCTGATGTCTGTACTGTTCCGGACACTTCAGTGGAGTACGAGTCCGAAGGCAGAAGTACAACAAAAGCGGAACTGGCGAACGTCGCCAAGACACGTTGGATCGCCACAAAACCTGCGACGTTGTTCACTCGTTCGTGAAAATGGTCCGCCCACGCTCATCTTTTCTCTGGTAAACAACAGGAACCAGGTTCGGCGGTAGCTCGCAAACGTTGGTCATCAAAGCGGCGCCAGTCACGCGGCAGGATTTCATTCGTATCTTTTCGGCGTCCAGGATGTCAGGCGAATTAGAAAACCGCGTTGCCACTTTTTCTAGGAGTTCTCCACTTAAGTAGGATTGAATGTTTTTTTCCATGTCTGCGGGAAACGATGGCACGGCGCCAACCAGTTTTGCTTGATAGGTCTTCAGCATGACTTCCCGGAAGACTGGAAGCGCGGTGGTACCCCCCGTCTCCTTTGCGCCCAGTGAGCGGTTGTCATCGAATCCGATGCGAACTGCCACGGTTATGCCATCGGGGCCGTACGTTGACCCAATAAAGAGGGCGTCCCGGAAGTTGTTTGTCGTGCCGGTCTTGCCCATCACGGGTATGGGGAAACTGCGGGAATCGAGCGCGTGGGCAGTGCCCGACGGAATGCGCACGACGCCACGCAATCCTTCCTGGATCATGGCAAGCCCCAATCCGTACTCTTGGGGCGAACAGCAGGGCGCGGGATGGCTGTAGACAACGTTTCCCCCGCTATGTTCAATCGTTGCAATGACGTAGGGCTCCGCGAGTATGCCGCTAGCCATCATGCGGTAAGCATTGGCAAGCTCCAGTAAGGTGACTTCAGAAGCGCCGAGGGCCGTGGTGTCGTAGGGATGCAATGAGGTGCGAATGCCCACGTCACGGGCCGTCCTCAAGACAGAGCTGATCCCAATCTGCTGAACAATCCAAATGGCGACGGCGTTTCTCGACTCCGCCAGAGCTTGACGCACGGGGATGATGCCTTTGAACTCACCGTCGAAATTGGAAATCCACTTGAGGGGCTGATCTCGCGCCGTGGCTACCGAGATGGGTTCGTCGGGCACGGGAGTATCGAGGTCTAATGCGCCTTCACGAAATGCCGCCAGATAAACAATCGGCTTCATCGCCGAACCGGGTTGGCGCAAGGACTGGGTTACACGGTTATAGTCACTGTAAGAAGTAACGTGCCCTTTGTAGGTGCGGCGCCCGCCGGCCTCGGCCAGGATGGCGGAATCGCCATTCCGCAAGACAACGACGGAGCCCTGAATCAGCCCGGTGTTACGAGGATGGCGCTTTTCATAAAGGTTCAAACCGTTTTCGAGCGCGGCATTCGCGAGGGCCTGGATGCGATCGTCGATGGTGGTATGAACCTGGATGTGGCCGTCCAACAGTTGGTTGATTCCGATTTGCGGAGCGAGGGTGGTGTCCAGGCCCTTCAGTTCATCGAGGACATTTTCCACTGCGGCGGGCGCTTCGGTAGGGCGCGTGACATGAGCGGCCACAAGGATTGGAGACTGCTGGCAGCGCCCAGCGGTTTGTGCGGAAATAAAATGGTTTTTAACCATGAGAGCTAAGATCTGGTTTCGCCTGCGCAGCGGTTTTAGATTGCCTGCCAAGGTGGGGGCGTACTCGCCGGGAGACTTGGTGATGCCTGCCAAAAGCGCGGCCTTATCGGCATCCTCTGGAGTGATCGCTGACAACGGTATTCCAAAATAATACTGAGAGGCCGCTGCAAAGCCATACCGGCCATTTCCGAGGTAGATGAAGCTGGCGTAACGTGCAAGTATTTCTTCCTTAGCGCGGCGCTTAGATCCGTAGCGCTTCTGCATTTCTCCCTCGATCCACAACGAGAGACGCATTTCCTCCACTTTCAGCAAAACTTTGTTTGCGCCCGGCACACCAATGAAGAACGCAAGAGCATGCGAGAAAAGGCCCTGGTGTTGAAGGGTATCGCTGGTTTTTGTGCTTACAAGTTTCTGCAAAAAGTAGCCGCGAACAAGCTGCTGGGTAATTGTCGAGCCGCCTTGGGGGAATGCGGTTGCGCGTCCCGCGGCATTCTCGCCGTTTGGTCCTCCGCTGCGGGAGAGCAAGACACGAAGGTTGGTCTTGCCGAGCAATCGAGGGAAGGCCGAATAATCCACTCCCGAATGTGAGAAAAAGTTCTCATCTTCGGCGGAAAGAATGGCCTGTCGCAAGACGTCTGGAATCTCCTTATATTGGATAATTTCCCGGCGTTCCGTTCCTAATTCGATGAGAACGTGCCCGTTCGCATCGTAGATGTGGCCCGTGGTGGGCGGCTCAAAACGAAGGAAGGCGTCTAAGTCTGGCAAGTCTGCTCGGTTATAGGTGATGTAAATAACCCCGCACAGGATCGCCACCAATGGAACGGCCACCAGCAGAAAAGCGATACGGAACAACAGGCTCTTCTTGTAGACCTTCCGGAAGCGGAAAAATATGCTGCGAAAAGTCCATGGGAACCACGGAAAATGTGGCAGGTTCTTGTACATGTGAAAAGCTTTGACGAGAGAGCAGGATCCTCAGGGTTCTTGATTCCGTGTTTCCGCGCCTTCCCGAAAACTTCTTATTGAAGGTACAAGCCTCGCATAACGAGCGTTTGGATTCTGTGCCAAATGAGTCACATCCATGCCGTCATTATGCTTGCGGTCTTACCGTAAGGGAGATAGGCCGAGACTGCGGATGATGAAACGGCTCGTGATCGGCTTTGAGACCGCCGGGAACCACATGTGGGCAAAAAAAAAGAGCCGACTCGGGGGAGCCGGCTCTTAGGTGGGGTTAGACTATTGCGGAGATGTGACCGCAGCAACGGGCTGCAGGCTAAGAGAAACGATCTTGGTACCGATCACTTCGCCCGAGACGATTAACTCGACGCGGCGATTTTGCTGACGGCCTTCGGATGTATCGTTTGAAGCGATGGGCCGGTTCTTCCCGAACCCAGTGGCGGTGGTCGAAGATTCCGGGACGCCTTGCTGGGTGAGATAGCTGCGGACACCTTCCGCACGCTTCTCCGAGAGATCCTGGTTGAATGCCTCGGTCCCGACGCTATCCGTGTTGCCTTCCACCGCCAGATTCAGCGACGGATAAGCCAGCACGATGCCGGATATCTTGGCCAGCTTCTCGCGGGCCAGCGGGCGGAGCGTGTATTTGCCGGAGTCAAAGAGCACGTCCGACATATTGACGACGAGGCCGCGCGCGGTGTCGCGAGTTTCCAGTATTAGGTTGAATTGTTGGAGGAGACGGGCGCGAAGTTCTTCGCGGTCACGCACCGCGTCTTTAAGCTGCGCGTCGGATGAAGCTGCGGCGGCGCGATTCCGGTCGGAATCCGCTTCCGCGGCCTGTTGCTTTTGCCGCGCATCGTTGCGGTCTCTTTCCGCGTCGGCTTGGGCCCCGGCAGCCTGCTGAGCGGCGGCTTGTGCATCGCGGTTTTTGCGGTCCGCCTCATTGCGATCGCGAATGGCGTCAGCAGTAGCGGCTTCGGCGTTCACGCGGCGCTGCGATTCCTCGTTGGCACGAGCCTTTGCGTGAGCTTCACGGCCGGCTCCCGCGCTACGTTCGCCTTCGGCGCGCTCTTCGTCGATGTGCTTCACAGCGATTTCACGAGCGTCTTCCGCGGTTTGTACAACTTCGCGCGACAGAGCACTCAGCGATTTTTTGTTTTCATGCCTTCCGGTCGCCAGCGCATCCGCTTCGTTCATTTGATTCACGGCCTTTTGGTAGCTTTCCGTCGCGTATCTTTCTGCGCCGGCTGATTGCGCTATGCGCAGGGCATTGCGCGCTTCAAAAAACTCGAGCGGCAGTTTGGCGTTCAGGATCACCGGGTCGAATTTAAAGCCCGTGGGGATGTAGCCGCCGCGATCGATCAATTCAAACTTGGCGTCCACAACCTCGGTGGCTCCGACGGTATCCGAACGAATCGCATTCTCGAGGACCACGACGTTGCTGGGACGGCGCACGGCATAATACGGTTCCGCGGTTACGATCAGCGCGAAAGCCTGAAGGTCCGTGGTCACATCCAGCTTGCTGCGGTGGTTGTCGCCCACCAATACTTCGCCGATGTTCACCGGTCGGCCTTCCGGCGATATCGCCCACAATACATAAGTCAGATACTCGTTGCCAAAACTTGTGGGCCTGTCGAGCCCCGAAAATTCGACTTCAACTTCCAGCGCCCCGCGCTTGCTCGCGACTTTGGCCTGGCCCGCTGCGCCGGGCATCAAGTCCGTGCCTTGAAAATCAATCTTTGTTGCCCCGCTGCGGTGTCTGTAGCTCACTGCCCGGGTCGTACGGCTCACCACGTTGATCCGATATGTAGGCGTGGGATTGCCGGAGTCTGCCGGCACTTGCGTTTGGGCTTGCGCTTGCACCGCTGCGCCAAGCGTAAAGACTACTGCCAGGGTGATACTCGATATCTTGAACATGAGTCTCCTTCGCAAAACGATTCGAGGTCCGAGTATCAGGGTTTCTGAGGCTCAATACTGTGCGATAGTGCACGTTTCGAGAGAAAGAATGCATTCAGAAAGAGGTTTTTTAAGACCGGGTTGGCGAGGGAACGGCGCGTATCGGGAGCAAAAGCATAAGAGTATAAATTCCCAAAGTGGTTCCAAAGGGAATCTCAGAGACCGACAAGAAAGCTGCAAGGAGGGCCAGCATGCGCGCTGACCGCTGATTTGCCAGAAGTGCCAAGCCGGCCAGGATTCCGAATAGGCCGCAAAACAAGGACAAAACCACCAATCCAGCGTAAATGACGTGAAAATCACCCATCAACGCAAACGGATTAGGTACGCGATTCAACAGCGCGCCAAACATGACCGTAGACGTCGGGCTAAACAGAACGAGCCAAATTCCCGCAACTAGGCGAAGAATGCCATACACGATCCAGCAACAGCCCAATAATCGTCGGTGACTGCTCAAATTGACGTTGGATCCATCTAAAGACATCTTCGACTCCTAGACGCTCTCGTGCTTCTGTCGTTCTCGCTTTTGATTTAATACCGTTTTGAGTGTCGCTGTCTGTCCGTTTTGGGACATTTCGAGGATAGAGATACCCAGTTCAGCCTAGTCGAGGCTCGCCAAAGCCACCGCCGCGGTTTTCTTTGATGGAATAAGGTCACGGGTCGCGTACGCTGAACGGGACATCCGTTAGAGTAGATGCGAAGGTCCTCGGGAAGGAACGTCTTTCGATTAAGACGTAGTGGTCGACCGAGACGCATCGCGGCTGCTGGAAGGTGAGCGATGGAAAAATCGATTGTCGCATTTTTCACAGCGGTAGGGCTTGATGAAAATCATGGCCAGAATGACTTGTTCAAGGATTCCTTTTCGTTTCGACGGGTGAATTCTCTTACTTTGGCACATCGGGCAACTGATCACGGCACTTCTCCTTGTGGGGCATTGCGCTTGCCAAGCCATGATCTGCGAGCCGAAAAGAGATGTATGTACCGAATTGGACACCCAACTGCTCTTCACTGCTCCACATTAGAGAGGCAGGATTGAGTTCCCGCCTGACGCCGGGGCGATGGTGGGCTTGTCTGGTACAGCAAATGTTCAAAATGGCACAGACGCCGTTTCCCAGGCAAGTTATGGTGTGGAAGACAGACGCGAACTTGGGGCCGTTCGTTCCGTATACCAAAAGGACGGTCAAGCGAGTCATGCGTGTTTGCTTCCATGACGAATCTGGCTAAGAACGAGTTGCGCACGGCCCAGAGGAATTTCCGCCTGGAAAGTACGGGCGCGCACCGCCGCCGCCCCCTCAAGGTGCTGTTTATCCACCGCGATGCAGACGCAGTGTACGACTGCCTGGAAGAACTAAAGAAGGCGCAATTCACGATCAGTTCCGATTTAGTTTTGACCCTGGCCCAGTGCGCGCAACAACTGCGCGAGCAAACTTATGATGTGGTGGTTGCGGAGTATCCCAGCCCGAGCTGGAAGGGAACGCAAGCTTTGGAACTCCTGCATCAGACCGTTCAGGAAGTCCCCCTGCTTTTCGTGATCACTTCCATGACCAGTGAATCCCTCGCTCAACTGACCGCGAACGGAGCATTCGATTATGTCGAGCAGGAGCATCTTGCGCAATTGCCGATGGCGGTCCGGCGAGTGTTGAACGAAAGTAAACTGCGTGCGGAACTGGAAGAGGCCGGAAAGGCGCTAAGGCATTCGCAATCATTGTACCGGGCGCTGGTTGAAAATCCTGCCTATGGAATATGCAGATGCGATGCGGAGGGACAATTTCTTGACGTTAACCAGGCGCTGCTGGCGATGCTGGGCTACGAAACCAAAGAACAACTGCTGGCGGCGAATCGTGCGTCCGAAATCTCCCTTGATCTGGGGCGCGGAGGCCCATTAGCCGGAAGCTCCCCAGACTCGGTGAGAATCGAGCCGGTCGAAATCGAATGGAAACGGAAAAACGGGACGAGTCTGAAGACAAGACTGAGCGGCCGAGGCGTCTTTGACGAGCATGGAGTCTTTGTTGGGTATGAAATCATTGCGGTTGACGTCACGGAACAGCGGGCGCTGGAGGATCATTTACGCCGGCAGGCCTTGAGCGATTCGCTGACAGGGCTAGCCAACCACCGACGGCTGTTCGAAGTGTTGCACGCGGAGATCTGCCGGTCGAAGCGCACAGAGAGAGAATTCTCGGTGCTTCTGCTGGATCTCGATGGACTAAAAGCGATCAACGATCGGTTGGGGCATCAAGCGGGGAATCGGGCGCTTTGCCGGCTGGCGCAGGTCCTGGCGGACTGCTGCCGGTCGGTAGACACCGCGGCGCGGCAAGGCGGGGACGAATTTGCGCTGGTCCTGCCGGAGACGGGCGCGGCAGCCGCAACATTGGTGGCGAGGCGAATTTGCCAGCTTCTTGCCGAGGACCCTGAAGAACCGGTGCTTTCCGTGAGCGTAGGAGTTGCAAGCTATCCTAGGGATGCCGAAAACGTAGGAACACTGCTGTACGCGGCGGACAGATTCCTCTACGCGATGAAGGAGCAGAGGTCGAAAGCTGTTCGAGCCGGTCAGAGAATCTGATCACCCTCAGGTTGCCCAGCGAAGAAGGGTTGTTCCGTTATGGGATGAAGTCGAATTCCAGCATCCAGTGTGCGGAATCGAACATCGCTTCGACGGTTCGCATGTCAGACTCCATGCAGGCGAAGGATTCTGAGCAAGAACTCTTGCGCCAGGAGGAAGACGACATGCATCGTGGCTATCAATATTTGTTCAGTTTCTTTGTGCTAAGCGCAGCGTTGGCAGCGCCCTCGGCAATGAACGCAGCCGGTAAGCCGCAGGACAACGGACGCCAGGAAGAAAACCGTCGAGAGAACAGGGTCTATGACCGCGACCACAGGGACTATCACAACTGGGATGACAGAGAAGATCGATCCTATCGCGTGTACCTCGGCGAGAGGCACAGAGAGTATCACCCCTTTGTGGAATTGAGAGTGAAAGAACAAAGGGCGTATTGGAACTGGCGCCACCGTCATCCGGATCACGACCACGACGGACGCTAGCCACTGAGTTATGTCAAGCGAGACGCGAATGGGCTGGTATCGGCCGAGGGAGCGCTGTAAGGCGCTCCCACAACTCGCGGCCGCCTAAGAAACTCGGATGAGAAGGGGATAGAGACCTGGAAAGGGGGAAGCTCCGATGAATGGACATGATTTTAGTTCAGGTGGCAGATTGCAAAAACGCAAGGCGAATCACTGTGCTGACGAGAAAATTCAATATGCATCGAGTTCGGAAGAGCATGTGCTTCGATCGATTTCTTCCCGTGTGTCCCTTCCCAAAGTACTGAATGAAATCTGCAGCCTTCTCGATTGTCAGATTGGAAATGTGGTGTCACTCATTTCCCTCTCGGGGGATGAAGGAAGAGATCCTGCGGCAATTGGAAGAAATGCAGCGCTCTTTGGCTTATACACTTTTTGTTCGGAAGGCGTATTTGACGATAGTGGCGAGCTGCTTGGTTTCCTGGAGATGTACTGCAGCGTTGCGCGAAGCCCGAATGCCAGCGAATTTCAGTTGATCGAACGAGCCACGTGCCTCGCGGCGTTCGCAATCCAACGCCACAACGAGACGAGCATTCAAGGCAAGTGCGGCCTGCGCGATGCCACCTCGAACCAGGAGTGGTTACCGGAGTGGCCGGTCTCGATGAATTAGTGTTCCCTCGCAATAAGCGCCAGGCGAGCTCGTAATCAGCAAAGGCGAGAATCCGCCAAGCCATGAGGGAAATGGCCGTTTGATTCATTCGTGAAGCACAATACTCAATAACGAAGTGTTGATCTGAATCCCACCGTTGTACTTGATAAAACCGAGCTTCTTGAATTTGTTCATGAAAAAGTTGACCCGTGACCGCGTTGTGCCGATCATCTCTGCAAGCGTTTCCTGCGATATGTCGTGAAGCACAGCGTGGGGTTGGTCGTCTTTGCCGTAACGGGCGAGCAAAAGAAGCGTGCGGGCAAGCCGCTTTTCGCTTGAGTTGAACAGCTGATCAACCAAGTCCTCTTCGATTCGAATGTTCCGCGACAGCATGAAATGGATAAACCGATCGGAAAGATCGTGCTGCTCATGAAGCACTTTGAACATTTCTGTCTTGGCAATAAGGAGCACCGTGCTATTAGAAATCGCGGTGGCCGTTCCCATGCGAACCGGCTGACCTGCCATACAGCCTTCACCAAAGAAGTCGCCGGGCCCCAGAATAGCGACGACCGCTTCTTTGCCGCCTTCGCTGACAACGGAGAG
>Ga0207061_1281_pt1 | contig 9901 bp, 9 predicted proteins | sample Alteio_BWMinCont_31_FD_153275 | JGI IMG/M metagenome (GOLD analysis project Ga0207061, IMG submission 153275) | Enriched cells from forest soil in Barre Woods Harvard Forest LTER site, Petersham, Massachusetts, United States -... | ecosystem: Environmental > Terrestrial > Soil > Temperate forest >... | reverse complement strand
CACCCGGACAAGTTCTATCGCACCGTGGAATATCACCGCACCGAATCCCGCCGCCGTCCCGACAATGCACGCGATGGCGAGCAAAAATATATCCTGCGAAAGGTCGAGCTTCAGCAACCGCTCGACAATCCGCAGACGGAGCTTATTCAGTCCGTTTAAATAATTTTTATAAAGAGGATTTTCGATGGCTCGCGACCGATATAAATTCGCCGCAAAATTACGGAGAACGGGGTGGGTTCAATCGTGGCAGCCGATTTCATTTCAAAATCACACCGGTCTCGCTGCTCCAAAACAGCAAATCCAATTCATCTATTGGTATATTGACGCTAGCGGCGAACGATTTGAATTTTTTTTCAATGGCGAGATACCGCTTGCGCGTGAGCGTTGCCGGTCGTTTGCGGATAACGCCGCAGTGAATGAGATGCGTGATGATGTGACGGTCGAGGATTGCCAAATCGCGGAAGCCTATATTGCGGAGAAAGTGGCTCGCCTCTTTCAGGCTCATGCCGTCCACATGCTGCACAAGCCACTCGCGTTTTTGCAGCGGCGGGGAATCCGACAAAATTTCCTTTTCTATTTCCGGGAACTGCTCGCGGGCTTTCAACAGACGCTTCGCTTTTATTTTGTGGAACCGGATATAGTGTTCCTTGCGGCGCAAAAGAGACTCGGCATCGAAGGGAGTTGTGAAAAAATTCTTTTCTTCAAGCAATCGAATCGCCTTGTCGGCGTTGCGGGCGCTGGATTGGGGGGTAAGCAGGCAATAACACAACTCGTAGAAATAGTCTTTCCGCGGCACCGCGGCATATTCCGCAAGCCGCGTACGGATTGCATCGCCACGCGTGGCAAGAAGACTGCACATTGCATCCGGTAATGCGGCGGGCATGTATCTCGCCTGACGGTTCAACGGGAACGCGCAGGCAAATACAACTCCCGCAGCTCCATCAATCGTTTTACGGCAAGCGCGTCCAGTTCGTCCTCATCCTGAATGCGTTTGCGGAGCATGTCGAAATCATAATAATCTTTTCCCTTCATTTTGACCTGATAGTCTTCCAGTTCCTCGACTAATTTTTTTTGTTCCGTGTATGAAGTCATAAAAATGAAATTTATAAGATGTTCTTCAACTTCTGTGGTCACCGAAACAACACCATCTGCATCATGCCGTGATACAGACCGACGCTCATGTCGATGAAATATAACCCATTTGTCAATCCCTGCGCATCAACGACAGCGTTATATATTCCGGGCTGCCGCCAGCCGTTGAAAATCGTTTGCACCGTGCGCCCGAGCGCGTCGTACAATGCAATCGTTACCGGCGCGGATTCAACTGTCGAATATGTAACCGAAGCACCGCCTGCTACAGGGTTGGGGTACACCGAGACAAGCGACGACGTGTATGGCGTAACAATGACGGAATCGTACGGACAGGCGGGAATAAGATTCAACAACACCTCGTTTGTGCCGCTGACACTCTCGCACAGGTACTGTGTTGTTTCAGAATTGAGTCGAACATAGGGAGTATATGTTACACCAATGTACGTGTGATAATATAATACCGCAAGGGTATCCGAGCCCGGCGGCTGATTGAGTTGCAGCGTTATCATCAATGAATCCGAAGTTATACGTGAAACCGAAACACTCCCCCATTGCGTGAAGGCGGTATCAAATAGCAATGCCGTCCCTTCGTTAGATATCGTGAATGTAAAATGTCCCGTTGATACATTGGATGAGCCTGCCAGAATATACACCGTGCCGGGATTATTGATGATTACCGGCGTCATATCCCCTGCAATGGTGAATGATAGTCCCGGAAGCGTTTGCACGTTCTCTATAATTGTCGTTTCATGATCTACGTTACACGCATCCGTAACGTGAACAATGCATGTGTCAATGCCTTCAGGCGCGGCGGCGAGGAATACTGCAAGCGTATCCGTTTGCCCAGGCGCGAGCGTTGCACCTTGCTGAGAAAGCCCGCATGAAGATGTAAACGCAAGTGTCTCTGAAATAGAATCGTTGTTCGTTAGCAGATCGAAAATCGTGTCCGTGACAAACGGACACACAATGGCAGTAAGGGTTTGAGGAATTGAAATGCTGGGAACAATAACAGTACCGGTAAAATTAATTTGCCACGGGTTATGCGTGCTATCATTACTTTGGACGGTCAAGACATTTGCCACTTCACCTGTATCGATAGGAATAAACCGTATGATAAAAGGCACTGAATCTCCCGCAGAAATAGTATCAGGAAATGCCGATGAGAGAAGTGAAAACATACCACTGCCGTTTCCGAATGCAGCAGACGAAATAATCAATGGATTTACGCCGGAGTTGTGCACATAGACCGTATCAATTTTTTGTTTTCCACACGTCAAAGCAGTAATGGCTTGCACTTGGGAAGAGGAAATAACAGGGGGCGGCGCAGGACCCAATTTTACAATCCAGTAATCATAGGTGCCATGATTATCCGTAACATCGCCGTCGTTGGAATTGCTATAACCCGCCACAATATATTCTCCATCGGCTGTTTGCCGAATGCTCGTCGCTTCCTCGTCGGTGCTTCCTCCAAGAGACTTCTCCCATAATAGATTACCACTGCTGTCCGTTTTCACAATCCAATAATCGCTGCCGCCGTGATTGCCTGTCACCTCGCCGTTATTGGAATTCGAAGAACCTGCAATGATATACCCGCCGTCCTTCGTTTGCCGAACGCTGTACGCTTGGTCATCATTACTACCCCCGTACGATTTTTCCCATTGAACAGTACCGGATGTATCAAGTTTTATTACCCAGTAATCCGCTAAACCGTGATTGTCCGTAACGCCTCCGCCGTTTGCGCTTGCATAGCCTGCAACGATGTATCCGCCATCGCTCGTTTGTTGGATGCAGTTTGCTTCGCTGCCGGAGCCATTATAGCATTTTTGCCATTGGATAGAGCCGGCTGTATCAAGTTTCAGAATCCAGTATTCAATATAGCCGCCAATGCCTGTAAGATCGCCGTCATAGGAAGACGTGTAGCCCGCGACAATATACCCCCCGTCGCTTGTTTGCTGGATGCTGTTGGCTTGGTCATCGTTGCTGCCCCCGTATGATTTTTCCCATTGAATCGCACCTGTATCATCGAGTTTAACTATCCAATCGTCGTAACTCCCGTGATTGCCCGTCACATCGCCATCATGTGAATCCGACGCACCCGAGACAATGTATCCGCCTTCTTTCGTTTGCCGGATGCAATAGGCAAAATCATCGCCGCTGCCGCCATACGATTTTTCCCACTGAATCGCACCGACATTATCGATTTTCAGTATCCAATAGTCAGAATACGGCCACCCGTGATTGCCTGAAACATCGTCATTATTTGAATTCGCCCTGCCTGCGATAATATATCCCCCGTCGCTCGTTTGCCTGATACAGGATGCGGCATCACTGCCTCCGCCGCCGTAACATTTTTCCCATTGAACAAATCCCGTGTCATCAAGTTTCGTGATCCAATAGTTAATGCTGCCGTGATTACCGGTAACTTCTCCATCATTTGAACCTGAAGAACCCGCAATAATGTACCCGCCGTCGTTCGTCTGTTCTATGCATTGCGCCTTATCGGCGCCGCTTCCGCCGTAACTTTTCTCCCATTGAATAACGGGCGCAGCTTGCCCGTTAGCAAACTGTACGTTTGTCAAAAGGAGCGCCGCAAAAATGGATACAAATGTTTTAAAATTCAGATTCATACAAAGAGATCTTACCAGCGTATCTGCAATTGTAATTACGGGAATTCAACACATTGAATATTTCAAAAATCGTTTTTATAGACAACGTCGAACGAGCGGGGAATAATTTGATTGAGATGATGCTTGAGGTGCACAACGTAGTCTTCGGCAAGCCACTTCAACGAGCGAAGCTGAACGGAAAAATTTGACATGTCGCATTCATTCATATACTTTTCGGGCGGCATCGTATTCAATACACGACAGATGTGTTCATTCATCAATCTCCACAATTGGAGTACGTCTTCCTTTGCAACGTCCTTGTATCCGTTCACATCCACCCAAAAATTTTGATCGTATGCTATATGCGGCGGCGTTGACTCGTACTGCCCGCATATAAACCGGCGAAGATTGTTGTGGGCGGAATCCACGAGATGCCCCAAAATTTCTTTTTTGCTCCACTTCTCCGGTTTTGGTTTGGAGGAAAATTCCGCATCGGATATCGCGGAGATTTTTACGGTGAATTCTTCCACGATGCGGCTCAATTCACCCGCAATATTTTTCATAACTCTATCATTAAATATTTTGCCTTCGTTGGTTGATGCATACACAATCCTTACATCATCCGAGGCTGCTGGGGAATCAACGCAAACAGATTATCGCTCCAAATTGGGGATGAGCAATAAAACGCCTCGCCGTACTTCACTCCGATGCGAGAGCCATCCACGCGGGCGTGCGCCTCGATATTATCAATGAATTCAGGACGTGAAATGATGGTATCCGGCACCTTCGCCTTCGGGTTGTACACTTGCGATGCATAGGCATACACTGCCTGCATTTTTTCATCGAAGACGCTCGTAATATCCACGACGATAGAAACAGGCATTTCTCCGCTTTGCCTGTAGTAGAGCGTCATTTCCGGTCTGAATTGGGCTTGCTGCTCGCCGTTCGAGTTCGTCCGGATGCGCCGCAATCCGGCATAATACACCGCTTCGCGGATAAGCCGCGAGCAATGCTCGTGGTCGGGATGGCGATCGGTGTGATACGGCGCGATGACAATGCGCGGGCGGTATTCGCGAATCGGCGCCATCGCTTTGAGGATGTTCTTTTGATTCACCTCTATATTTCCATCCGGCAATCCGAGATTCTTGCGGACAGTGACGCCCATAATCTTTGAGGCGTTCTGCGATTCGCGCGTCCGAATATGCGCCGAGCCCCGCGTGCCAAGCTCGCCGCGCGTCAGATCAACAATGCCCGTTTTCAGACCTTTGCGGTGCATGAGCGTCATCGTTCCAGAGCACGAAAATTCAACGTCGTCCGGATGGGCGCCAAATGCAAGGATATCCAATTCAAGATCCATATTTTCTATTGACAAATTCGGTAAAAAATCTCAACACGCCTAACACGATGCCGTACAATTTGTATAAAAATATTCATTTATTCTGCAAACATAGACAAATCGGATTAGAGCGCAAAAACACAACAAAATACATTCTTTCCTTTGCCATTGCCGGATTTTTTTTTATTCGTTAGTTTATTTTTTCATTCATCGTAGTATTGCATTCAGGCAAACTCTGTTTCCCGCATGAAAAAATATCTTCTTTTGTTTTTTGTCTTATCGGCGATATTGCTGGGCGCCGACTATGTACGAGCCGCCGAGATTGCCAGCATATCCGGCGCAATCGGGAAAAATAAAAAAGGCGAACCGGCGTTCATTATTTCCGAAGGCAAGCACCGGGGAACGTATCACATCATTCATGACATCAAGGGAATCGGCCTATATCCCGGAGCGAACGTGCTTGCATTCAATGCGCTGTTGACGGATTCGACGATCCAATTTGAAAAATTCGACTGGGCGGGCGTAAAAGATTTCATGCTTGCAAACCAGGACATGCTGCCGGACTGGGAACTGTCGAAAAATGCCGCCATCCGTGAAATCCCCGTGACAATGAAACTTCCTTCGCTATACCAGCCCCCTCCCGTTCCCGTGAAAGGATTCGCACAACGTTTGATTGCACACGCGGGCAATGAATGGAGCGGGGTGCAGATACGGTATTACGAATTCAACAGCCCGAGCGAAGCGGCAATGTTTGCAGAGCGTTGGAGCCCCAACAAGAGCGTGAAACGGGATATGTCCGAGCATTTCCGGCGCGCGTACGACCGGTTTGGCGTGTGGGTGGTAAATGCCGACGACGAGCGCAAGCCTCCGGAATACTGGACGGGGCGGTTCGTGCTCGAGGCGCTCTCGCGCAAAATGCTTATCTCCAAAGACACCTCCGTTATTTTTTCAGCACAAAACATCGATCCGGTTTTATTCAACGCCGAGCGTGATACTGTCGCCCCCGGCGATACGGTAGTGTTTATCGGACAAGGACTGAGCCCTTTTCTTTTTGACAACTTCGTCGTTGTTGTGGGCGACAGCGTCAACAGCATGTTACATCCAATCTCAGCGACAGCACGCGAACTGACTATGCAGATTCCCTACAGCTATCTTGATGCAGGGGAAGCAATCAAACCCATTCGCATTGAGGTGCAGATACAGCGCTATTATCATTCCAATCCGTTAACGTTATATGTACGACGGAAAGACAAGTAGAAACAAGTAGCAAAATATTTCAATTCCCGTGAATCAATTGAACGAAACATATATCCCGAATTACGTTCTTCTTGCAGAGTCCGGCGAGCTGGCGCAACGCGTTGCGGCGCTTGACGCGATGCTGGCATCGTGCGATATTTGCCCGCTCGACTGCCATGTCAACAGAATCGAAGGGGAAATTGCACGCTGCTATTCCAAATATCTGCCCATCGTGTCGTCGTACTGTCCGCATTTCGGTGAGGAACCAGCGCTCACCGGCACGAACGGCGTCGGAAACATTTTTTTCGGCAACTGTAATTTGCGGTGCTCGTACTGCCAAAATTTTCAAATCAGCCAGCGATGGAAAGAGGAGATAAAAAACGAAGTGTCGTTCGAGCGGCTTGCGGACATCATGCTGGAACTTCAAGACGAGCGCGGCTGCCACGCCATCGGATTGGTGTCTCCGACGCATTTTGTCCCGCAGATAATCCGCTCGCTGGAAATCGCAGCACGGCGGGGTTTGCGCCTGCCGGTGATTTATAACACCAACTGTTACGATTCCCTCGACGTTCTCCGGCTTCTCGACGGCGTCATTGACATTTACCTTCCTGATTTCAAATACTCCGATGATGAAACGGGATTGGCATACTCAAAGGTTGAAGGATATTTCACACATGCCAGCGCCGCGCTGAAGGAAATGCACCGCCAAACCGGCGACGCGCTGCTCTATGGCGCCGACGACTTGGTAAAACGCGGACTGATCATCCGCCACCTTATTCTGCCGAATGACGTGGCGGGCACGGAAAAAACTCTTGCATTCATCGCCAGCGAATTGAGCAGCCGCGTTACGCTCAGTATTATGTCGCAATATTACCCGACGAATCAGATAGACGAGTCCCACGCCGAAAAATCCGAGAACATCATGCTGTTGAACCGTCATATCCGGGCAAGCGAGTACGACCGCGCGCTGCGACTCTTGGAAAAATACGGTTTTGAAAACGGCTGGGCGCAAGAATTTGAGGCGGAGCAGTATTACCGTCCTGATTTTGCCGACCGCGCTGAACCCTTCCGCGACAGGAAAGATTTTACCGTCGGCACGTCTGAGGAAGTCGCGGCAGTCGAGTCCATTACGGCAGAATAAACATGCCTGCGAGAAAGCACGCCGGACGCACAACGCTCCCATATAACGTTACCGTCATAGGAACGGGACGCGCGGGACGCGCCGTAGCCCGATTGTTACACAAGGCTGGGTGCGCGATTGAATGCGTAGTGAACAGGTCTGCACAGTCTGCAAAACTTCTTTCGAAAGAACTGCACGCAAGGATTACAACGACGGATTTCCGCAAAATTCCCTCGACAACGAATTTCATTCTCATCTCCGTGACAGATGAAAACATCGGGGAAGTTGCAGCGGCGCTTGCGGAGAACAAGCAGATCGCGTTCCGACGATTGATTACAGTCCATCTTTCCGGTGCACTTACCCGCGATGCGTTGAAACCGCTCCAGATAAAAGGGGCAACGACGCTCGCGCTGCATCCCGCTTTCCCATTCTCCTCGCTACGCGTGATGCCGGAACAATTGAAAAACATCGGGTGGGGCGTGGAATGCGATACCAAAGACCGTTTAGTTGCGCGGCGCATCATCGAGGCGTTTCGCGGCGTTCCCATCCGCGTCAGCCCGAAAAATAAAATCTTATATCATGCCGCTTGCACGATCGCATCGAATTTTCTTGTTGTTTTGGAGGATGCGGCGTTGCAATTACTCGCGGAGGCGGGTATTTCCCCGCGCAACTCACGACACATCATTCAACCGCTCGTGCAAGCAACGGTGAACAACATTTCCGGCAAGCCCGATCTTCCGATCAATAAAAAAATCACAGGACCAGCCGCACGCGGCGACGCGCAAACAATCTACAATCACATGCAGACCGTGGCGTATAACAAGGACATTGAAAAAATATACCGGGATATGACCGCGGCGGCAATTGAAATCGTCAAGCGGAACAAGAACCTGCGCGCAGAGGCGATATTGAAGATGGAAAAAATATTGCACAACGCCTGACTGTGGCAAATCAGCACCGAATACCTACATTGGATAAAAAACCTGTTTTATTCACCCATCAGTTTCAACGTGGGCGATTCATCCACGTCGCTGCCTGCGGCAAGCGAGAGTTTGTTCTCGAAGACATTCAGCCGCTTGTCCGACTCATCATATTGCTTTTTTGCATTTTCCAAATGCGTGCCGACTTTCGCGTACGATTCGTCGAATTTTTTCAGTTCAATGAGCAGCCGCGCAAGATTTTCCTGAATCATCTTCGCGTTTTTTTCTATCTGCAATCCTTTCAAGCCAAGCGCGATAACCTGCAAATAGGCATATAGGTTGTTCGGCGAGACCGGCACGACTTTGCGTTCGGTCGCGTAATTGAAAATTCCTTTCCCGTCGGCGAACTGCTCATCCTTGATGATGATCTCGTAATAAATGTTCTCCGCGGGAATGTACATGAGCGCGAACTCGAACGTTCCTTCATCGGGAAGGATGTATTTTTTGGCGATGTCGTCAATATGCTTACGGACGTTTTTATCGAATTCTCTTTTGAAGGATTTTTTTTCCGCGTCGTCCTGCGCCTCGGCGTATTTCTTGAAATTTTCATACGGGAACTTGGCATCTATCGAAATGAGATGCGAAGCGGTTCTAATGACGGCGTCAACAATGTCGCCTGATTTGAAACGATACTGCATATCGTACGAGCCGGGCGGCAGCACCTGTTTTAAGATTTCTTCCAGCATCCATTCGCCAAATCCGCCGCGCAATTTTGGGGCGCTGAGCAGCGTGTGAAGTTCCTTAAGTTGGACGGAGGTTTCCTGGAACGCGCCGAAATCTTTTTGCAAATCGCCGATGACTTTCGCCGCGCCGTCCAATCTGTTGCCAACCTGGCTCGTTGACTCCTGCACTTGGCGCGTGACGGATTCAAGCTGTTTGTTCACCTGTTCCGTCGTTGCCTGTATCTGGTTTTGCACGCCCGCAAGCTGCGCATGCACAACGTCGTTCGTCTGCTTCATGTTCTGCGCGAGATTTTCTGTCGTTGACTGCATCTGCTTCTCGACCTGCCCAAGCTGGCGGAACACGACGTCGGTATTGTCCCTCAGCGTTGCACTCACTTCTTGGCGAAGCGACGCCGACTCCTGCCGTGTAAATCGCAATAATTCCGCATTTTGTTCGCGAACTTCGCGCGCAAGCATCTCCACCTGCGAATTTTCCTGAGGGGACTGTTTCCGCAACTGTAAAAAAATAAGTGCCGCGATTCCCGCAATCAATATTATGCCGACAACAATGAACAGTATTTCCATAATTTAACGATACAAAATTTCGATTCTTAAAGAAGAAATTACTAATTTAATTTCCCCTGAACAAAAACGACGCGCACACAAACTACGAAGAAGGCAATCACAGCAGGCAAAACCCTGAAGTATGATTGATCACAATATTATGACAAGCAACAAACCCGCAGCATACGAGGGCTTTTCCCGCGCCGCGGCTGATTACGACGAGGTCTCCATCGCCAATCATATCGTGCAACGTCTTCGTGAGCGGGCACAGCGGCGGATGCTTTTACATTGGCGCGTGGGAGACC
>Ga0207061_1277_pt1 | contig 9932 bp, 6 predicted proteins | sample Alteio_BWMinCont_31_FD_153275 | JGI IMG/M metagenome (GOLD analysis project Ga0207061, IMG submission 153275) | Enriched cells from forest soil in Barre Woods Harvard Forest LTER site, Petersham, Massachusetts, United States -... | ecosystem: Environmental > Terrestrial > Soil > Temperate forest >... | reverse complement strand
ACGGTCATTTCCATGCTGAGCGTGGTGCCGAGGGAGGCGTTCTCGCGATTCACGCAGGCGAGGGCGATCATTTTTTTCAGCGTGGGCGACCAGGTGGTTGAGGTGGCTTTCCCGACGTGCCGCCCGCGGCTATAGACCGGCACGGCCACGCGCGAGGCCATGCTGGGCACTTGCGGCGCCATTTTCAATTTGTCGTAGAGCGCTTCGACTTCGTTCCAGTTGATTTCCAACCCGACGAGAGCGCGCCCCGCGCCTAATTTCGGTTCCTGCGCGAGCGCTTCGCGACCGACGAAATTCTCCTTCTTTAAATCGACCAGTTTGCTCAGCCCGATTTCCGATGGCGAATACTTTTGCGAATCGATGAGCGCTTTTTTGCTGGAAATGTAATCCACTTCGATCAGGATGAGCCCGGCTTCGATGCGCGCGATATCCAACGCGATCATTCCTGCCGGATGAATGTCGAAGGCTTTGCCTTTTGCTACCAGCGCGTCCCAAACTTTCACCGCGTCCTTCCACGGCATCCAGACTTCGAAGCCGAGATCGCCGGTGTAGCCGGTACGGGAAATGTCTACTGGCACGCCGGCGATTTTTCCGTGAGTGACGCGAAAATATTTCAAGTTGGTGATGTCGGCGTCCGCGGCGGCATGCAGGAGTTTGCCCGCCGTAGGACCTTGCAACGCGAGCGCGGCGGTTTGCTCGGAGATGTCTTCGATTGTTACGTCGAGCCCTAACGCATTCTGGCGAAACCAGCGCAAGCTGGGGTCCGCGGCCGTCCAGCGATAATCATTTTCGCCCAGGCGCGTGATCGTTCCGTCGTCGATCACTTTTCCTTCGGGGTCGCACCAGCAGCAGTAGATGACCTGGTCCACAGCGACTTTATTGATGTCGCGCGAAATCACGCGGTTCACAAACTTCGTGGCGTCGAGACCTGTTATCCGGTATTTGAAGAGCGGGGAAATATCGATCAGCGCGGCGGAATTGCGGATGGCGTTGTACTCGTGCTCGTGGTGCATCTCGTAAACGCTGACGGTGTAGTAGCCCGACCATTCGCGGTAGTTGAGGCTCTCGCAAAGCGCGAGCGTTCGCTCGTGAAACGCAGTTCCAACCGGCACGATTCCTCCCCGATGCAAGCGCGGCGCTGATCGCCGCAGAGACACCGGATTATAGGTGCGAATTCACCGTGGTCGCAAGGCGTTGGAGCGGCGGCTTCGGGGAGCAGGATTTGTGTTTATTGATTCAGCGAGCCCCGCAGATCAAAAGTGTCTTGCGATGAGGAGGACTCGACATATCTGGTCAAGTAGGGAACGAGCGGTGTTATTTCGAAGGGCATTTTGTCGCGAGCGCTGAGCAGCGAGGTAGGACGTGACTTCATCAAGCTGACGCCGGCGCTCCATGGATCGAGCTTGAGCCGCGAGCCCATGGGCAGGGCGGCGATCTGGCTCTTGTTGTCTGGCTGCAGTGCGGGCGCGGCCTGCGTCAATTGAGATGCAAAGTAAACTTCATTTCCGAGCTGAGGGCTAATCAAGTGCTTCAGTTCCTTTGCATGCGCGTGCAGTTGCGCAAGAAAGAGGCCAGCCGTTTGCAGCTTGGAGGCGTACGGTGATTTTTTGAGTAGCTCGATGGCTTTCGCGCTGTTTTCGGCGGCTTCCGCTGTGTCTTCGTGGAAGGAGAGGCGTTTCAGAACTTCCGTGGTCGTGAGGCGCATGACATCGCTGAAAGCATATTGGTCCTGATATGGTTTTGGGAGCATGGCGTCGGCCAACCCATGCGCGAGCAGGGCAGCGAGAGTTTCTTCGTCGGGTACGACGTCGATCAAGCCGCGGCTCAGCACGACGGTGTTGCCAACGGAAAACATCTCCAGGTTGCTGGTGAGCAGCACGCGGCAGCGCACGTCAATCTGCTGATCGAGGTTGTTGGTGACTTCCAGATTGTTCACGACGGTGTTCAAAAGTTTGTCCACGTCGCCGCGCGGCGCCAGGAGCCCGTTCTGCTCCAGCAGATCGAGCACGTTGTTCTCTGCCTCGTGTCGCCACTCGCGCTGAGCTTCCAGCGGAGTACGATCATGTTGGGGAGCCTCCTCCTTGATGACGCTGGGCGATTCGATGAGTAGCCTGTTCAACTCCTCTTCGCGACCACTGGTTTTCAGGCGATAGCCCCAGAGATGAGTCTGAGATTTGTAACTTGGGTTGCTGAAGCGGAAAGGCCGATCCACTTCCTGGCTGTAGACATAGCTCGGCAGCCATAATCCGGATTTCACATTGGTGCGCCAGGAATCGAAATGCAGGTAGTATTCATCTTCAAAAGTTTTCAGGGAAAAGTGAACCGCCGGGGAGTATCTGCCATTGATGCGCACGACGGTCATGTCCTGGTCTTCCACCCAAATGCGGCCGATGAAACGCGCGCCGCGCACTTTCGGTGCAGGTTCGACGTCGAACACGTAACATCGAACTTCGCCTAAGAATTCCCGTCCCGAGTATTTGAAGCGGTAATGAACCTTGTCGAAGGCCCCGCGATCGATAAAAATCATCTGCAAAAATCCGGCGGGCTCGAAGGACCACATCCATGTGCTTTTCTTTTCGACATCGGTCATCGAGTGCACCTTAAGCCGCCCTCGAAAATCAGCCTGCCCGAGAAGATAGAAATCGGATTTGGGAACAAAACCGAGCGTTTTGTCCGGCCGGACCTGCTGGATATAGGTTTCAACGATGGGGCTGAATTGGTCGAACGCTTCTATCTCGACTTTTTCTCGCGCAATGAGGCGTTCGATAATTTCATCGAGACTTGCGGCGGGTTGCTGAGGTCGTACCTCTTGGTTTGAGTTCTCCGTGTTTGTCGGATTTGCTTGCCTAGGTGGTGCACTCTCTAGACTTTGCGCCGGGCACCAGGTCTGGGCAAACAAACATGCGATTCCGGCCAAGGCACCCCACAAAATCATTCGGACTGAGAGTTGAGCGCGCATGGATTCCTCCAAGGCGAGTTGTCCCGCCTTGGTGCGTCACAATGCACGCGCTGTTCCAGCATTTTTGAAAGCAACTGCCTTATCGCAGGTTCAACCGCAATCTCAATGGAATCTAATGATTGCGTGACAGATTTCGGATGATGGCAATCAAAAAGCTGTGCACTTTGTACCGATCTGAGCTTGGATTAGTCCCGATTGGGAACAGTGGGAGTCCAACACTTCCCGATTTGAATTGCAGAAAACGGCCAGCGAGACTTGTGCACACAGTCCGGTGCCAGTAAAATGGCCAGTCCTTGCATCCCGCATCTCTTTTTTCATTTTAGAGTCATACCGGAGTCATAGCGAATGGGGCAGAAGTACGACGTGATTGTGATCGGCGGCGGGCACAACGGCTTGGTCAACGCCGCGTATCTCGCCAAAGCGGGGAAGAAAGTAGTGGTTCTCGAACGACGACATGTTCTCGGAGGAGCTGCGGTTACCGAGGAGATCGTCCCGGGCTTTCTTTTTTCCGAATGTTCGTATGTGGTTTCGCTGCTGCGGCCGGAAATCATTCGCGAACTCGATCTGCCGCGGCATGGCCTGGAGATTCTGCCGCTTGACGGAACCTTTTCGCCGATGCCGAGCGGCGATTATCTGTGGCGGGTGAACGACCACGCCAAATCCATTCGCGACATTCGCCGCCACTCACGACTCGACGCCGAGGCGTACGACGAATTTTCGAAGATGATGACGCCGATGTGCCGCTTCGTGAAGCCCATCCTGTCGATGATTCCGCCGGATCCGACCACGCTCAATCCCAAAGATCTGGGCCAGCTTTATTTTTTGCTCAATCGTTTTCGCGAATTGTCCTCCGACGAGCGCTACACGCTCGTGCAACTCATGACCATGAGCTCCGCGGATTTTCTCGATCAATGGTTCGAGACCGATGTGTTGAAAGCCACGATGTCGGCTTCCGGCATCATCGGCACGTTTCTTGGAATTCGTTCGCCGGGCACGGCGTACGTGCTCCTGCATCACTACATGGGCGAAATCGATGGGGCATTCCGCTCCTGGGGATTCAGCCGCGGCGGCACGGGGGCGATTTCGAATGCCATTGCGGGCGCCGCGCGCGAAGCGGGAGTGGAGATTCGAACGAAGGCGCCGGTGGGAAAAATCCTCGTCAAAAATGGACGCGTCTGCGGAGTTGCCTTGCAAAGCGGCGAGGAACTTTCCGCCGACGTGGTCTCCTCCAGCGTTGATCCACATCTCACATTCGAGAAATTTCTTGAGCCCAACGAATTGCCCGATGATTTCCTGGAAGGTGTGCGCCGCTACAAATTCCGCGGCTCTTCGGGAAAGGTGAATCTTGCGCTCGACGCGCTTCCGAATTTCAAGTGTTTCCCCGGGCCGGGAGCGCATCTTCGAGGCGCGATCTCCATTTCGCCCGGCATGGACTACATGGAGCGTGCCTACGACGACGCGAAGTACGGCCACTACTCGCGCCGCCCGTACATTGACATGGTGATTCCGAGCCTCACCGATCCGAGCGTTGCGCCTCCCGGAAAACACGTGCTTTCCTGCTTCGTGCAATACGCGCCGTACAAATTGGCGGAAGGGAACTGGGACGAGCAGCGCGAAGCTTTCGGCGACAATGTGATCAACACCATCGCCGAGTATGCGCCCAACATCAAGGACATCATCATCGAGCGGCAAGTCCTGACCCCGCTGGATCTCGAGCGAGAATTTGGCCTCACGCAGGGCAACATTTTTCAAGGGGAACTTTCTCTCGAACAGCTTTTCTTTCTGCGCCCAGTGGCGGGCTGGGCTTATTACCGCACGCCGATCGACAACCTTTATATGTGCGGGTCGGCGACGCATCCGGGCGGCGGCATCATGGGCGCGAACGGCCGCATCGCGAGCCAGGTGATCCTCAAGAATTGGAAGTCTGGCGCGTCACGTTCGAAGGCGGCCCACTAATCATGCCGCTCGGACAGCGCGTAGTTCTTATCGGTGGCGGTCATAACGCTCTCATCACTGCTTTTTATCTTGCCAAGGGCGGCTTCAAGCCGCTGGTGCTCGAACGCCGCGAGATGGTGGGCGGCGGCGCAATTACGGAAGAGTTTCTGCCAGGCTTTCGCGCGTCCACTTTGGCGCACACGCTCGGTCCGCTGCGCGCCGATATCGCGCGGGACATGCAGCTTGAGAAATTCGGTTGCGAAATTCTATCGCCCGACCCGCGCGTCTTTGCTCCCACTCTGGATGGCAAGGCGCTTTTCTTCTATAACGATGCTGCCAAAACTGCTGGCAGCATCGCGCAATTCTCAGCGAAGGACGCGGAAAAATATTCGAGTTTTGTCGAATCCCTCGAAGCAGTTGCGGGCTTTTTCACACAACTCAGTTCCATCACGCCTCCCGCGATTGACCATCCGACGCCCGAAGACTTGTGGAATCTTTTGAAGACCGGCAAGGGCGTCCGTGAACTGGGCAAGGCTGGCATTTTCGATCTTCTGCGCTGGGGCCCGATGGCCGTAGCGGACTTTGTCGCTGAATTCTTCGAGACGGAATTGGTTCGCGCGGTCATTGCCGCTCGCGGGATTTTCGGCGCGGCGCTTGGTCCGTGGTCGGCCGGCTCGACGGCCGTGCTTCTGCTGCGCGCTGCTGCCGACGCCCATCCTGTGGGCTCGGCCGCGTTTCCGCGCGGCGGGCTTGGCAACTTTACCCGCGCGCTCGCCGAATCTGCAAAACAAGCCGGGGCCGAAATCCGCACCGATACTGAAGTCCAACAAATACGCGTGAAAGACGGCGCCGTTTGCGGGGTGGGGCTCACGAACGGCGAAGAAATCGCGGTCGAGGCCGTTGCCTCCGGCGTGGATCCCAAGCGAACATTTTTCAAGCTGGTCGATCCCTCGCAGCTCGATCCGACGTTTGCCAATCGCATGAAGAATTTCCGTTCGAATGGCAACGTGGCCAAGGTCAATCTGGCCCTTGGTGGCCTGCCGACTTTTCCCGCGCTGGATGCCAGCGAGGGTTCACTCAAGGCTCTTTCGGGGCGCATCCACATCGGCCCGGAAATCGATTATCTCGAGCGAGCCTTCGACGCTTCGAAATATGGTGAATTTTCGAAGGCGCCTTATCTCGATGTCACTATTCCGACGATTCTTGATCCCGGGCTCGCGCCCGACGGCAAGCACGTTCTCTCCGCTTACGTTCAGTTTGCTCCGTACCAATTGAGGGAAGGGAACTGGGATTCGCGGCGCAAAGAACTTGGCGACACGGTCATTAAGACTCTCGCAAGTTATGCGCCGAACCTGCCAGGACTTGTCGAAGGCATCCAGGTCATTACGCCGAAAGATCTTGAAACTTCTTACGGTTTCACCGGCGGACACATTTTCCACGGCGAGTTGGCGCTCGATCAACTCTTCACCATGCGTCCCGTGCTCGATTGGGCGCGCTACAAAACGCCCATCCGGGGATTATTTCTCTGCGGCTCCGGCACGCATCCGGGCAACGGTTTGACCGGCGCAAGCGGCGCAAATGCCGCTAGAGAAATCATCCGCGAACTTCGATGACGACGATCGATCGGACCAAACTGAAAACTCTTCAAAAACGCGAGGAAGCTCGCTTCCTGGCCGAACATCCGAAATCCGCTGAACTTTATAAGCGCGCGCAATCCTCCCTTCTTGGCGGCGTACCTATGAACTGGATGAAAAAATGGGCGGGAGCTTTTCCGGTTTTCGTGAAATCCGCGAAGGGCGCGCATTTCACTGACGTCGACGGGCGCGATTACGTGGACCTCTGTCTTGGCGACACCGGAGCGATGACCGGGCACTCCCCAGAGGTAGTCGCCGAGGCTGTTGCCCACCGCGTCCGCGATGGAATCACTTTGATGCTGCCCACCGAGGATTCGCTTTGGGTTGGTGAAGACTTAAAGCGGCGTTTCGGGCTTCCGTACTGGCAATTCACGCTGACGGCTACCGACGCCAACCGTTTCTCGATTCGAATCGCCCGCGAAATTACCCAGCGCTCGAAGATTCTCGTTTTCCATTACTGCTATCACGGGACCGTGGACGAGTCTTTCGCCGCGCTTCAGGAGGGCGTTGTCGGGCCTCGCCGCGGAAACATCGGGGCACCAGTGAATCCGGCGGAGACCACGCGGGTCGTCGAGTTCAATGATCTCAACGCGCTCGAAGACGCGCTCAGGCATCACGACGTTGCCTGCGTGCTTGCCGAGCCGGCCATGACCAACGTCGGCATCATTCTTCCGGAAGATGGTTACTGGAAATCCGCGCGCGAACTTTGCCAGCGTTATGGCTCGCTGCTGATCGCCGACGAAACGCACACGATTTGCGCCGGGCCGGGCGGCTGCACTGCGGAGTGGAAACTCGATCCGGACATGCTCGTTTTCGGCAAAGCCATTGGCAGCGGCATTCCCGGCGGGACTTATGGCGTCAGCGAAGAAGTCGCGCAACGCATCAACGCGCGCATTCATCTCGAAGACTGCGACGTTGGAGGGATAGGTGGAACTTTGGCGGGGAATGCACTGTCGATCTGCGCGATGCGCGTCACGCTCGAACACGTTCTAACCCCAAAATCATTCGAACGCATGATCCCGCTGGCCAAGCGTTTCAACGATGGTGTCGCTGCAGAAATCCGCGCGCACGATCTATCTTGGAACGTAATCCAGCTCGGTGCGCGCGCCGAATACACATTCGCCGCAAAGCCTCCGCGCAACGGAGGCGAATCCGCGGCTGCCGCCGATTTCGAGTTGGAACGTTTCCTCCACCTCTACGCACTCAACCGCGGCGTGCTACTCACACCCTTCCACAACATGGCGCTCATGTGCCCCGCCACCACCGAATCCGACATTGACGCTCACACCAAAATCTTTGCCTCTGCGGCCCAAGAGTTGACGACTTGAAGTGGAATGTCGTACTTCAATGCCTGGTCGCTTGCCGTGTAGAATAGCGAGCATCAAACGAACGAGGTGAACATCGATGTCTTCCGCCTATCTGCTCAAAACCGAAGCTTCCGCTTACTCTTTCGCTGATCTTCAGCGCGACAAGGTCACGGTGTGGGACGGCGTGTCGAATCCCGTGGCTGTAAAAAATCTTCGCGGAATGACGCCTGGCGATAAGTTAGTCATCTATGAAACCGGCGACCGCAAGTGCGCTGTCGGCACCGCTACTGTCGTCTCCGTCGATGCCACGGATCCGAAGAATCCAGCCGTCAAAATCAAAGTAGGAAAGCCGATCGAAAAGCCTGTCTCGTTGGAGCAAATCAAATCCAACAAGCTGTTCGCGGATTCTCCGCTTGTGCGCATCGGCCGGCTCTCCGTCGTGCCCCTGACGGCGGCTCAGTACCAGGCATTAGCTGGCGACTGATGGCGCAAACGCGCGTATGATGCGGAGCGAAGTCGCGAGGCCGATCCAATGAAACACAGCATCATTGTCTTGTTCCTTTTCGTGGCTGCACCTCTTTTTGCGCAGCAGCCGCCCGAAATTCGCTTTAACTCGGTGCCTAACTTTCTGAAACTGCCAGCGGACCTGTATCTCGGCGAAGCCGCGGGCGTGGCCGTCAATTCGAAGGGACACATCTTCGTCTTCTCGCGCGGCAGCACCACCGGTCCCGCTTATGGCGCTGGCGCCGCTCAACTCCTGGAGTTCGCGCCGGACGGAAAATTCCTGCGCGAGATTGGCCATCATCTTTATGCGTGGTCCTTCGCGCATACCGTCAAGGTCGACAGGGACGACAACATCTGGGTGACCGACAAGGGCTCGGACATGGTCATCAAATTCAATCCCGAAGGCCGCGTCGTGATGGTTTTCGGGCGCAAGCAGGAAGCTTCCGACGAAGGCACCGAGGCGTTGAAGCATGTGAAGCCGCCGCTGCCGCCCGTCGACGGAATGTTCCGCCAAGTCACCGACATCGCCTGGGACGCTGCCGGGAATACTTATATCAGCGATGGCTACGTGAATTCGCGCATCGCCAAAGTCGACAAGGAGGGCAACTGGATCAAGTCTTGGGGCGAGCCGGGCAGCGAGCCTGGGCAACTGAATGTACCGCACAGCATCGCGGTGGATGCGCAAGGCGACGTGTACGTCGCGGACCGCGGCAACCGCCGCATCCAGGTTTTCGATGGCGACGGGAAATTCATTCGACAGTTCACGATTGACGTGCCGGTTCCCGCCGACGCGCGTGCGGCGATTGGCAACAAGCCGACCGCGACAACCGGCACGATGTCACCCGGCGCGCCGTGGGCCATCTGCATTACGCCTGGGCCAAAACAGTTTCTCTACAGTTCGGACGCCTTCCCCGGCCGCATCTATAAACTATCTCTCGACGGGAAAGTTCTCGGCGTTCTCGGGAAGTCCGGCAAGCAGCTCGGCCAGTTTGGCTGGATTCATGAAATTGCTTGCCCGTCGGAAAACGAACTGTACGTCGCGGAAATATTGAACTGGCGTGTACAGAAACTGCTTCTCGAACCAAGCCATTAGCCCCTGGTTGTGACGATCGCTCTTTGCTGGCGTGCGATTCGTTCCGGTCGATGCGAGTGTGTTATTCTGTTTCCCCGCGGCTGGATTCTTCGCGATCGAGACTGAAAATTCCCATGACAAACAAGCTCCTTCCGATTCAAGCGGTAGCGCGCAAACTCGAAATCCCCGACCAATATTTCGAACAGCTGGGCTCGCAGAGCGGAAAAGTCAAGCTGGAGCTGCTCTCCGATCCCACTTTTAAGCGCCGCGGGAAATTGATTATCGTCACTGCGACCACGCCGACGGCCGCGGGCGAAGGCAAGACGGTTACCTCCATCAGCCTGACGCAAGGGCTTGCGCACATCGGCAAAAAAGTCGTCATCACGTCGCGCGAGCCGTCGCTCGGCCCTGTTTTTGGGATGAAAGGCGGCGCTGCGGGCGGCGGCCTCGCACAAATCGAGCCCAGCGCGAAAATTAACCTGCATTTCCATGGCGATTTTCACGCCATCGCGGCGGCGCAC
>Ga0207061_1026_pt2 | contig 9987 bp, 4 predicted proteins | sample Alteio_BWMinCont_31_FD_153275 | JGI IMG/M metagenome (GOLD analysis project Ga0207061, IMG submission 153275) | Enriched cells from forest soil in Barre Woods Harvard Forest LTER site, Petersham, Massachusetts, United States -... | ecosystem: Environmental > Terrestrial > Soil > Temperate forest >... | reverse complement strand
GTTGCAAAATTCTTAGAACCTAGCCTTTCATTATTTTCCATCCCAAAATCCCAAAAAACAACAGGGTTATCCCCATCGATTTCAATAGATGTGTCAATACAAAATAAAGAGCCGTCACCAACCTCATAAACTGCCATTAAGCTATCAGAAAAAGTATCATCCTCGCGGTGCGAAATTGTAAGGTCAGGATTATAGGGAGTTCCTAAAAATTGACTTCCCATAACCCCTAACGTTCCAAACTTATTTACCATATTTTTGTAGCTCTGAGGAAGCTTCAATCCAAGCTCTAACTCCATTTTATCTGCATCGGCACCACATCGCTCTATTGTTGTATTGATCCTATCACTAAAGTTTTTTTGCATATACGATATCAATTCCATCATCTTATAGTCATCGCTGTTCATAATTTTGGTCCAGGTGTCGTATTAACATTTATAGTTCCATTTAATTCAGCAATAATATCTGCAGCTTCTGATTTCCAAAACTGTATTCTCTGCGTTCCATATTTGCCATGGTTTACACCACTAGTTGGTTGTGGTGTGGAGTGCAGTAACTTTGTATTTTGTCTATGGAATGTTTGCGATATCACCACCCATGCTCCGTCATGTTTTTGCTCAAAATGATGAATCACATTAACTGTTTTGCCATCATAACCGATAGGGGCCCAGCCTTCTAGCTTCATGGCTTCCAAATTAGTTAGGCCGTCCTTTCTTACAAAATTAGGATCATACAAGTGCCGGTTCCTAAAGACTGTTCTGCCTTTGCTGCCATTTTCCATACCTATTAAAATCCTAGCCCTATTTTCAAGCAAACCATTTTCCTCAAGTAATCTGTACCTGTCTTTTAACAATGATAGCCTTATATTGACAGAGTCTGGATGACTGGATGGAACCAAATCATCATTACAAAGAGAAGATTTTTTTACTATAGGAGCTCTGAACTCTAGCTCATCAAGTGGAATGCCAGAATTTAACCGTGACCCTTGGAATTGAAATACAACGGGCGTTCTAAATTCATTTGCAGTAATAAACCTGTTGGCAGTTTTAGCAGCACTACTAATCGCCTTTGCAGTCAATACTGTAGCACCAGTTGCAACAGCAGATATATTATACACTCCATATAAAGCTTGCCCCGCAGCAGCCCCAGCCTCTATAAAGTCACTAGAATCGTGTGCGGCTACAAAAGAGTCATGTGCATCTTGAAATTTGTTTTCATAATGTGTCTTAATTATGCCGGGATTGTGCAGCGCATTTGCAATTGATTGTACAGCATTTACAGCTCGCTCTTGATTCCTGGTCCAAGCTTCTGCCCTTTGGGTATCATTAGCACTATATATATTAACATAAGTATCTAGGTATACCTCAGCCATTGAATTAGCTGCTTGAGAGCTATCTTGCAAAAATTGTTTTATAGCTGAACCAAGAGCAACAGAGCCCATGGTGGCGAGGCTAGATTCTGGGATATATCCAGGACCATGCATCTCTCTTAAAAGCTGATCGCGCTCTGCAAGTCGATTGTTAAATGGCTGTACTTCTTCATATATGGTGTAATTGTCGCTATTAGTAGCCGGCTTGCTTTCTGTCGTTATAATTACTCGTTCCGATACCTGCTCGATAAAATGAGCTGGGGGGGTAGTTAATGATACTGCAACTTGATTATCAACAAATAAACTAGCATTCCCGGCATTGCTTATGCCAAAACCAATAGATGTGGAACTATTTGATGGTTGATAATGTATGTTACTGCCTCCGTGTGAACCAGAGGAAGTGGAAACACCTAGTTTGCCGCCACTAGGTAATACTTTGTCTAGACCTGATTTTTCAATAGCTTTGTTGCCGAGGCCTATGGTTTGATCAATGATCCTAATAGTCTCGCGCGGTACTTTGCCTATACCACTGATAACTTTGCGCAAGAAGCCTTTTTTCTTACCCATGGCTATTGCCCTACTTCCATATATGCTTAACAGAAATGTTAAGCATCATATCGGATCAATATAGCAAGATCAAATTAGGCGATCAACTACGAAACATTCGTATTTTTGCCTCATGTAGTTTTCTACCAAAGCTTTTGTTGGTGTCATCAGACTGATATGGACTCTCATTAATTTTCAGTCGTAATTTCATTTAATAAAGGAATCATACTTTCACGCCAAGTTTTAAAGGCGTCGTCTTTCGATCTTTCATCGATGATAGTTTGTATATATTCTTTGTCAGCAGAAATAATTGTTTTTACCTCTTCTCTATAGCATTTCAAGGCTTCAGGCTTGTCCTCATTATAATCTTCCCAAAAACTGCTATCCCAGAAACTTTTATTTATCCATTTTTCCGGAGTTAGGGAAGAGAATTGTGTATTAAGAATCCAATTATCAGGGATTGTATTCACTATAATTTCGAAATCGCTTGCTCTAACAATTATAGAACAATCAGACATTCCACTATCGTCTGATATTACCCTATAATATACATCTTTACGTATAAATTTAATTTCTAGCACATTGTAATGATAATTTTTTATACGGCAGCCATTGATATCAAATGGAAGATATTCGTTTGTAAACTCATTATATATCTCTTTACATTTTACAATCATATTTACCTCTAGCTCTTAGCGTTTGATTCAAAACGTCATCTATCTTAAGTACTGGATTGCCAGGTGTATCGAGCTTAATTTTAAAATCTCGGTCATAAAAAACTTTCTTTGTAACAGAATTCATATACACATGAACCTGCCCTCTCAATGGATAAAGATTACCATTTATTTCTATTTGTAACTTTGTATCAACTTTTATTTTATATTTACCCCAGTCACTAATATTACCTTGATTCACAAGTAACTTATACACTGGTGAATTACAGGAATATTCAGATACTTCTTGAATTATTCCACTAGCCATTGCTCTAGCTATTGCGTTTTCAGTCAACCTACCATCGCGTGTAAATATTTCTTCTATTGCATAACGTCCTCTAAGCATATTAGCTTGTTCAACATTAGCTTGTCCATTAGACATAAATTTTGTAGTTCGTTTAAGGCCATACTGAGTCAACAAATATTGTCCAGCAACAGAATCTGTAGCTAGTGAGGTGATTGGACCTATAGGTCTTGTTATTGCTGATCCTAATATATACTCAGTGACAATTTTTGATGCCATTTGTGTTCGTACTATACCATCACCGTCCTTAAATCTTTGAACAGCATCATTAACTAACCTGCCTCTCAATTCGTTACGCAGCTTGGCAGCCTGAGTAGTAATCCCCAAAGTCTCCTCGCTAATAACATTAAGGCCATCCCATATAGTTGTACCCAAGCCTTCAACCGTATTTATAGGGTGAATAACGGCATTAGTTACCGAATCACGTGCTTGCTCAATGCCTCGCCCCATGGCATATATATACGCCAAAGTTCTATTATCAGATGAAGCTGGCAAGGCACTTGGTAAGCTAAAAGCAACATTGTTTGTTGATTGATCCCTATCGCCCCTGTATGCTCTATTAACAGGGTCACTTAAAAATTCAGCAATAGATCTTTTTATGCTATCTTCTGTATAACTGTTATCAGAAGTCCAATCATGTAAATAATCAATATAGCCTGAATCATCCGGGACATAAGGCAGGTCATTTTTTACTTCTTTTAAAGGAGTTTTATTTATATTACCTGCATGTCCCACCACTGACTCACGCGATTGCTGAACTTCAGTATCTCCAACTGCACTACTGGGTCTGCCGTGTCGGTAACCTGGATCAGTCAAAAAGTCATTAGATTCTACCTGCTCCAAAGCGGGGCCTATGATACTTGGCTGTCTACCAGATAGCGCATTGCTTTCGTTGGTTTCACCTAAATTAATCAATGGTTCCTCTACAGGTGGCGTAAATCTTGGCATTGGCATCGGCACATTAGCTTTAAATTTACTTTCTTTTGTCATGACCAAACCATTTTCATTTACTGTATTTAGCTGATTTAAAAGATCAACTGATAATTTTGGTAATGGTTTTTTATCGTTATCAGAGATGTTACTACTAAAGCCACCGCCAAGACGTTTAGACTTTAATGTTTGGTCGATATGCACAACCTGAGTACCTTGATCCAAAAGGCGATTTGTTTCTGGGTTTGCAGTAGAAATATCTGCATCTCCATGATTTATCACAACGTTAACTTCAAGGTTATACTCAGGATCATTATTAATGCCATCTGTAACTAGGATACTCGCTTTGGCGCCTTCAGTTTGCTCGGTGGCATGTACATGGTTACCGCTTACATTTCCTTGAAGGCTAGCGCTTACTTGCGTCTGAGTTGAACTATTTGTGTTAATAGTATTCTCGTTTTCTATTGTATCTGCTTTTCCATTTATCTTGTTACAAACTATGTCTACACCACGATTATGCATGTGTCTTACATTTAGATTAAAGGTGCCAATCGATAAATTTCTTTGGACTTGGGTTGTAGCTCGGTATGATTGATGCGACAAAGATAAACCTACGTCATAACTGCCATTAAGCATAATGGATGGGGCGATAGATACACTTTCGCTAGTAAATCTACTATTAAGCGCTGTATTAAATATTCTCAACTCATCTGCCATAACGGAAAAAATGGCAATTTTATCATGAACATTAACGGCAAACGTTACTATACCATCGGTTTGCATGCTGATGTTTGCACCACCATAGAAGCCGCCACCTCCTTCAGTTTGATAGCCAAAAATTGTTTTAGTTCTACTGAGTATTAATGATGCACCCATTTGCGAAGTTAAAGTACCCATCAAACCGTTTTGTGCAATGCTCCCCAACATGTTCGACATACCGTAGATAGAGCTTGCACCATTAACGAATGCCTCAGGAATACTTGATGAATGTGCAAAGTCGCCAATACTACCGCCAGTTGGATCTAGGTAATAAAATGTATTCATTGGGTTTAATTTTCTATCTGAACCAGTTAGAGTTTGTCCGAACAGAGCTAATTGCGCGGATACAGAGGTAGATGTAGAACTATGATTTAGAATATTTGAGGTTAAGGTAATTCCATCTGGTGCAGCAAATCTAAATTCTGATCCTGGAAGTCCTAAATATATAACTCCATTATGATAGATGAATTTATCTGAAGTGAACGAGGTGATGCCGGTGGTATGAGCATACATAGTCATAGCTTCTTGCTCTGACCTAGATGAATGCGTTGACTCGTGAACATGACGATTTTTATTGTGTGTGTTATGAAGTATATATGGAACAGGTCTCGCAATCATTTCTTGCGCAGAGGATGTTTCAGTTCCATTGGGGGCAAATGTTTGCACCCCTTCTAATTGTACTTTACCTTCTAAAGAATGAATTATATTTTGATCTTCAGATAAGATCTCCATTCTAAATTCCTTAGCAGCCTGCGCAGTTAAATAATGTCTATTTCTAAAAAAGCCGTGTTTTTCTTTATCATCCACAGATTTATACACGGTGACTTTTGTTTCACCATGAATGTCCTTATTCACAAAAATTAAGTTTTTACCAACTGAGTTTATGCTTGAAGCCGCGCCATCAAATTTACCTTCAACCCTTAGGATCAAACCGACACCGCCATTTTCTTCCGTGCCAGTTCCCCCCTGTAACACCGAGCCATAATATACATTGCCCATTTCATGTTTGCTTAACCATTGGCGTATAACTTCAGGTTGTAAGTTGAAATCCGCAGCAGAATATATTTCAAGAACAGTTTTGGCTTTTAAAAGGCCTCTAAAGACATCAAATGTTCCTTGAGTAGACTGTGCGATTACCTTGTCACCAGATACCGTTGACATTCTAGCAGCACCATTGGTGTTATTTGAGAATTGTGCACCGACTGCTGTTGTGTTACCGTTATGCGATAGTATTTGACCGCCATTATCATTATTAAGAATACCTTCTTCAGCTATTAATTGAACATTGCCTTTGAATGATTCAACAACAACACCAGGTTTAAATATATTTTTCTTGGCAAAAATATTAACATCTAATTCAGCGGACACATCATTATTTAAATGCACACTATTTTCTGTTGAGTGTAGACCAAGGCTTCTGCCATGATATGGAGCATTTTGAGTAATAGTTCCTGGTGTAACGATGGCAACACCAATATCACCACGCTCAAAAGAATTAAGCTCAATTGGTTCGTTGCTTGCAGTTTGCATAACCAATTGTTGACGAATCGTTTTGTTTGCATGTCTACCTGTTTTATCAACATATTCTAATATTTCAGAAGCAGACATATCTTTTACATCCACAACGGAATATTGTACATCCTCTGATCCTTGTAAGTCTGCGTGATCTGCATGAGTTTCGACGTGTGAAATCTCTGCGCCATTTAAGGTGCTCTGCAGAGTAGTCTGTATATTTTCACTGTCAAAAATTAAAACGTCTGAAACTTGCCAGTGTCCGTTGCGAAATATGCACTTCATTTTAAAATATGCATTGTTAGTTGTCACAGGAGCACCTAAATCGTTAAGAGTAGAACCGTACATCTCGGAACCAGCTACATTTACTTTAGCACCTTTTTCCCAGGTAATGCTATTGCCTTGGTGTTTACTCTTTGAAATAGTGTACTCAGCACCTGAAGCTATGTGTTGCTCGGATTCGGTAATATTTGAATTAGAAGCGTTATATTTGCCTTCTACAATTAGTTTATCGTCCTGGAAATATGCATTATTAATATTTGCAGTGCCGGTTGACTTGACATGAAATTTTCCATTGATTTTAAATGCTCCACCGGAGATTACAACCTTGCCTTCATTTATGAAATCCGCTGTTACGAAGCCTCTAGTATCGGATGGTGGCCTAAATTCTGCGCCTGGAGCAACATGGTTATTAGTTACGTTAAATACTAATTTTCCAGTCGGGTTGAATTTCCCATAAACAGTATTATAAGTAGCATTCACTTGCAAACTTTGCGTATTATATTTGCCGCTATCATAGCGGTATACGGCTGATTCAGTTCTATAAGCACCGTGATAGTTCCCGCGATTATAATACAACATTGCTGAAGATGCCGAGTTAAATGCATATACATTCGTGTTTTCAGACAAAATAAGCGAGTCTTGCACAACTGTGCCCGATATTATCAAATTAAAATCTACGGCAACCGTCATTGTGCTCTTATATACAGAAGGACCTAAAAATATGAATAGCTCTTTACCTAAAAATTTGAATAGACCGTCGTTATATGAATTCAATTGATTCTCAAGATTTGTTGCCACCCCATAATCATGCACATTATCGCTCAATTTCCATACAGCATCTTGTATATTTAAAGGTGGTAATGTTCCTTGCTGTAAGTCAGTTGTAAATTTAACAAAATTAGTTGCATGATAAAAAATTGAATTTCCCGCAATATACATCCCTTTTGCATTTAACAAAGATGTTACAATGTCCAGCAGCTTAGTTGAATTGCAATATTCAACAATGGTTTTTTGCATGTCATGTACGCCAGCTGTCATGCCATCTTTGGATGAAACTGTGTTGTAGCCGTAGGCGCCGAGCTGTTTGGCTCGTCGTGCTACCTTTTCTGCCAAAGCGATACCAACATCTTTTGTATATTTAAGATGATTCAGCGGATTGGGATCCTCATAAATTGAGCTCCCTATAGATCTAACGCCTTGTACGACAGTTGGCCCGGCAGCTGCGGCCAGCATTAATGCGCTAGCTACACCCGCATACTCAGCTTTACCAAAAGTTAAAATAATTCTATACGATAATGAAAGAATTTTATTAATATTTACTAAATCATGTAAACTATTTGGTAACCAAGGAAGATCAAATCCTAATTCTATGGACGGAAGGACAGATTGAAAGTTATAATTATCTGCATAACTCAGTCCGACAATATTAATATTAACACCGGTTCTAACGTTTAAATTTCGACCATAAATGTAGCCCCCTGCAACACGGACAAGTGCTAAAGTGTTTATGGTAAGAGATTCCGTGCCTACAAGACCGCCTTTTTTTCTACAATATTTGTAAGTTCGTTGATCCGTCATACTCCAATCATAGGTGAGCGGAGTTAAGAGTAAAAAATTCCCCTGATAAACCGTATTTTTGCCATAAATTAATCCATGTACTTCCGCATTATTATCGACTTTAAATGACGTAAAATCATTACCATCAAGCACGGATCGAATCTTAGCTTTATTTGCATTTACAACAAGGTTATTAATATCACAGTCACCATATGTAGACAATTGATTCTTTGCGTACATTTCAACATTGTCGCCTTTGATGGGTTCCTCGTTTAAAATGATTATGTCTTTAGATATAATTTTAGTCTTAGATAAATAGGCTTTACATTTTTTTCCAAAAGTAACATTTGGATGTTCCACAATAGTTTTAGTTAATTTTACTGCACCCTCTAATGCTAGTTGACTTGTATTTTCGCCTTTAGTTTCAGTCCAACCAATATATGTGTCATTGGCTTCAAGAGTGGCATCCCCATCGAACAACATTTCGGCAAACACTAACTTATCATTATTAAATTTAGTGACACTTCTCTCTGCAAGCGTTATTAACTTTCTAACAATGATTGTTCCATCATTAGATTCAAATCTCCCATGGTTCTCCAAATAATTTATGTCGATCTTAGACTTAGTATCTACTGGAGCAATATAAGCCATTTTGTTCGAACGTTCTTTCTCATACCTAGGATTTGGAAATCCTATTGGCGTAAATATTCCTGTTTTCTCTATAGAAATTTTATTGCAATCTAATATCCTGGTCTTTGCATCCAGTGTGGCCGATATAATCAGCTCGTTGGCGGTTGCATTTAAGCTATTAGTCGTTACCGATTCATTTATTTTTATAGTGTTTATTGTGTCTTTGTTAGACAAAAGTGTCAAACGGTCACTGGCGGTGTTGGCATTAAAGACAATGTCCTTTGCTTCAATGGTAATAGAATCATGGAGCCCAATCACTGCATTGATATTACAATTTCCTGCGGTTTTTATAATTAAAGCGTGAGCAGGTATGCTGCTTTCAATAGAGACATCAATGGCACCGTCTGCTTCAATTAATAAAGTCCTATTTTTATATATAATTTCAACATTTGCATCGTCCCCAAAGAAGATGCTTTCTTTGTTGTGTTTTGTGGTCTCGCCATCAAAGAACCACTCTCGAGGAATAGAGAATGACATTGTAGAATCTTTATCTTCTGAGTTTTGAAATGTTAAAGATATTGCAATTTTGTTTAGAGCTTCTGATTTAACGTCTTCTGGGTGCATAAAAACTTCCTTACGACCATAACAGAAATATGTGAATATTACATGCCAAGCGTTGGTGGCTCGAACTCGATCTTAACATGTTTATTCGGAATATCTTTTTCAACAGGCATAACAATTGTGCGGACACGTCTGCCCTCATAAACTGCCATATAACCAGGATTATGTAAATACGGTATAACAGGCAGAAGTGCCCAAAACTTCTCAAAATCCAAGACATACCGCCGATGCGCTACTGATTCTTCCGGGTAGTATGTATCTATATACCACTGTACCTTTAACAAACTATGTCTTGCTATGGTTATTCTTTCCTCATCTCTTGTAACTGGACTTCCATCCCCATCAAAATGCTTCCCTGAAAGCGTTAATGCCGCTTCCATTTGGTAATACATGATGGACAAGTGTGGATATAATTCGTCAGTGAAGGCATCGAACTCTAACGCGGCAAATTTTCCATATGCTATTGAAACTTTATCCTCATCGATTAATGCATAACATTCGTTCAGGCCTTGCTCTAGTTTTTCAGTTATCTCAGAGTGAAATGCTTGATTCGCAGGAACCTGATCTATGAATTCCTTGACCTTTTCTGAATACTTCGCACATGCATCTTCATTATATCTGAAATATTTTTTATAAAGCGAATTGATTATTTTACGAATACAGATAAATTCATCTTTTTTATTTTGTGCCAGATCCAAAGCACGTTGAAAATCACTCTCTGCTTGACTAAAACTATTCTCATGAAAAGCAACCAACCCATGTAAAAA
>Ga0207061_1275_pt1 | contig 10030 bp, 10 predicted proteins | sample Alteio_BWMinCont_31_FD_153275 | JGI IMG/M metagenome (GOLD analysis project Ga0207061, IMG submission 153275) | Enriched cells from forest soil in Barre Woods Harvard Forest LTER site, Petersham, Massachusetts, United States -... | ecosystem: Environmental > Terrestrial > Soil > Temperate forest >... | reverse complement strand
CGCAAGGTCATTTTTTGGGAATCGCTGGAGCAGATGGTAAGGTTAGGGATGCTAACGGTCATGTCATTGGTGAAATGGCTGCTGATGGCAGTGTACGTGATGCCAATGGTAAGGTGATTGGCCATGCAAATTTGATAAAAGGTTCCTTGAATAAAGAAAATCCTGTTATTCCAGGGGCGCCCGTTTACGATGATCAAGGAAAATTGATTGGAACCGTTGGATCAGATGGGCGTGTGCGGGATTCTCAGGGTAAGGTCATTGCCACTGTTGATCGAAATGGTGTTGCTTATGGGCCGAATCATCAAATTTTAGGAAAAATTGGTGCCACAGCGCCAGGTACACCGATTTATGATAAGCAAGGCCACTTAATTGGCACGGTAGATAGTACCGGTATCGTCAGAGATAGCCGAGGTATGGCGCTGGCCACCGTTGGTGCGGATGGGGTTGCACGTGATGCACAGGGTAATCCTATTGGCAGTACCGTTGCGCCTACTTTTAACGCTTCTGGATCTTTTCCAAACAATGTACTAGGTGCGGGACTTGGAGTAAGCAATCTTCCTGATCAAAATGCGGTTAGTTTGATACCGTCGGCATCGGATAATTCAAATCCAGCATTACAAGCAATTCTGGAGCGACAGGCGCAGCAGATATCTGCACAAAAGGCAGAACAGTTACAACAACAAATACAAGCATCAATGTCGACGCAAGCTACTCAGTTGTTCGCAGCATGGGCTTCCCCAACGCAGCAGTACGTCACCGGTGCCTCATCGTTATCTAATCAGTTTATTGGTGGTGGTACGGCAGGGTTTGCGGCAGGCAGTGAGGTATCAAAATCACCTCCGGTGGTAAAAGCAGGGACGATCATGTACGCTGTGTTATTGACAGCAGTAAACAGCGATGAACCTGGCCCTGTATTGGCAAAAATCGTGGAAGGTAAGTTTCAAGGAGGACGTTTGCTGGGTACGTTAACCAATCAAGGCAAAAAAGTCTTACTGGCTTTTAATACCTTAACCTTGCCCAATGTGCCACAGAGTATTGCGATTAACACAGTGGCTATCGATGAAAATACAGCGCGTACTGCTTTATCGAGTTATACAAATAACCACTATTGGTTACGTTATGGTACGTTATTTGCTGCTGCGTTTCTACAAGGCTATGGTCAGTCTTTCTTGGCTGCAGGTGCAAATTATTCAGGAGCGGTCATCATTAATCCATCGAGCACTGTGCTAAATTTAAATCCTCGTCAGCGAATTTTTGTTGGTTTAGGTCAAGTCGGTGTTCAGTATGCTTCGGTACTTGGCAGTGTTTTTAGTATGCCGCCGACGGTGCATGTTTATTCAGGTACCCCTATGGGTATTTTATTTCTTTCTGATTTATTCTCTGTATCCGCATCAAATGGAAATGAGTTAGGGTGACAGATATCTACAATGTGAGGTTGTGATGGATAAAAAAAATGATCATGTAAATGATGATGAAGAGTACTCGTTGCAGCAGCCAGAATCAGCTGCAAGCTTTACAACAGTTTCTACAGCGGCACACAGGAATATTTTTGAACAAATTAATCGGCGACATATTGTTTTAGGTATTATCTTTTTATTTTTAATCTACGGAGCTTATGGGTTGATTAAACGATTCATTCATACTTCGTTAACAAGATCAACACAGATAACGAAAGGAGTACAACGAGTAGCCGAAAAATCTAATGCAACGGATGCCGTTGTCAATGTCAAACCTGCTGATCCAACAATGGTTCGCCTTGATCATCTTGCGCAGGGACAGATCGATATCCAGTCAGAAATTCGTTCCCTGGATTCAAAAATATCCGCTGTTCAGACATCATTGCTAGATTTAGATACGCAGATCGCACAAGTTGACGATCAGCTGCAAAGCTTACATGCAACCCAAGAATTATTCATTCAAAAACAGATGCAGGCGGCAAAGAAGATCGAAAGGAAACATAGGTTACCAAACACAGTGTACTACGTTCGTGCGATGATTCCAGGCCGCGTCTGGTTTACGACGCAAGACGGTTCAGTGCTTACGCTAGGGGTAGGAGATAATTTAGCTGGTTACGGTGTGATCGATACTATCGATCCTGATCAAGGAATTGTTACGCTAAGCTCCGGCGCTGTGATTGGTTATAATCCAAATGATAGATAATATACCGCTCGTACTGGAAGATGCGAATCTTTTTAACTTACAGCAAGCGGTATGCTTGATCACATGACTGGCAAAAGCAAAGCTTCCGCGCAGTCATTCAAGGAGAGAATCGCGGTTCTTTCCTTGAAAATCCTCATCGCGCAAAGAAAGTACTTGAAGTGGCGCATTCGCAACTTCAAGTACAATGGGTATATATCATGCTGATAATTAAATCGATGAAGCATGTTTGTTTACTGTTAGTGTGCTTCTTGCTCAGTGGATGTGGTGTTAGCGTGGGCTTTCCACGCGTTGATAACATGCTGATCAGCCTGAGTCGTGAGTTTCCCAGTATTTATCGCTTGGTTACCGCAACAGCGTATCTAATGGGAATTTCATTTATTTTTCGTGGTGTTTATCAGCTAAAAGTATACGGAGATTTACGAACGATGATGTCAGTACAAACCAATTTTAAAGCCACGATGATGCTTTTTGTAGCGGGTACTGCCCTTTTGTATATGCCTGAAGCTTTCAAAATTATGTTATTCTCTACGTTTGCAACCACCACTGTGACAGATCCTATGAGTTATCATTCTTCCAAGCATCTTTTGAATCCACTGGCTATGCAGGCTGTTTTGCGCTTTATCCAATTAATAGGTAGCATCTCCTTCGTACGTGGCTGGGTTTATTTGACACAATCATCCAATCCTAACGTTCGCAGCGCGTTTGGGAAAGCAGTAACGCATATCATTGCCGGAGTATTGGCAGTCAACATTGAGGGAACATGGGAGATATTACAAGTAAGTTTTGGCATTACATAAGATTACCTTATAATGACATAGGTGTTACGAGGTATTTAGTTTTGGAGAAAGAGGTACATGAAGAATATATTTTTGACAGAGCAGTTATCGAAGCGCGTGTTGACTTGGCAGACCAAATTAGGGATGTTGGTGGCTCCGTTTCTTTATGTAGAACTTGGCCATGCCGAAGCTAGCGATCTAGGGTCGGTTGCCAGTACGCTAACGAGTTCTTTTGCAAATTTAGCCAAGCTAATTACTGCCGGTGCTTACATGGCAGGGCTGGGGTTTGCTATGGCGGCGATGTTAAAATTTAAGGCACATAAGGACAACCCTACGCAAATTCCTATTGGTACGCCAATTGCACTTTTATTTATCGGTGCTGCTTTGATATTTTTGCCAAATATTTTTACTATTGCTGGAAATACTATTTTTGGTGGAACGAGCGGAGCTGGTGGAGTGACAGGTACAACGGGTCTGTAGCGCGGTTTGGCCAAGTTAATTACCGCGGGTGTTTAATACGTGTATCCACTCAAATTAAATGTCAATCCTGAAGGGTGGCGCATTTTTATGCATCGTAGATCAGATCCGCGCTTTATCAATTTTACTCAAAAGATTCTGCGCCGCGATAATTTTTCTTGCCAATATTGTGGACAAAAATCTACGCAGCATCAGGAGATGATTAATTTAGATCAAAATTATTTCAATAATAAAATATCAAATTTAGTGACCAGCTGTAGCTTTTGCGCACAGTGTTTTTTTCTAGAGTCTGTAGGGGCTGGATATGGCGGCGGAGTGCTCATTTACCTACCTGAAATATCACAGAATCATTTGAATGCACTTTGTCATGTGCTGTTTAGTGCTATGGACAATGACACTGAATATAAAGGGACCGCACAAAATGTCTACCGTCATCTCAAGTTGCGTGCGCACGTGATAGAGGATGAGTTGGGTGAAGGTATGGATGAACCTGCTTTATTTGGGCAGCTGTTGATCGAGTTTGATACCAGAACCTTGTTTGTTGAAAAAGTTTTTTCGTCGGTTCGTTTACTTCCTTCACATGCTGTATTTAAAACGGAAAAGAGATTGGATGCACCTGAATCTCTCAATCAATAGTATTTATCGGATAAGTGATGGCTAATTTTTTCAATTCTTTTTTAGAAGGGGTAGACACCTTTCTGGCTTGGTTAAGTACCTCACTGAAACAAACCACAGAATCTTATTGTGATTTAGAAACCGCCGATAGTCCCACGGTTATCGTTGCACATGACGGTTCACTAATCTCTTTATTAAAAATTTCTGGCGTAACACAATTGATAGGTAGCAGTGAATTTGAGCGTTTGAACGAGGGTTTAACGCTTAGCTTACAAACTGCCTTGTCTCGTGCCGGACATGCTCTGCAAGTGTTATTTCATTATGACGGGCAAATTGTTGCTGGCTTAATTCAAGATACCCTGGAACCGGGTCAACAAACTAGTCAACGTTTAGGTTTGGATTTAACAGATTTGTTTAAAGAGCGGAACGCTTTTTTATCTAAACATTGTGCCTATGAAAGTGTTTACTTTGTTTTGTGGACACGACCTAGCAGTTTAAGTCATGAACAACTTCAGCGTGCGAACAAAGATAAATTGCGGCTTATTCGTGATAAAAAAATACCTCCCTCTCGGTTTACACAAAATATTATTGCCGCTATCCCTGATTTACGTGATGCCCATGATGCCTTTATACGGTCACTCATGCATGATCTGTCCACGTTGAACCTGGCGGCAGATCTTTTAGAAGTACATGACGCCATACATGCTATCCGATCTGTTGCTGATTCTGCTTTTACAGATAAAAATTGGCAACCTGCTTTGCCAGGCGATAAAGTGCCGCTTAAAGAATATGATAAATCACGAGATAACATTTTCGATCTGCTTTGGCCATCACTGGCACGGCAGATATTGCCGCGTGACGCCGAAAACCTTGATTTAAGAACGGTTCGTCTTGGCGATCAAATTTATTCCTGTGTTTTTATTGATCTTTTACCGAAAGAAATCAAGCCTTTTAACGCGCTATTGCAGCGAGTATTGGCAGCGAGAATTCCTTGGCGAATTTCATTTTTTATTGAAAGTGATGCTTTACGCACAATAAAACTCAAATCAGTATTAGCTTCTGTGCTAAGTTTTTCATCTGCACAAAATCGTCTGTTGAGCGATGCAAATAATTTATTGCAGTACATTGCTATCAATACTGATGATGCGGTGGTACGTTTACGTGTGGCGGCGTGCACTTGGGCGCCAGAGGGTCAACTTCCATTACTCAGAACACGCGCTGCCGAATTAGCAAAAGCAATGGAAGGGTGGGGTTCCTGTGATATTTCAGAAGTATCAGGTGATCCATTCGCCGGTTTAGTCTCAACTATGCTAGGGGTATCGGCATATAGTGTAGCGACATCGACGGTTATCCCTTTTTCACAGGTGGTATACATGTTACCTATCACGCGTCCTGCTTCTCCGTGGAAGACAGGTGCGCAGTTGTTTAGGAGCCCTGACGGCAAACTTTGGCCTTTTCAACCGGGTTCCAGTGAACAAACTACCTGGATTGATTTGATTTATGCGCGTCCAGGTTCTGGTAAATCGGTACTTTCCAATACTTTAAATTTGGCCCTTTGTTTAGCAGGTGGTTTGGTAAGGTTGCCACGGATTGCCATTATCGATGTTGGACCTTCTAGTAGTGGGCTTATTTCATTGCTGCGCGAGGCTTTGCCATTGGAACAGCGCCATTTGGTTGCGTACCATCGTTTGCGCATGACGGCAGACTATTCTATCAATCCCTTTGATACACAATTAGGTTGTCGTTACCCCACACCCCAGGAACGTAGCTTTTTGGTTAATTTTTTAACATTACTTGTCACGCCATTGGCTACGCCCAAGCCTTACGATGCTATTTCTGACATGGCAGGATTAGTGATTGATGAGTTGTACAAAAATCTTTCTGATCGTGAAAATCCGTACCATTATACAGCGGGGATGGAGCCATTATTGGATGGTATCCTAGAAGAAATGGGTTTCATTCCTGATCAACATACAACGTGGTGGGAAGTTACAGATGCCTTGTTTATATCGGGCTTTTCTCATGAAGCAACGCTTGCACAACGTTATGCGATGCCTTTATTGGCTGACGCTGCTTCTACCTGTCGTCTACCAACGATTGAGGATTTATACGGAAAAATTATTGCGCCTACCGGTGAAAGCTTAATCAATGCTTTTGCACGTATGATTTCCAGTGCTATTCGGGAATATCCTATTTTATCGCGCGTTACCCGTTTTGATCTGGGGGAAGCACGTATCGTTTCGCTCGATCTGGACGAGGTAGCTAAAAGTGGTGGGGATGCTGCCGATAGACAAACTGCAGTTATGTATATGTTGGCACGTTATGTATTGGCACGTCACTACTACTTAAGTGAAGAAAATCTCAGCAATCTTCCTGGTCACTACCGGGATTATCACATGCAACGTATCGCTGAGCTCCAAGAAGATCCAAAACGCATTGTATTCGATGAATTCCACCGTACTGCTAAAGCAAAGGCGGTACGCGATCAAGTGGTGGTTGATATGCGTGAAGGTCGAAAATGGAATATCCAGGTTGCATTATTGTCACAGTCATTAGATGATTTCGACGAAATCATGATTGAGTTTGCGACTTCCGTTTATATCATGGATGCTGGGCCTGCACAGACAGTTGAAAAATCAGCAAAGATATTTGGATTATCTCCGACAGAAACCGTTGCTCTGCGTACACGTGTACATGGCCCAAGGGAAGAGGGTGCTACCTTTTTAGCACAATTTTCAACAAAGGAAGGAATGAACACCCAATTGCTAACTTTAACGCTGGGCCCTGTTGAATTATGGGCGTTTAGTACGACGGTAGAAGACGCTAATTTACGTAATAGGCTCTACCAGTATTTAGGGCCCACAGAAACCCGCCGAGTATTGGCACGTTTGTTTCCAAACGGCAGTATTAAAAAGCTTGTAGAAAAACGCCTAGCTAGCCTAAAAGAAGAGCATGGTCTCATCACGGATGATGCACATCATTTGGGTATAGTTGATCAAATTGCTGAAGAAATCATCAACGCTTACAGCAAAAATCCTGACTTACAGGCATTGCCGAAGCAGTCTCAAATTGCCGAAGCAGTCCTCAAAGGTAAGTAGCGCGCGGGCCAACAAATGGATGTCGGGGGACATCACTGTTCAATCCATTGATTATTTTGCAAATCATATTTGAAAAGCGCTTGCCCACCGCTAGGACAACCGTTAGGATCTGTGGATTTATATCGCGGAAATGCACGATAAATAGTGCCGTCTGTGACGGTGTATTCATCATGTCCCTCATAACCTTTAACAGTAGAGGGAAGCGATGCCATTTTTAATAAAGTATAGGTATTAGCTTGACCAGAAGCAGGAGTATAGACATTGACTATCCCATAGCTTCCACTACCTACATTCTGCAACCACACAATAACGGAAGGTGTAGTAGTTTTGCCGAGCGGTTCAAGCCATATCCGTTGTATCCAACCATCACGCTGTGACGTAAAATTTGATATCTTTCCACCTGGTGTCTTGATGATTAAATGGTAGCGTCCTATGCTACACTCCTCCGATTCATTAATAATGACGCGTGCTTCGTAATGGTATTTACGAATGGTCCAATCCAAACCGTTGCAACCGGCAAAAGCCATGCCAGCTGAAAAAATTCCTATTATGCTCAATACTGCAGACACAAGTAGCAAATAATATCTTTTTTTATTTTTCATATACAACAGCCTTTTTTGCTATAATTTTTTTCTATCACCAAACCACCACTATAAATCCACTAACGAGCATACTTACTCCACTTCTTCATAGGATTCATGAATTTTTAAGCGGTTTTCATTAGCAAATTTCATTATACAGCGGAATATATCAGGATTAGTTTCTGCTAAACGAGGGTCAAGCACCAGACATTTTGCACAACTTTCATTGTCCATAATGGGTCGCAACTGAGGAGAATACACCATACGTCGGTTGTTAAAACTGGCCAAACTGCCGCACATTCGCTCAGCCCAATCGCTCGGCCTAAATCTTTCACCGCTTTCTGTAATCCCTTCAATAACGATGCGCTTTTCTTTAGTGTATTTACCCTGCGCAAGCTCTAACATGACTCAGACTCTCAATTTTAATTAGTATGCACCCTATATTAGCGTAATCACTCACGTTGCACCAGCTATTTTCGCTGACAAATGATTATCTAAGTACAATAAATAGCCTCTTTGTGCCTTACTACGGGTCTCTAGTGTCAGTGGAATAGTTTGCTTGAGAATGGCGGCTACCGCATGGAGGCTAGCCACCTTACCTTGCTTTAGTTCCAGTTCAATTTCATGTAAGGGTGAATGCTGCGTAGCCGTACCGACTGTTCCTTGATCTAAAACGAGTTCTATTTGTGTATTTTCTATATCCGTGGAACTATAGGCAGCATCAGAAATGGTGTGTAGATTCCATTGTGTTCGTTTAAAACTGGTATAGAATAATTCTATCAATGGCTGGTCACCAATGATGACATCCAGTCTTTGAGAGATTTCCTTGTCCTCAAAAGCGTGAATAGCTGGAACATTATCCTTTATGGTCTGATCCCACTCATACCTATGATGCACATCATCGATTTGTGCACCGGCTGTTTTTAAGGTTTGTATAATACATTCTTCAGCTGCTCGGATGCGTAGCGAAAGACCCTGGTGCCATAAACGCAAATCCGGCGTGTCAAAATACCGGCTGACAAAATGTCCAAAGACGGGCGGTGATTGCATCAGCAATGGATGACTAAAAAGCAGATCGATGTGCGATGGATCGGGATCGATACTCAATTTAAGTTCAATTTCAAGAAACATAATAAGGGCGCCTCTAGATCACTAAGATCCGTGCTTGCTTGTTTTGAAATCGCGCTTACAAAACAGATCTTGGTATTGGTCTATTTCTTGCTGTTGAGACTTTGATTTTTTGCTATGCTGCTGATCGAAATGCGTCAAAAATTTATCGATCTCACTGACATATCTTCTATCGATATTAAACCGTGGGATAGTGGCGATCTTCATATCGCTGTTTCGATGGCAACGCGCAGTTCTTGGATGGCTTTTTGTTCCAGTTGTCGCACTCGTTCTGCAGAGACCTGATAACGATCTGCAAGTTCTTGCAAGGTAGCCTTAGGTTCAGTTAGCCAACGTTCCCTAATAATAGTTTGTGATCGTTGGCTCAAGCTACCCAGGGCTTGGTAGAGGCTTTCTTGCTCGCATTCTGCTGAATCACTTGCTTCTACTAAACGCGCTGGGTCATAACGTGTATCTGCAAAATGTAAATCGATCAACGGAGAATGGGTTAACGCGGAATCCGCGTCTTGTTCAGCACTCACGTCTAAGCTTATATCGTGAGAGGTTAAGCGCGCCTCCATTTCACGAACAGTGGCTGGTTTTACACCTAAATCTTCTGCAACGGCTTCTATTTCTTTTTGATTAAACCAACCTAGACGCGACTTCATTTTTCGCAGATTAAAAAACAACTTACGTTGTGCCTTCGTAGTGGCAATTTTAACGATGCGCCAATTTTTGAGTATAAACTCTTGTATTTCTGCCTTAATCCAATGTACAGCAAATGAAATAAGACGAACACCGACCCGGGGATTAAACCGCTTGACGGCTTTCATCAGCCCCATATTACCTGCTTGCATCAAATCATCCAAAGAAAGGCCGTATCCCCTATAAGTCTGCGCAATGTGCGCGACAAACCGTAGGTTGGCAATAATTAATTTCTTTGCTGCATCCAGATCGTGGTAATGATAGCAGCGTTCCGCTAATTCGGCTTCCTCTTGTGCGCTCAAGACCGGAATCTGTCGCAGTCGCGCGATATAAGCGTCCGTACTATTGAGGGGCAGTGATGTAGTGAATGCTGGTAATAAATGGGTATTATGCATGAATTTTATCTTGCTTTAGTAAATTTTAGATTTTCAAGGTACCCTTTCTACGGTACCCTATAAATTGCCAAAATTTTACCACAATAAGCTTTTTGTTTCACCTGCTTTGTTTATGT
>Ga0207061_1274_pt1 | contig 10086 bp, 8 predicted proteins | sample Alteio_BWMinCont_31_FD_153275 | JGI IMG/M metagenome (GOLD analysis project Ga0207061, IMG submission 153275) | Enriched cells from forest soil in Barre Woods Harvard Forest LTER site, Petersham, Massachusetts, United States -... | ecosystem: Environmental > Terrestrial > Soil > Temperate forest >... | reverse complement strand
TACCTCCTACCGGCGGGAGCGAGACGTCCGGTGACGTTTTCACTTCCACGGTTCTTGTTGCCGGCTGCGGGTCCGGTGCCTGCCGCCAAGCCCTGGCCGCGCCAATGATTCCAGGCGACCACGAGCGGAGCAGCAATACCAAAGCTGGAATACGTTCCTACCACAATCCCTACCACCAGAGCAAAGGAGAAAGCACGAAGCACCTGGCCGCCCATCAGGAACAGGACGAGCACGGTAAGGAAAGTCAGTCCGCTGGTCAAGATCGTTCGCGAAAGAGTCTGGTTGATGGACTTGTTGACCACGTCCGCAAACGATTCGTTGCGCAGCAAGCGGTTGTTCTCACGAATGCGATCGAAGATGACAATCGTATCGTTCATGGAATAGCCGACCAAAGTCAGCAGCGCCGCAATGACCGTCAGAGAAATTTCAAAATGCAGCAGCGAGAAAAAGCCCAGAGTGATGAGCACATCATGAAACACGGCCAAAACGGCGGCCAGCCCATAAATCATTTTGTCGAGCATACGGAAAACGAACCCGACAAAACCTCTCTGCACAAAAAAAACCTGGCCAACCGAGGCGCCACCCTGGAATCGGAAGGCAATATATAACAGCATGCCCCCCAAAGCATAGAGGGTAACGTAAATCGCCTGCTGGCGGAGTTCGCCGCCGACTTTGGGGCCGACGATCGCCCCGCCGCGAATGCCGAAGGGACCGAGCGCGTAGCTGGATTTCACGGAGGCCAGGACCGGAGCGGTGACGCCGTCGGCCTTGGAGAGATCGTCGAAATTGGTGAGCACGCCGTTGGCGTTCCTGTCGCGGTAGTCGAGAAGTTTTTTGGCGAGCTGCTGGTAGCGATCACCGGCGTTAGCAGAGAGAAGAAGAGGATCCTTTTCAGTGAGTACAGCGGCGAGTGAAGTCGGCGTCGCGGAATTGAAATCGGCCTTGCCCGAATTTGCGACGCCATAAGTGGCGTTCAGCGCGTTCAGGACTTTTGCTCTGTTGGCGTCCAGAGTCTGTTCGTCCTGGCCTTTGCCTTCCACGAAAATCTCGACTTCGTTCGAATTAGGATTGGTGATCTCGCTGATGGTCTGAATCTCGGTATTACCGAGACCCTGGGCTGACAAACCGCTACGAAGCTTGTCGAGGTTGGGAGGCTGGGCGAAGCGTACATCCACGTTAGTGCCACCTTTAAAGTCGATCCCGTAGCGAATACCGCTACAGAAGAGAATCGAAATCCACCCAGCGAGGAGAAGAATGCCACTCAAGGCATAGAAATACTTGGCTTTGCCCATCCAGTCAATGTTGGGCTGTTTGAAGAGCTCGATCATGCGGCCTTTACTTCCCTTCCTTAGACACCGGGGGTGGTGGAATGTTCCCGGCGAAAGCCATCTACATAAGGTAGAGGAAATCGCCAGCTGAACCCACTCCCCACTCGTTTGAATTCGAGTGGAACGCACGCCCCAGCAGTTCTAGTACGCCCTAGATGCTTATTACGGCCTGGCGGTCCATCTTTGCCAGGTGATACTGGAAAATCGTCTTCGACACGTAGATGGCTGTGAAGACGTTGGCCACCAAGCCAACGACGAGGGTGATGGCGAAGCCGCGAATCGGGCCGGTCCCGAAGAAACCCAGGAAAGCGGCGGAAACAACCGTGGTGACGTGCGTGTCAATGATCGTCAGGAAGGCTTTGTCAAAGCCGGCCTCCACGGCAGCAGGCGAGGATTTTCCGTTGCGAAGTTCTTCGCGAATACGCTCAAACACGAGAACGTTGGAGTCCACGCCCATACCGATGGTCAGAATGACTCCAGCGATGCCCGGCAGAGTAAGGACCGCTCCCGACATGGCGAGAAATGCGAGGAGAATGACCAGGTTGAGAAGCAAGGCCAGCACGGCATTGCCGCCGGAGAGGCGGTAGTAGACCAGCATGAAAAGCATCACGACGACGAGGCTCAGAATGGAAGCCTGAACTCCGTGACGAATGGAATCCGCACCCAAGGAGGGGCCGACCGTATTCTCCGCGAGGTATTTGATGGAAGCGGGCAATGCGCCGAAGATCATCCCCCGGGAAGTAAAAATTATTAAGGAAGACGCCGAGCCTGACATGGCCTCTGTCGGTATGACCGGCGGTGTCCCAGGTGGCGTTGCCGGTGGTTCCATGGGCGGTGTGCTTGGCGGCGTTATCGGTGGCATGGGCGGTGCGCCACCCCCGCCGAAACCGCATCAGAGTGGTCCACTCCGCGTCGGTGGTAACGTCCAAGCCGCTCGCATTGTCAACCGCGTTCAGCCGGTCTATCCGCCGCTCGCGCGCCAGACCCGCATCTCCGGCACCGTGCGCCTGCACGCCATCATCGGCAAGGACGGTGCGATTAAGGAGCTGGAAGTCTTGAACGGCCATCCGTTACTTCAGCAGGCCGCTCTGGACGCTGTCCGCCAGTGGCGCTATCAGCCAACGCTGCTCAATGGCGAGGCGGTCGACGTGGACACCACCATTGACGTGATTTTCTCTCTGAACCAGTAGTACGGCCTGGCGTGCCTTTCGTGGGACCGGCCCGCCAGTCCGCGCAGCAAATTCAGCAAACACTCTCGCGGACTCCCCGAGCAAATCGGGGAGTCACTTGAAACTTAAGGAGCAAACGAATGGTAGCCACCCTGTATGTATTTGCAGCATTCCTTCTTCAAGAGGCCCCCACTTTTGACCTGCGCAGCATGTGGGCTTCCATGACCCTCTTGGTTAAGGTCGTCGTCCTCATCTTGTTCGTTCTTTCCGTCTATTCCTTCGGCGTGATGATTGATCGCGCCCTGATGTACAGCGCGGCCCGCAAGCAGTCGCGCGTCTTCGTGCAGCAGGTCGCCGGCGCGCTCAAGGAAGGCAAGCTCGATGAAGCCATCGCCATTGCCGAGCGCAACAAGAAGAGCCATATCGCCAAGGTTGTGGCGACCGGCCTCTCCGAGTTCCAGTCCGCCTCTCAGCAGGTTTCCGATTCCGACGTCATCGATGCGGCCAAGCGCGGTCTGGAGCGCTCCGTCGCCATCGTGCACGCGGAAATGAAGCGCGGCCTCTCGGCTCTCGCCACCATCGGTTCGACGGCCCCGTTCGTCGGCCTCTTCGGAACGGTCGTCGGCATCTTGAACGCGTTTAAGGGCATCGCCGCGAACAAGGTCACCGGTCTCTCCGCCGTGGCCGGCGGTATTTCCGAAGCGCTGGTCACCACCGCTTTCGGTCTGCTCGTTGCCGTGCCCGCCGTGTGGGCTTACAACTATTTTACAAACAAGGTTGAGGCCTTCGACGTGGAGATGGACAACTCCTCGATGGAGCTCATCAACTACTTCATCCTGCGCCGCGGCGCCAAGAAGTAACCGGCCATGGCCTACAAGCCACAAGCCGGAGCACAGATGGCGTCCCCCAACGTCATCCCCATGGCTGACATCATGCTGGTGCTGCTGATCATCTTCATGGTCGTCACGCCCATGTTGCAGAAGACGCATCAGGTGGACTTGGCTCCGACGGATAACCCTCACGAAATGAAGGACGCCGACAAGGATGACGCTATCGTCGTTGCCGTCACTCGTGATGGCAATATTTTCTTGGGCAGCGCCCAGGTGCGCAAGGAAGATCTTACCGGGGACATCAAGGACCGCATCTCCACGCGCATTGATAAGACCGTTTACGTCAAGAGCGACGCGCGCGCCAAGTACGGCGATGTCGTCGCCGTTGTCGACGAGATTCGTTCCGCTGGCGTCGATCAACTTGGTCTCTTGACCCAGAAGACTCAGAAGGGAACGCCAGGCCCTCCGCCACCCGCGGACTGAGAATCGTTGTATCTGCTGGCCCCGGCTGGGCGGGCGTCAGCGGGAACGAAGTTGCTCCATTCGTTTGCTGATTTTACCGAGCCGCGCCGGATCCCACTCGGCGCGGTTTCATGGCCCGCGGAGGTGCTCTACCGCAGGCCCACAGGAGACTCGCAATGGGGATGGATGTTGGATCATCAACGGGGTCGATGTCGACTCCCAATGTTGTGCCGCTCATCGACATTCTGCTGGTGCTGATCATTATTTTCATGGTTATCACCCCGCTCATTCCGAAGGGCCTGGATACGCTCGTTCCTCAGCCCTCGCCGAACCAGCAGCAGAACGTCGAATTGGAAAACAAAACGGTCGTCGTCCAGGTTTTCGTGAACGGCAAGCTCAAGATCAATCAGGACGACACCACTTGGGACGCTCTTGGCCCTCGCATGGAAACGATCTTCAAGGAGCGCGCCGAGAAAATCGCTTTCGTTAAAGGCGATAGCGATGTACTGTTCATGGACGTCGCCCGCGCTATCGACATTATGCGCGGCGCCGGCATCGACAAAATCGGCTTGATCACCGCCAAGCTCGAAGCCGGTCAATAGTTTTTCGCAGGTGGGGCTAGCCTCACCTGTCTGAGCAAATTTGTAGCGGTGGGGCTTGTTTGCCCTGAACGTAGCTGAAGGGCCCACCGGTTCTCGCAGATGTGAGTGTCCTCCTCGCCGGGTAATTGCTTTAGGACGAGGTGGATTATGGGAATGTCAGTTGGCGGTAACCGCGGTGTTGTCTCGAGCATGAATGTCGTGCCGTTGATCGACATCCTGCTTGTACTCCTGGTGATCTTCATGATCATCCCGGTGTACTCCGAGGGCGAGAAAGCACTGGTTCCTCAGCCCTCCATGGCCAAGGATGTGACGCCGCCGATCGATGGGGTGGTGGTCATTCAGGTCTTGGCGGACGGGACGCTGAAGATCAACCAGGAACCCGTGACTTGGGATAGACTGGGCGCCCGGCTCGATGAAATTTATAAATTGCGCGCCTCCCGCACGGCCTTTATCCGCGGCGACGCGCCGGTCGAATTTGAGGTGGTGGCCAGGGTCATCGATGTCATGCACACCTCGGGGATTGCGTCGGTGGGTCTGCTGACGCCGGACCTGGAAAAGGGTTTCTGAAAAGTTTGCACTTGCCCTTCGCAGGGCGGACGTGAATATCATGGCGTCGGCTCCAGCCGTTTCGGAGTCACGTTCAGCAGGGATGGATGCTTCGATGACTCATGCATCATCGGTGATACTTGCCAGCTCAACTCGGATCGCCCGCCGCGCTTCCGCGCTCGCGGCGCTTTTAATCCTTGCTGCGGGTGTTGCGGGGTGCAGCAAGCTCAAAGCCCGCGACCTCCTCAATAAAGGCGTCGCCAATTTCAAGGGTGGCCAGTACGACGCCGCCATCGAGGATTTCAAACAGTCCAAGGATCTCGATCCCAGCTTGATGAATGCCCGCCTCTATCTCGCTACCGCTTACGCCAGCCAGTACATTCCCGGTGCGCCTTCCGACCAGAACATTCGCCTAGGTACGCAAGCGATCAGTGAGTTCAAGGAAGTTCTGGATATCGATCCCAATAACATGAGCGCCATCGATGGTATCGGCTCCATCATCTTCCAGATGGCTGGCACGCCTTACGACCCCAAGAAATTCGAAGAGTCGAAGTCCTACCACCAGAAACATATCGAGTTGCGGCCCAACGATCCAGAGCCTTACTACTGGATCGGCGTGATTGACTGGACGCTTGCGTTTCGCGCCAATGGCGAAGCCCGCGCCGCCTACAACAAGGAGCATGTCACCAAGCAGGTCAAGGATGACGATCCGCTTCCCCCTGCTGTGCGCACGGAATACACTGCAAAGTTTGGTGCACTCGTTGACGAGGGAATCGCCGACCTGCAAAAAGCCATTCAGCTCCGGCCGGATTATGACGATGCCATGGCTTACCTGAACCTCCTCTATCGCCGCAAGGCCGATATGGTCGAGTCTGCCGGTGAGCGCGAGAGCCTCCGGAAGCAGGCCGACGAACTCCTCGACAAGGTCAAGGAAATCAAGCAAAAGCGCTCCGAACAGCCCCAGTCGCCGTCTTGATGCGGCGCTCGCTGCTTTCCTTTAATTAATCGATTTATCTCCATGGGCGTCCCTCCGGACGCCCTTCTTGTTTGTGGCACAGCCACTCCTGACTGTGCTCTTCTCGATCACCTAAATCGAGGAGGGATCACGTGCATTAGCCATTTCCAGGTATCCGCAAAACGCGTTCGCCAGTTGCATCTGCCTCGGCGTTCTGCATTCCGGCTCGAAGAGCTTCGGGTTGCCCACCAAAATCACCGTTGTCATCGCCCGGGATGTCGCCACATTCAGCCGGTTCAAGCTGTACAAAAACTCCATCCCGCGCGGCGCATCTTCCGGCGACGACGTCGTCAGCGAATAAATCACTACGGGCGCTTCCTGCCCTTGAAATTTGTCCACGGTGCCGATTCGCATTTGCGGGAGGCGCGCCTTCAAATCCGCAACCTGCGCGTTATACGGCGCCACAATCAAAATGTCATCTTCCTTCAGCCGTCGACTGTTCCCAGCGCTGTAGAACCATTTCACTTTCGGCTTCAGCAATCCCTCCACGATTCGCGCTACCGCTTCGACTTCCTCGGCCGATGAGTTCCGGTTCCCTTCATGTTCTACCGGAACGATCCACAATCCCGCCCCACCAAGCCACTTGTGCCCTTCGAGCACCCGGCTCCGTGAAATAGGATGTGAACTCAACTTCTCATCGTAGAAAAATTCCGAGGTGTATTTGCAAACTCTCGGATGCAGTCTCCACGTTTCCGGTAGTAGAAATCCCAAGTCAGCCGCAATCGTCTTCCGTCCATTCAGGAGGTGTTCCAATGCCGACTTCTCCGCCCCATCCGGATGGCTTCCTTTCGTCGGGCGCTCCAGTTGCTGCGGATCGCCCAGCAACACCAGCTTCTTGGCCGCTTGCGACACAGCCAGCACATCCGCAAGCGACATTTGCCCAGCCTCATCGATAAAAAGCACATCCACCGACTCAAACGCCTTCTCCGGGGACCACAGCCATGAAGTTCCGCCCACAACATTCGCCTTGCCTGTACTCAAGGCCTCCCACGCCTCTTGGTTGTCCTCTCTCGCAACTGCCACTCCTTCGCTCTCTTCTCCTTCGTTGTCGCGATCCAGGCACCGCACACCCTCAAGGTTCATTTCGTGCGCTGCTGTCACCACGTCATCCAGCAACTTGCGAATCACTTTGTGGCTTAGGGCCGTCACGCCAATCTTTTTCCCCCGTTTCACAAGCTCGCAAATCATCCGCGCTCCGGTGTATGTTTTTCCAGAGCCTGGAGGTCCTTGAATCGCAAACACGGAATCTTCCAGCGCCAGCACGATTCGATTTGCTGTGTTCACCGCCGTCTCGGATGCGAGCTGCTGTAACTTCTCGCCGTTGATGAGCCGCGGCGGCCGCCGCAGGAGCAAGTCTCGCCCTGCGCGATAGGGGCCTTCCGCATCAACCCCGTTTTCCGCCGCCCATGCGCCGATCCGGTGGAGTGCCCCCGCCTGCGAATCTGTCGGCAACGGCGAGCTCCACATATAAACCGTCGGCGGATGCACCTCCGCGGTCTTCTTGGTTTTCTTGATGTCCACAACACCTTTTGCCTGATCGATTCTCACCACTTCGCCGAACTTCTCGTCGCCGAAATACAGTTCTTTTCCTGCCCGCACATTGCTCCTCTGCGGCTCGAAGGAATAGCGATCCGTTGGCACCTGTCTGCCGGATTCCACTCGCTCCACGAAACTCATACGTGTTAGCCCCACTCGTTCATCCAGCAGATCCTCGTCATTCATCTCCGCGTATCGGTAGCCGTCCTGCCACGCCCGTTTGTCTTCGCGCCGATGCCAGCTCAAAAGCTGTGCCAAAAGCCATCGCGCGGCTTGTTCTTCTGTTCGCGCAGCTGGGTCGGCAGGAATCTCGGCGGAAAGCGCTTCCGTCAGCGCCGCCACGCGATCTAGTTTGTCTTTCAACTTTTCTGAAGGCTCGCCGCTCTTTTCCGGCAGCCGGCGAACTTCAATACCGCTCGTCACCAACTTCTCCCGTTCCCACTCCAACCAATCCCTTAGCCTCGCGGTCGAAACGCAATCCTCCCCGTTATATCCCTCCATCGCCTGGCGAAACTTCTCTGGCGGCTCTGCGTCACCCCAGCCCAACTCCAATCGATGTTCTATGTAGCGCATCGCCGCACGCGATTCTTCCGGCGGCGTTTTGCGCACAAATCCGTAAAACGCTTCGATCTTTTTCAGCGAATACTCCTCAACGCTCGCCCGGACGCCCTGTTTGAATGCCTGATGCAAATCCACCAGCACCCCCGCGCGCAGCATTCGGTCAATCTCGTCTTCCCGAGTCGCATACATTCCCATCAACCGCTTCAACGCTGCCGGTTCATACGCCCCAAAGTGATACACATGCACCTTCGGATTTGTCGCCCGCCGTTGCATGATTTCATCCACCAGCCACTCGAATCCCTTTTTCTCCTCTTCACGATTGAAGGCCCATCGCTTTTCGTATTTCAATTCTCCCGGCACATCATGCACGGCAAACCCAAAGAGATACTGCAACCCGTTTTCTCCCACAAACGGGTCGCCTTCCAAATCCACAAACACATCGTCCTCCGTCGGCTCCGGCAGCCGGCAAAATCCCATTCCTTCCACCACCGGCAAAAGCAGCTCATGCTTCAGCTTCTTTTCTGTCCGCCCTTCCACCTGCACTCGCGCTTGTTCGCGCACGCGCTCATATCCTGTTTTGGATCCATGCTTGGGCCTTTCTTTCATCGGAATCGGCAACTCCGCCAGCTTTGCCATGGTCTCTGCATTCCACACTTCGAATTGATCCCGCTGTTGCCTGCGGATTCCCGCCACCAGCGACAGATGATCATCGTCCCGTCGCCGCTGATCGCACTCCTGGAACCACCGGCACACGTTGCAGTGCTCCACCGGCTCTGGATACGTTTCCTTGTCCGCATCCTCGCCCACTGCCTTCAGCAATCGTTTTCGCACATGCCGGTAATACGCCGCATACTCCAGCACCGGATATTTTTCGCCTGCGTATCCCTCGCCTGGGGGCACCACCCACAGAAACTCTGGCACTGTCCCCTGAATTTTCGCCACCAAATCCGAATACAGCGACAGTTGCAGGATCGTCGTCGCCTTTGTCTCTCGCGCCAGCTTTGTATCCGCCACTTCGTACGACCATGCCCACCGCTTGCTCGGCTTCTCCACGCGTCGCAGCACGTCCGGCCGCCCAAACCATTCACCATCGCTCAGGGCCCCTTGGGCGATCACTTGCGCGCCGCGCTCCATCAGCCCGAGCGTCTCCGCCAGCAACCGTTCTTCCTCTTTGTGATCGATACACCCCAGGTTCTCAACGACCAACCCCTGCGCCGAAAGATGAGCGAGATACGCCGTCTCATGCCGCAGCCCTAGCTCCTGAATAACTTTCAGGTCCGGCGCGGCCCAATCCGGCGCTGTCCGCTCGCCCTGCCCCACCTGCAACTCCAGCGAGGTCAAATGACGGCACGCAAGGTGATTGCTCAGGTCTGATCCCGAGAGCCGAATTTGTCGCCCAACAATTTTCATAAGTGGGAAGCTTATGCCAATTTCTTAAGATTTTCCTCTCCCGCCTGTGATCCCCATTCCCTGAATTTCAACCTTCAAACCTGTAACCCGCAACATTTCAACGCCTTATCGCTCCATTCGAATGGTATCGATATAATTACTTGACACGCCATGCCTAGTCATGTTATAGTTTCGCGTGTTTGCCACCCACCAATCTCGACCTTCTCTCTTCGCACGTTCTCTATTTTTACTGACTCTACATTCAAACTCTTTCTTTTCAATAGATTACGCATTGTTTTCACAACGGCCGCATCTCAACCCTTTGCATTTCAATCACTTCCGCACTCTTTTCAATCGCGATGGAGCGTGTACCCCTCGCTATTCAGAGTTGCCGGCCTTTCCACGAGCTTTCGCGCTATCCTCTTTCCTCTCAAACTCTTGCGTACTCTTTTGCACGATTTTGCATTTTTTTGCGCTCACCAAAAACTCAACTCTTTTGTTTTCAGCCGATTCTGCACTCTTTGCCAGAAAACGCGAGGCACTCACCCGTTGGTTCCCCCCTATCTCCGTTTCTGTGCCTCTGTGGCAATCCGTTTCTCGGAGGCGCCTGTCCTGACGTAAACTAACCCATGCCCTCGCCGGACAAAA
>Ga0207061_1273_pt1 | contig 10087 bp, 14 predicted proteins | sample Alteio_BWMinCont_31_FD_153275 | JGI IMG/M metagenome (GOLD analysis project Ga0207061, IMG submission 153275) | Enriched cells from forest soil in Barre Woods Harvard Forest LTER site, Petersham, Massachusetts, United States -... | ecosystem: Environmental > Terrestrial > Soil > Temperate forest >... | reverse complement strand
TTAAACGCGAGTCGAGGCACGTCGCAATACCAGGTAATGAACCGTTCGATGGCATGCTTGTAGCTCCGCCGCGAATGCGCAGAGGCAAGCGTATTGAGCACGGCTGCCTTGGATTGTTCCAGCTCAGGGATTGTGAGGGTCGCGGGCCGACCGACAGACTTGCGTTACTGTTGTTTGGACATAGGTAGCGGTTCCTTTAAACCGCCACCAGAGTTTCGTCGCCATGGAATCTGAACGCGACTGAGCGGATCGGCTCCGACAGTCAAAACCTGGGTTTCTTGACGCGAATGTATTTTTATCGGGTTAGAAAGTCAACCGGGGAGTGAACACTCACAAACTCGGTTGCGTGCGCGTGTGAACCAGTGTTGATGATTACTCGCTAGCGCGAAACGACCGCTTTACAAGGAAAGCCCCTATGGCAATGCCAAGGACGGCCAAGAAGTGCCACCCACTTGGAGGCGGAAGCACGATGCCGAGAAGGCAGAGCCCCAGGAACCCGATCCATGGAGATCCGATCAGCTCATATCCGGCTCGGCCCTTTTCCAGCATGTCTCCGAGGGTTGCGGACCTTGGCTGACCAGAAGCGCTTAGGATCGGCGTAGAAAGCACATGGATCGCGAAGCATACGCCCGACCATAGCAATCCAAGAAGGATATTTGTAAGAATTCCCTCTCGGCTCGCTTCGAAGTAAGGTCGAGCACCTTTCAAGAAGTCGTAAATATTGTCGAGCGAAGGTGGCTGATTCCTGTATATCAGCCACATATGGACTTTACTGCTTCTCAAGAGCACCAGATAGAATAACCAGCCGGCCACGACTATCTTCACACTCAATAACAACTCCGAAAGGCTCCGCGATGACGCAGTACGAGCCGCAAGTGATTGAGGGACTTTGATTGTACTCACCGCCAACAGCGCGCCAATTACGCATGCGATACAGAGTCCGACGAGTTAAGGTGACAGCTAACGTATTTTCAAGCGCGATTTCCGCTTGAAAATAAGAAGCAAATGCCCTTGCTGGCGGGGCAAGGCGCCTGGATCGGACGGAGTATTCGATAACCACATAGAGTTCCATTAGGCCCGCGCCCTAAGGTCCACAATCAGCACTCATCATGGCCGAGATACTCCCCGGATTCCAGCACACTCCCACAACTGTCAATTCCCGACTCTTGGTACCAAAGGCGATAATTTCAAGGCCTTTTTGCCACACGAGATGTTGGGTACGAGCCCTACGTCATGGTCCGTTCTCTCAAGGTTGCCGAAGCGCGTTCGGAGAGACGCACTCGCCGGACGCCTCCGCGCCTTGAAAGGTCTCGCCGCCGGCAAGCTCCGCCTGCTGCTCCCGGAGGGTCGGCCTGCTGACATAGGCGCAACTCCCGATCCTGCCGCACCCCACTCTGCTCAGCATGATATTCTCTCGTTGTCAATGATTCGCGCCACCCTCAAGTCGGATGGTTCAATTCTGACGCTCAATGCGAGTGTCAATGGCCCTGCAGTCTACCTCGACAATTGGGCGTTCATCGAACTTGCGAAGAAGGACCCATCGCGGCGTAGACGCTTTATTGATGTCGTTCGGTCAGGCGCTGAGGTCTTGTTCTCAGTCACGAACGCAGCCGAGTTGTCAGGACCGAAAGGCCAGTCCGCAGAGGCCATAAAGGCATTCCTCGACGAGATTGGTCCGCGCTGGTTTCCTGTGAAACTCGATGTTACAGAGGCTATCAAGCACGAAATAAAAGGCGAGGACCGCGGAGCAGTTTGCATCGACGAGCATTTTTTTAAGTCCTATATCGCCGATCGAATGAGAAGCTGTCCGGCAGGCTCTGGCAAAGTAATCAGCCTCGCAGGCGATTTTTTTTCTCTGGCTTCGGTACTCGACCGGGTCGGCCCCCAGTGGAAATCGATCCAGGAAGGCTCGGCAGACTTCGACAAGATGTTGAAGAACAAAATGAGCGTAGTTCGCGGGAAGTGCAAACGAGACCGGTGTTTGCTGGATAGGAAATTTCCACAGATCCCGTTTGACCCAGCGCACCCAGCCTACTTCGTGTACTACCTAAATCCGGCGCATTCTGATCCTTAAAAAGTGTCCGAGAGGCCCTTCTGAAGCGGGCGGAAAGAGTGTTGTGGTACTGTAAGCCTCACATCACTTCTGGTTTAGTGAGGCTTACGGTGCGCCGATCACCAAGGAGCCTGAGAATCGCCTTTAACCATGCGGGTCTCACGCATTTCGGTGGAGTTCATTTGTTCCATGAATTTCTGCGAGTGCTGCGTTTCCGAGACTTCCTAACTCAGCAGATCCGTTATCCGCGTCCAAACCGACGCTACAGCATCTCGCAAATGCTCTTGGCGTTGGTCTATCCCATCGTGTTGGGATTAGATCGCATTGAGACCGCATCGCTGCTGCGTTCAAACGGAACCTTTCAATACCTGACTGGGTTGCCGAGCTTTCCCGACCCACAAACTTTACGGCGGTTCTTACTGAATGCCCCTGCTAACCTCCGGGAGCAATTACACCGTGCCAATGATCGTCTGCTACAAAGGTTCATCCACCTGCCGGAGCATCGCTCACGTCTCCTTCTCGATCTGGACAGCACGGTAGTTACATCGTTCGGCCATCAGGAGGGCGCCGAGGTTGGTTACAATCCGCGCTATCGCGGCAAGCGATCCTATGACCCGCTGCTTTGTGTGGAAGCCAACTCCTCGTTCTTGTGGGATGTCGAACTGCGGCGGGGCGATGCGGGAACCTGGGCAAGCAGCGAAGAACTCTTGGCCTGCTGTTTTGTTTCCACTCCTTCTGACATTCGCGAGTTCCGGGCGCGGGCCGATGCCGGCTTCGGCTACGGACCAGTGTTGGACATGCTGGAGGCGCGTCCGACGGCCCAATACGCTGTAGTTTCGCGCATGATCCCCTCGCTGAAGCGCGAGCTGGGAGGTTTGCGCTATGAAGAGATGAATCCGCATTGGGAGATCGCGGAATTTGAGCACCGCCCCCGCGATTGGCCACGTGCCCGGCGGTGTATTGTGGCGCGTAGGTTGATCCACCAGGAGAGCGACCCAGAGCCGACCTTGTTCGTCATGAAGCATTACGCCTATAGAGCCTGGCACACGAACCTGCCGCTGACGCCAGCCGGAGTGTGGCACTTCTACGCTGGTCGCGGCGGAATGGAGCGGCGCATCAGGGAAATACGTGAGGACTACACGCTCCGAAAGATTCCCACTCGCGCTTTTGAAGCCAATGCTTTGTATCTCGAAGTGATTCGGCTAGCTTACAACTTAGTGACAGCTTTTCAGCGGACTTGCCTTCCCGCAGAATGGCAGGGTCTGACCTTGAGCAAACTCCGGCACAGACTCTTTTGGCTGCCGGGTGAACTTACACGCCCGCAGAACCGACCTACTCTGCGGTTACTCAATTCGCCCTTTCTGGCTATGAAGGTCGAGAAAATCCTGCATCGAGTTCACAGGTTAAAGCCACTGGGGGGCTGAAGCTAGCTCTGGGTAACTTGAGCGACTGCTGCATCAATTTCGAGAGCAAATGCCATTTTTTTGGGCAAATTCGTCAGAAAACAGTGAATCTCACGCCGGATTTAGGTACTACAGCCTTTTGCGCATTATGGCCATCGAAGCCAATTCCTTGACGAAGGGAGATGGGTTGGACTTCTGCCATGCTGTGATGGGCTGTGCATTCGCGAACTTCACAACCCTCGACACGACATGGAAGCGTCGAATAGCCAATCTTCCGAAACCGAATTGGCTTGCCTGCGTTTACTCTCGTTCAGAGTTGGATCGAATGGTGTCTGACATTGAGCTTGCCATCGCCAAACCAGACCGACGCAGCTACTTGGTACTAAACGGTTCGATTCGCAAAAAATTGACCGGCACCGAAGCCCCTTGCCGAATCAACGAGCTGTCCTTTTGAGCCCCGGAATTTACCTGGTGCATTGGACCTCTCGCGCGGGGATTAAAACTCAGGGACAGCGTCCCCGGTTTTCCTGTAATTTAAAATGATCCTCGTGTTGGGGAAGACATCGGCGGCTATTTCCCAGGTCCATACGGGTTTGACTCACTGATCGTCGGCTACTATGACGTGGGAAAGCTGATATACAATATGTGGCACGAACTCGTAACGGATTTGTTCCGGCCTCCCGGCGCCAGGTGTTTTCGAAATTGAAGCATCTCGTTACGCCCGGCTGTCCGTTCGTAAACCTGCCCGAGACGCGGCGATCACGATTTGGCGAAGAACTCAACGCTGAGAAAATGAAGAATGCGGTGGTTGAGGCCAGAGGCCGTCGCTCAGATTGAATTCCTGGAATGGACCGAAGGAAACAGATTGCGGCATTCGAAGTTTGTCGGATTGCGCGAGGACAAGAACCCTCGAAGCGTGGTCAAGGAGCAAGCTGGCAAGGCTTGAGTAACTTCCGGCCTGTCATTCGCCGCAATCGCGATGCCGGTCCCCGTGTTGAGTGTAATCGCCTGTTCGCGGCAACCACAGAATGCGAACGTCACTGAGCGTGAATCGCACCGCCATCCAGGTCGAGCCGGACTTCTCTACCCCACGGCGTTCTCACGACGAACGCGCTACTGCCTGCGGAAAACCCCAAGGTGCTTCCCGCGAACCACAGGGGCCGACCAGTGCTGGGCAGATTGGCATGGGCCTTCAGTTCGTCCGCAGTCCAAATGTCTTTTAGCTTGTACGTTCTGAGTAAGTCTTCGCCGCCATAGCGGTGCTCTCGGTAGATTCGCAGGACTGTGAAGTCAGAAAAAGGCTCGGTAACCGAGACCAACACCAGATACTTTCCGTCATTGCTGATGAACGACAATGGTATGCCTCCCCCTTTCGGGAATGTCATACCTACGTCCCAGTCATGTGACCAGAAAGGGTTTGTGGTGGTGAATTTGTCGTTGATGAATTCTTCTCGTCGGAGGACGCGATAACTGACGCGCGTGATGGTTGTGACCTGCTGGTCTGGATTCAAGTATTCAAATTCCATCGCCACTAGGAATTTTCCATTTGCGGACGTTGCAGCACCCACAGCAGGAAACAGAGGGCCAGCCCATACCGCTGATGTAAGCGCCAGAAGCGATACAGCGACGGAAGTTAGTCGGCTGAGTGGTTTCACCACGATATCCCTCCTTCACCGCGACGTTGCAGCTAAGTTTACGCGCCCAATTGTAGGATTCGAGAAAATAATTGCTGAGAAATCTTTATTAAACTCACAACGGCAAATTCTACTCGGTCAGGCAAGACATCCTGTTCAAAGGTCCTCTGCAGATATGGATTGAGTTGGCCTGTCAGGGACTACTTCGCTCTTGTCGATTCCCCTAGCCAATTCGTAGAGACGCACGCCATAGCGGCCGAAGCGGCTGTCCAGTGTCGGCAAATCCACTCGCCGCAGGTCGGCGATCGTTTGTACCTCAAGGTGCTCCAGTTTTTCTTCCGTGACTTTGCCTACTCCGGGTAGGCGGTCAACGGGCAGCGGCAATAGAAACGAATCTATTTCTTCCGGTTGTATCACAAAGAGTCCATCCGGTTTTTTCCAGTCCGAAGCAATCTTCGCGAGGAATTTGTTTGGCGCGACGCCCGCCGATGTCGTCAAATTCAGTTCCGTGCGAATCTGTCCGCGAATCGTGCGCGCGACTTGTGTAGCGGTGGGCAAACCAGTTTTGTTTCCCGAAACGTCGAGATAAGCTTCGTCGAACGACAACGGTTCGATGAGGTCTGTGTGGCGTTTGAAGATTTCGCGCACCTGGCGGGAGACCGCCCGATAGCGCGTGAAGTCCGGGGGCAGGAAGACTGCGTTAGGGTGTGCGCTGCCTCGTATGAAGCGCGAAAGTTCGGCGTGCGTTCCGCCATGCCTGCCGTTTGGCCGAACGTCTGCGCTCCACGGACGCATAAAACGCGTCCATGTCGATACGAATGATCTTACGACGGGTCATCTTACAAACCATCTTATTCCGGGGTCGAGGTGAGCGCGAGGTGAGCGCGAGCGTTTGCTTATTTGTCCGGTGTTTGTTTTCCTAAGGAACAAGCTGCAGAAGGAAATTCGCGCGCGGTTGGACTCGTTGCCAAAAACACAAGCGGCATTTGTCGAGCCGATAGAGTGTCTTTCAGTATCGAGACTGCCTGAAGGCGATCGGTGGATTTGGGCGGTCTTATGTGGTACGCCACATAACATGTCCAGGCGCTGCCGGTTATGTGGCGCTGGGGACGCGGCTTCGCCTCGGGATGCACGTGAGCGGCCCCTAACGCCACATAATTTCTAGCAAAGGCTTCGCAGGAACTACATTACCCGCGAGATTTTTCGAACGTACCTTTTCTTACCGGGCGCTAAGAGGCTAAGAGGAAAGGCCACAGATTATTTTTCAGACTCACGCGATGTGTTTCCAATAGAGAGGAAGTCTTGACCGCAGTTCCGGCATCTTCGCGGAGGGTAGACCCAAGGCACTCTCGCCGGTTTGCTGATTTTCGCTCCGCACTTGGGACAAGCAAATTGGTCCAGTTGCTTTCCGATGTCTGTCCACTTCCAAAGAATCAATACCACTGCCACTGCGGCGGTTGCGACGGACAGCAGATAACTCCCTGTCGTGTAGAACATAGCTATGAAGGCGGGGACTACTATGATGGCGGCCACTGCAGGGAGACCGTGGTAGAGATTTCTTAGCTTAGGGAAATTATCTATGGGGCTCATGGCGTTCACGACAGTGCAAGCCAAAGCGGGTAGCCCATCAGAGAGATAGCGGCTGCAATTAGGAAGGCAGCAAATAGGAGGCGTTTGCGACTGGTTGGAAATCTTTTGGCATGTTCGCTCCAAGCACGCTTGATGGCGCGGTCGCGTTTGCGCCACGTACCGAATCCCACCGTCCCGACCCAATAATTACGGAGCAAAGTCTGGTCCTCCGAATCCAACGAAGGGAAAGCATCGCGAATGACTAAGACAAAAGTCAGAATGGCCAGCACGAACAAAGCTAGACTTATGGAATAAAAGAGAGTTTCCATGCTGCGATTGTAATCACAAATCGCAGGCAAGTTCTACTACGGATCCAGCAATAAAGAAAGCCGTCGAAGAAGGCTTGGGCACCTCGCGATTAAAACCGTGAAAGAGTTACTGGCTCCTCGGCGCCCCAACGCTTGCCGTCAGTAACGATTCAACTCGGAGGCATACTTTCCTTGATCTCACGCACGATTTCGCGTGCGCGGGATTCATCTTCCGGGAGGACGAAGAACTTGCGAGTCCCCTCGCTACGATGGCACCCAAAACGGATGAGGTTTTCCGTCAGCGAGAGCTCGACTATCGACGAGGTGTCTTCAGCGCTTTGCGACCAGACTTCGACGGTGGCGTCCTCTGGGTACCATCTTCCAAGATAAGAATCGCTCCGCACCTCATCGGCTTCTGAGTCCTCAACGGCGGGCAATTCGATGGCGGCTTGATCCGACTGTTCTTCGCCATCTGTGGCCTCGTCTTCAATTCCCAAAAGCTTTCTAGCCCTCACGTAATCTGGGGACAAAACTGCAATTTCATATTTCCAATTGACAATCATTTTGAGATCGCGAGGTCCCGGGATTTGTGAAACCTTGTACCAGATGCCTGCATTCTTGAGTTCCTTGCACTCACCTACACACTCGCTTTGACTATCGCCCTCCCATATGTTACGGAGCGATGCTCCATCTTGTGGGCCTTCCGGTTCCGCCGCTCCCGGCTGCGACTGTTGGGGGGGCAAGTCGTACACTAAATCAACACCACAATCGGAGCAGCGGGTAAAACCGGGACGGTACTCGGCTTGGCATTGGGGGCAAAACATGATTGCTGCCAGTTTACTACGGGAAACCGGGGACAGTCGCAACGGAGTCGCAACGTTTCCGCCTCGTGAGAAAACCGTTCCTCGTGGTCCTTTCGGCGCAGAGGGCGGAAACCCGCGCGGCGGCCGGGCCGCAGCGATCCTGGCCAGCTCGAAAGCAGGTTGTTTTGCTGAGTTGTTGCATTGGAAAGACTCCTTTCGTTGGCTTGGTTTTTTGCTTCTTAGCGGCACCGCAGAGAGCGGTGCATTAAAACCAAATGCCCTTCCTGGCGAGGGCGAGGCGCTTGGCAGTCCGCGCTGTCAAGGCCGAGAGCGAAGCGGGAGAGCCTTGACTATAAGGAGAAGTGGACGGTCAGGCGCAGGGTTTGGCCAGGAAGGGAAGAGGGATGAGAAGGGTTCGCAACGGTGGCGGAATTGCTACCATACGAAGAATGCCGTCCCATCTGCGGGAAAACCGCACGTGCAGTGTGAGCGGCGGACGGAGGCCAGCATGAGGGCAACTTTGTGCGCCTCCTCCGACCCGACACGATGGAATCCAGTCTTGTGTCCCTTGTCAGATCACTTGGCCTTCCAGAGGTCTCAGATTGGCCGCGGAATGACGAAGGTCAGCTTCTGGACCCTTCGGCCCTGGCGTTTTTTTCCCACCACAAAATGTATCTATGGTTGGTAGTTCGCAAACAATAAGCTTGCGCTAAAGCAGGTCGGCCTACGGTAGAAAGAAATCCTTTTCATGTCGCTTACTCGAACAGCGTGGTGAGTCCCGCGAACGTCGCGACCAATTGCTTCATCCGCCCTGCCAGAAGCCCGATCTGATGGCCGCCGTTCCCAATCAGCTCTGGAGCTGGGACATCATCAAGCTGTTCGGACCAGCAGAATGGACCTATTTTATCTCTACGTGGTCGTTGACACATACCAATCTATGAAGTACTGTGCTATGCATAAAGCGACCGGCAGGTGTCTTGCACTTGAAGTCATTCCTAAACCCTAGCGGCAAAGCAGAACTGCATCGGCGGCGCCCTGTTCGCAAAGGGATTTAAAGAGAAATTAAGGTTTCATCTGCAACGCTGGTGCCTCCCGCTTCACTATATAACGTCGGCCCGTTTCCTATACAAGGTAAAGGTTCCTCCGAAGAACTAGGCCCGGCCTTCTCAAGGATGGGGCGATTGAATAGTTCGGGATATGAGTTGATGGATCGACGGATCGAAGCAGCGATAGAAATTGTCCGCCTTGGGCGGCATCGCAATATGCTCGTACGCGAATTAGCACGTAAAGTAAACCTCTCTCCATGGCATTTCACGCGTTTGTTCAAAGCAGAAACTACCTTCTCTCCTAAGCAGTACATCCGCGACTATAAGCTGAGGTTGGCGGAACAACTGCTTAGCGAATCCTTTTTGAGTGTCAAAGAAGTCGCTGCCTCGCTTGGATTTGGAGACCGAAGTCATTTCAGCCGTGACTTCAAGAGAGTTCACGGACAGGCTCCGTCGGCGGCTCGAGGTCAGCGCAAGAACGTTTCTTCACAAGACCAGCAAAGCCGGCCACTGAACAGCAAACTCGGCTACTAACTAAACCTTGTAGTGACGATCGCTGTACTATAGCGTTTTGATTCACCGCGGAGTCAGGCACGGCCCATTGTGGTTAAAACCCGTGCCAAGCACCACGGTTCGCGCCAGTTGTGTAATTCGATTGACATGCTAACTCTAAGCACCCTGCAAAGGAGAGATTGTTATGGCCGAGCAAACTAAACAGCCCCCGGCGGCTGGCCAGTCACCGCTTACGCATGTAACTCTTACATTCGACCGCAAGGTTACAGACGAGGAAGTGAAGCAGATGCAGTTGCAACATAACGCGATCAGTGCGGCGGCAGGGGGTGGAGGGCACCACGATCACGATCACCCAAAACTCTTCTGACAATGCCTAGCGGGCGGCGGTGTTCGATTAGTGCGCCCAATGGGTTGCCTTAACGGTTCGAGTATTTGCTACTGGGTGGGGCGGGTTTGGTTTCAGCGCCGAACTTCCTTCCCTCGCGGTTCCGGATGCTCTGGGACCTTGCGAGTACATAGCGGCGAGCTCGCGCACAGTGGGCCCTGGGGTATTTTAGCCAGAATGCCCGCTGAGGCGCGCCTCGAACATCATGGCCAGAGGTGTTCGACATCCGTCGTCCGTTCCTATTTGGATAGGGCAGGCGAGGGTCCAACTCGGTTCGTTCTCCGAATGTGGTGCAAGAACGTATTGGAAAACCAGTAACAAGCTAATGGTTCAGGCGTAAGGGGCTGTGATGGCTGATATATCCAGATTCGAT
>Ga0207061_1271_pt1 | contig 10153 bp, 7 predicted proteins | sample Alteio_BWMinCont_31_FD_153275 | JGI IMG/M metagenome (GOLD analysis project Ga0207061, IMG submission 153275) | Enriched cells from forest soil in Barre Woods Harvard Forest LTER site, Petersham, Massachusetts, United States -... | ecosystem: Environmental > Terrestrial > Soil > Temperate forest >... | reverse complement strand
TTTTATTCCGCTCTCACGCAATGTTTTTGCGGTGCCTCCGGTGGAAATTATTTCGACGTTAAGTTGTTCCAATCCTTTTGCAAATTCCACCAACCCCGTTTTATCGGAAACACTGAGAAGGGCTCTTTTGATTTTATTCATGAACAAGCTTTTTGTGTGAATCTTTTTGAATTTGCTCAACTATGTCCGCCACCGCTCTCGGTAATATGCGATGTTCGGCGTCCAGTACCCGCGCAGCAAGCGTTTCAGGCGTATCGTCATGCAGGACAGGGACATTTTCCTGCATGATAATTTTTCCACGATCGTATTCATCATTAACAATGTGAACCGTCGCACCGCTTACTTGCGCACCTGAAGCTATTACTGCTTCATGCACATATAAACCATACATTCCTTTTCCGCCAAACGCAGGGAGTAACGCAGGATGAATATTGAGTATTCGCCCGGGATACTTCCGGCATATCTCTGAAGGAAGTTTTTTCATGTATCCTGCAAGGACGATCAAATCCGTGTGGACTGCACTCAACGCATCTAAAAGCGCTTGAGTAAATCTTTCATGCGATTCGTATTGCTTCTCGCTGATGTGCAATGTCGGAATGTCGGCGTTTCGTGCTATTTTCAACGCTCCCGCGCCTGAATTATTCGAAATCACAAGGACTATTCGTGCAGGAATATGCAACGCGCCGATTGACCGTATCAACGCCTCTACGTTCGAGCCACGACCCGAAGCAAAACACACGATATTCAAATTTGACAGGAGAAAAGACGAATTATTAAACAATAAATTACACAAGTTAATGGATGTAATCAATTATGTAAATAATGATATTTTTGCCGCCATTACGTTGCCATATTTATTGGCGATAGATAGCACTTAATCAATAAAATATATTCATGCATCCGATCCGTTCATATGTTGAATCGAATAAAAAAAGGTTTCTTGATGAATTGAAAGCCTTCCTGCACATAGAGAGCATTAGCACGCTGCCTGAACAGAAGCAGACATGTGCCGAATGCGCCGAATATGTTCGTTCCGAGTTAGCACGTATCGGTTTCGCTGCAAAAATTTTCCCAACCGTAGGGCATCCTATCGTTTATGCCGAAGACCTTAATGCAGGTACAAGCGCTCCGACAACATTATTTTACGGGCATTACGATGTTCAACCTGTTGATCCAATCGCCCTTTGGACAACCCCGCCGTTTGAGCCGTCTATCCGCAACGAGCGTTTATATGCACGAGGGGCTGCGGACGACAAAGGACAGGTGCATTTGCATCTAAAAGGGATAGAATCCCTCCGAGCAACACGTGATTCAATGCCCTGCAATATTAAAATATTGATTGAGGGTGAAGAAGAGATCGGTTCGACGAACCTTGAAAAATTTTTACGTGAACATGCCGCAATGCTTGCGTGCGATACTGTTCTCATTTCCGACACTGCCATGCTTGCACCCGGCATCCCAACAATAACTTATGGGTTGCGCGGCCTGGCATATTTCGAAATCACGTTGACAAGCGCTAATTCCGATTTGCATTCCGGCATGTTCGGCGGAGCAGTTGAAAATCCTCTGAATGCTCTCTGTTCTATAATTGCAAGATTGAAAGACGAATATGGGCGTGTGGCGGTTCCTCATTTTTACGACGATATACTGCCGCTCACTCCGGAAGAGCGAAAACAATTTGCATCTCTTCCGTTCAGCGATGAAAAATTCTGCGCTTCAATTGGTATTCCTTCAACACGCGGAGAATTTGGCTATTCAACGCTTGAACGATTATGGGCTCGACCAACACTTGACGTGAACGGTATTTGGGGAGGATTCACAGGAGCAGGGGCAAAAACGGTTCTTCCCGCGATTGCACATGCCAAAATTTCTATGCGGCTTGTCCCAAATCAGTCGTCAAAGAAAATCGAACAACTTTTTAAAGAACATATCACAAATATAACGCCGCCGACCACCCATGTGGAGATACAGCCTTTTCATGGAGGCGAGCCGGCGCTTACGCCAATGGATTCCCCGGGGAACAAAGCCGCACAGGCTGCATTGCGGTTTGCTTATGGCAAGGAACCAGTATTCATACGCGATGGCGGCTCAATCCCAATTGTTCCATTATTTCAGAATATTCTGAACGCTCCAGTTGTGCTCATGGGCTTTGGATTACCTGATGAAAACGCGCACGCACCTGATGAAAACATCCTGCTCGAAAATTATTTTCTCGGTATCGAAAGTTCTGCGTATTTTTATGAAGAATTTGTAAAGTCTTTGTCAAAGACCCATGAAGCGATGTAAAGAAATTGTGAAGAGGATAATTTGGGAGATTTTGTTTGATAATATTGAAAGTTTGTTTATTTTTGTAAAATATTTAGTTCCTAATTATAATCCCCGCACACAAATCTATCCCACGCTCCTGCTCGAGCGGCATATCGTCGAGTATTTGATTGGTTGTGAACTCCCGCGCTGTGATTGTTCCGGTACGTACCAAAAGGCGGTCGGCAAGGGTTGATTTCCCGTGATCAATATGGGCTATAATGCAAAAATTCCGGATGTTGTCCATGCAAATATAAACACTCTATTTTGATGTCATTAATAGAGTTTATTTAAACAATTCAAACTCTAATTTAGTCAATAGCGACAGGGTGGGCAAGGAAGAAGAGAATGGGAATGAAAACGTATATGCATAGAGCCTGTCAATCGCTTGACTTCATAACAAGATTCTTGTTAATTTACATTATATAATGAACGGGTAAGTTAACGCTGGCAGGATTTTAGACGCAAGGATGTTATCGAAAGTTCTTGTATTGAATCAAAATTATGAGCCGATGAGCGTGTGTAGCATTGAAAAAGCCGTCGTGCTTGTGTATCTTGGTAAAGCCGAACTTATAGAAGCTCAGCAGGATAAGTATTTACACTCCGTATCCCGCAAAGTTCCCATGCCGAGTATCGTGCGCTTATCCGTCTATATCCGAATCCCATACCGCGTCATCCTTTCGCGTAAAAATATTATCCGCCGGGACAATTTTCGATGCCAGTATTGCGGCGAATCCGGGTTTGCGTTAACGATTGATCATGTCGTCCCGCGTTCCCGAAAGGGAGAGGATTCATGGGAAAATCTTACAACAGCTTGTGTAAAATGTAATAATAAAAAAGGCGACCGCACACCTGAAGAAGCGAAAATGCCTCTTCTACGCAAACCAATGCGTCCCAACCACGTCTTTTTTATCCGTCACTTCGTCGGCGTTGTAGATGACACATGGAAGCCGTACCTGTTCATGCCCTAACAGCAACAAGCTACGAAATACTATAGAATAGTGCGGAGCAAGAGAAGATTGCATTATTTTGTAATTTTGCGTGATTCATATCCATTTACATTCGGTTAGTGGTCTTATCTTTTATATTTTTAAAGTATTTTCGTGACAACTATAAATCAACAACGCAAACGTATTCTGAGCGGGATGCGTCCGACGGGTAAATTACATTTAGGCAATCTTGTCGGCGCACTGGAGAATTGGGTTGTCCTCGAAAAAGATTTCGACAGTTTCCATTTCATCGCCGATTATCATGCCCTGACAACAAATCTTGATACTTCACACATCGAAGAAGATTCATTCGATATGGTCGTTGATTGGCTGGCTGCGGGGATAGATCCTGTGCTCTCGCCAATATTTCGTCAATCGCAGATAAAAGAGCATTCTGAATTGTTTCTTATTCTTTCCATGTTGATTACAACGGCGCGTCTTGAACGCAACCCAACCTTGAAAGACCAAGTGCGCGATTTACATCAGGAAAGTATATCCTATGGACATCTCGGATATCCCGTTTTACAAGCCGCAGATGTTCTGATGTATAAAGCTAACGCTGTACCGGTCGGAGAAGATCAATTACCGCATGTGGAAATTGCACGTGAACTTGCCCGTCGGTTTAATCTCCAGTTTGGCGACATTTTCCCTGAGCCGGAGCCAAAAGTGACAGTATTTCCACGTTTGCCGGGAACTGACCGCAATAAGATGTCGAAGTCGTTGAATAACGCAATATTGATGAGCGATGAACCTGACACCGTAAAAACAAAGCTACGCGGTGCCATAACTGACGAATTGAAAATTCGGAAGAACGATCCGGGCAGACCCGAAGTGTGTCTGATTTTTACCTATCACAAAAAATTTAACCCCGCGGAGCTTTCAGAAATTGAAACCGACTGTCGAAGTGGTGCGCTTGGCTGCGTCGAGTGCAAGCAGAAATGCGGCATAAAAATAAATGAATACCTTGCACCTATCATTGAACGACGAAAAGAATTCGAAACACAGCCTAATATTATTCACGATATTCTCGCTGATGGCGAGCAAAGGGCAAGAGAAGTGGCAAAAACGACGATGCAGGAGGTGCGCCAAGCGATGCGCATTGGCTAAAGATGTATAATTTGTTTGCTCAACAATATCAAATAAAACTAAGAAATTTCGAGGGACCCTTCGATCTCTTGCTTTTTCTCATTAAGCGGGATGAAATCAATATATACGATATTCCCATTGCGCAACTTGCACAAGAGTTTCTTGAATATGTCCATATCATTCAACTTCTCGATCTTGAACTTGCGGGCGAATTCATCGTTACGGCTGCAACCCTGATGCAGATTAAAGTTCGCATGCTTCTGCCGAAAACTGAGAGAGAAGCAGAAGAGGAAGACCCACGCGCCGAACTTGTCCGCCGTCTGCTTGAATATAAAAAATACAAGGAAATGGCAGAAACGTTCTCGATATATGAAGAGGAGCAGAAACACGTCCATTATCGCCAATACTTTACGTTGGATGAGAAAATTATGGAGAAAGAAGATTTAAGCGAAACTCTTCTAAAAAACGTTTCCTTGTTCGATCTTGTTGCAGCTTTCAAACGGGCGCTGGATAAAGCTCCCCGACCGCCAACAATACATACAGTGGAGTTAATACCTGTAACTGTTGAAGAACAATGCGAATATATACTTGGTGAGCTGTCATCACGTTCGCAGTTTTCATTTGCCGAACTTGCAGGACGAATGGCAAAAATTCACGTTGTCGTCACATTTCTTGCAATACTCGAATTGATTCGCACGAAATTGATCGCAGTCCGTCAATCGGAATTGTTCAACGATATTTTGATTTATAGACAATAACGATTGTCTCCAAGAAACCATTCACTTTATCATGTCAAAAAAACGAATATCTGATTTTTCGAGCGAGGATATGAAACACATAATCGAAGCGCTTGTATTTGCTGCCGACGAGCCACTTTCGTTGAGAGAACTTCGGGTGTTGATAGAAGGTGAGCCCGCGAAGTTAAAAAAAAAGAAAAGCAGTGCAATCGGAGCAATGGGTGAAGAGTTACCGGACTTGCCTGCTCTTATGGAGTTATCCGATGATGACGATTCGCAAACGGAGAATACAGAGAATGTCGAACGCTCTGTGCAAACTGCACAAGAAACAAATGAAACGCCACAGGATGAAGAAAAATCATCCGCATTGAATGCTCGGACAATTCGCGCCTTGATCGACGAATTGAACAAGGAATACGAACAACGCCTTAACGCATTTCGTATAGTTGAAATTGCAGGTGGATTTCAATTTGCAACGCAAAAAGAGTATGGATTGTTTGTGGGAAGGCTCAGGAAAGATAAAACTCGTCGCAGACTTTCTCAAGCAGGCTTAGAAGTTCTTGCTATTGTTGCATACCGTCAGCCGATTCCAAAACCGGAAATTGAATCTATCCGCGGAGTCAATTGTGATGAAGTCATCCAGTCCCTCATGGAAAAAGATCTTATTACCATCACAGGCAGAGCCGAAAGCGTCGGTAGACCGCTCTTGTTCGGAACGACGGAAATATTTCTTAAATATTTTGGACTTGCCTCATTGCATGATCTTCCACGTCCGCGTGAAATTGAGGAAATGCTCGAATCGAACAAAACTCTTCCAGCACAGTTGATCATGGAGATCCCCTCTACCGATAACGCGCAGGAGGTCGAAGATCACCTTGCGCCTCAACATAAAGAAAGTGATTCCGAATTCACTACGGAGATGACGCTCATTATAGAGGGAAAAAATGAATTTGAACATCCGACCATCGTCCTTAATCCTGAGATAATGAATTTGGATGACAAAAATTCGGAAGAATAAAAGCTAAAGTGACGTTCATTGTCTCGGTAGGACCTTTTAAAACACGAACGGCTCGGAAAATTCCGAGCCGTTCGTGTTTTAAATGCAATTTCCAGACCTTATTTTTCTAGTGTCATCATCAAACGCTTGATATTCATGCCCGCGCGGAGTTCAAAGAAATAATTGCCGTTCGGTAAATTCGTCGCATCAAAAGAGGATTTATACATACCTTGATTTTCCGTTTCATTAACAAGGCTATTCACTTCTCTCCCGAGAGCATCATATACATTCAGTGTAACAAGCGAACGCTCAGGGATTGAATATTCGATATTTGTTACCGAACTGAATGGATTTGGATAATTCTGCATCAACGTGAATGTATTTGCCGTAGATTGCAATTCATTCACTGCGGCAATTTTGATACTTGTATCGATGGAAATATACGTTACAGTATCAGAGGATTGCGGTCCGCAGGCAAAAGTGAAACTCGCCGAATCATAATTACCCCACGTTATTATAAACTGTAGAGTATCAATTCTTTGCGATTGAGCGCCGCCTTTATCCGTTACACCGAATGAAGCCGTGTCACCAGGATACAAGGCATCTGGAAATGGGAGTGCAAGCTCAAAATTTGTAACTCCTATTGTTCCGGGACTAATAAACACAGGCAAGTTGCCGGTATCTTTTATTGCCACATATTTAGTAACGTGGATTAACGCCGAACTGACAGTATCTATGATTATTTTATTTTTCGGAATGGATAGCAACGCTTGTTCAGCAAGAGTATTTACACTAAGCTTAAGTGTCGGTGAATTGATTGCATTGCTTGTAATAACAATATTTGTTAGTGTATCTATCCCAAAACTTTTGGGAGTATATTTTACCCGAAGTGTGTCTGAGCCGCCGGGTTGAATTGTGCCTGCAAGCGCGCTTTTAGTTAACGCTGAAGAATCCGGTCCGACAATAGTTGTTGTATCAATCGTTACTGGCAAGGTACCGGGATTCGAAATCACAAAATAACCTGAATCAGCAGAACATCCGATCGTATCAGTAAATGAAAGCTTATTCACGTTACTCGCAATAAGCCTTACACCCCCAATTCCGCCAAGGTTAACCGTTATGGTCGGATATGTTTTCGTATTTGTATTGAACGTTAATGTGCCGCTGCTCGGACCACCGGTTGTAGGTGCAAAAACAACGATTATTGAGTCGCATGTACCAGGTAAAATGGGGCTTGTTATATATTTAATAATTGAATACTGCCCAGGTGATGGATTCAATTGTATTGATCCAACTTCAAGCACCGCATGAACCCCTGGTTCGCCAACGTTACATACATGAATGACTCCTGTATCCGAACCCCCATTGATTGGTACAATGACATTGTTGAACAATGATGAAGGAGACGATTCTACAAGAGCAATACTGCTGCCACCATCCAACAAGACATTTTGCTGAGGAACGTCGACAGCGTTACTGGTTATTGTCAGCGTTGCAACAAATCGAAGTCCCTCATCAGGTTCGCCAAATTGATTTGGTTTGAATTTGACAGAAATAGAATCAACGCCGCCCGCAGGGATTTGAAACGGCGCATGAACGACGGTATATACCGATTGGCTTGCTCCAGTTATGTTATACGATGTTATTGTTAACGGAGCACTGCCTGGATTTGTGATAATAACTGATTGGACGGCTGAATCCGTTGGATTAAACGATAAAATAGTGTTTTGAAACAAAGTATCCGGTTTTGCTGAGAAACGCGGCACATTTACAAAACCATGCCGTATTTCCGCTACGGCAGAGCCAGAAGTACTGAGTGTCCATGCATCAATCCGGCTTGTAAATTTAGATATTAACCGCAAATAATCGGTGCCAGTAAAAGAAGAATCTATTTCTATCCATCCTTGACCTTGTACCCATCCTCCGCCTTCGGTAGTTAAAGAACCAGCGGTTACCGTAGCAAGTATACGGTTCCCTGGATATGGGGATTGGTTCATTTGAGTTGTCAGTGCAATCGCAGCGTTTTGTGAAACTGCTACAATATCTGCAATTTCATTATAGCGACTTGTTGCTGATGAATCCTCGTTGCACCCGCATGAGGAAACATAAAATGCGTTCGGAAAATTATCCACCGGCGTCCACGAAGCACCGCCATTTGTCGTATAATCAATGAATGGAACATACGGTCCATTTGCTAATTGCGGATTTGTAAGAACCGTCGCGCCATTGCCTGGCGCCGGTCCGTCACCACCACCGATATTAGAAGTTGGATTTTTATATCCGCATACCCATCCATACACTCCCGACGGGATGAAGGAAACTCCCTCAGCCCAATATCCGGCAGTATAGCCAAAAGCGGATGAACTTATAGTCGTCCAAGTTTGTCCACCGTCCGTTGAATTCAATATATAATTACCGTTGTCTGCACATGCCCACGCATCCATACCATAGAAACTTCCAATCTTGAAAACGTCGTAGTGGCTATATTCATTCAAGAATGTTGCGGCATTCCATGTCGTCCCTCCGTCGCTTGTGTAATATATTTCGCTTCCACCCTGTCCGGCGATAATGCCGGTCGTTGCAGACGAAAACGATATGTCGGAAGGCTGGAAAGCCGACCCGCCGGGCAAGTTTATAATGGACCAATTAGCACCACCATTGCTGGTATGTAATGCAAAGGACACAGAATTTGCATATTCATAACCCACAATCCAAATGTTTAAACTACTGATGGCAGATATTCCAGTGTATATAGAGTTTGAACTTAGTGGCAGAGAAGATGGTATTGAATTGGGTGTCCAAGTTGCGCCGCCATTCGTTGTGCTTAATAATACAGGTTCATCATCATTATGATTCAATAATGACGCATTATATCCTACAGCCCACCCGTGAAGTGTGTCAGCAAAACTTGTCGCTGAAATGAAAGGATCAAAACCGTTTGTTCCCGCCGCGTTGTATGAATCTAGCATCCATGTTTTTCCCGCGTTATTCGAGCCGACAACTAAGCCGCCGTTATAACTACCGCAAAGATAAATTTCTGAATCTGCAGCCGTTAGTCCCGTTATGTTCGGACTGTATATTTGCAAATTGGCGTTTGCAGTAACTTCTGTCCATGTCGTTCCTCCGTTTGTCGATTTCACAACATAAACTTGATCTGGGCCGCCATTCACAGATTTCCACCCTCCGGCATAAACCGTCGTCGGGGTTGTAAATACTATATTGTCAAGATGTCCATCAAGATCGGGAAACGTATGAAATGACCACGTATTTCCACCGTCCGTGGATGTTCCAATGGTAGGTGCCCCATCGTTATCACCCACAACGTATAAATTCGTTAGGCTTTTAACAAGCAGAGAAGAGAGGTTGAAATTATACGGAAAATCATATCCTTCACTCCATTGCGCTCCCGAATTAACTGTATTGAGGAGGAAATCGTAACCATTGTCCGGGTTGTTACCGATTGCCCAGCCGGTTGCGTTATTGGCAAATCCAATTGATGTCATATAACCATCTTGATATGTCGGTACGCCGGAATATTGAGGTGTCCATGTATTTCCGAAATCATTTGAATAATATACAGCAGGTTGCGAGATATTCGGCGTTGAAAAAGCATGCCCGCTTCCAATTGCCCAGCCTTGAGTCGTAGTATTGAAATAGACAGCGTTTATCGTATTTGATAACTGAATAATCTGGCGTCCCCATGTGTTCCCGCCATTATTCGTGAATTCAACGCCTCCACCGTATAATATAGAACCACCGCATGCCCATCCACGAGTTGCGCTTTGCATATATAGCCCCTGAAAACCAAATTGTGCGTCCAAATCGCCATATTGCTGTGTCCATGTGTTGCCTCCATCAATCGACTTCACAAGCGTATTGTAATTTCCAACGGCGTAGACGACGCCACCGCCGCATGCCTGTATACCGTTCAACTGTGTCGGTGCAGGAAGCGGGTTTTGCAGCGTAAATATCTGCGCCTGTGCGGCAATCGCGGCGCCGAAAATCATAAGCGCAATACTGCACTCAAAAAAACGAAAACG
>Ga0207061_1270_pt1 | contig 10186 bp, 11 predicted proteins | sample Alteio_BWMinCont_31_FD_153275 | JGI IMG/M metagenome (GOLD analysis project Ga0207061, IMG submission 153275) | Enriched cells from forest soil in Barre Woods Harvard Forest LTER site, Petersham, Massachusetts, United States -... | ecosystem: Environmental > Terrestrial > Soil > Temperate forest >... | reverse complement strand
AGGTGCCAAGCCGATCGACTTGCCAGTTGAGGAACCAACAACCTTTCAGTTTTTTGTCAATCTCAAAACCGCAAAGATGCTTGGCATCAATCTACCAACATCCATTTTGCTGCGTGCTGACCAGGTGATCGAATGAACCTTTCGCCTCGACGGCCCCAAAGTTGCCGCGACCGGTCTTGCCCCGATAGCCGCCGCCAGGGCGCGTGGGCGGGACGGCGCGAAGGGCCACTTTCCGCCGCACGCACCCGCAGCAAAAGCAGCAAGCCATTTCGCCGTAGGACCGAGGTGAAGCTGGTCACAGACCAGCCGATCGGAGCGTGATATTCTACCCTTTTGCGGCGGCATAATCCCGTTGGGAGCGGCTTAAATGGCAATCGGCAGACGGCAGTTCATCTCCGCGTTTGGCGGCACGGCTGTTACATGGCCCCTCGTCGCGCGGGCGCAGGAATCAGGCCGCACTTATCGCCTCGGCTTTCTTATTCCTACGCCCCGCGAGTCGCCTGTCGTTGCTGCATTCTTTGACGAGCTGCGCCGCAACGGTTTCGTGGAAGGTCAAAATTTGATCGTAATTCCTGGCGGTTTCGCCATACCGAACGATCAGATCGCGAGCTTCGCGGCATCCCTCGTCGCGGCGTCGCCTGATGTGATCGTCGCCGGCCCCGAATTGCCCTTGCGCGCACTTCAGCAGCTAACGCGTACCATACCGCTGATCGGAATCACCGAGGACATGGTCGGAGACGGGTTGGTCGCTTCATTAGCTCGGCCGGGCGGTAATATAACGGGGATGAGCCTCCTTTCTCCTCAACTCGACGGCAAACGCCAAGAAATCTTGATCGAGGCGGTTCCCGGCGTGCGCAAAATAGCCGTTCTGGCCGACTCCAACGTCACCGCGCCCGCGCATCTTCAAGAACTCAAAGACGCGGCTCGCGACCGTGGCATAGAGGCTTTGATTCGAGGCGTCGCCAAGCGCGCCGACGTCATCTCTGCGATCGGTGATGTCAAGGTGTCGGGCGCTCAGGCGATCAATTTTTTGGCGACGCCGATGTTTTCCATCAATGCAGCGGATTTTATTCGGCACATCACAACGCTTAGCCTGCCGTCGATATACCAGTGGCCCGAAGATGCGGAGGACGGCGCACTCATTGGCTATGGGCCCCGCTTTATGGAAACGTACCGTGAGCGCGCTCGCATAGTCGTTAAAGTGTTGCAGGGCGCCAAGCCGGCCGATATTCCCGTCGAGCAGCCGACCAGGTTCGAACTTGTCATCAACCTGCAGGCCGCCAAGGCAATCGGTCATGAAGTACCGGCTGGCCTTGTTGCGCGCGCCGACAAGGTGATCGAATAAGCCTTTCGCTGTGCAATAATTGACGACTCCGAGAGTCTGCTCAGGGTCATCCGCGTCGATTTTAGCATTTTCGGGATATGTCCGTTTACGGGGTAAATCTCGGAAGTACCGGTCCTCTGATTTTGCGGTCGAAGGCATCGGGTTGGACGTGATTCAAGCGTCCAATCCGGATCGGACGATTTTGTTTTCGCCGCAATCAATCCCGGCAAGATGCCCTCAAAAGATATATAGGCTATATACGGATTTGTGAATCAGCGCACAACCCGACAAAATAATTGCCGGTCGCTGTGGTATTATTCTCTTCACTGGTCACAGTGAAAACTTCATTTTCGTTGTTGGTATGCCGTTACAAGTGTTCCCGGACTGGCAATCGTTGCTGCAATCCCTGCGGCCATCGCAACGGAATGTGTGGCCTCCAAATAAATCCGAAGAAAGGACCTTATTCGAATGAACGCGAAGAAAAATTGGCGGATTATCAAACGCGCCATCAAAGAATATAACCATCCGGTCAGTGTGGTGGATGAACTCGGCCGAGTCGTCAGATTCACAACCGAAGAGAAAGCTCTTAAGCACCTCGGAACTGTCCGGATAATAAATCAAAAACCAAATGAGTTCTTTTGGATGCCGCAGAAATGACGAAGAAGAAAAAACTGCTGTTGGGATTAGATGAAGATTTATTGCTTGCTCTGGATGGTTATTGTTTGAAGCAGTCCGTCAACAAGAGCGCCTTCATAAGGGATGCTATTCGGGCTCGGCTCAAAGAATTAACAAAGCCACCTGAAAAAGTCGTAAGTCCCCCTCTCCGACCGAACCGGGCACCTAAGCACCCGACGCTTCAAGAGCAGTGGGCTGCTGAGCTTCGTCAGGAAAACGAAAGACGGATACAACAAGCCCTGGAACCAGAACATCTCGATCATCAAACACAGAACTGGTTACGCGGCCGTTGAAGATCTTTGGGTCTTCGCGCGGCAAGCTTTTCAGTTCTCGAGTTCGATTATTTGGTCGTCAGTATCGTTCATTGAATTATTTATTTGACATTGTTGGTTGTTTCAAGTAGTATTCTCGCATAAATAAAAGACGTATAGAACATTTGGCGATTGTCCGATACCATATACAGAATGGACCAGTTAGTTAGAAACCCCTATTCTGCGACTTGGCACACCAAGTTGTAAGCGCCGAGACAATCAAACGTAAGGGAACGCGATAAGATGATAACTTCGCACCTGACGTTAGCAACTACAAGTCTCTAAGACGAGATAAAGACCAGGCTCCGGTGACAATTACGACCTGGAAGTTCTTTTGATGTTGGTGGATAAGCTAAAAAGAACTACGGTAGGCTGAACTTCGGTTCAGGTAAAGGCGAACATAAAAAGGGGAAATACTATCCTCCTCTTGAACTGAAAAGTTTGTTCTTATTCACTGTGAACGAGATGGCTCCATGCGGGAACGATTTCCTCACACACCCTTACCTTCAGCGTTGGTAAAGGTGTGCCCAAAATCCACACATCGGGAACAAAGCTAAGAAGATAGATAAACAAACAAATAAAAACCAGTTATGTGAGCCGAAGGCGAACATGCCGTAGGCATCAACTGTTACCAATAAAGGTTGGTTCGGATTGAATGCTAACGCATTTGTTCGCTTCGCTCACACTCTTGGTTCTATTTGTTGATGAGAACAGTTACTGACATTCAGTCCGAATGAATGTATAAATAAGTCATCTGTTCCTGAAGTTGTCTTAACTCCTTCTGGAAAAAGCGAGACCGGGGCTTCTTATATGGTGGAGTCCCGGTCTTTCTGTTTGTTCAATCCAGAAAAGTATCGGGGACAACCCACTCCGAATAATTACAGTCTTCGGATTGGCCTTTCAAAGCACGATGCCACCACCTTCCGAAAAAACTGAACGGATTGATCAAGAGGTGTATCTTGTTATGGCAGTAAATGATCAGCATTGTTTTGCTTCCAACACAGTCATAAAAAAGGAGGAGCGATTTACTCCTCCCTTTGTAGCACAATTCATTGTCCTTATTCCAACTCGATCACATTGCCGCCTCGTGGCTTCCGAACACGCTCCCTAGTTTCAAACACCGTTAGGGTCTTCCCATCTTGGTTCATTATCACGTCGAGGTTCTGAACGTCCCTTAGCTCAGATGATTTTTTGCGAAGATATCCACGAAACTTCTCTTTCGCATTTTGTGAGTTCTGTTTTGCGGTGGCAAACGCCTGTGATGCCTGATCCGCGAACCTCCCCACAGATGCTCCGGGATTGGCTATTTCGGACAACCCGCCCTTCCCCGCATCCCCTCAAAATGGACGCACCACGGACCATCCTAGAGGCTCGAAAGCCTCGGAATATACCCATTGAAATCATTGAAGAATCTGGGTCTCGAGTCCGACAATCAGCCTATTGAAATCATTGAGGAATTTGGCCCTCTCCGACTGATGATAAAATAACCATAATTCGATGGCTCAGGACCGATTTAGCCAGAAAACCCTAATGAAATCACGGTTTTGCAGACGATAAGCCGAGCAGCTTTTTTTTCATCAGTCTCACGAAATCGTGCTTTTTACGGCACCTTGAAAACTGATGAAAAAAAGATATATGAATGAAAGACGGAACAGCCCAATTTTGGAGGGTCAAAATGAAGGCCCTAAATCACCTCCTCGACCGTTCCGAACAAAGACAGCCACCCCTATTTTCGGTCCATCATTATAACTTCGGAACCATTAAATACTTTGATCGATACGACAGCTGTCGGCGGATGAATTAATCTATGAGGATATCACATCTGAGCAACGGGCATATCTAAGTAGGTTCATAGTCAGGTGGGAAGCGATGATGAAACGGGAGGGTTTCTAATAGCACCAGGTTCTCAATCGCGCCCAAGATGAGAAATCTTCAGGCCCGGCCGGAAGAGATGCGCTCATTCGGTCAAGACTGTCCGGCTTGAATAGTTTTGTCAAAGGCGGGAAACGGAATAACGGCGATCCAACTCGGAAAGCACACTGCTACAGGGAATTCCTCCGATGATATCACATCTGAAACTTGTTTCCCCAAAGAAGAAACCCAAACCATTTCCTCAACGCAAGCCCAACTCTGAATATCGTCAGAGAGAATATCTGACTGCGGACGAAGTTGAAAAATTAATCAAGGCGGCAAAGTCAGGTCGGTATGGACAACGCGATTCTACACTCATCCTGACTGCTTTTCGCCACGGTTTGAGGGCAAAGGAAATTGCCGAGTTGGAATGGAATCAAGTCGAGTATTCCCGGTCGCCATCTTTACATGTTCGTCGCGCCAAAAATGGCAAGGCATCAGTGCATCCGATTAGAGGTGATGAGTTGCGGGCATTACGCGAGCTTCAACGCAACACTACAGGACCTTATGTCTTTGAATCCGAAAGAGGCGGCCCCTTTGTTCCGAGTGCATTAAACACTTTGATAAAACGAATTGGTGTCCGGGCTGGATTTGATTTTTCAGTCCATATCCATATGCTCAGGCATGCGACGGGCTTTGCACTCGCCAATAAAGGACATGATACGCGCAGCATCCAAGATTATTTGGGTCATCGCAACATCCAACATACTGTTAGATATAGCGAGTTGGCACCAACAAAATTCAAGGATTTCTGGAGAGATTGAAACAGAGACTGGAAGCCCCCGGCTTTAAGTCGCGGGGTCGTTCATCCGACACAGGACTCCAGTTTCCCACTTCAAACACGTTTTCGCGTCATCAAACATTCTACGAATTCCAATTACATCAGGTTCGCCATTGCCTTTCCGAAACCGTTTCACATACTTAGACGATGTGAAATAGTCCTTCCACAATATGGCAGGGTCATAGCCTTTTTCAGTCTTTGATCCGTAATAACACAGCGGTCTAATTTCAACCACATAATCCAATAGCAATAGCACGATCAACCAAACAACAAACACGTCTCCTCTATAGTCAGATTTCGCTCTCAGTTTATGCGTTCCGTAAGATGGTACGGAAGATAAATAACAATATGAAAGCCAAAACTAACACCACACAAAGCAGGACCAAGAGAATCGAACTGGTTGTCTCTCCATACGAGAAGGTCATCATATCAGAAGCGGCGAACCGATTATCCCTGAGTATCTCTCAGTTTATTCGCGATGTAGTGATTTCTAAAGCCAGATTCGAAAATCAAAAACCCATTCCCCAAACAACAAAATTAGGAACTTAACGGATGACGGAACTAAACGAAGCAATCCACAATCTATTAGACGAAATGACAATAGGCGAGGCTTTTGAACTCCTGGCGGCTGAAGAGTTCACTGCGGCAGACGACCAGAGAATATTCGGTGTATTTCTTGAAGCAGCCACCAAAATGTTTGCTGAAAAATATTCCGATATGGACGATGAAGACGCCGAAGGAATGCAGCGGTTTTTTGAGGCCTTCGTGACATTCGAAAACATACCCTCCGAACTAAGCGAGGCCATAACCATCTTCATCAATGAAGCATCCAAACACTTCGATGAAGACTCCGATAATAAATACGAAGAAGACGAGGAGTCTGACGATAATAATGACCAAAACGATTTTGTTATTTCACAGAAAGAGTGGAATAATCTCTCTTCGGAACAGAGGCTAAAAAAAGTAAAGGCGTTCCTCGCAGCCGTCGCAAACTCCGGCTCGAACTTCGGTGGAGCGGCTCCATTTATAAAACCCGGACTCGGAAATCAAAAGGACCCGTACGGCAATGTGTTCGGTTCTAAGGTAAAAGTGTTCGATAGGAAGATTAACAACTTCGGTCACGGACCAGACAATCCAACGACCCCTTCTCGGAACTCGTATTTACAAACCGAATCGGTTTCACGCAAGCACTTTGAAACGACAGCTAATATTATCCGAGCGATAGAGAATCCCCAGAAGCGTCAGGAATGGGCAAACCACCACGCAAGACTTTTTGCTTCGCAAAACCCGAGATTTGACGCGGCTAAGTTTCACAAGGCGGCGGGCACGAAATACTCTGGAAAGACCACCATTAAGGAAGGAACCAAACTCCACAATTTGCCGATACAGGAGAACTTGTTTTCGCCTGAGGCTCATAAGCGAGTGGAAGCCTATGCGCGGTTTATGGATACCGAAACTGCTTATACCAAGAATGTTTCTGTTCACGGCGGGATGGCTGAAGACCTTCGCGAAGCAGGCGCAGCTCGTGACAAGCACGATAAACTTTTTGACGTTGGGCAAAATCCCGCCGAATGGGATTCGAGCATTACTCGCGAAAAAGGCAAGCGAAAATAATGACCGCAAACTGGGACACTTACCACCACTTAATGCGCTTTGGAAGGAAAAGGAACTAACAGAAATGACGAAGACACATACGAACAACCAAGACGCAACGCTTGAATTCCTTGCAGACGGATTTCTTGACTATCTTGCAACCAAAATCGAAGGCCCCGAAAACGAAGAATTGGACGCTCTTCTTGATGAACAAGCTGGATTCTCGGATGACTTCAAGAAAAAGGCCAAAGAACTATTCTGGGAGGCAGTCGAAAATCAAAACCCTCATGTTTGGCCGCTACGAGCGGGGTTAGCCGAGCTACTTCAAATCTATTGGCCTTTGGTCGAGGGCTCTGATGTTGTCGGCATAGCGTTGGAGAGAATTGAGGAGTTGGAAGCGCAAATCGCGGAAGCGGAAGCGGAAAACTATCGGCTGGTCAACGAAAAAGTGGAAAAATTTGCCGAGCAATATCAACTTTCAGAAGACACTGTGATTTCTCTTTGGAACGCCTCTGATACTTTCGAACAGTTGGACGCAAGGTTACAACAAGCCGCCAAGCCAGAACGGGCTCCGCGAAAATCCTATGTAGAAGAAGACATGGAGGCGCTGAACGAAGACGGAGCGTTTGGTCAAGAGAACGGATATGTCGGGGACCCACGCATGCGAGCGTATTTGAAAGCACTCGGGGAAAAATAAAGGAAGCAGCATAAAAACAGAACTCGTGAAAATAATTAGAGAAAAACAATATGCAAAGAGATGGCTCCGAAACTCCGGTTATCCAATCAAGCTTGGAGCAAGCACACCGATTATTACATTGCCAACGATGGCCCAGAGTCGCGACAATTTTGGAGTCGCCAAGGATGATGATGCCAACATAACAAATCAAGCTAGTGCTACTTTGAAAGCACATCTCAGGAAATGAAGGAAATGACCGAAACGAAATTGACCGTCGAAATGTTGGGTTCCGAAATGAAATACTATCCAGAAAGAGGCCTGGAGCGATTTCCGATAGATGATTTGGAGCGGCTGGCGCGTGAGTTAGAATCCCATCAGCAATTCCCGTACATCGTCGCGGCGATTTACAAAGAGACACACGCAAGACGCTGGTTGCTGAATCGAAATGAAGAGAAGAACAAAGGCCCAAAATAAAGGGAAAACGAAATCTGTCGTCCAGTGATTGAACGCCATGTCGGAATCTGGAACGATAAGGACTGTTTTCCCGGGGGTCGGGCGAGGACTTGAGTCCCTCGCTCGGCTTTAGTTCTAAAATAGAGAAGAGAAAAGGGGTACAAAAATATGAAAATAGTTGGAGGAAGTGCGTTGTCGAGAAGTTTAAACGAGACTTTTCGCAACGTCTTAATTGAGGGGACCCACCGTGACGGCCACGGTGATAAATGGTCCAACCGTTCGGCAGTAAGAAATGAAACTCATCCATACTTTCAGAAGTCCAAAACTCTACCGAAGTTGAATGGCGTTGCCCATGAAGAAGAGCCACGGCAGGTATTTCTAAATCATCGGACAAACGAAGTTACCGAAGACGGAATGCTACTTCATTCTGATGGGAAAGTTTCGCCTTTTTCGCATGGCGGGAATCCAAAACTGTTCAATTCCAGCCACTATTTCTTTCATGAGGATGCATGAAAAGAGAATGTTCGAAGCGGTGGGGGCTGCCTCGGCCAGAATTGCACCGTGGAGGATGCTGACTGGAACTGACAGCACGTGCCGGCCACGAAAGCGACAGGTAAGGCATGCTCCGCTAGCCTGCCTTTTTTTGCCGGCCGCTCGGGCGGGCTGCCACCTTAGCCGCAGCCTCCTTTCCCTTCTTGCCGGCGATGGGCAGCAGCATCTCGCGCTGACCTTCGATCCGCTTCTTGCCTTTCTTGGGCTGCGACCGATTAGTCTTTTGCTGAGCGCCTGAGCGATCCGCTTTCACGCTCTGTCTCAAGGCGTCCATGAGGTTCACGACATTCGACGGCCTGCGCTCCGCCGGGCGCTCGATCTTCTCGCCCTTTTGCTTTTTGCGGATCAGTTCCTTGAGCGCGTCCTCATACTGATCCTCAAACTTCTCCGGCTCGAATGTTCCCTTTTTCGTCTCGACGATGTGGATAGCAAGGTCGAGCATATCCTTCGGAACCTTCTCATTGCCAATATCGTCGAAGTATTCGTTTTGGTCGCGCACCTCGTAAGGATATCTGAGTGTGATGCCCATCAGTCCTTTGTCGCGAGCCTCAAGAGCGATGATGTGCTCGCGCGACGTAAAGACGACCTTGCCCAGCGCGACCATTCCCTCTTTGCGGATCGCCTCCCGGATCACCGCGAACGCCTGTTGGCCGACTTCGCCATCGGGGATGATGTAGTACGGGTCCCGCATATAGATTTCGTCGATCTCCGACTTCGGCACAAACTCCTCGATCTCGATCGTGCGCTTGCTCTCGATCGCGACAGCTTCCAGCTCCTCGGGATCGAGCTCGATGTACTCGCCCTTCCCTACCTCGTACCCCTTGATGATATTCGATTGCTCAACCTCATCACCGGACTCGGCATCGACCTTCCGATACCGAATGCGGTGCCCGGTCTCTTTGTTGAGCTGATGGAAGCTGATCTTCTCTCGCTCGGATGTCGCCGGGAATAGCGAGATCGGACACGACACGAGAGACAGCTTCAGGAAGCCTTTCCAATACGCACGGGGGGCCATGATCACTCCTACACAACGCGGGACATATGGAATCTGGAGGCTGGCACACGGGAGTCAAGCGAGTCTAACGTCGCCCAGTTCCCAAAATGGCATCTAGCCCAAGTGTTCCTTCTATGTTCTGCCTGCACGCCGTCCACCCAAGGGCCCTCAATCGCAAAAGGAAAAGCCAATCATGGCGGGCCGGATTAGGTCCTAAAATCCGTATTTCTCCTTCCGAAGTTTGAAGGCTTCCTTACCGCCTTCTGTCACCGCTGTGATCTCGTCGCGGATATTTGCGTTATCGATCGCGCCTTCGGCTTTGATCTGGCCGCCAGTTTGATCGCCCGCCCTGACATAGTCACAGCAGACGACAAGCTCAGCGTCGCCGTTTACAACGAAATTCGCGTTGTGACTTGCAAATATCAACTGCCGGCCACTCTTGGCTTGCCATATTTGTTGAACGATTTCGGGGCTCATCTTACTATCAACGTCGTCTTCTGGTTGATCGATGATAAGAGGCGCGCCCTGTTGGTTCAGCAGTACCGTCAGCAAAGCCGTTGCTTGCTGCCCGGCCGACGCGTCGGCGAAGGCAATGAATTCACCGGTGGACTTATTCGTGGAATACTGGAAGACGGGATTAAAATCGAGCTCAATAGTAGACAATTCAAGCCATTTCGCGGAATCGAATCCAGTAACGAGCCTCGACTTTTCGCTGGCAATAAAACCACACCCATCCAGAATCGTCGTCGCCGGCATCGGATCGGTCCCGCTCGTGCTATGAACCGCCAATTTTTCGAGATCCCCTAGAATTCCGTTCCACGCCGCAATCGGGTCCGCAGCCGCAAGAACGCGAGCACACAGATCATCAATCTTCCGCTCTTGGATGTTTAGCCCCGCAAACGCTAGTTTAAACTTC
>Ga0207061_1268_pt1 | contig 10244 bp, 13 predicted proteins | sample Alteio_BWMinCont_31_FD_153275 | JGI IMG/M metagenome (GOLD analysis project Ga0207061, IMG submission 153275) | Enriched cells from forest soil in Barre Woods Harvard Forest LTER site, Petersham, Massachusetts, United States -... | ecosystem: Environmental > Terrestrial > Soil > Temperate forest >... | reverse complement strand
CAATCCAACGTTACGCTCAACTACATGCAATGGTGCAAAGAGAACAACCACCACCCACACAGCAGCGTCGCTCTTTGGCGCAAGCTGCGCGAGCATCTTGGGTACGACCCGATCGGCAAAATAGACGGCGACAAATATGTATTTGGATTTACGGAAAAATCAACGGCGCTAAACAGGGTGTCAGCCGCGTCTGATGGGAACGTGGTGAGCTTCGATGCAGCGGCGAAGAAGCGCAGAAAATGACTGTTCATGCGCCGTCATTCGCGTTCAAAGGGGGAGGGACTAAAGTGCCTCTATTTTTATATACTTTAATCTATAAGAAAAAAGTATTGAATCTATATCCTTTTCTACCGGAGCCGAGCATCGCAAAAACGATGCCCTTCGGTCCAGCCGTATTCCCGCCGCTCCGACTCCATACCATGGCGGGAGCGTATTTCGCCGGTCAAGACGTCGTCCAACGCCTACTAGAAACAAAAGTTGTGCGCCGAAACTCAATCGACACGCGCTCGCCCCGAGGCGTCCTGGAGGCATTGAATTCTGTGGGTCCTTATTTCGCCCTGCCACACGCGAGGGGCAAAGGCTCGCGCGTATTGAGGATTTTTCTGTTTCGATTTCGGCATAACTTATCTGATTTTGGAGATTGATGTGCAAAAACTGAAGAAGCTCGAAGGCAATTTGATAAACCTGAAAGATGCGTGCTGGCTAATAGACATGAGCCAGCCCAATTTCATAAAGTTGGTCAAAGAGGGCGTGTTCTCGCAAGCGGGTCCATCGTCGTATTGCCCCCGAACCCTCTACAAAGAGCATTGGCAATACAAGATGCAGAGCGAGGACTCGCCGCGCAAAACAATCGAAGAGCAAAAGGCCGCGAAGCTCACTCGAGAAAATAGAGTTGCCAATCGCGAATTGATAGAAATGACAACACTGCGGGAAGTCGTCGCATTGATGTTGGTTGCGTTCAAGAGTTGGATTCGATCGTTGCCGGGGCGGGTGGCAAGTACCGGTGCAATGTCGGAAGCCTCGGTCCTACGGGAAATCATCCGAGTGGAATGTGCTCGAGTCATCGAGGAGCTTCGTGATAGCGCGGAGAAGGGGCTCATACCAAATGAGTCAATTCCTGACGAAGACGAAACCGATACGCACTCGGGACGTATGGGCAGCACAAATTAGTTGATTTTGATTAACACACAACGAGGTATTTACATGACAAATCCTGTACAAAACTTTCTTTCCCGTTTCACCCAATGGGGCACGGTTGAGCCCCAGCCCGCTCCGCCGCCGAGCCGTGAAGAGCTTCGCCGGCAACTCCGTGAACAGTATCGCGAGAAGTTGGGGACGGAATCCCTAGCGGATGTGGCGCTGGAAATTGAAACACGCAAAGCCGATGAGCGCGTGCGTTTGGAAAGGCAGTTGCGCGAAAGGCTCACACGCGTTGAGCAGGCGATCGAGGCATTCAATCGGGAGACGGTGCAAATCCTGGCGCCGCTCGAGTCCCGGATCAGTAAGGCGCAATCGGCGCTCACTGCGGCGTGCGAGGCGCTTCAGAACACCCAGATTGCACGCTCCGGCGAACTCGCCACGACGTTGGGCAAGGAACGAGATGAAATCCGCGCTCAGCTTTTCCAGCCTTTCGATATCGCAGGCCGCGTAATTGGGTGGCGCGAGGGTGGATCGGCGCCGCAATTCCCGCCGGGCACCTGAATCTGGGTTTCGGTGTCCGCCGTTCCTATCCGCGAAGCTGCACGTACGCTGAAAGTCACCAAGCGTACCGTACAGAATTGGCTCAGTCAGGGCGCCCCGCGCTTCGGGCAGCGAGGCCGCGGCGCCCTGGTTGACCCCGAGGCGTTGTTGCAATGGCGGTCCACACGCAAAGAAGTAGACCTCAGTCGCATCGCAGCCGGCCTCTGGCGCGCCTATGCAATGGCGCCTGAAGGGTATAAGGAACCCGCGTGGGCGGAATTGGGAGTAGGTCGATTCAAAGCAGCGGCGTTGCTGGCTGAATCGTTTGCGGCAATCGCAATTGAGCTTACAGGCAAGCCGCCCGAGAAGGTGCCGCTGGAAATCCAGCGCCTCACAGCGATCGCGCTTCGGAAAGAAACTCCGTATACGGAGATTTTGCCGACTGCCGCAATACCTAGTTCACGAGGTATTTCTCGCTCCAAGCAAAGCTCGCCGAAGTCCAAGGGTGAAGACGAAATTTCACCCTAGGTAGGATAGGTGGCCTTAGAGGTTTTTGCGCCACCAGGAAGGAAAAAACGAATATGTTTTCCGAGCAACAACGCCAGGGCATCGCTCAGAGTGCAGCTTCACCCCCCGCCATATCCTTAACGCGGATTGGGTTATCGGCCCAGGAGATTCGCAGCTATTCATTGGCGCGCGCAATCGGCAATCGGCTGCCGACTTATGCGGGCGGCGCTCCACCCTGGGACCGGAAAATGACTTTGGAGCGGGCAGCGAGTGATGCTGTTGCTGCCGCGTTGAACCGGGACCCGCGAAGTTGCGGCATTCTCGTGCCCGAGGAAATCCAGACCCGCGCTGATATCGTCGGCACGTCTTCGGCAGGTGGCTATCTGACGGATTCGCCAAACGTCTCTTTCATCGATCGGCTGCGCAATGTCACCGTCGCCTACAGACTCGGTGCGATGAGGCTTCCGGGCCTCGTGGGCAACGCAAATATTCCGAAGCTGGTGGACGGCACGACGACGACGTGGCTGACGAATGAAACCACGCAGGTTGGCGAGGTTGAGCAAACCTTCGGGCAACTTTCACTCTCGCCGAAGACGATTGCTTCGTACACGGAAATGTCACGCCAATTGCTGCTGCAAAGTATCCCCGCTTCCGACATCATCGTAACTTACGATCTTGCGCAGATGCTTGGTGTGGGCATTGACGCCGCTGTTATCAACGGCCCGGGTTCGGCCGGTGCTCCTCATGGAATTATCGGACTGACCGGCGTCACGACCAGCAGCGGCGCCACGTTGACGCAGACAATGCTGCGCGCCATGCAGACCACGACGTCGGCGGCGAACTCCCCCGGCGTCAACTTTGGTTACGCGATGGCACCCGTCACCGCACAGATTCTCTCCACTCGGCAGAGATTCACCGGCGCCTCGGTGGCGTTGTGGGAGGGCGATCAGTTTTTCGGCACCGTCGAAGGTGCCCCCGGAATGTCCTCTGCCCAAGTCCCCGCCGCTACCATCGTCGCAGGGCCTTGGAGCGAAGTCATCATTGCGGAATGGGGCGTGCTTGAGGTCGACCTGAATCCTTACCTGCAAGCGAATTTCCAAGCAGGCATTGTCGGCATTCGCGCGCTGTGGACGATTGATGTCGGTGTGCGCAGACCGGCGACGTTCAGCGTGCTGACGAGCGTCTCATGAATGGTCGTGGAACTGTTGAAGTGAGTCACTCGGGTCGGACCGTCAGCCCGAGCGTGGTGCACTCGATCGACACCATGAACATGAAACATCGACGAGCGCTCGCAGGAGCATCTTGTAGCCGGGGTTTTCGTTGTACAACCGCCGGCTATACCTCCTCTCCGTGGCGAGCCGTTTGAAAAGTGAAGCGTGAATTCACATCTGGCCGGCTCAGACCCTCGGAGACGATTCGATTCGCCGCGTCGTCCCCGAGGAGCTTGAAGGGAGTTTGAATTTATGTATACCGATCCGTTTGGCAAACAGCACCGCTACCCGCCACCGCAAGGGTGGGTTCAGCCAGCATATGAATCTTTCAACGCGGATGAGGATTGGCAGCGCCTTTGCGAGCGCGGCTTGCAATTCGAGCCCTATCACGGCCGGACGCAGCTAAGAGGCATTCGCGGCGATTGCCTGGAGCCTTTGCTCGTCGCGGGGCGGCACATGATCGAGGTGCGCCCAGTAGCGCCTGACGAGCCGCTCCTCGACGGCGGTCTGTACCTCATCGAGTGGGCCGATGATGACGAAATCCAGATTTACCGTGACCGTATCGGCGTACCGCCTACGGAGAAAATCGTGATCGCAAAATTCTTGCGCTTCATCGGCGGCGGGTGGTGGTGTCAGTGCAAGGATTCAATCTCGCATCTTTACGACAATCTGGTCGTTGCCGAAGTCGTAGGCGTCATCGCTCTTTCGGCGTCAGCCGGTTGCGCTCCGCAGGAAACCATTCATGCGCGCCAGCCAATCTGCAACCCATTCGGGCCCGAGTCGTCGGAGTGCTCACAGATTGGCATAAACGCCGCGACCACGACGTTGATCGCGAACAACAATAGCGGCAGCGGCGGTACAATCACGGGCGTAAGCGGATTGGTAAATACCGGATTCGTAATCCACCCTTCCGGCCCGAACTTCGATTGCACCGCCATCGTCACCGCGACAATTGGCGCGCAGCAGACAGCAGGCACAATCGGAGACGTTAAGGCATTGGTTCGATTCGCGGACGATGGAGTGACTTACGTTTCCGCGACGCAAGAGGTCCCGCTCAATTCCGCCACGCTTCAGCCATATACGCTTCAATGGGAGTTCACCCATTCCCGCGCGAATGTCGGAGTGGGATTGGCCGCTATCTACTTCGATGTGGGATCAACGTCCGATGCCTACGCATGGAATACGGCGTCGCTGCAAATCGAGTACATCATCCGATGAGGCAATTCCATTTTTACGATGTGACGACGGGCCTGCTTCACGGCAATTCCATTGCGGTTAATATGCCCGAAGGCGACGAAGCGATAGCGCTGCGACATTGCCCGCCTGGGCACAAGCCAATTGAAGGTACATTGCATCCCCTCACACATCGGGTCGATATCGCGACAGGCAAAGTAGTTGAGTACCAGCCGCCGCAACCTTCGGCCGATCATGAATGGGACCCCGCCACGAAGCGTTGGCAGTTATCCGCCGCCGCGCAGTCGAAGATCACGGCCAAGGCTGACGCCGCCGCCAGGGTCGCTACACTCGAAGCTTCACAAACGACGTGGCTCCGCAAGCACGCCCTGGGCGACCCCGCTGCTATCACGCACCTCCGCGAAATTGACGACGAGCTGGCGGTCTTGAGCAGATGAAAAACACAACTTCACTTTGGGAACCATCCTCTAGGCGGCCCGGTTATTTCGTCCGCGTGAAGCCCACGCGGAAGGCCAAGAAGGAAAAAGGCGAAGCCGCGGCGGTGGTGGAGCTAGTACCGAAGGAGCCACGCCAGAAGGCTCGTAGAGGCTGCCAGCGGAGCCCGTTTTAGGCACCCTGAAACGGACCCCCTAGCCCTCGGCCGGAGGCTCCGGTCAGGCTTTCTCCCTCGCCCCTTGCCTGGACCCTATCTACCAGCCTCTAAACAGGCTTTAAGGGTTTCCCCTAAGGCAGGCCGAAGGCTTCCCTGGCCAACGCCTACAGGCACAAAAAGGATGGCAGTCTTGGCAAACCCAGAAGTTGGATTCTCTAATGGGAATCAATAAGGAATCTCTATCTTCCACGCACCTTGATGTTCTGATTCTCTTGTCATATCATCGCCGACCAGGAGGTGTGATGGAATGACTGATACCACAAGTGTTGCCATTGATGCGCTGCAACTTCGCGCCAAAGAACTGATCGAGGAGCGCGATGAGCAGCGGCGAAAGCTGCTCGAAGCCGCCTATCGCGATTGGATAATTGAGCGTGACCTTCAAGGCTGCGCGGCCGGTGCCCGGGCTCTCGGGGCTGAGATTGATGTATCGGGCGGGGTATCGGTTCCGCCAGCGAAGCAGGGAGTACTTAACCAGTTCATAGCGAATCGTTCGCAGATTGGCAGCTTATATCCCCAGTTGAGAGTGGAGTTCGGCATCGAAGATGACAACGCCGACGATAGCGTGGACGATTCCCGCCCCGATATGCCTCGCGTCGCCGACATCATCCTCGATCAACTTCAAGCGGCTGGAGAAGAGGGCGCCAAAGCGGCCGACATTCGGCGATTTATCTTTCGCACGTACAAATCCGACATCCACGAGAAGACCGTCGGTATGACCCTGAATAGGATGCAGGCCGCTGGGCAGGTCCGGCGGGATGGCCGCAGCTGGTTTCTAATTCAGAAAAAGGAGACGGCAAAATAAATCACAGTAAGAGTCAATGCGGGTGTGGCGGAATTGGTATACGCGGCGGCGCTCACGGCCGCTGAGAGAGAAGCTGGTCAGGTTCCAAGGCCCTCCCGGTTTCTGGCATCGTACGGGTTCGATTCCCGTCGCCCGCAACTATTATACCTGCGTAAGTCGCTTGCGAAACCCCGTAGTCGGAACCCGGAATGGCTAGTAGGTCGTCAAGGTGTGGTTCCACCATTGGTGACGATACCGGGTTTGTCATGGCGATTGAGTAGTAAGTGAGTAACAGATGGCCCTAGGACTTCATCCGGAATGCCAAGGCAGGTTGCGCGAGGTTATTGCGGAACACCTTCCACACATACGTGTAACACATCGCATGTTCCTCGACCGCTCGACATCGTCGATGTTATTTCTCGCCGAGCCGATAGTGCCCCAGTCTGGCCCGATTCGAGACAAGCTTGAGAAATATATTGGTGAGTTCGCGGCGGCTGAATTTTTTATTGAAAAGCTTTCGCTCGATTTACGAAATCAAAAATATGACGAAAACTCAGAATCACAACCAATTGTGGAGCTTGAGGGATACGGAGACGCTACGAAGGTTGCAGGGTACTTGGTTGACGAGCTGGAATCTCTCCCGTGGACGTACTCGCTAACAATCAAGCTTGAGAATGACTTTTCCGCGCTTGTGGCAAAGGCAATCAACGCATTTTCACTCAGTGACTCAACGCACCTGGTTACACCCAATAACGTCTTCATTGATGCGTTCCCGATTACAGGTGCACCGGCATCATCGGTTCTAGGGTTCGGATCGTTATCAACACTCTTCGGAGGAAAAAAGTGGGATGACAAGTCTGCGTATTTACAAATTAGCGAGGAAGGATTTGTTGGTGCATACGCCGATTTAGCCCCGGTGGAACGTGCCATATTGAAGCTCAAGTCATTTTGCGGCTTGTCAATCGCTTTGCGACTTCTCAAGGTCAATCGCACTAATCGGGCTTGGGCTTGGCCTGTGAAACTCGATTTGTTGATTCACCGCAAGATCGGGACTGGCTGGGAACTATGCAAAGCGACAGATATTGGCACTGAAATGTCAGAGACCATACAAGACCTTGTCATAAATGATCTCGACGGAGCGCTTCAGTCCGAGGAGAGCAAGGTCGCCTGGATTCGCAGTGCACTTGATCAAATATCGTGCGTGTTCCGGAGCGAGCCAAAATCATCAAAATTGTTGCTAGCCAGTCAATGGCTGTTTGATAGCTATTGCGGAAAGAATGACCTTCTGGCATTTGTGCAGACCGCGGTTGCGATGGAGATTCTCCTTGGCGATAAGAACGTATCTGACCTATTGGGATTGGGTGAGCTGCTAAGGAACCGTTGCGCGTACCTGATTGGGAAAAGCCACGTTCAACGAGAGGGGATTCTTGCAGACTTTAAGAAAATCTATGAAGTTCGAAGTAAGATCGTACATCGCGGCAAGAGTCAGTTAACTGCCGACGAGCGAACCTTGTTCGACAAACTACGATGGATGTGCCGTCGAGTGATTTACGAGGAAATGAACTTGCTTCAACAAGATTTGGCGGCGGAGAAGAAGGGTGTAGGGAGCTAAGGGCAGAGAAAGCGCCCGAGACTAACCCGGGCGCCCTTGAGATTTTTTACTGGAGATCGACGTTGGGACTGATTAGGATGGATGCGGCTAGCCGCGGTTTGTCATTGCCGTCAAAATAAAAAAATACGTGGCCATTAGGCATCACCTCCATGCGTGTGAGCTTTGGCGGTGTTTTTTCAAACTCGAAAGCAAACATGATCCTGAAACCATCCGGATAATGCGTGTAGTCGTACTCAGAAGAGTCGGGCCCTGCTTCGCATATTGCGTCGTACGAAATGCGCTGCGCTTCCGATTCCATAAGATGAAAGTCACTAGTTGATTCACAATCAGGGCACCCATCACAATCTGGGTCGCCGCCTCCCCAAGAGTCTCTCTGTTGCTGTTCCATAATTTACTCCTCTTCATCCATTAAGAGATCGACCATCTCGTAATGTACCGCCGCCAGCATTAGCTTATGAATCGCGGCGTAGATGACGTCAGTGTTCCGCGAGGCGCTGAGTGATTCTAGTGCTTCCTTTTTACGTTCCTCCGCCAAGCCAGCGCAGTCCTCCGCATAGTTAAGGCGCAATTGCTTTATTTTTTCTTTCGCTCCTTCATCGATGATTGCCTGCAATTTCGCGTGTGAACCAGTCGCATCAGTAGTTTCACTCCCAAAAATATTAGTACCCATTTTGAATCTCCTAAAGAAAGCCAAGCGCACCGGCTCGGCACGGGAGAATGGTGGACGATTTCGCGTAACGGAAAAATTGGGTGGGAAAAGGCTTAGAATCCGTTACAGGTCGACGAAAATATTATTCGGTAAACGGTCCCCCGCTACCATTGATTCCGACACTTTGTTACAAACTGCCATCAAGGGCAGGATTTCCAGGTCAATTTCGGCGTTTAGGTAGGGTCCGTCGGCCGCCGGGCGCAGCGTGATCTGGGGGCCTAAGCCGGCATCCCGCAGTGCGGCCCTGGCCCGCTCCGGGTCCTTTTCCAGCAATCTCGGCAACCGCGCTACCGCGGCCCTGATCCGTGCCCGCAGGCCCGTCACCAGCGGCACCACCGTGGGTTCCGCCCGGACGCTCTCCAGCCGCTCCAGTTCCGACTCAACCTCAGCCAGTTTGCGGCCAATCGCGGGCGAGCTGCGCATGCCCCCCATCGCAATGGCGCTCACCAGGTTGTCGAGCTGATCCTTCAAGTCCGCGATGCGCCTCAGATCCGGCTTGACCTTCCGGTCCGCCGCAAGCGCCTTGCGGACCCGCCGCTCGATCTCGTCCAGGACCTCGTCACAGCCCAGTGTGGAGCGAATCCCGGCGAGGAGTCGATCCTCGACCAGGTCGCGGCGCACCAGGCGGCTATTGGTACAGGCGCGGCCATTGGCGTACGAGGCGCAACCGTAGGCACGGGCGTTGACCATCGTGAACCGCGCGCCACACTCAGAGCAGGTGAGCCAGCCCGAGAACACGTGCCGCGGTTCGCGCCCGGTCGCCGCCGCCTTCTTGCTTAAACCCGCCTTCACTCGCACACCGACGCTGTGCGCGCGCTGACGTTGACGAGACTTTACACGCTGCCATAGTTCATCCGACACGATGCGCAAGGACTCATCCTTGTGCTCGACCCATTCGCTCTTGGGGTTCGCGACTGCGCGACGGTTCGCTGAGTCAGCGGCCGAACGAATCCACCGGGATCGGTTCCACACCACCACCCCGCGATAGCAGTCATTGTTCAATATGCCGGTACCGCGCACCGGATCACCGTGGATCGCGGAGCAGAGCCAGCCCCTACGCCGGCGCGATGATCTGGCCCAGGTCGAGCCGGGGGAGGGCACCCCTTCCCGATTGAGAGTGGCCGCAATGGTCTTTGCGCTCGACCCGTCGGCGTACATCTCGAAAATACGCCGCACGATGGTGGCCTGATCCGGATCGATGACTCGCTGTTCCGTGCCCGCATCTGCCGCGCTGGTATACCCGTAGGATTTGCCACCTGCACTCTTGCCCGCCCGTGCCTTTCCCTCCAGTCCGCGCCGAGTGCGCCGGCCGATCTCCTTGCGGTAGGCACTCGCCATCGCTCCGCCCACCGCGCCCATGATCTCGGCCGACTCGTGGCGGGTATCGAGATCATGCGTAACCACGTGGACGCCAAGGTCCGATAGCTCGGCGAGGCGCGGGGATTGTTCGGCGAGATTGCGCCAGAGGCGTGAAGTATCCTCGGCCACGATCATGTCGAATTCGTGGCGCCGGGCAGCAGTCAGCATGCGCTGATATTGAGGCCGCTGCGTCGTGCCGCCGCTGATTGCCTGGTCGGCGAACTTGGCAACGACCGTGAAGCCGTGGCGCTCTGCGATGCGCTCCGCGACGCGGAATTGATCTTCGATCGACTGCTCGCGCTGCATTTCTGTGCTGTATCGAGCGTAAAGACAAGCTTTCATTTCTTCGCCCTCGTGGCTTTGATAATCGCGCTCGCAAACTCTGCGAGCTGCTCAACCGGCGCGCCCGGATGTTCCTCGAATGCCTGTTGAACTGCGGCGACGCTGTTCTCTCGACTGTGGCGCTTCTCGATGAGCTTGCGCGCGCGTGACTTGCGCTGGCGCCCTGCGCCGGCCTCATCGTGCGCAGCGGTGCGATG
>Ga0207061_1267_pt1 | contig 10263 bp, 10 predicted proteins | sample Alteio_BWMinCont_31_FD_153275 | JGI IMG/M metagenome (GOLD analysis project Ga0207061, IMG submission 153275) | Enriched cells from forest soil in Barre Woods Harvard Forest LTER site, Petersham, Massachusetts, United States -... | ecosystem: Environmental > Terrestrial > Soil > Temperate forest >... | reverse complement strand
AAACGATAGATACAAGTGAATCCAAGAAAGCCACAGCATCTACTATTAAAATTATATTGCCTGTGGCAGAAGCTGAAATTAAACAAGAGAAGCCTCAAATTGCATCACTTCCATCTGCTATACCCACGCAATCAGCGGAATTTAAGAGGAATGATGCATTAAAATCTACATCTCCCAAATTAGCATATATTATGTCCGCTGCTCATAAATCTAAGAAATCTACTGGTACTGGTACATCAAGGAAACCTTCTGTTCCCGTTCCTTCAAAGTTGCCCAAGAAATCGAAGGCAATAACGAACAATGCTCAAGACGAGATTAAAAAATTTAGTAAAGCGTTGGGCGAAATGCAAGAAACGGTGGGGGCTGCTGTATATATATTTGATTTCATAACGAGTGATCCTGAAAAGCCGACTTTAGATCGTTCTTATAGATGTACCGTTGATACCTTCCCCCACGATATCGATGTGAGTCTAGAAGATATTATAAAAGAGAATTATCACAAGCATCTTAATGAGCTCAGCACGGGAAAATTGGTATTACTTCATGACTATGCACACAACTTTGTGGATCCTCAAAAACGACCACTATTTGGGTATTCTGAAACCAGAGTAGAACAAAATAAAAGAGTAGAAATCTTTGGTGAGCATGTAAGAGAAGAGCTCAAAAAACGCGCCGGGTATCCTTCTGGGTCGACGCCACAAAATAAATTTTCTTGGCATAAGGATGTTGTTGAGCAAATTAGTCGTGATTCCAATAATTTCATTGAAAAGGATAGTGACGGAAACCGTTATTTTGCAAAAGAATTAGAAACAGGAGAAGAGGTCTGGCTTGTTGAAAAAGATGGAAGAATAAAAGGATCGAATCTCGTTATTCCAAGAGAAATTAAGGTAACAAAGCTTTCGCCTGAAGAACAAGCTGTTTTTATAAATACGCAAGAGGTTTTAAAAACCGATTATACACCTATTCTTGAAAATATGAGCGATCAAGGTTTAGAGCTCTTGAGAGATAAATCAAAAAAAGATTTGGAAGAGGCAGATAAAGCATGGGATAGTAATTTTATAAGTAGGAATTGGCGTTATTATGTGGGTATGCCAGCAGAATATACTCTGAAAGAAGAGCTGCATAAACGAGTCAATGACGAGATTTCCGGTAGAAATGCAATTGCGCTGCAGGAACAAGAGGCTATGTTTTATGCCGAGAAAGAAATTAGCAATAACGAGCTTGTTGATGAAACACAGGGAGTGCCTGCAACTGAAATACCAACATTAAAATCTTCAACACTTTCTGCGGTAAAAAATTTAGAAAACAGTTTATGTCATGTTCCTTTCTGTCAGCTCAAACAGATGTTATACAGGGCCCAGATACAGAGCGTATCCACTCCAATCGATCGTACTGCTAAGCAATACGATGTTGCTTTTGAAACAGTTAATTTTGCTTTTACGTATGACATTGCGGAAGATAATCTTACTACCTTTCATGGGACTGGCTATGAACAGCAGTTGCACGCTGAATTTTTGTCACAACTTAATCAAGCACACACTATTTCTGCATATTATGCATTGCAGCCAAATAATATTTTGATCGATACAATGTGTCATGGTGTTGCGATTGGCATGGAAGCAAACCACCTACATCAATCAGACAAGGCGACTATATGGGCAACATTTGGGAGAGAAGCTCTTGAAATCATAGAGGGAATAGGAGAGGGACTCGAGCTTTTTGCCGAAAATACGATTCATATGATATGTCATCCCATACACACGCTTGTCCAAACAATACAAGGATTGGGTAAGCTTTCCGGTCTCGTTGCGCGTACTACAGCGCAAGCGGCGGGAACAGTGCTTCATTGGCATGAACTTATGGAGCGTGGCGATGGTCTTATGATGGCGCAAGAGATGGATCAAATTGTATATAAAGTTAAAGCATTGGGCAGTTATTATACGAAAAAAATAGCTTCTTTAAAACCGCGTGACATAGCAAAACATGGCACAGTATTTGCTCTGGATACAATTCTTACCAAAAAGACATTTATACTCGGTGGTAACCTTTGTACGCGTGCTACACCAGTGATACGTAATGCGATGGCGCATATAAATAATCGTGTGTCAAAAATAAGTACCGCGATGATCGAAGCAGCTAAAAAAGCGCGAACTGAATTCCCAGTAGTTCAAACGGCAGAAGGCATCTTAATGAAGGCTTCTGAAGATTTAAATAAAATGGGGGGTGGTGCAGCAACTAAGGTAATCAGCAGCACTCGTTTGGCATTGGAAGCGATACATGCTGAATACATGGTTGATCTTGAAGCGGAGTTACAAGTTTTACGATTAATATGTGATAACAAAATAAAAGATGTGACTTACTTTGGTAATAAGTATCTCAAACCGCAATACAACCATATTTTGGGCATTGAAGGTCTTGTTTGGAAAAATAAAGGTTCCTTAGGAATCATTGACGGTTTCCATCATGATTGTATGGGTTCCTTTAAGAAAAGCGGTATCTTCGAATTTGTTGATCAAATTGTGTATGAGCATGGTTTTTATAGGGCCACTTTATTATATGAGGGGAATATTGTGAAATATAAGGGTACATTTTTCCCTTCAGATTGGTCACGTGAAAAAGTAATCAACAAAATTTATGAAGCATTTAATCACTTTCAAAAAGGTGGAACTCTCCCTCGAGAAGAAAATGGTAAATATATCATAGATGGTCTTATTAATGAGGGAATAAAGATTCGTATGTATATAACAAAAAACGGCGTTTTAAAAACAGCACATCCAATTTTTGAGGGGTCTTAATGGATTTTGTAAAATTGTCACGCGATGTTAATTATGGAAATTATTCTTATGGGGGGGCATCAAGTCATGCAATGAGTATATTAGGGCTTTTTTTTTCGAGTGATGTAGGATGTACACAGGGCTCTCCAACATATGCTGAATGGGCTTTTCAAGATAAGTGGGGTGCTGGTTTTAGTGGTAACGCTATCCGTGTCGAAAAAGAGGAGGACGAAGGATATTTATATACTGGATATATCTTTTTGAGCGACGTATTTCCAGATGAGAAAGAGCCTACTAAATTAAAAATATCTCGCCAACAATTTGTAGACATCATTGAAGAATGGTATGAAAAGGTATGTAAGTATAAACCAAAAGAGGTGATCATTAAGTGTGAAAATGGACAATTTTTTATTGAAACAAACAACTAATCGGTTGTTTTATTTGTGGAAAATTTAAAATATAGATGTTGCTTTTGTAATCAATTAATCCAGTCATCGCAATGTGATCCCTGTGACCTCAATATATTGGTTAATATTGACAAGCCTAAGGATAGACAGGACAATCAAACATTTTATTGTCATGCGCTGTGTTTTAAACAGAAGTTACACGAAAAAATTCAAGGTTATATGATTGTGCATGAAGTAGATGATGAAGGATGAATTTTGTAAAGTTGGTACTTTCATGGATTCAATAAAGTTTATTTTAGATCGAAACTATGGTGATTATTCATCTCAAGGATCATCAAGCATAGAAATGAGTGTATTAGATATGTTTTTATCTGATGCAGGATGTCCAAAAAACGGTTATTCAATATTTAGAGACTGGGCTGCGGCAGATAAAAATGATCCTCATAGTAGGTTTGCTCATACATGTAGTACTAATACGGTTCTTTTAGACGAAGATGATAATGGAATCGATGTTCATTTGATAGATTTTACTGGTAATGATCCAGATGATCCACATTATATTCCAGCCAGCATAACAATGACTCGCGAGCAATTTATACAATTACTCGATGATTGGCAAGAAAAAGTATGTAAACATATGCCCAAAGAAGTAATTATTAAACGCGAAAATGGACGATTCTTTATCGAAACCAAAAACTAATTGGCTGTTATGTTTTTTACAACTCTGCTACACTACTTTGCAGAGACCTTTTTGAGTATTTGAGGCTTATGTATGATTACAGTCTTTTCTGGTGGTGTGTGGGCGTTGATTCAGCAATCAGATCTGCTGAGTAAAATTATTCTGATGATACTACTTGCACTCTCTATTATCTGCTGGTCACTCTTTTTATATCTTATCTTACGTGCGCGAGAGCAGCAGTATTATATCGCGCGATTTACCCAAAAAATTATGGTAAGCAACGATCTTTCGGTGCTTGCTGCGTCAAGCAATCACTATTCTCTTGCAGGTCAGTATGCGCAGGCGGTTACAGAACTGGTAAAAACGGTTGGCTCCGTGCGGGCACTTGATACGCGTGGCTGGGATCTTTTGCAGCAGAGTTTGCTCCAGCGTGCGGAACAGTTGATGACGTATAGCGAATCGGCAAGCGCGGTGCTTTCCACGTGCGCGAGCGTTTCGCCATTGCTTGGTTTGTTTGGCACGGTGTGGGGGTTGGTGCATGCGTTTATGAATATTGCCGCAACACAATCTGCTGATATCACCGCCGTGGCACCAGGCATTGCGGAGGCCTTGATCACCACGATTGCGGGGCTTTTGGTTGCTATTCCTGCTTTGGTGATGTACAACGTAACGCTCCAAATGCACACACGTATGCGGGAGCGAGTCTATGGATTGGTTGATGCGGTGCTCCTCTTTTTACATAAATATGCGTAATTAAGGAGACGGTATGCCAGTATTACGTCGCCGCGCTCCACAAAAATTGATGACCGATATTCCCTTAACGCCACTCATCGATACGGCGCTTACACTGCTTGTGATCTTCATGGTAACGGCACCGATGATGCAGAATATGATCAAAGTGACGTTGCCCAAAGGTACACAGCAGGAGGGGAAAGATTTAAAACCTGAACTTGTTGTCTACGTTGATGCACAGAATGCGCTTTATTGGGATGGCAAGAAAATGAACGTGGCAGAGATTTGTGCCACCGTAAAAATGGTCTGTGGTGCTAAAAAAGATCAGGTATTGTTTGTCAAAGCGGATGAAAAATCTACATCGGGCACGGTATTAGAACTGATCGATAGCATCAAGGGAATAGGGGGCATACAACATGTGGCACTGGTTACACAAAAGCGTGTGGGCGGTTGACCCACTGGTACGCACAAGCATTATCTTTTCTGTCGGTCTTCATCTTCTATGTATCGTTATTTCTCTTCTTGTACACTATTTCAAGCCAGCACACCAGATTACGATTCAAAGAAATACGCCGATTACTGCAGAAGTAACTATCATTATCGATCCGCGCGCGCCCGTTACTGGTGTTGTGATACAGAAACAAGCGCAAAAAGATGACACTGCAAAAAGATCAGGTAAGACTGCAGAAGTAAAAGCCGAACCCAAAAAACCAACAACAACTGTTGTTAATGCTGCGAAGATCAGAACTAAACCGCCGAAAAAGCAACCAGCAAAGTCTGCTAAGAAACAATCATCGAAAAAGAAAGTAGAGTCAAAGCAGTCGGCAAAGCAGGCCAAGAAAGAACCAGCAAAACCAATGCCACAAAAAAAAGTGGCGCAAGAGCAGAAAATCATTGAACAAGTAAAAACTCAACCAATCCCTACAGAGGCGGCGAAGCTGCCGTTAGGCAGCGAGGGGCCTCTTATAATTGATGGCCCTATCATGATTGCGCGTAGCGCAGCAGATGCAACTGCGCTCGCAGTGCAACTAGAAATTCAACAAGAATTAGTACGTGTATGGCGTCCGCCGGTGGGGATTGAAGAGGGTATTTCGTGTACTATTAAGGTACTATTAGAGAACGAAGGCACGGTGAAATTGCTTGAGATTGTAAAACCATCAGGTATCTTGTTATTTGATGTCTCTGCACGTGCGGCGATACAACAAGCGGTATGGCCACGAGCGGTATGGGGAACCACGCTTGAACTTTGTTTGCAATAATTGTTACATCTCTGTGAAAGGCATAATCATGATTGTAGGAATTTTCTTCACGCTTATAGTTTCCACGCTTTGTTACGCAGAACCGATGATGGTGGCACATGCTCACACGCAACAGGTGCGGATGCGCATCGCCTACCTTGGCTGCACGGCACAGCGGATGGCCACGGTGATCGCCGCAGATATGAGAGTATCTGGCCACTATGCGGTTGATCTGCAAGAATATCGCGCAATTCCCCGTAAAAAAGAAGAGATTACCAACTTAGCACAAGAATCGGTGCTCTTTTTATTGATGCTTGAATCGCAAACTGCAGTATTGAGCTATCGTTTGTATGATACCACAACGGGGCTTTTAATGAGTAAAGCGAGTGGTAAATGTATGATCAATAACGATGCTGACGCACGGTATGGCCATCATATTGCAGATCAGATCTGGCGTGATCTGATGGGTGCGGCGAGCATCTTTAACACGCGCATAGCCTATGCAAAAGAGATGCCGTATAAACATGGTATTGCCGTTAAATATATCTGTACTGCAGATTATGATGGGCGCAATGAAGAGGTGATGGTAAACGAGCCTACCATATCGATTGCCCCGCGCTGGGGCGGCACCAAAGAAAATCCGCTCATTTTTTATTCTGAGTTTACCAAAACCAATGTGCGGCTGATGGCGGTTAATAATCGTAAAAAACGTGCCATTGTTACGCGGTATGATGGCAATAGTATGTACCTCACTCAAAATCATGATCGTTCCCTCCGTGCATTTTCTGCATCGCGTGGAGATGGGCGGAGCCATATTTATCTGATTCATAAGAAAAAGCTTGAACAATGCACTTTTGGTGAAACGGCTGATGCCTACCCGACTTTTAATCACGATGGCTCAATACTCTATTACTGTTCTGATGCAACAACCGGTACGCCGCACCTTATGGCATATACCATTGCAACAAAAAAACACGCATCACTGCCCATCAAAGGATACTGTGTTGCACCTGCCTATAATCCGAAAAAAAATCTGATTGCTTACAGCAAGATGGTAGATGGTTGCATGCAGATCTGTGTATTTGATACGGTGACGCAGCAGGAAAAGCAGCTTACCTGGGATGCGGGCCATCACGAAGAGCCAAGCTGGTCACCCTGTGGTGCATTTTTAGCGTACACGCATCAGGTTGGCAGCGTGAGCCGCATTCGCATCCACTGTTATGCCACCGGAGATGAGCAATACATAACGCCGGTAGGTATAAACTGTAGCTATCCTGCGTGGTCATTATGGTAAATCAGAGGTAAAGATGATATGATAGGGCAATTTTTATACACTTTTAGCCAAAAGGATTACGATGTTTTTTGTAGCTTTTGCAGTTCTTATGTCGATGCAGTGTTTATATGGTTGTGATAGTAACACATCAAACGCTGAGTGTGGGGGAATGAACCATAGGACCATAAATAAAGGATTGCTTGATCTGATCACGAAAAATAATGTTACGGGGAAAGAGTATCATCCAGATGGTCGAAATTTAGCACAAATTGAAGCATATCTTGTGCAACATAAAGATGCAGTAAATTTTGATTTTATTGCAAGACCTTACGGATTTCATGCAGAAACTACCGCATTAACTTTAGCATGTTATCAAGCTTCCTGTAGCGAGCAGGTAGTGCAGTTACTCTGTGATTATGGTGCGAACCCCAATAAAAAAGGGTCACAAACATGTTACTCAGGCACTCATTGTATTCATCAACTTGTTGATGCTTTAGAGGGTAATACTACTGGTGTGATAGAAAGGCAGCGTAAAAAGTTTACCATATTAAAAGCTGCAGCAATAAAAAATGGACAAAAGCTATTCCTTACAGAAACATGGGTAGTGAAACAATTTCGCGCAAATGAAGATGAAAAAGAGTTCTTAGCAGATACTCAATATGTTAATTAGAGGTGTCTTGGTACTTACCATTTTTTTCGTGCAGCTTAATCTAAGCGCAAGTGACGCGTACATACGTTTAAATGTGCGCGTTTTTCCGCTTTATGGAACTCCCAAAACCTATAGTTGCGCACTCTCACGCCAACACACTTTTGACGATCTGCTTGATTCTTTCGCTGATATTTATCCGCAGTTTATAGAACGTAAAGAATATATGTCACTGCTGATCTTTCCCTACGTCTATAATATACGGGAGTTGTTGCTGAACAAAGATGGGAGCTCTTTGGCAGATGCGGTGATACATTTGGTTGAGCATAAAAAAGTCAGAGAGAAGCATACCTTAACATAAGGAGCAGGTAATGTTGCTGATGGGATTAGTGATAAGCATGATAAACAGTTGGAGTTATGGATGTCAGTATGAAAGAGCGCATAAAAAACTGTTTTCTTATGTGGAGCAAAGTTGCATTGTATCCCCGGAAAATGAGGTGCAGTTAGGGAAAATGCATGAATTTACCATGTCACACCGATTTGCAAAAGAAGAGAGCACTCAAGAAGCTACCATAGAAACGCCAGACGAAGCTGTTGGAACAGAGAAAATGCCACCAGCAGATCTGGCTGATTGGACGATCATAAAAAAGCAAACCAAACCAGAAAAATTGCTCAATTTTAATAGTACGTACTATACCATATATCCCGATACCCAAGCGAAACCATTAACGGTGCTTGCTTACGCGTGCAGCCTCGTTACCTGTGATTACCGGGTGGTTGATTTACTCTGTAGCGAAGGTGCTGACCCCAATACTAAAAATAATGATGGTTTATACCCGACTACCTGTTGCTTAAAAAGTTTAATACGGCTTTATGAGCGGAGAGATGAGCATAAAATCTATGTTGAAAATCAACAAAAAAAGCTTCAACTACTGTATGATGCAGCGCAAAAAGATAGTGATGGTGGTGTAGCGCTCCTTGCGCTTGATCGCAGTGTGGGAAAGCTTTTGACCAATGATATACGCAAGTGGTTGGGTGCAGAACTTATCGATATCCTTGAATATGTTGATTAAAAAGAGAACGGCTGTAAGCAAAAAGCTCACGCGTGATGTTGATGTCCGCTATGCCTCAACTCTTTCGCATATGCCGCATTAATAGTAATGAGCTCCTGCAAGGTTATATGCTTCCGTTCTTCTCGTCCTAACATGGTTTTACCAAGGAGTTCCACGCAGGCATCATTAATGCCGAGCGCGATATAATGGAGTTTTTCCTTCAACTCTTCTTCTTTTAACACGATCGATGCGGTGCCGAGCGGGCCAAGCAGTGCGAGGCTTGGCGCATTACGCGTATATTTTTCTTCAAGATCATGTAGTTGATTGCTCAATGCACGGACTTTTTTGGCCATCTTTGCATGCGAATCGGTGATGCCAAGCATGCTGACCGTCTGTTTTACAATTCCCAAATGGCGCTGTGTTTTATTGATGCTCTCTGCAATATCTTCATCAATTTTGTGAATGACTGAATGTTTATTGAGATGCACATATTTTTTTATCCGATTGACAAGGATCGATCCCAAGAAAATAAGGATCGCGATGATCAAAAGATCATGCACGAGAGAATTATTTTTTTTGTGTGCCATTACTTAGACTTCCAGAGTATTTTGATATGCGAAGCATAGCATATCAATAATCAAAATGTTAGTCCTGCTTTGAACCATACACCCCAGACTGATGCAGTGCAGCTGCCGCAACTTTTACAAGTGCCGGATGCGTTTGGTGCAAGGTTAGCGCCATTATCATCATTCTTGCCAAGCTCTACGCGCATACCAATGCCAACATAAGGCACCCAGCAGGAATGTTTGGTCCAGGTATAGTTTAATTCGGAGAAAATCTCGTTCGAGATACCGCGGGTGATATTGTTGGTATCAATATCTGATGCTTGGATAAAGAGGGGAGGATTTGAACCATTAATTTGAGTGCCACCGCCTTGAATGGTAACCACTTCATTTGCGCCATTTCTTACTAATCCGGGATTATCAACACCGGCATTATTGAGTGTGTTGTTCGGACCTTCAAAGGCGGTGCCGATATCGAATGGTGTTGTGGCATTATAGGTTGCAGGGATTGCAATCGGATCGCCAGAGATGTTGTCAAAACCATAGACGTGTGCATCACCGCGGAGTGCCCACGTATTTTCTGCAAAGTTGTTGCAGTTATTGTTGCAATCAACTTCTACATGCGGACATGCTTGCCCCCAGAAATCATAGCCGAGAGCCCAGCTAAAGCCGCCGTACGTGTAAATAAATTTTGCCATCGCATCAGCTTGGACCGGGAAACTTATGCTCACGGTACGGGTTGTCAGATTTGCAACGGGTACGTAGCTACCACCAAACTGATATTGTGCTGCAACACCGCCAACGGTAATGCCTGGAGCTGCTGCAGTTAACTTCTGGGCAAAAAGATAGCGGCTGAGTGGTTTGTTTTTGAGATCAAAGGTGCGCCGTTCGCTGTGGGC
>Ga0207061_1266_pt1 | contig 10280 bp, 9 predicted proteins | sample Alteio_BWMinCont_31_FD_153275 | JGI IMG/M metagenome (GOLD analysis project Ga0207061, IMG submission 153275) | Enriched cells from forest soil in Barre Woods Harvard Forest LTER site, Petersham, Massachusetts, United States -... | ecosystem: Environmental > Terrestrial > Soil > Temperate forest >... | reverse complement strand
TTGCGACGCGGCGATCGCGACTTTAGAGCCCTATTCAAAGAGGGTCTTGGATTCGGCGCCTAGGCTGAAATTGATAGCCAAAATCGGGGTGGGATACGACACGATCGACGTGGACTATGCTACCCATAAGGGCGTGCTAGTCACTTTCACTCCTGTCCCTGAGCAGGCGAAGGGAATGGCCGAACACGCCCTTGCATTGATGTTGAGTTTTGCCAAAAAGGTCCCATACGGCAATCAGGAGATAAGACAGGGCGGATGGGACGCGCTGCCTGTAGGCGAAGTTCAGGATCTCTTCGGAAAGACGCTGGGTCTCCTAGGCCTAGGAAGAATTGGGGGCCAGGTAGCCAAAAGGGCGAACGCCTTCGAGATGAAAATTATCTATCATGACGTCATAAGGCGAAAGGAACTTGAGGAATCGATCGGGATCGAGTACGTTTCCTTCGAAGACCTTCTATCCCGCTCCGATTTCCTCTCGATTCACACTCCTCTCAACGAGCGTACCCGAGGGATGATCGACGCTAAGGCGTTGTCATTGATGAAGACAGAGGCGGTCCTGATCAACACCGCAAGGGGGGCCATAGTGGACGAGAACGCTCTGGCCCACGCCTTGATCGAGCACAGACTCGCTGGCGCCTGCTTGGATGCCCTCTCAGAAGAGCCGCCCACCACGAATCACGTCTTCTACTACCTAGGAGACAGAATTCCTAACCTCATACTGACGCCGCACAGAGGATTTAGCAGAGAGACCTCGAGGATCATGGAGATGACCGCTGCGATGGAGGTGGTGAGCGTGCTGAACGGGGGTCGACCGAAGTATCTGCTCAATACTGGCCTCGTACCATCATGATTACTGCCGGCCCTGAATCCACCGGTCCTGAACGGTCTGAACAACATAGGTTGAAGATTTCTCCATTGAGGTCTCGGGCTGCCGCTAAAAAAGTTCCCGTTGCTGAACTGTCCCTGTCCAGAGAACAGAAGGCTGAGGGAACCGCAAAGGGGATTTCGTCTTGTGATCAGCGCCTGCTCAAAATGGCGTAGGTGACATCAATCTAGGGTGGTTCGGGCCACACTACCACAGAAGCAATATCCACTTCGAACTCAGGACAGCTCGCACGGGGCGAGACACTCCTGCGCTCTAACGTTTCTTGACGAATTTCTGGACGGAATGGCAATCAGGCGGCGCCCCGGTCGTCTTGGTGACCTCTCCCACGTACAGATCTTCGTGTGAATCGACGCAGATCGAGTGAGGAGCCCAAAAGTTGCCGGGCGCGCACATCTCCGTGCCGCCCCAACTTGTGATTATCTCACCCTCGGGCGTCCTCACGCTCACTCTAGGGTAGAGCTCCCTGCCACCGGGTATCGCACCAGCGCTGTACATGCTCGCCTTATTGTACCCCATCTCACCGACGATGATATTTCCTCGACCGTCGACAAACAGGGAGGAGGGCCGGTTCGTGTCCGACCATTGCGTGACGAACTGACCGTCCTGCTTGAAAATCTGGACCCGGTTATTCTCTCTGTCAGCCACCAGCACTCTTCCTTCCTTGTCCGGGACTTCCCCAAGAGCCGAGCAGTTTGCCTTCACCGGAAAAATGATGGATCCTGGCGTTGCCGTATCCATCTGAGACAAAGAGATCGCCGTCGGGGGCGAAGGCGATGTCGGTCACATGATTGAATGGCCCGGCCGCGCGCTTGATAGTTCGGTAGTCCACGCCGATGGCCCCCGTGTCGGACGGCCTGCCAGGCGTGCCGAGGGTGAGCAGAAGCTCGCCCTTTGGCGTGAACTTCATTACCGCATGACCGCCGTCGTCCACACAGTAGACCATGCCCTCACGGTCGAGGCGTATGCTGTGAGGTCTACCGAAGAGGCCGTCACCCCAGGAGTGGAGCACCTCCCCCTTGCGGTTCAGGACCAGAACCGGGTGCTCTCCTCTGTGAATGAGGTAGATCTTATCGTCCGTGCCGGTGGCCAATCCGACGCCGTCGCCCACAGTCCATCCCGCAGGTAGCCTAAGCCAGCCTACGAGCGTTTCGTACTGATAGTCGCCTGACCCTACCGTCAAGAATCCTCATTTCCCGATGTGTGATTGGCACTAGAAAAACGTTCTCTGGGACCTAGTCTGGCTAGACCGTACTTGGGTACCGGACTCGATTACGCCCGAAGGTGACACAACATACTTCCGCTGAGAAATCGAGCAGACCAGCGGCGCGCAGAGGCGGAAGGAGGATCTGTTGCATCCTGAAACATGAATAATTCACGAGAGTCCCAAAGACCTGAGTCGGGACAGTCCAAGGTTGGTTCGGAGGCAGACCAGCAGATTACTCCAAGCTGCCTCAAGGAGTACCACGGAGAATGAACGGACTTTTGAACAAAAACCAACTCCCAACAAAAGAAAAGCTTTTTTGGGCAAGAAGAGCAGAACAAGCCAAGCAGATGCAACGGCAGGAGACGTACCTCGTGAACACATAGGGCGCGTCATCAGGCTGACGAAGAAACGTGGAGCGGACTGCGACAGAAGATGAGGGGACGGCCGTAGGCCTTACACTTAGGGGCGATTGTCGCTAGCGCGCAGCTGCTGAATTTCTGGCTAGTGGTCGCCAGTCGCAGGTAACATGCAGCCCCGGTGCGTGCCTCCGCTCACTCGTGGATCTCGTCATTGACATTACGGGTCTTTTCCTTCGGGCTGACCCATGACAGCCAATACCAGCCAGCCAGCCATTGTCTCCTTTTCCGTGACCCTGAGTCAGCGGAGGTCGAGGCTCCCAAGATTTGAATAATGCCATGGCCCCGGGCCCAGGGTGTGGCCAAAAGCGAAGGCTCTGGAAATGATCCACCTACAACTCAGGGTACGGGACCGACACCCTTCATCGTAAGACATGATTTCGGATTCCAAGTGACGGTCCCTGCAATATGGGAGGTTGAGTACACCCCGAAGGTTACGATGAAGGGTGGGCAGGTAGTCTACCTAACCCCAAGAGGCAATGTCTTCATCGTCTCATTTGGGGAGCTGAACGAGTTGGCAAAGCAGTTTGGGACGTTGGACGAGTATGGAAGGAGTGCCACAGCAAGGTTGCCGATTACCGGGTACACCTCAGGCAAACTCTCGATATCTAGCGAGCTCCAAATCTGCGGCCACAGGGCCATCCTCTCGAATTTCCAGGGCAATAGTCGAACGGGCGAGTTCGCGGACATTTGGATCGCTGACCTATGGTGCAAGGAGGCGAATCGCCACTTTTCGATCTACGGGGAGCTGGGTCAAAGAGGGGAGTTCTCATATTTTCCACGCGTATTTAGGACGATGGCTGAGTCTTTGATCTGTCACGGACCACAGGTAGAATCACCGCGGCCAGGATGGCAGTTAGCTGATGTGGGGTTCTCACCGAGATCCAGGTTGTGGTTCGTTCAGCTCTTCGATCAATCAGGACTGACCGAGACATATCAATCGAGAGAGATCATGCTGAGAGGAGGGACGGGAGTTCAATACCAATGGCCACAGATGGGACCGAGGCCAATGTGGCACGTTAGGGAAAGAATATTCCCTCGCGACGTGGACAAGATCAGCTATGACGAGCAAGGTACTCTCGTCGTGGAGCAAGCGATTGATGCGAGAGCAAAGGAGAACATTCCAGACAGCTTCGACTCGATCACCTATGCTTATTCACTTTCGACAGCGAGAGGGTTTGTGGAGTTTCGCGATCGGGAAAACAAGGTCACGAAGAGAATCGACGACAGGTGGATCGCGGTCGAAAACTTGACGCACAACACCGTGGGAACGTTTCCCGACATCCGGTTGAAGGCCAAACGGGAGGACATAGGGAGCATCGTGATAACCAACACCTGTGTAGTGATACAAGGGAGGATGACCACAGATCGCCCCGATGACTCGACGCGCTCGATGTCCCAATAGCGAGACCGGAGATCGGCGTTCTCAGCCGGATATTCCTGGGAGGTCGAGAAGACGAAGCTGCAGACGGGGCTCCTGATCCTGCTGACGTCATCAGCGGCTCCTGCCAAACAAGATGGGCGTAACCTCCGCGAGCCAGAACCCGTCTAGGCTAACGTGGCGATCTTGGCCCGGGCGGGAGAGCAGGCCCACATCCGATCCGGCCTAGGGCCCGGTCATCGAAGGCCCTTACCCTTTGAAGCCAGTGGCTACTGTAGGCTTGAAGTACTTTTGGAAGATGAGGAAGAGTATGAGAGGCGGTATCGCTAGTATGACTCCCAGCGCGAACTGCGCGGAGAAGCTGAGGGTCCCGTATGGAGTTTGTAGCTGGTTGAGAACGACGGGCAAAGTCCTAGCCGCTAGTGTGGTCGTGAAGAGCGTGGAGACTTGTATCTCGCCCCAACAATTAATCCATGTGAAGACTGCCACCACTATGATCCCCGGTCTGGCGAGGGGGAGCACCACCCTTAGGAAGCCGCCCAGCCTGGACGTGCCGTCGACCATCGCTGATTCCTCGATGTTACGAGGCAACCCGTTGAAGAAACCGGAGAAGAGAAGCGATCCCAGGACGACGCCTCCCGTCGAGTAGATTATTATGAGCGCGCCCCAAGTGTCGATAAGGTGAATCTCGCTAAAGAAGAGATAGAGTGTAAGCAGGTTGGCGACGCTGGGGACGAACTGAGTGAGCAGGAGCAGGTTGAAGGCTGCTGACTTACCTCTGAATTCGAATCTGGCGAGTGAATACCCGCTGAGGATGGTCGTGCATACAACTATGATGGTCGTGATGCTGGCGATCGCAAGGCTGTTCTCCAGTGGCTGGAGTACGCCAAGATTGTTGATGAGAAAGATCCAGCCTGAAAGGTCGATGTGACGTGGCAGGATGATGGGAACCACTAGGCGCTGGTCCGCTTGCGACATGAAAGAGGCGGATACGAGGTAGAAGATGGGGAATATGACCCAGAACAGCACCAATGTCAGGATGATGTACGTAATCGCGTGAGACAGCCTCTGCTGGGTCTTTTGCTTCAAGCCTTCCTCAACCACACATACTTAATGTAGAATGCTGCTACGACCAGCTCCATCAAGAAGAGGACCACCGATATGGCGGCGGTGTAAGCATAGTCCCCGGACGTCAGGTTCCTGAAAGCGTACAGGTAGAGGGTCGTGCTCGCGAAGCCGGGTCCCCCACCCGTAATGACGTATATGATGTTGAACGTATTCAGCGCCGAGATTATGCCGAGCATCCAGAGGACAACGTTCAGCGGCATGAGGTGTGGCCACTCGATGTTTCTGAAGGTGCTCCATCTGCCCGCCGCATCCAGTCTCGCTGACTCATACTCCTCCCTAGGTATGCTCTGGAGCTGAGCGAGAAGGACGATCGCGCCGAAGGCGAATCCGCTCCAGAGACCGATTATGGCGACAGAGAGCAATGGATAGGTGTTGAGCCAAGTAATAGGATGTCTGTAGTCCATGAGGCCCAGTTGTTCCAGATAGGTGTTCAGCAGCCCTCCAGAGGGGGTGAGTATGCGCGCCCAGATGGGCCAGACGCCAGTGATGGGAGCTGCAAAGGAGGCCATGAAACCGACCCTGAAGAATGTCTTCCCCTTCAGACCTTGCTGGTTGAGAAGTTTGGCGATTCCGAGGCCGAAGGAGTAGTTGAGACCGATCACGATCGCGACCCACTCTAGCGTCACCGCGAAGGTCTGGTACGCGAACCCGTCCTGGGTGAACATGTAGATGTACTGACCCAGGCCAAACCAGACAGGATGCCGATTGATGTTAATGTTGTACTTGGTGAAAGAAAGGTAGATCGAATATGTCGAGGGGGCGAGGGATATCGCAACGATAAGGGCAAAAGCAGGGATGAGAAGAAGGTAAGGAAGCTTTCCTCCCATCGAGCCCCTCCAGTTCATCTTTGCCCTCCGGCAGTCTGCGTCTCTCCGCTGCCGTCCTTAGACCCCGGGACTAGGTCGGGATTGTCCCGGAGAACGCGGGTACGCCCGCCTTTTGGAGCGCGGACGTCGTGGCCTGCACGTAGTTCGTGACACAGCTCTCTGCAGTGCCCGTCCCAGCGACGAAGGGGTCGATCGTGTTCTGGTACGATGTGCCGAGAACCGGCCCGAAACTGGAGATGAACGGCAGATCGGCCCATGTCCAGCCTGTATATGCCGCGATCCAGTCTGAGACGTCAAGGTTCGAGTCCGCCGCTGCGACCTTCGATACGTCGAGCCTCGAAGGTAGCCCCGAGGCGTTGCCGAGTAGGAGCAACCACGCCGCGTATCCGGAGTAAGTGCGTATCCACTCCCACGACGCTGCCGGTGTGGTCGCACCTCTGAGGATTGCGTCGTAGCTGCTTACTGCCCATGAAGGCGGCAGGTTGGGATCAAGAGGTTTGCCGTCGGCCCATCCGGTCGTTGGCTGGATGCCGTTTCTGACGGAGACGCCAGCGGGGGCTTTGGGATTGCTCTTGCTCATGGCCGTCTGCGACATTGGGAGGTCAAGATTGGGATCTGGCCCGAAGAAGTAGCCCAGAGAGCCTGAGATTATCTCGGTGAGGAGAGCGTTCAGATCCAACGTGGCTCCGCCAGGGGTATAGTTCGAAAGGTTGGATTGGAGGAAGTTCAAGGAATCCAGGTTGTTGTTATAGTATGGCGCCTTGTCCATCACGACTGTACAGGTGTTGATGTCTCCCCAGTACTTCAGGCCACCATTTCCTCTCAGGAAGTGGTCCACATACCAAGGTCCGAGGATGGCCGGCCCGCCGTTGGGAATATAGCTCCCGTAGACACTGGCCGCGGCACCCGCCTTCGTTATCGCGGCCACTGCCGTGCTGAGTTCCGCGTAGGTCATCTGGTTTGGCGTCGTACCTGTATATTCGAAGGTCGAGTAGTCGAAGCTTCCGAAGCCCGCTTCCGCGAACAGATCCTTCCTCCACCAGCCAGCGTGAACATCAGCACAGTCGGGAAGCAAGAAGAAGTCGTTGCCCTGTTGGCCAACTGACATCTGCTGAGCCGTGTACTGGTTCTTCTCGGGCCACGCGTTGAAGAAGTCCGTTATGGGCTCGACGTATCCGAGGGACACGAAGCTGGGCCCTGCATTGCCTCTTGTAACATCCCAGTTGTTCTGACCTGCCTGGAGTGCCGTGAGGGTTGGGTTGCCGTTTGGACCAGTGTCGAAGTTCGACCACTTTACATTCGGATATGTGTTTTCTAACGCGGCGAATGCACATGCGGCCCTCGTTCCCGGAATCGTGGGATCACTCTGGAACTTGATCGTATCGAACTGGGTCGCCCTGCAAGTCCCTGAGAGATTAGCCACAGGGTTTGGGGGCGTGAAATCAATCGGCCAGAGACCGATCCACGCGGCTGCTGCCGCAGTGTATTGCGCCGAGCTCGATGTAGCCGTGCCACTGCTCGAGGTGGTAGAACCAGCGGAAGTGGTCGTACCAGACCCGCCGGTCGTAACAGTGACCGTCGTCGTCGCCGTTGTCGTAGAGCCCGCTCCTGTAACTGTCTTGGTCGTACCCGAGCCCGACGGGGCCGAATAGTAGCCTGCTCCATAACCTCCCGCTCCCGCGATTACCGCGGTAGCAGCCACAGCGACTCCTAATTTTCCTGCCGAAGAAAGTGCCCGTCTCCTGGTCATCCGTTTCCGTGCTATATCGTCGATAACGTTGCCTTCGTTCTCGCCCATGAGCCCCGCAAACCGGTTGTTCGTGATATAAGTCTTTTCCAGCGATTTCTTGAGAATAATTGCGCTTGCGAGAGCTTTTCGTTGATGAACTTTCGTTTAACATGAGAAGGAGATTATCGGCAGATGTCGAGCAATGGCGTCCCCGAGTTTACATTTGACAACAAAACCATCTCAGAGAGGGTATCTGCGGTCAACCGGCTTTGTTGGGTCGAACTTCTCCGCTCTCTCATCGAGCTCCTCCTTCTGCCTAGACCTGCTCTTCTTTTCCTCTTTGGGCATTTCACTGCGCATCCGATGGGCACGCGGCGGTGCCTTGTCGAAGACAGCGTCGATGCGAAGGATCACGCATGCGGTCTCCGTCGCAGCTTTCAGGACCTCCTCCTTGACCCCGAGAGGTTCGAAGACCTGGTTCGAGTACATGTCCTTCACCTTCCGCTCCGTGTGGTCGATGCCGAACCACTTTTCCCCTCGGGCATGTCTGGACCTGATCTCTACCATCGAGTCGATTGGGTGCATGCCTGCGTTAATCGCCAAGGTCTGAGGAATCTCCTCCAGTGCGCTTGCAAAGGCCTGCACGGCAATCTGCTCCCTTCCCGGCAGTGTCTCGCTCCACTTCATCACCCTCGCAGAAATCTCGGCCTCGGTCGCGCCTCCCCCCGCCAGGATCGCGGGTCTTTCGACGAGGTTCTTCAGGGCCATCAGGGCATCGTTGACCGACCGCTCGGCTTCATCCACGACGTACCAGTTTCCCCCGCGGAGGAGGATGGTGAGCGCCTTCGGGTTTTTGCACCCCTCGACGAATAGCCACTTATCGGAGGGATTCGCGCCTTCCACCTTCCGTTCCTCGACCAGCGCTGCGAATCCCAGGTCATCGGAGGTGATATCGTGTTTGGCGTCAACTACCGTCGCGCCAGTGGCCTTGGCCAGGTTGGCGACGTCTCCTATCTTGGCGTGTCTAACGGCCATCATGCCGGCATTCGCAAACTGATTGGCAACGAGGTCGTCAATGCCCTCTCGATTTATCACGACGTCGGCACCGGTCGCGATTATCCTGTCTCCGATCTTCTTCAGGTCCGCCCTCCTCTGTTCCCCAATCTTTCCGACCATCTTGGGGTCGGTCATCGTCAGTTTGGCATCAGCCACCGTCTTCTCTATCACCAAAGATACATCACCAACAGCAATCTTCGCGTTTTCCAGCCTCTTCGGCATGCTAGGGTCGATCAGATCTTTTGGCAGGACGACCCCGCGAATCAGTCTGGTGTCGGCAACCCCGCCTCCGGGCATCCTTCGCACGGTGATTCTGCTTGTGTCAAGCTTGTATCCATCTCCCTGCTTCTCCGCGGCCTGAATAACTGCCGAGGCAAGTAATCTCGGCAGGTTCTTGGCGCCCTCTCCGACCAGTTTTGTCTGAATACACGTGGCCGCCACCTTGGCCAACCACTCTTCGCTGTCCGCTGGAACGGGTTCCGCTATCTCTTCGAGTTCGCCTAGGGCTCGGGACAGGGCCAGTTGGTACCCTTTGACGATGGTAGTCGGATGAAGGCCGCTATCCGCCAGCCGTACTGCTCCCTCAAGTAGAGCGTTCATTATGAGCACGGCCGAGGTGGTACCATCCCCCACCTCTTGATCAACGGCCTTTCCCAGTTGACTGATTATCCTAGCGATGGGATGGCTAGATTCGGACTTGCTCAAGATCGTGGCTCCGTCACTCGTGGAGTGGACGGCCCCGAGTTTGTCGACGAACATCTTGTCTAACCCTCTGGGACCAAATGAGGTCCTGAGGATTCCTGCGACGAGGCGCGCAGATAGCATGTTGCTTCTCATGATCGGGCTTACCTTTGATTTGCGCCTGCCGGTCATCCCCGTCGTGACCCGAGAAGAGGGCGAAGCGACTCTTGAGGTGGACCTGGACATGCGACCGATGGTAACCCGATTCCTCCACGCACTCCCCTTACCGTATAAAAATATTAGCAGAGGTCGAGATCTCTCCAAGAGGCTCGTCCTTCACACCGATTGGAGGGTGCCAGCCGACCAGTTGTGCCCCAGCGGTTCCTCAACCGCGCTGCGCATGAGTTTCTTCCGGGTCCGCAAGAGTTCGATCTAGGCACATGTCCAAGGCTCGACTGAGATCAGGTCGAGAGTTCGGCCGTCCTCCTCGCAGAAGTAGGACGAGAACGAAGTTGGGATAGTAAAAAAGCCGGGACGAAGCAGAACTACAGGAGACTTGCTTTTCTCATCCTCTGAATTCATCTACATTGATCGGCTTGTTCTCCCGCGCCGACCGGTAAGCCGCGAGTATGACTCTCAGCGTCTTCGTCTCCTCGACCGCGTCCGTAGCGGGAGTCTTGTTCTGCCTTATGCAGTCCACAAAGTGCTTGATCTCGGCGAAGTGACCGTGATATGGCCCATCTGATGCATCCGTCCACTCGACATGCTCTCCGTCCTTCTCGAGGAAGATCCTGCCGGTTTGAGGGTCTGAGCCAGTTACTCCGTCTGTCCCGAAGACATTGAAGGCCAAACCGACCCCGTTCAGCCACCTTGCTGCCCAGCTGAAGTTTCCGAGTCCAGTGGCCCCTGTCTTGAACTTCCAGATGACAGATATCGTGTCCTCAACGGTCAGCTCGTTCCTGGTACGCGGCGCCT
>Ga0207061_1261_pt1 | contig 10401 bp, 6 predicted proteins | sample Alteio_BWMinCont_31_FD_153275 | JGI IMG/M metagenome (GOLD analysis project Ga0207061, IMG submission 153275) | Enriched cells from forest soil in Barre Woods Harvard Forest LTER site, Petersham, Massachusetts, United States -... | ecosystem: Environmental > Terrestrial > Soil > Temperate forest >... | reverse complement strand
ATCAACATCCGACCGGAGGATTTGAGAGTTGACACGTTTCGATCCGGCGGCAAGGGCGGGCAGAACGTGAACAAGGTGGAAACTGCCGTTCGTATCACCCACCTCCCGACAAACATTGTCGTGGCATGCCAAGCCCAACGCAGCCAGGGCAAGAATCGCGAGCTGGCAATGAAAATGCTCCGTTCGCGCTTGTACGACGAGGAAGTCAAGAAACGCCAGGCGGAAACAGACCGGTTGGACGAGAGCAAGCTCGATATTTCCTTCGGGAGCCAAATCCGGTCCTACATCTTGCAACCGTACCGGCTGATCAAGGATCATCGGACGAAGTTTTCCGTGGGCGATGTGGACCGCGTGCTGGACGGCGACCTGGACCCCTTCATCCGCTCCTACCTGATGGCGAAAAAGACGAAAGGGAAGCTCGAGATTGAGCCTGACGACGACGGGGACGTAGCCTAGCGCCCGCCATTCAATGCGCCAGGATGCAGTTCAATGCCGAAATTCGACCGTTTAATTCGCATTTAAACGGCTTGAAATCAATGGGTTGATTCTTGTCACCACGGATGGTACTTTTGAAAGGTTGATCGAAACCTTTGCCTAAGCAGGCCAAATCCATCGCGGTTCATCGCGCGAAATTCGAGAAGGAGAATTTCTTTTGAGCGAAGCCTTACGCAACTTTCTATTCACGTCCGAGTCCGTGACCGAAGGTCATCCGGACAAAATTGCCGACCAGATTTCCGATGCCGTTCTTGACGAGGTCATGAAGCACGACCCCAAGGGACGCGTTGCCTGCGAGACCCTCGTCACCACCGGCCTGGCGGTCGTCGCCGGTGAAATCACCACCACCGCGCACGTCGACTACGATGAGCTCGTGCGCGAGACGATTCGCAACGTCGGCTACGACGACGCGACGTACGGTTACGACGGCTGCACCTGCGCCGTCATGTGCACCGTGAAGCGGCAGTCGCCGGACATTGCCATGGGCGTGGACACTGGCGGAGCAGGCGACCAGGGGCTGATGTTTGGGTTTGCCTGCGATGAAACCGAAGAATTGATGCCCATGCCTATCCAGCTCGCCCACCGCCTCACGCAACGCCTCGCCGAGATTCGAAAAGCCAAAAAAGTTGATTTTCTCCGGCCCGATGGGAAATCGCAGGTCCCCATCGAGTATCGCAACGGCCGCCCCGCGCGCGTCGATTGCGTGGTCATCTCCACGCAGCACAGCGAAAAAGTCTCGAACACGGATCTTCGCGACGCCGTCACGGAGCACGTAATTAAGCCGATCATTCCCGCCTCGATGTTGGACTCGAAAACGAAGTATCACATCAATCCTACCGGCCGCTGCGTCATCGGCGGGCCGATGGGCGACGCCGGCCTGACCGGCCGCAAAATCATCGTCGATACCTACGGCGGCTACAGCCGTCACGGCGGCGGAGCTTTCTCTGGAAAGGATCCCTCCAAGGTGGATCGCTCGGCCTGCTACATGGCGCGCTACATCGCCAAGAACATCGTGGCCGCTGGGCTGGCGCGCAAGACGGAAGTGCAGTTAGCCTACGCGATTGGCGTCGCCGATCCTGTCTCCGTGATGGCCGATACATTCGGTACCGCAACCGTGCCGGAAGCAAAAATTACCGAGCTGATTCGCGAATTTTTCAAGCTGACGCCCAAGGGCATTATCGAAGCGCTCGACCTGCGCCGGCCCATCTACAAGCAGACGGCCGCGTATGGCCACTTCGGGCGAAGCGGCCCGGGTTTCACCTGGGAACGCACGGACCGCGCGGATGCTCTTCGCAAAGCCGCTGGACTGGGAGCAGCCGCCACCGCGGAAGTTGGGGCGCACCGCTAACGTTTGAATCCTATTTAAACTAGCGCCCGGAATTTCTCGGGCATTTGACGGAGTACATGAAGTCACTTCGTTTTCGGTCGAAATCCAAATTTGAGGAGCAAGACATTGGCAATCGCTGAATTGAAAAAGGGAGATGTAAAAGATATCGGCCTGGCCGACGCTGGGAAACGAAAGATCGAATGGGCGGCGCAGCAAATGCCTGTGTTGGAGTCCATCCGCAAGCGCTTTGCGAAAGAGCAGCCGCTGAAGGGACTGCGTGTTTCCGCCTGCTTGCACGTGACCAGCGAAACCGCGAACTTGATGATCGCGCTGCGCGATGGAGGCGCCGACGCCGTTTTGTGCGCGTCCAACCCGCTCTCGACGCAGGATGAAGTGGCGGCGTCCTTAAACCGCGACTACAACATTCCCACGTTTGCGATCAAAGGCGAGGACAACGAGACCTACTATTCACACTTGAGGTCGGCGCTGGAGCACAAGCCGCAATTCACCATGGACGATGGCGCGGACCTGGTCACCATGCTGCTGACCAAGCGCACTGACCTTGTCCCCAACGTCATCGCCGGAACCGAAGAAACCACCACCGGCGTGATCCGCTTGCGCGCCATGGCCAAGGACGGAACGCTGAAGTATCCGATCATCGCGGTGAATGATGCGATGACCAAGCACTTCTTCGACAACCGCTACGGCACGGGCCAATCCACGCTGGACGGCGTGATTCGCGCCACCAACATTTTGCTCGCAGGGCTGAAGGTGGTCATTGCGGGTTATGGCTGGTGCGGCCGCGGTGTGGCCATGCGCGCGAAAGGTCTTGGCGCGGACGTCATCGTGACGGAAATCGATCCGGTGAAGGGCATCGAAGCGGTGATGGACGGATTCCGCGTGATGCCGATGGCTGAAGCGGTGAAGGAAGGCGACGTTTTCATCACCGTGACGGGGAACAAGAGCGTCATTCGTGCCGAGCACTTTGAACACATGAAGGGCGGAGCGATCGTCTGCAACTCCGGGCATTTCAACGTGGAGATCGACATTCCGGCGCTGGAAAAAATGTCCGGCGCGAAGAGAGAAGTTCGCCCGCTGGTGGACGAATATAAGTTGAAGGATGGCCGCAAGGTTTATTTGCTGGGCGAAGGCCGCCTCGTCAATCTCGCCACCGCCGAAGGACATCCTGCTTCGGTGATGGACATGAGCTTTGCCAACCAGGCCCTTTCCGCCGAATATCTGCGCGCGAATCACAAGAACCTGAAGCCACAGGTTTATGTCGTGCCGGAGAACCTGGACAAGGAGATCGCGCGGCTCAAGCTGGAATCGATGGGCCACCGGCTGGACAAGCTCACGGCAGAGCAGGAACATTATCTCGCATCGTGGCAAGAGGGCACGTAAGCCCAAGGTCAAGGCAGCTTCCAAATCGTGGTATCTTTTTAGGGGCACGCGCCGCGGCGAGTGCCCCTACGCTTTTATTGACGGATATTTTTGAGCTGACCAACGTCCATGTGGGACCTCTGCACCAGCGCGCTTGATACGGCGAAACTTCGCGGCGCAACGTATGCCGACGCGCGCGTGATGCATCTCCGTCAGCGCGACCTGACGACAAAAAATGGTCAAGTTGGCACGCTGGCGCAGAGCGAATCGATCGGGATTGGGATTCGCGTGCTGGCCAATGGAGCGTGGGGCTTTTCTTCCACGGACCGATTGACGCGGGAAGGCGTCGCGGCGTGCGCGGCTCAGGCCGTGTCCATCGCGAAAGCATCGGCGCTCGCCAAGCGCGGGACGGTCGTTCTCGCTCCCGAAAGAGCTTACGTGGATAGTTGGCAGAGCCCGTTCCGCAAAGACCCCTTCGAAATTCCGCTGGAAACGCAGCTCGCACTGCTGCTCGCTGCCGACGCCGAAATGGGCAGAGTCAAAGGCGTCACCCTGACCGAAACGAACATGCAATTCCGCAAGATCGATTCGTGGTTTGCGTCGAGCATCGGCTCGCGGATTCACCAGCGCAAAGTGATTTCCGGTTGCGGCATCGCGGCGACTTCGTTCCAAGGCGGAGAAATTCAGAAGCGTTCCTACCCCAACAGTTTCGGCGGCCAGCATTTGCTGCAAGGGTACGAACTGGTGGAGTCACTCAGCCTGCTCAGAAACGCACCGATTATCGCGGAGGAAGCCGCCGCTCTGCACTCCGCGTCACAATGCCCGGAAAAGTTCGGCACGCTCATCCTCGGTGGCAGCCAGCTTGGTCTGCAGATTCACGAATCCATCGGGCATCCCATCGAACTGGACCGCGTCCTCGGCCAGGAAGCAAACTTCGCGGGAACGAGCTTTCTGACGCTCGATCAGCTGAATAAGCTCAAATACGCTTCCAGCATTGTGAATGTCGTGGCGGACGCGCGGCTCGATCATGGGCCGGGGCTGGGCACGTTTGCTTACGACGACGAAGGAGTTCCCGCGCAGTGCACGGACATCATCAAGGAAGGGAAGTTCCGCGGCTATCTTTCGAACCGCGAGACCGCGCACCTGGTCGGCTTGGACCGCTCTTCCGGAACCATGCGCACGGAAAGCTGGAACCGCTTGCCCATCATTCGCATGACCAACGTCAGCTTGTTGCCGGGCACCTGGGACTACGACGACCTGATTGCTGACACGCACGATGGAATCCTGATGGAGACCAACCGCTCGTGGTCGATCGACGACCGGCGTTACCAGTTTCAGTTTTCCACGGAAATCGGCTGGGAAATCAGGGGCGGCAAACGAGTCCGCATGCTGAAGAATCCCAGCTACAGCGGCATCACCACCGAATTCTGGAATTCGTGCGATGCCATCTGCAAATTCGATCACTGGACGCTCTGGGGCACGCCCAACTGCGGCAAAGGGCAACCCATGCAGACCATGGGAACGGGACACGGTGCAGCGCCATCGCGATTTCGAAACGTGCGCATCGGCACGGCCTTTTCGAACCAATGAAGCCATCCGCCAAACAGAAAAAAGCATCAGCGCTGAAAAACCTGGGCGCCACGGAACTTCTCCGCGAGCGCGAGCTTCGAGGCATCATCGAGACAGTTCTTCGTTTGGCGAAATCCACTCAAGCCGAGGAGACGGAAGTTCACGTTGACGAAGTTGCAGATGCGTTGACGCGTTTCGCCAATAACGGCATTCACCAGAACGTCGCCGAGCACAGCGTGACAATTTCGATTCGCACAGTCACCGAAGGGTGCACGGCGCGAGCCACCACCAACCGTCTCGATGAAGATTCGCTTCGCGCAGCCATTGATGCGTCTCTTTCGCTGGCACACAGCCAGCCGAAAGATTCGCGGATTCTGCCGATGCCCAAGCGGCAGCGCTACCGCACTGTGAACCGCTTCATCAAACGGACAGCCGCTCTCACCGCGGAAGATCGCGCCCGCGTGGTGCGGCGGGCTTGTGACCTTGCCGTCAAGAAGGGCCAGGTTGCTGCGGGAATCTTCTCAAGCGGTCAGAGCCAGTCCGCCGTGGGCAACTCCCGAGGACTTTTTGCGGCGTATCGGGAAACGCACTCGCAGTTTTCCATCACCATGCAGGAAGATCCTGCCGCAAGCTGGGCGAAAGCAAACTCTGCCGATGTCCGCGCGTTTAATCCGCAATCGCTCGCCGAGCGGGCCAGCGAGAAAGCGCATCTTGCGGCTAACGCGCAGGAGTTGGCGCCCGGGCGTTACACGGTAATCCTTGAACCAGCCGCCGTCCTCGATCTGGTCGGCTTTCTTTTCTATGATTTCGCTGCCACCGCTCTGGAAGACAAGCGTTCCTGCCTGAACGAACGCATGGGCAAGCAGCTCTTCGGGAAGAACATCACGATCAGCGATGACGTTTTTCACCCCTTGCAGCAGGGCGCCCCCTTCGATGGCGAAGGGCTGCCACGACAGCGCGTGTTGCTCGTGGACCGCGGTATCCCCAAGAACCTTGTCTATTCGCGGGCCAGCGCCAACGTAGCGGGTAAGAAGCCCACAGGGCACGGATTCACGCTGCCCAACGAATACGGGGAAGCGCCCATGAATCTTGTCTTTAGCGGGGGAGATTCGTCGCTTGAAAAGATGGTGGCTGCCACTGACCGAGGATTGCTCGTGACGCGGCTTTGGTACATCCGCGAGGTGGACCCTTACGAAAAGGTCATGACCGGCATGACCCGCGACGGCCTGTTTCTTGTCGAAAAGGGGCGTGTTACCGGCGCGGCCCGCAATTTCCGTTTCAATCAGTCACTCATCGAAATGCTCAAGAATGTCGAACTCCTTGGTCCCGCAGCCCGAGCCACCGGCGAGGAATCGTTCGAGATGGTCGTCCCCGCCATGAAAGTCCACAATTTCCACTTCTCCGAAGTCACCAAGTTCTAGCCCGGTTCCTCACGCCCGAGCGGACCTATGGAATTGCAACCGCATCCAGTAGGGGGCAATGGGTCGCTTTCCGACAAGCGCTTACGGACAAGTAGGTTCTGGAACTTGTCTCTCATTACTACCCGCTCCCAACACTGAAAACAGCTTCAATCGCAGCCTTCAGGCTCTTCCTGTATACTATCCGTCAAGATTGCTTGACGCATTATGAAGCGTAGGTGACGTAAGGAGAGGGTCGACGGACGGGTGCGCACCCGGCATTTATCTCCGCGGGCGGGGCGCTGTACGAATCTCTCTTGGGATCGCGTATGCAAACGTTGCCAAAAGCTCTCTTCGCTCCGCGTAATCTGTCGTGCCTAGTCTTGCTCCTCGCTTTTGCGGGCGGGCCGGCACGCGCTCAGACTCAGCCTTTCTCCCGCATCACTCAGCCTATTGACGACAATGTCCGCGTCACTCTCAGCGGCAATGTCCACCCCCTCGCCCAACCCCGCTTTGATCGCGGCCCCGTCTCCGATTCTCTCCCCTCCGAGCGCATGATTCTTCTCCTCCAACGCTCCCCCGAACGCGTCTCCGCGCTCCGCCAATTCCTCCTCGACCTCCATACGCAGGGCAGTCCCCGCTATCACCACTGGCTCACTCCGGAAGAGTTCGGCACATCATACGGCCTCGCGGATTCCGAAGTCGCCGCCGTCGCTGCCTGGCTGCAACAGCACGGCTTCTCTGTCGCGCGCGTCAACAAAGCCAAAAACGCTATCGAATTTTCCGGCACTGCCGACCAGCTCCGCCGTGCCTTTAACACCGAGCTCCGCACCTACGTTGTCAACGGCGAAACGCATCACTCCATCAACCGCGATCCGCAAATCCCCGCCGCTTTTGCTCCGATCGTCGCCGGTATTACCCCTCTCAATGACTTCCGCCCCTCGCCTCAAATCCGCGTCCTGGGCACCGGCAAATACGATCCCAAAACTCACGTCGTCCAACCGGACTGGACCATCCAGTCGAACCCCCCGCTTCTCGCCCTCGCCCCCGGCGATTTCGCCGTCCAGTACGCACTCAATCCTCTCTACTCCGCAGGTACGAACGGCACCGGCGTGACCATCGGCATTATCAGCGCTTCGGACGTTCTGGCTGACTCAATCACCAACTATCGTTCTTTCTTCGGCCTGCCTCCGATCATTCTCAATACCGTCGTTGACGGCATCGACCCCGGCCCAAGTCCCACCGTTGACCGCGGCAACTGGGCCGAGACCGAAGCCATTCTCGACGTGGAAATTTCCGGTGGCGTCGCTCCCAACGCCACAATCAACCTCTACGCCGCCGCCGACACTACCGTCCAATCGGGCCTTCTCCTCGCCGCCCAGCGTGCTGTTGAGGACAACGTCGCCGCCGTCCTCACCACCAGCTACAGTGAATGCGAATCCAGCCTCGGCGTTGCGGGAAATCAGTTCTGGGCCGCGCTCTGGGAGCAAGCCGCTGCGCAAGGACAAACCTCTTTCGTCTCCTCCGGCGACAACGGCCCTGCCGGTTGCGATAATTTCAACGCCTCCCAAGCCGCCACACATGGCCTCGCCGTCAACGGCTTCGCCTCCACTCCCTGGAATGTCGCCGTCGGCGGCACCGATTTCTACTACACCAGTTACAACGGCACCTCCGCAGCGCAAAGCGCCGAACTCGCCACCTACTGGAACACGACCCAGACGTCTTTAACATTAACGCCGAGCACTTCGCTCTTGAAGCCCGTTCCCGAGCAACCCTGGAATCGCGCTTTCGGCTTGAATCTCTCCACAGGCGGCGTCTACGACCCCACGCAACCCACCATCGTGGCCGGCAGTGGTGGCGCCAGCAGTGCCGCCACGGCAACCGGTGGATATCCCAAGCCCGCCTGGCAATCCGGCAAAGGAGTCCCCTCCGATGGCTTGCGCGATCTTCCCGACGTTTCGCTCTTCTCTGCCGACGGTGAGAATCACAGCTTCTATCCCGTCTGCCTCGGCTTCCAAGATTGCAACCCCAGCTTGGGCCTTATCGAAGTCCATTTCGCCGGCGGCACTTCCGCAGCCTCGCCCGAGATGGCCGCCATCATGGCTCTTATCAACCAGAAATACGGCCGCCAGGGCCAGGCCAATTTCATCTTCTATCCCCTCGCCGCACAGCATCCTTCCGCCTTCCATGACGTCACCGTCGGAAGCATCAAGGTGCCCTGCAGTTCCAGCTTTAGCCTTGGCTGTGCTTTGAGTGCGGCCAACGACAACACCAAAGGTTTCGATGTGTTCGGCTACTATGCTGGTTCCGGCTACGATCAGGCCAGCGGCCTCGGCAGCGTGGATGCAAATCTCCTTGTTCAGTATTGGAATTCCCTGACCTTCGCGCCAAGCAGCACTTCTCTGAATCTCAGCCAAACTACCTTCACTCACGGCACCCCTGTCACCGTGAACGTCTCCGTCACCGGCAGCGGCGGCACCCCCTCCGGCGACGTCGGCCTCCTCACCACGCAAACCCCTGCAAACGCGAGCGTCAGCCTCAGCGAACTCACTCTCAAAACCGGCGCGGCCTCTTCTTCGGTCAACAATTTCCCCGGCGGTCAATATCAACTCACCGCCCGCTACACGGGCGATACCGTCTTCGCTCCCAGCACTTCCGCTCCCCTCTCTCTCAACGTTACTCCCGAGAACAGCACCGTCTCCGTCTCCGGCAGTTACTGGAACAATTCCACCAACGGTTTCTCCCCCATCGTGAATGGCTCCAGCTTTCCCTTCGGCACCTACTTCATCCTTGACGCACAACCTCTCGGCGTGAACGCCCCCAAGAGCGGCGCCGACGGTATTCCCTCGGGCACCGTCACTTTCACAGACACCGCCGGTTCCAACACTGTCACCTCCAGCTCCATCAACATTGATTCGCAAGGTTTCGCCGAGTGGCAATCCTTTCTCTCGTTTCCTCTTGGCGCAAGCAGTGTAAGCGCCAGATACTCCGGCGACGCCAGCTTCAACGCCTCCGCAAGTTCCACGCCCCTCACCTTCACCATTACACAAGCAACCACGCAGGCATTCCTCTTCGCGAACCCGTCCCCTGTTGCCGTCGGCTCTCCGACGACTCTGAATATGTCCGTGAGTAATACCTTTTCCGGCCCGCCGTGTCCCAACGCTGCCTGTACGTTCTACCCGCAATCCCCTGCCGCTCCCACGGGCACTGTCACCTTTACCTTCGGCACCACCACGCTCGGCACGGGTAACTCTCGTCCCTAATTACAACAATCTATTCACCTCGTACGCCAATCTGACCACCTCTGCTCTGCCCCTCGGCAAGGACCTCGTCAGCGCCAGCTACAGCGGCGACGCCAACTACACTGCCGCCAATTCCTCTTTCACCGTCGCCGTTGAGAACGTCCCCACCATTGCCGCTACCGCAAATCCGAACCCCATCAATCAAATCGAGTACACCGCCATCACCGCGACCGTCTCCGGCGGCAAAGGCATGCCCGCCCCCACCGGCTGCGTCGAGTTTGATGCTCCTGCCGGCTCCTCCCATTACTGGACAGACACCGAATGTCTCGTGAACGGCAGCGCCACTTCAATCGGACTCTCTCCCGGCGCCTACGGCCCGCAGACTCTCCAGGTTTCCGTCTCTTATCTCGGCGACGCGAACTACGGCCCAGCCACCATCAACATCCCGGTCACCGTTGTTGCCGGGACCGCGCCCCCCTTCACTCTCTCCGCCACCCCGGTTATGATTTTGCCTGGCGCCACCACCGGCAACCTCTCCTCCATAACTGTCACTCCCGCTGCTGGTTTTGCTGGCTCCGTCTATCTCTCTTGCGGCTTGAACTCTTATCCGACCGGCGCGATCGATCTCCCCACTTGCAGTGTCGCTCCGAGCGCCTACAACGTCGCCGGCGCAAACCCCGTCGCCCCCACCATGACCGTTTACTCCACCGCTCCTAGCTCTTCCGCCTTCCTCTTCCCCCTTCCCGGCGCCCACTTCCGCTTCTTCTCCTCGCAGACGGGCTCCGCGCTTGCCGCCATCGTTGCACTATCGTTCCTTGCCCTGATTTTCTCTGCAGTCTTTGTTCAAACTCGGAAGTTGCGCTCCGCAACTGTTTTCGTTCGACGAAACAGCTTGCGCCTCGTCACCGCTGTCGTCCTTCTCTCAACCGCGCTCGTTGTGCTCGCTGCTTGCGGCGGCCACAGCACCCCGGTCAACATCGGCCCACCGCCT
>Ga0207061_1260_pt1 | contig 10593 bp, 12 predicted proteins | sample Alteio_BWMinCont_31_FD_153275 | JGI IMG/M metagenome (GOLD analysis project Ga0207061, IMG submission 153275) | Enriched cells from forest soil in Barre Woods Harvard Forest LTER site, Petersham, Massachusetts, United States -... | ecosystem: Environmental > Terrestrial > Soil > Temperate forest >... | reverse complement strand
TCTGGATTGAATTCATGTTTGTAGATAATAAAATATTGCAGGCTGTCAGCATAATGTGGTGTTCATTTATTACCTTTATAATTACTGCGAAATTACTGCGCTACCAATCCAAACGCATCCGGCTGAATCACTTGCAACAGCCGGAGAATGTATAAAACCCGCTGAATCCTTTCGGGTCGCCGATTGGGTTGTGGTTTTGATCGTAGGCATACACTCCCCACACATAAATCTTGCCCGCCTCGGGCAGTGCATAATCGGGGGGCCATAAAAACTGCGTAGCCTGAGTTTGTTGATCGAGAATCGGCTGGTTTGATTGGAACGCCGTCGTCGGGGTTTGCCCTGTAAGCACTTCCAGCACTACCACGCGGTACGTAACCGGTCCCGGATATGCAGGCGATACACCCGTCCACCGGAATATCGGACGATTCGTTTTCTCAAGCACGCTCGCATCAAGCGGCTCTTGCAGCACCGGCGATTGATACGCGGTGAGCGTGAACATTTTGCAGACCGGCTGGGTGGTCAGCGGCTTGAATGTTCCCGGCGTAAGAAACGCGACGCAGAATTCATAATATCCGGCGGGCAGCATTCCCGTCTTTGCCGCAATCGCCCCGTTGCTTCCGTTGTACGAGACGTCCCCCGGCGGCAGCAATTGGTCGCCGTAATAAATCGTGACGCCCGGCGGGATAACGACAACAGGCATGCTCGCGCGTTTTGTGCTTGCCTGCGCCACCCCGTCCTTGCTGATTTGACAATCAAATATTGCGCTCACCGATGACTTTCCCGCATTCGTCACCGTAATAAATGCAATCGTCTTATTCGACGCCCAATCAGACAAGATTGGATCGGGATGCGACCCGACGTTGAGATGAATCGTCAGTTGCGCGCACGCCCCCGTCACACAAGCCAGCGCCGCAATAATTATCGCGGTTTGTTGAATTATTCGTTTCATGCGTGTTCTTCGTGAACTATTGCTAAAATAATTGTCATATAGGTAATGAACCATATTAAAATCGTGCATTAACCGCTAATTGGATAAGCGTTTCAGCAAACGTGCTGCCGGTTGGGAGCGGATTGTTATACGTATAAAAATTATTGCCTGCGTTTGCTGAAATGTCAACTGCCGTTGTCGCGTGCCACGTGAATGCAATCTTGTAAAACAATTGCGTGTCGGTCTGTCCATCGGCTGTAGTGCTTCCGGAGGATGTTGCCGAGAGTGATGATGCAAGTTTCTTGTCGAAAAATGCGTATCCGAGATTCAACCCGAAACTCCGCACGATAAGCGTCCCTGCCGTAAGCCTGTTCTCCATGTAACTGCCCAGCACGCTTGCCGTCAAAGGAATCCCGGTGAATGACGACGTGTACGACGCAAGCAGTGTGCGCGTATTGTTATAGTTGCTGTCGCCGGATACGACGTTATAGTCCATAAACTGATCTAACGAAAAACTTGCAGTGAGCACTTGTGTAACAGTCTCCCCTTGCAATGTGAGCGTCGGCGTGAAACTGAACGCCTGGCTGATTGTCTGGACTTTCAGCGTGTCGGAACTCTGATCGTTATGTACCCCGAAATTCGAATATTGCGCCGAGAGATTGAGCGCGTCGGTCACGTCTGCACTCACGTTCGCCGAAGCAGTGATTTGCGTCGTCTTCGTGGCAAGCGTTCCCGAAATATCATTTACTCTGTCGCCGAGCGAACCTGCAAGCGAAAGTTTATTATCGAAAAGATGAAAATACGGCGCGGCGGAAACTTCGATTTTATCAGGCTGGGTGTAGGCGTATCCAATCGGCATGAATCCCGCACCCATATATAGTCCGGAGAGTTTCACCCCCCATAGTTCCCTTTTTAAGGTGAATGCCGCCGTCCCCGCAAAATCTACCCGTGTGGAGGCAAGCGGCGGCGAGAGAAAACTAAATGGATTCCCTGCAAGAGGTACTGCCGGCGCGGTTTCATCATTCGTAAAACTCGATACCGCCAATTCGGAACTCACATACATCCCGTCTTCGATCAATACCTGGAAATTTGTGGACATGACAAATCCTTCCTGCGCCTGCAATCTGTTCGTATCCGCGGGAACGATGACCGTGCTGTCCGCCGGCGAGGAATGCGCCGGTGTGATGACGGAAACATTGTTATTGCCAAGCGAATTCAACGCGTCTTTTGCAAAGACGAAATTAACGCCGACGAACGTACTGTCCTCTTTGCCATAAGCGATGCGCGCCATGTATTCGTCCCGCCGGTAGGCACCGGTGTAATTATTTGTCGAGTCGGGTGCAACCGCGCGCTGTGTTGTCCCGATTGAAAAGGCAAAGCGGAATTCGCCGGGTGTCAAATCGAACCCCGCCCCGAAGAGCGGCACGTCGCCCGCCGTCAACGGCGAGTAGCTCGGCGATTGCGTGCCCAAATAAAATTGCGCCCATCCTATTTTCGGCGCGAGCGTGGAGAAGCCCAGCGCATTTGCGGGGCTCTCGAAAAATTGCGCCAGTGTCGGGTGCTGCACCCCCGGGGTCAGCGTGTTCGTCCCCGGCGCGGTTAACACAATATTTAAAGGAATTGACAGCACGTCGTCGAAGTTCAACGTCGGTGAGAACAACAGGCGGTACAGCGACGGCGGGCGCCGCCCCGACTGTGCACTGTCCGCCGATGCGGCGTTATAAAAATCGGCGGTGAGTGTAACGTTCCCCGTAACCGTAAAAAATGGCGGCGCGTGTGCCGTGTAATCCTGTGCGAATGCGCGAACGCACATGCCGAAGAATATCCACACAAAAATCCCCAGCGAAAACACAATAGTTCTTTTTCGCCGGGGAATCATCATGTATCGAAACACACGTTACGCACAAGTATTACTTATTATATAAATTAGGAGTTGCTGTATCTGTCGTTTTTTTTATGGTGAGCGGCGTTGTTTTTGCTTTGATCGTCACACTGCCGTTGCTGCCCGATGCGGAGTTCACCTGATATGTGCCGGGAAGCAGATGGATACTCTTGTATCCCAAGTTTTCAGCAATGCTCGACGCCATATCCATTTCTTTATGAATGACGATAACTCCCTTTTTCTTTTCGCACAAATTTTCCGGGTTACTAAGGAATGTGAGCGTAACAGAGTTGCTTGTCGCCGTTACGTTCGCGTTTGTCGAGCGAGGGGCTTGGCTTGCGCTCGCACTTATGATAAAGCAAAACCCTTGCCCCGGGCAGTCCTTTTCTGAGTTTCCCCAGCCGATAGTGATCGTGATGTCTTTCGCATCGGCGCCCGCTGCCGCACAAAAAATGAGCACAAGAAAAACTAAACGTTGTATGTATTTCATTTGTATAAAAATATGATTGAAAATAAAACATGCCCCACGAAATAATTGATTTCTTTTTCGCCGGGGCATAATCATAATGCCACTCAACTTCGGTGTTTTTTTTGCGGCGCGTTACTTGTTCGGTTGTCCCGAAGTCCCGCTGCCGCCTTTAAGCGGTGTTGTAACCGTATTCATGGTAATGCTGCCGAGCTTATTCCCTTGATAATTCACCGTGTACGTGCCGGGAAGAACTTTGATGGATCCATACCCTAATTGTTTCGGCAGATCGGCCGGAAGTTTCAAATCATTGCCTATCTTCACAGATTTCCCAAACGTGTACGATGAGCCCATTTTTGCAGGAAAGTTGACTACATCAAACGTGATGGTGTTCTTGGTTGCCGTGACTTTCGCATTTGTCACATTCTTGTTAGAAAGGTTTACCTCTATATGTATGCAACTCCAGCCGCTCCCAGCACAGTTAGTATCGCAGAGCGAGACATGGATTTCAAACGCCTGTACCTTAGGGGTTGCGCATAATGCTAATGCAAAAAGAAACAGAAAGCAATATTTTTTCATTTGTAATATAAGTAAGTGTGAGAATGAAATTGCCGAATTATGATTCGGCAATCAGGAATATAAGATGTACATTTTAACGAAGTTTTACTTCGATTCCAATTACATTTTGCATCATACTTTATACTGTAAATATATAATATATAGATGACTGGGGTCTTCCTACGCAGGGCGCAGAACTTCCTACTTCTATGTGCGCTTTTTACTTGGTCGTTGCTCCCGATTTCCCTGTGCTGGCTTTATACGGCGTTGTAACCGTTTTCATGGTAATGGTGCCGTATTTGTTTCCTTGATAATTCACGGTGTACGTGCCGGGGAGCACCTTGATGGACCCATATCCTAATTTTTTCGGTAGATCCGCGGGCAGTTTTAAATCTTTTCCTATTGTAACCGATTTACCCGCCGTAAACGACGCGCCCAAATTTGCTGGATAGTTGAGTATATCGAACGTAATGGTGTTTTCTGTCGCCGTGGCTTTCGCATTTGTCACGTTCGTTTTAGAGGTGTTTATCTCTATATGTATGCAATCAAACCCGTAGCCTACGCATTGATCATTGCAGAGCGAGACGTGGATATCGAACGCGTTGGCGTTATGTGTTGCGCCGAAAACAAGCGCGATAAGGAACAGTAAGCAATATTTTTTCATTGGTAATATATGTAAGTGGGAGAGAGAAATTGCCAAATGCTATATTCGGCAATCAGGGAAATATTTAAGATGTATCTTGTAACGAAGTTTTATTTCGTTACAAGATATTCTATATCATACTTTATAGATATTGTATTGAGCGGCAATTGTGAAACGAATAACCAGACAAATTATGAGTGTCTCGGATTTATCCGGTTGTCTTTGCACCCTTTATTTTTTTGAGCGGCGTAGTCGAGATATTTAGTTCGAACCCGCCAAACTGTCCCGTTTTATTGTTAAAGGAGCCTGACTTGAATGTAATGCTCTCGAAGCCGGCTTTTTGGGCATATTTTTTTGAAAATTGCATGGTTTGCACCGGGGAAATCGCTCTGGCAGTGGTTTTAATTCCGGAAAATTTCGTGATGAATTCCACGGTGAGCTGACTTTTGGTAAACGTAAATGTTGCGGGAACGGAAAGCCCGGTGGAATTTTGTTTCACAGTGCCTTGAAAAACGCCGGTATTGTCAGGAGCAAGCAGACATAAACAGAAGTCGCCCATTTGGTCGTCATGCAAACAACTGCAACTATCAGGGTTACAACCGGGACAGCCGTTGTCTTCGGCTTGAACTTTGGAGGATGCGCCAACCAATAGCGCGAAAAGCAATAAAAAGAGTGTTTTTTTCATTGTAATCGGAATAATGATTGTGAAAAATGAACTAAGTCTTCCGGACGATTCCCTCGCCCGCTGTATTAACATATTTAAATAATCAAAAAATATCCAACCCTACAATCACATTCCGCGTCTTCCCAGCCAAGAAATCTGCCGCAAATTCTGTCAATCCAGCCGCGCGCGTTTTCCCATGTACTCGAACAGTGCCTTATCGAAAGGTGTTGCGGTGTCGAGTAGAACATAGTCAATCATTTGCTCCCGGCAGCCTTTTTTGTAGCGTTCGATGAACTGATCCATGGCGTTTTTGTATGCCTTGCGGATGTGGAACGGCTGGGTCGGCATTTGCTCGGCGGTTTCGATGTCGGTGAACATCGCATCTGCACCGAAATTGAAATCGCGCTCGCGCGGATCGAGAATGTGGAATACGATCATTTCATGGTTATCGTGCCGGAAATGCGTGAACGTATCAAGCACTGTCTGTGGGTCGTCAAGCAAATCGCTGATTACGATGACGAGCCCCCGCCGCTTGAGCCGTTCTGCAACGCGGTGCAGGCACGTGTTCACGCGCGTACCGTGCGCCGGCTGCACGTGTTCCAGCATTTTAAGCAATTGTTGAAGGTAACTGCGCGTCGAGTGCGGTGGCATGTACGCGCGGATGTCTTCGTCGAAGACACACAGACCAGCGGCATCGCGCTGCTGCACCATTAAATACGCCAGCGCAGCCGCAATATATGATGCATATTGGAATTTGCTGATGTTCCCTTCCGATGAATACCGCATCGACGCGCTCGCGTCGAGCAAAATATACGCTTTGAGATTCGTCTCTTCCTCGTATTGCTTCACGTAATAGCGATCGGTGCGTCCGAAAATTTTCCAGTCAATGCGCCTTATCTCGTCGCCGGGCATGTATGCGCGGTGCTCCGCAAACTCCACGCTGAATCCGTGATACGGTGAGCGGTGCAATCCCGTGATAAACCCCTCGACGACCATGCGCGCGCGCAATTCCATGTTCTGCAGTCGCGAAATGACCCCGGGTTCGAGAAATTTTTTATAATCGCTTTTTACTTCAGAAGACATCGTTTTTTTCAGTGTGCAAGCGCCTGTGCGGAGGGCGCATGTGCTAACGAATCGTGAAAGGGCTTTTCGGTGAATACAGGAGCATTGCTCAATTCCATTTCGGGCGGCTCGCCAAGATATTGTATTTCCATTTGCGCAGAGCCCGCTAATTCATCGGACGGATATTGCGATACGATTTCACCGTAATACTTCCGCGCTGAATCGAGATTCTTCACCGCAGTTTCGTTAGCGAACAAAAAGCCGAGCGTCATCAGGGCTTTCGGCGCTTCGGAGGATGTGGGATAGCGTCCGGCAGCGGTCTCCAGCGTTGCCGCCGCTGCACGAAAATCTTTCAATTGGCTGTATTCAATCACGCCGATTTTGAAAAGCGAGATGGCGGCGTGCACGCCGTCCGGGTAGGAGGCAACAACGTCGCGGTATGCGGCGGCGGCTTCCGTCCATTGCGAATGATTCGCCGCGGCTTCGGCATTATCGAACAGCGTTTTCTCGTCCTTTTTAAAACAGGAGATGACTGAAATTGCCGTGCCACATAGTACAATGTATTGAACCATCCGCGAACAAATCATTTCAGTTCTCAACTGGCGCTCAATTGCGCTAAAATTTCGTCCACGTGTCCCTTTACTTTCACTTTCGGAAAAATATGCGCGATTTTTCCCTTTGGGTCTATGATGAACGTCGTTCGGACGACCCCCATGTATTTCCGTCCGTACATGCTTTTCTCCTGCCACACGCCGTACGCTTCAACAATCTTTTTTGATTCATCGCTGACGAGCGTGAACGGCAGATCGTATTTTTCTTTAAATCCGGCGTGTGATTTTGCGCTGTCCGGGCTGACGCCGAGAACAACCGCACCTGTTTTTTTGATGCGCGCAAAATTGTCCCGAAAGTCGCATGCTTCCGCCGTACAACCGGTCGTATTGTCCTTCGGATAAAAATACAGCACAATCGTTTTACCCCGGTACTCTTTCAACGATACCGGTTTGCCCTTTTCGTCAATTGAGCTAAAATCCGGCGCTGTGTCGCCAACGTTCAGCATATATATCCTTTCATCTTATTGTAAATTTATGAACCACGCCAATTGTTATCAGCGATAATTCAAATGATTTTCAAAAATACACGTTCTCGTTCAATTATTTGACGGTAATGAGACTGGCGGTGTGATGGGTACTAATGCGATCAATAACCGACTCCCCAGTTCAGCGTGATGAAAAATCCGCCGAAGTCCGTTATCGGTTGCCCAGTGATGCTTTCGATCCCGTTCTTCGTCTTAATGTAATAATACCGGAAATTCACGCCTTGGATTGAGTGAGGGTCTTTGCCGAAATTTGCTCCGATTCCCGCAAAAAATTCGGGAACCCCCAGCACCAATGCGTGTGCAAATCCCGAGAAAAAACTGAGCGAATCCGGCGCGGCAATGATAATCGTGGGACCGAAACCCGCATCAATGTACGGACGGAATGATTCGGTTATTGCGTCGGCGAACAAACGATACTGTACCCCAAACGTAATAGGTATCATGTAAATGTCGTTCACTTTGCCCGCCGGTCCAAGCAATGCGCCCGTGTACGGATCATAAACGTATGTATCATTCTCATTCGGACTTTTCACGCCGGAAAAATCAATGTCAACAAAACCAGTCACATCGCGCGAAAAAAAGCGCTGGTAAAATCCGCCTATCCCGAACCCGAAATTTGAAAAAAGGACGTCCAATCCCCATCCGCTATTGATATGGTCCTGCGCCGACTGAATAAGCGGACGAGGGCTTGCGAAAATCATGTTCGTATCAGTCACAGGTTTGTTCGATGGAAAAACCGAACCCGCGGATGCCCCGGCTTCTTGCGCAACACAACTAAGCGTTGTTGTGCAGAACACCCCTGCAGCTAACAAAGATAAAAGTACGAACCTCATGATACTATATTATAATTTCGCAAACTTGTGCGCAATTGCATTAGTTCCCAACTAAAACGGTGCATCAACCCTTTTTATGTGCCCTATATAAAACAATTCGTCAGAGAATAAACGCCAAGCCTCCGCCGCTGAATTCCATCGTATGCCCGCCGAGAAGGCGTAAATACAGGGATGGCGCAACAACCGCTCCACCGGGCAGGGTTATCATCATTTGTGCTGCTATCCACATATAATTCTCTTGCGCAAGCGTTTGTTCCGGGTTCACGTCCATAGCGGGCAGCGGACCGAGTGTCTTCATCACGCCAACCGTGCATTTTACCGAAATGTCTTTCCGCGAAGAAAATCCGGCTGTCGCTTGAATCTCCAATTGATTGACTGGGTCTTCATCACGCGCGTGATATGCGAGCAATGCTTCAAACCATCCCCATTTATTCGTTACGCCGAATTCCACCGCTGAGATATTTTCAAAATACCCGTCGCTTAAAAACGGATACTGCGAATCGTTATACAATCCCCGATGGAAACCGGGAGGGATATGAAACATTGTCGAGAGCGACAAAATTGCATGCTCCGTATGTAACACTGCGTAACGTCCACCAATGCCGACGTACACAAAGTGCGGCGTCAGTTGATCGGTATAATTATGAAGCGAATCATTCGCCGTGAACTCAAAGTGACCGAAGGGGACATCGCCGATAAGCGTCAAATCCTTTGTCGCACCCCATTCTCCGTATAATGTCAGTATTTCCTCCGAAAAATCGCCATTATACGGTAAGCTATTGAGCGAACCATCCGACTCAAACGCGTTGCTTGCCGTATAATAAAAAAACGAGGGGATGAACTGAACGTTCCCTTCAGGCTGCGTCCATGCATTCGCATAAAGAACTTCGTTAAATACGCCGAATATACCCAATCCGATGGCAGCGGCAAAAATAAATGTGCTCGGTCGCATGTATCACACGACGAAAAATGCCGCGTCTGAAAAAAATACGTATAAAATCAACGACGAGCGCGACGGAATGCCTGATGTCATGTTTTCTTGAAAAATGATTTGTTAAAAATACCAAAAAGGGAATGACCGCACTGCTGCATAATTTACGAAGACATTTAGAATGACCATTTGCATAGCGAATACACGCGCCGATTGCCTAATGTTTCATCCTGCAAAAATGCAGGATTGCCGCCGTATCGTTTTTCGTAATTTGCGCCCCGAATGGTGGTCCCCGAAATATTCGGGAAATCATGATTCCCGAATAGTATAAATGAAGCATCCCCTTTCCCGAACAATGTTTCTCCTGTGCGCCGTTGCAAGCGAGTGCGCCGCATACGCGGTGATGACGCACATGCGGTATGCAAACCAGCGCATGGCGGCGCAATACTTCGATTTTACAAAAACGGGCAATGTTTTGTACGCACTATATGCGGTGGTAATCTTGTGGTGCATAATCCATATTTTTTTTCAAAAGGAGCCTCTACAAAACTCCATCCGGTGGCTTGCAGGAATGTCTGTGGCATCGCTCGTTGCATTGAGCGTCGCAATGCTGCTGGGACTTTCCAACGATTGGTTGTTTGGCTCGATCGGCGTCATCAAACTTTTCAATCTCGGGCTGGCGACAACACTCGTGGAACATAAGCATTTGTCCACGGCGCGCACTGCGACTGAACATTTTATTATTATTTTCATCTTTTTGTTCGTCGGGACTGTCATTTTCGGCATCATAACGCCAACGGACGTGCCCTCGTCGGAGCAGGCGGATGCGGCGGTGATTTTAGGCGCGGCTGTCTGGAGCCGAAACCGACCGAGCCCCGTTCTTCGCATGCGTATCAATAAAGCACTCGATCTGTTGAACTCAAAAATCGTCTCGACGATAGTTTGCACCGGCAGTAATCCTTATGGCGAGCGAACCGAGGCGGACGTTGAGCGCTCCGAAATCATTAAAATGGGAGTAGACTCGTCGAAAATTATTATGGAAAAAAAGAGCAGTTCCACGATTGAGCAGGTGCTGTTCATGCGCGATAGCTTGCAGCAACACGGTTTCCATTCGTTTATCGTTGTTTCCGATCATTTTCATTTGCAACGCGCTTTGGAGATGTGCCGTTTCAACAATTTACACGCCCTCGGCGCGGCGTCTGAATCATCGCTTGAATGGAAATCTATCACATGGTATCGCATCCGCGACGCCGCCGCGCTTCTCGAATATTGGATGTTTGGAACGTAACAGTGTAGAATACGAAATACTCTCATGTATCTTATATATCCTTTCACGTTGGAAAATATTATTTATGTCACTTTTTGAAACATTTGAACGCCGCGGTCATGAACAAATCGTTTTTTGCTCCGATAAGGACGCCGGTCTTCGGGGAATCATCGGTATCCACAGCACCGTGTTAGGTCCGTCGCTTGGCGGCGTGCGGATGTGGCTCTATCAAAGCGATGAAGAAGCATTGCGCGATGTACTTC
>Ga0207061_1259_pt1 | contig 10611 bp, 11 predicted proteins | sample Alteio_BWMinCont_31_FD_153275 | JGI IMG/M metagenome (GOLD analysis project Ga0207061, IMG submission 153275) | Enriched cells from forest soil in Barre Woods Harvard Forest LTER site, Petersham, Massachusetts, United States -... | ecosystem: Environmental > Terrestrial > Soil > Temperate forest >... | reverse complement strand
CAACCTGGTGATGGTGCATCACAATCTGGAAGAGTTCACGTTGAATTTTATTTATATTTTTCCGAACGGCGCGCAGGGAAAACTGCTGAGCAGCACGATTGTCAGCCCGGGGCACGCGAAGCGGATCTGGCGGGCGCTGGGAGAGAATCTGGCGCGATACGAAGCGCAGTTCGGGGCGATCAAAGAGGCGCCGGAGGGCGGCGGGCCAACGCCCAATGTGGGATTCGTGCAGTAGAAGCTTCGCGGCGTGCAGCGGAACGAGGCGCCGGGAGCGGTTGCGCAACGGGGCGCGAAGCGTGCTAGAATTTTAAGGTTGTTCTTCCCATTGGGCCTGTAGCTCAGGTGGCTAGAGCGCGCCCCTGATAAGGGCGAGGTCGGTGGTTCAAGTCCACCCAGGCCCACCATTCTGGTTCTAATGCCAGCTTCCCACCTAAAACTAATCGTTATGGATTGGCTGGTCTCCTAGCTTCAGCCGGAGGCGGAGGTGGAGGCACAAACTTGGAGTCGTCCACGGGAACGTTTTGCTGGACCTGGTCAATTTGGATGGTGAAGTGATTTCCGGGGCGCGAGAGGGTCCAGCGGAATGGTATTTTCACTCCGTCCGCGTCGCGATAATCCGCGTAGTCAATCTGGGTAGGGTTGCGGCCCAAAGCAGTTTCTGCGAAGCGAATCAGCCGAAGAAGAAGACCGGAATCTTTATCAAGATAAAGTTGCAAGGGCGGCTTGCCTTCGCTTTCCCCGACGACCAAATAGGTGTCATGGCCATCGAACTTTTCTCCGGGATTGACGGAGAACTTCTGGTAGAGCGTTTTCAGATGCGCGGGGAAATAAAGATCGGCGTCAATGCGCACGGCATCGTTTTCCGCGGCGGACATCATGTGCACGCGTCCGGGAATGCTGAGCCAGCCCTGTTTGCCGTCAAACGCCGTGATGCTGTCGCCATTCTTGAGGTGCATGACGGAGTCGCGCTTGTCCGGAGCTTTCGAATAAATATCCACGGGAAAATGCTGGTCGCCGAAGGCGTTGAGAGTTCCCTTTTGCACGCGGCTGGTGATTTTCTGCAGCTTATCGGCACCGCCGATGGCCGAGAGATATTTGTCGAGAAGTTGATCCGCCGTGGGTAAAACGGGTTTGGCTTCGCCGGGCTTCGCTCCCGCTGCTCCCTCGGTCCTGGGATTCTCACTTGTGATGATAGGTGTGGCGACCGGTTTTAGGGAACCGCGATGGCAGGAGTAGCAGGTGACCTCGCGGTGGCCGTCGAAATTCTCTTTGTTGATGGCCATCATCATAGTCATCATCTTGCGCGCCGTTAGTTTGGGTTTCTTGTCGTCCTTATCGTTGGCGTGTTCCACATGGCAGTGCTCGCACTCCACTCCAAGGGAGGCCGCGATGAACTGCATGGTGGGAATTAGTTGTTCGGCGGGGATGCCCTTGAGGACTTGGATGTTTTTGTATTCTTCTTCGGCAAGTTTTAGCGCAGGTGCGGCGGCGGTCGGCGCTTTCGGTGGAGCGGACTGTGTCCGCGCCCCAGCGCTCAAGAAAAGGAAGAACATTGATGCGCCACCGATGGCAAGCCAAAGACTTCGACGATTTCTAATCATTCAGTTCAACCCTCGCAGTTGATGTGACGACAACTCAGGGCGCGCGGTTACAAAATATCCCGGGAAATCAAACGCAGGATCAGGCGCCGAGTTCTCCGCGCTTGGCAAGCGCCGTAATGCGGTCGGCAGCGCGGAAAGCCAGCGCCATGATGGTCATGGTGGGCTGCCCGCGGCCAGAAGTCACCAGACTGCTGCCATCGCAAAGGAAAAGATTTTTCACATCGTGCGTGCGGTGGTCCGGATTGATGACCGAGGTTTTAGGATCGCTGCCCAAGCGGCAGGTGCCGAGAAGGTGCACGCCAAACTGCTGTTCCTGCGCCGGAAAACTCCACTTCTTCTGTGCGCCAGCTGCTTCGTGGAGTTCGTGGGCCCGCGCAAACAGCCAATTGGTCAGCTTCAGATCATCCGGATGGTCCTTGTAGGTCAAGCGGAGCGCGGGAAGGCCCCAGGCATCTTTCAGGTCAGGGTCCAGCGAGAAGCTGTTGTTTTCGACGGGCAATGACGTGCCATGGCAGAAGATTTCCATCGTGCGGCTGAAGTTGTGAGCCAGGGCGGCCTTGAAGTCCTTGCCCCAGCGCGGCGTTCCGGGAGGAAGCCCGTTAAACCCAAAGGTGATGGGGGTGAAGTCGAAGCGAGCATCGAGGCCGCCGCCACCGTAGAAGCCCACTTTTTGTGCATCGAGTTCGTAGAAGTCGTGCAGCACGCGGCTGACGCAGTAGCCCTTGTAATCGTTGAGCGGATGCTCGTAGAGCGCCGTGACGGTGCCGCCGCTATTGAACATGAGGTATTTGCCGACCAGGCCGCTGGAGTTGGCGAGGCCGTTGGGGAATTGCTTGTTCGCAGAAAGCAAAAGCAGGCGCGGAGTCTCAGCTCCGTTTGCGCAGACGATGACCGCTTTGGCTTTCTGAAGTTGCGTATTGCGTTTTTCATCGAAATAGACGGCGCCGGTCGCGCGACCGTTGGCGTCCGTTTCGATGCGATGGACATACGAATTGGGGCGAATTTCGCAGCGGCCGGTTTTCTCCGCTGCTCGGATGGCGGTGGCAAGTGAACTGGACTTGGCGCCAACTTCGCAGCCAAAGCTCAAGCAGAAACCGCAATTGATGCAGGCGCTCCGCCCGGGGCGAGGCTGGGAAAGGATAGCCATCGGCGCGGGGAAGGGATTCCATCCGAGCTTCCTGGCGGCCCGTTCGAAGATAACGCCGGAAGATTTCACCGGCAGCGGCGGCATGGGATAAGGCCTCGAACGCGGAGGATCAAAAGGGCTGGCGCCCGCGAGGCCGGAGACGCCGATTTCCCATTCGACTTTCGTGTAGTAAGGCTCGAGGTCCGCGTACGTGATGGGCCAATCGGCTAAACCCGCGCTGGCAATCGGGCCAATCTTGCTGCGTTCGATGAAATCGATTTCATGAAACCGCCAGTAATTCGCGGTGAAGTGCACGCTGGTCCCGCCAACGCACCGGCCGTAAACGAGCGCGCGCTGCGGCTTGGCTTTTTCATCGGGCGTTTTGCGAACGCTCGTCGGTTGAAGCTTTGGATGGTTGGTGAGCTTGTCCTGGGCCAGAATTTCAATTTCGTTATGCGTGAAATCGGATTCCGTGAGGTAGGGGCCCTGCTCCAGAACGACAACGCGAAAGCCGTTGGTGGAAAGTTCCTTGGCAAGGATGCCGCCGGCGGCGCCGGAGCCGATGATGACAAAATCTACTTCGTCGGAAGTCTTGTACTTGGGCTGGTCAACCATCATTTCCTGTTCGCTTCCTTCATCGCGGCTTCCCAGCCCGGATAGTCCTTGTCGTAGTAGCCGAACGGGGCCTGAAACATGTGTTCGCGGTCGCGGCCAATGACCTTCCAGCCGGCGCCCTCATGATCGGCGCCGAAGTCGGGATCGATCAAGAAGCCGACGATCGTGTGCTGTTGCACCGTTTCAAAGAAATTCTGCGCGCCCGGACGCGCCCGGATAGACCGCCGGGCCGGTTGTGCGTGCTCGTCAAAAGTATGCAGGACTTCGTCCTGCTGTTCGGTAGTCAATGCTGAGAACTTAACGACACCCGGAAAGAGTTCGCCCACGCGCGCCTGCAGTTCAGGCAGCCCCTCGCGATACGTCTTCTGGTCGTCAATGGCAAACGTTGTCAGGCCATGATCGATGAAATAAACGACGCCCGCTTCGCGCGCCCCGGGAGTATCGTCGGTCGGAATGATGCGGGCGGTAATGGCATCAATTTCCGCCGCTTGTTCCGGAGTGAAGAATTCAAATTTGGGAGGAGCTGCTGATTTCGCCGCCAGATGTGCGTGGGTTGAGGCGGCGAGCAGAGCAGGCCAATGTGCAGCAACCCATGTGGCGCTAAGGCCGGTACCGGCCTGCAAGAGGAAATTTCGCCGGCTAAGTTCGTTGGTCATCTTTGATCATGTATCATTAAACTTTCAGACTGTAGGATGAAGCGCACGCTCCGTCAAGAAAAATAGACAGATGCAAAATATTTAAAACATTCATTGGAGTTTGCGCGGAGCCATGGGCTGTTTGCTGTGCGCGGAGGGACTGGTGTAGGATGCCGCGCGGATCGAGAAGCGCGTTCCATTTAGCGAAACTGCGGCCGTTTTGAGACACTACTAGAGAGACATGGCTACATTTACGGGGGCGATCGGTACGGGGGGCAAGTGGCTGCTCGACAAGATTGTCGGCGGTCTGGCTGCCACGGGCGTCAATCCCAATTTCCTGACATTTCTTGGGTTGGTCGTGAATTTCGCCGCGGCAGCTTTCTTCGCGGTGGGAGGATTCCGCACCGGCGCACTGATTATCTTTTTCGCCGGCTTCCTGGACATGCTGGACGGGCAGGTGGCACGGCGGCAGAACCGCGTGACGGCGTTCGGCGCATTCTATGATTCGACGCTGGACCGCTACGCGGATATGGCGCTGTACATGGGCTTGCTGGTGTATTACTCCGTGAGCGGGAGGACGCCCTACGTAATGCTCGCGGCGGTGGCCACGGCGGGTTCGGTGATGGTGAGTTATGCGCGCGCCCGCGCGGAGTCGCTGATTCCGCTGTGCAAGGTCGGCTTCATGGAAAGGCCTGAACGCATTGTGCTGCTCATCATCGGAGGGCTCTTCAACCGCATGGGGCCGGTGCTGTGGGTCATCGCCGTGGTGTCTACCATCACCGTCATTCACCGCATCGTGTATACGTGGCAGGAAACCAAGGCCGGCCGCGTCCTTCCTGGAATAAAGCTCTCGCTTTAGTTGTTTTCATTTTCTATTGTAGCTACAATGGGGAGTGAGGTAGCTACATGCAGAAAGTGGGCAGCCGGGAATTTAAGAACCGCCTCGGGCGATATTTGCGTGCGGTCCGGAACGGTCAGACTTTACTAGTAACGGATCGCGGGCGACCAGTTGCAAAGGTTTGCCCTCCGGAACTGGACGGCGATGCGCAACTGACTTTCTCCGACGTACTGAAAAAGCTTGAGGCCGAAGGCAAAATTCGTCTCGCTAAGCGCCCTCTCGGAAAGTTCCGCGCGGCACCGTCGCGCGGCAAACCGGGATCCCAAATGATCATCGAGGACCGCAGGTAGTGCTTTACCTGGATTCGTCCGCTCTCTTTAAACGCTACCAAAATGAGCCGGGCACCGAAGCGCTCAACGCCAGGCTGCGACAGGAAGCAAAGGGCCTCAGGTCCGTGTTCACCTCGGTTCTCACTTACGCGGAGATACATGCCGCGTTCGCGAGGCGAGCTCGAGAAAAGCTGCTGTCGGCCGAGGAGGCTGCAGCCGTACAAGATGAGTTTGATACGGATTGGGTTTTAAGCATCAGTCCAATAGAGTTAGCAACGGGTGTGCTGGTATCTGTCCGCGACCTGCTAAGAAGCTTCCCTTTGCGCGGCGCTGATGCTATTCATCTTGCTTCAGCGCTTTGGCTCCGGGACATGGCGAGATTGGGTATGAAAGTCGACCAGTACGCTGGACCCGTTGTTTTTGTGTCTTCAGATAAGCAACTTGCGAAGGCCGCCGCGAAGAGCCACCTCGAAGTTTTCAACCCCGAAACAGGAAACTGAAACTATCCTCCCACTCCACTAACACTCTACGTACTCTTGAAGGCTTCTTCCACCGGGGTCGAGATAAGGGTATGGACTCGCTCGCGCAACGCGGGTACGTCTTCTTTCTTGAGTCCCTTGGTTTCAATCGTGTCGTGCAGGTGCACCGTGATTTTTCCCGGCCAGAGCATCCAGTGGCCAGTACGGTGGTGTTGGAACGAACCCACCAGGCTGACCGGCACGATGGGAACGCCGAGTTGCTGCGCGACGCGGAAGCCGCCATCCTGAAATTCATCGACATGGCCGTCGCGCGTGCGCTTGGCTTCGGGAAAAATGATGAGGCTGGTGCCGGCATCGACGGCGTCCTGCGTCAACCGCCACATGCGCTTTAGATCCGACGGGCGGCGGACATCCGGGACTGGAACGTTGCCAAAACGCTTCATCAGCCAGCCATACGCCGGTATTTTGAAGTGAGATTCCAGTTCCCATCCCCGGACGAACTGCGGAATAGCGCAGTACAACATGAAGGGGTCGAAGAGGTTGACGTGATTCGACATGAAGAAAGAAGTCTTGTGGGGATCGAAACCGGGAGAGCGGCGAACCTCGACGCGCGCGCCGGAAAGAAATGCGATGCGGCGGCAGAAGGTGCGCTGCAGCCAGTCGTGTTTGCGAGTGTCCAGAAAAATGCCGAGAAACACGAGCACCGGAACGACGATGAAAAAATGCAAGCCGCTGGCGCTCCAGAGTATCGCGCTGCGAGTAGCCCACCAGGCGCGTTTCATATGTAGACGTCCAGCGCCGCGGGAAGAATGTCGAGTGTCCGGCACTCCAGGGTCACGACCTCTCCGTCAATCATGATGTCCACCGGTGCGGGCGTCTTGAACTCGACGCGGCGCACGGCTCGCCGTGACGCCAAGGGGTGTTCGATATGCGATCCGTCATAGAGCCGCGGCAGATTTCGCAGCAGGCCCAGCCTTCCAATCGGGCCCCAACGGACAAACTCGATGAATCCGTCGGTGGGATCGGCCTGCGGCGCAATGAGCATCGTGCCGCCCGTGTACTTGCTGTTGTTGAAGGTCAGGAAGAGAGAGCGCCGCTCGTCCCAATCCTGGTCATCGTCACAACGCAATGCAAAAGAACGCCGGCGCAACTGTGCGACGCGAACGATGACCCCGAGTAAATATCCCAGATCGCCGAGCGGCTTGAACATGCGATTGGTGAGCGCGGCGACATCCGCGGTGAAACCGACGCTCAACAGATTGAAGGAATAGATTTCGCCAGTGGTGTGCGTCAAGCGAAGCAGGTCTACCGAACGCGTGCGGCTGTCGAGAAGTGCCTGCATGGAGGCTTGCGAGCCATCCTTCGTAAAATCGCGGAGGAAGGAGTTTCCGGTGCCGAATGGAAGGAAGCCCAGCGCGACCCGTTCCACAGAGGTGCGGCCGGCAAAAACACCGTTGAGAATTTCGTGAGCCGTTCCATCGCCGCCGACTGCAAGGAAGCGCCGGTATCCCTGATCGTAAGCTTCGCGGGCGAGCAAAGCCGCGTGGCCAGGACCCGTGGAGGCAATCACGTCGACGCGCAGGCCTTTTTCGCGTAACCGCGCCAGAGCGGGTCCGGCAAGTTTCGCGGAACGGCCGCCACCGGCGGCGGGGTTGACGATGGAGAAGAATCGGTCCATTGGGGCGCGATCGGAAGGGAAGCCTAACTCCTTATGAATACCGTATTTCTCAAACCTGCTTCACAGAGGCAGAATCGCGGCGGCGCTGTCGAACTTCGCGAGGCGTTCTGCCAGCATATTTCTCTTGATCTTCAGAGAAGCCGTCCGGGGAAAATCCTCGTCGAAGAGGACCACCCCGTGGATGCGCTTGTAGTTTAGCAGGCGATTGTTCCGTGCGTTGATGTCGCGCTTGAGCTCTTCGCTGTACTGCTGGCCCGGTTCAAGATGGACGACGAGCACCAGCCGTTCGCCCACCATGGAACGTTTGGGCCAGATGTAATTGGCGGCAAAAACGCAGAATTCCTTCACGGGAAGGCTTTCGAAAACCGTTTCGATGTCTTCGGGGTAGATGTTCTTCCCTTCCTCCGTCACGATCATGTTCTTCTTGCGGCCGCTGAGCAGCAAATGGCCGGTTTCATCGATCCGGCCGAGATCGCCGGTCTGCAACCATCCGTCCACGATGGTTTCCGCGGTCAGTTCTGGATCGTTGAGGTAGCCGGACATGACCGTTTTGCTGCGCACGATGACTTCACCGACGCCATCGGATGCCGCACTCACGATGCGTATTTCCATGCCCGGGAGCGGCTTGCCAACCGTGTCGGCACGAAACGGCTTCAGGTCGTTGACGGTGATGGCCGTGCCGGCTTCCGTCAATCCGTATCCGTTGGCCACGGGAATTCCGAGATCGTAGAAGAATTGCAATGTCTGCGGTTCGGTGAAAGCACCGCCAACGATGATCGCGCGGAGTTCCCCGCCAAAGGCTTCATGGACTTGCTTGAGCAGGCGCCGGCTAATGCCGAGGCGCGGCTGGCTTTTCGTCAGCGCTTTATTCACGGCAACGAGCGCGTTGAACACTTTTCGTTTACCCGAGGGCAGCGCATCGAAGCGCGCCTGCAGGCCTTTCTGCAGATTTTTCAGAACCAGCGGAACGAGACTCACATAAGTGATTTTGTATTTCGGAAAAGCGTCGCGCACGTATTCGGGGCGTAGCGTCCGCAAATGCACGACGGTAGCGCCGCACGTGAACGGGCCGAAAAATCCAACCATGAAATCAATGGCGTGGTTCGTCGGCAGAATGCTCAGATAACGAACGCCAGGCCAGAAAGGATAAATCGAAGTGAGAGCGACGCACTGCTCCAGATAGTTTTCGTGCGTCATCATGCAGCCTTTGGGGCGGCCGCCGGTTCCGGAGGAGTAGACGATGCAAGCGGTATCGTGGCGCTTGCGCGGAACAAAGACGGGCTCGCCTGCTTCACGAGACTCTTCCCACCGCCGCGCGCCAGCGAGATCGGCGTTTGCCGGCGCCTCGGTGACCAGCACCGTATGCAAGTCCGTCGCGGCAGAACGCCCCGCGGAACCGCTGAGTTGCCGCCAGATCGGATATTCGGTGATTAGCACGCTAGCGCCGGAATGCTTCAGCAGTTGCCACTGCTCTTCCGGAGTTAGTTTGTAATCGAGTGGAACGAGGACGCCGCCCGAGAAAAAAACGGCATACGCCGAAATCAGCCACTTAGACTGATTCGTCATAATAATGCTGGCGCGATCGCCCACGGAAAATCCGGCTCCTTGCAAGGCTTTGGCGGGCGGATGCGCGCGCGCCTTGAAATCGCGGTACGTCAGCCGCTCCTTCTCGCGCTCCCGGTCAGCTTCTATCAAGCACACTTCATTGGCAAATTGATCGAGCGAATCCTTCAGCGCCTGGCCAATGGATTGGTATTGGGAAAGATCGAGCATTACAGGCGGGACTGAATCCGCTCAGCCAGGGTCCTGAAGTCGCTCACGCCCTGAACCTCGTAATCCGGCAACTCAATCCCAAAATGATTTTCGAGGCGCGAGAGCATTTCCAGAGTTTGCAGGCTGTCAATGCCGAGCTTCTTGAAAAAATCATCTCCCGGCGCGAGCGATCCGGCAGGCAGCTGAAAATGCTTTACCGCCAAGTCCAGCACTTCCTGAGTCGTTTGTTCTAGTGTCCGCATGGAAAGGTAAATCTATCATTCCTGCGTAAGGAAAGAAAATTCCCCACGCCAGCGTGCCACAGTTTTTGCCTGTTTCTAAAAAACTCTTCTAGAGCATGACCAGACCGCGGCGAATTCCGGCGGAAACAGCTTCGGTTCGAGTGGAGACGCCGAGCTTGCCCAGAATCGAAGCTACGTGGAATTTTACGGTGTGATCGGAAATCGCCAGACGCGCGGCAATTTCCTTATTGGCGAGCCCTGCGGCCAGCATTTGAAGCACTTCACGCTCGCGGCGGGTTAAGGGCTCAAGCAGCTCGTCAACCGCCACAGGCGAACTAACGGTGGCAGGAAGAACGGCGTCCAGTTCCGAGGGATGAACGACGACCAGGCCAGCCGCAGCAGCCTCGAGAGCAGTGCGCAGTTGTTCCAGGGTGGTGTCACGCGGTAAGACGGCGCGGACTCCCGCTCGAAGCGCCTTGGAAAGCCAAGCAGCCTTTGGCTGCTCCGATAACACGACGACTCCATACTCTTGGGCAATTTCTGCGTCCTCAATCGCGTTCAAGAACTCGTCTTGAGTGTCCGCATCCGTCTCAACCAAAACAATATCCGCCCCAAGGTCCACAAGCTGGCTGGAGATGGATTCGAAATCCGCCGCGGTTCCCGCGATGTCGACGCGGCTACCCGCCAACATGCTCTGCAGGCCCGCGCGACTCAGCGGCGAAGCCGCGACGATAAAAACGCGAATCACGCAGCGATTCGATCCTTTCCGTCGCTTGGAACTCCCAGCTGCACAGTCACACGACGGACTCGTGAGTAGTCACCGCGAAGGAATTCGAGACGCAACAAGCGGGGGCCTTGCCCATCCATAGCCCTGGCAAGGTCGTCGAGCGATAGAAAGGGCTTTTCCTCCGTGCCCAGCAAGATGTCTCCGGCCATAAGCGAAGCGTGGGCGGCCGGGCTGCCAGCTTCCACTTCCAGCAAGACGAATCCGAACGCGTTGCCGTGGGTGCGAGGCAGGCGCACGGGATGCACGGAAACACCAAGCCACGCATTGCGTGGTCCGGTCGCAAGAAAATCACGGACTTCGTTACTCGGAATGGCGAGTGCGAGGCGTCCGGCAACCATGGTATTGACCCCGATCACGTGACCGCGGGCGTCAGCGAGCGGTCCGCCAGAATTGCCGGGAGCGAGCCGTACACTGGCCTGCACCCAGGTTCGCGAACCAAGCGCGCGCAGCGGGCCGATGGCGTGGATTACTCCGGTTGTCAGCGCACCGACAAATCCCAGCGGATTACCTATGGCAATGGCGAGCTCAC
>Ga0207061_1253_pt1 | contig 10981 bp, 15 predicted proteins | sample Alteio_BWMinCont_31_FD_153275 | JGI IMG/M metagenome (GOLD analysis project Ga0207061, IMG submission 153275) | Enriched cells from forest soil in Barre Woods Harvard Forest LTER site, Petersham, Massachusetts, United States -... | ecosystem: Environmental > Terrestrial > Soil > Temperate forest >... | reverse complement strand
GTTAATGATCATGGCGTTCTTCATGTCTATCTGCGGATGGAAGGGCGTCTGGCGATTGAAAAATGCAATCTCGACTGCAAGATCGCGACCCGCGAGAAACGCGTCAATCTGTAAATAGTGAGCGTCTTTGTACTCGCCGAGCGAATCGTCAAACTCAACAACGATGTAAACAATCTTCCTGGCTGAGGAGTCCCCGTCATACGCATCCATTTGATTCCGCGCTTTGGCAATATCAGAAAGCAATTTCGCAAAGAACCCCTCTCCTAGTCCGGGTCCCGTATAGCTGCCCGTTCCCCCACACCGGGCTTCGATTTCGTCTTCAGACACAGCAATCGTCTTTACTTCACAGAGAACCGTACGGCCGGCGTTACTGCCCTCCAGATCCGGAGTCTCCATGCTCGGATCGCGGGGAACGAATCGCACATCCACACAAGAAATCTGCTGTCGCAGGAACTTATACGCGCTCGCTTGATTGAGGATGTTGAAGAGTTGTTGCCATCCACGACCCTTCTTATCCTTCTGCATTAGGTATGGCCGGGCCTCTTCCTTCAAGAACGCCCACGCACCGTCGTCGAGGCATTGGAACTCCCGCTCGCGAGCAATCCAAGCCTCTCGTCTTGCCACCGATTTACAGAGTCGGTCGTCGAAGTCTTGGCGAAAGTACGCTGATTCCGCCGATGGATCGGCTATAAGTGCGCGTAGTTCGTGAACTCGTGATAGTTGAGGGAACATTTGAATCTCAGTCCTTAGCGCTTTCCGGCCCGAATCTCCTGGGTGATGCGATCCACCTCCGCCTGCGCGGCGCGGAATTCTTCTTCCGCCGCCTTCATCTCTGAGATGCTCTCGTCGGTGGGTACACCGTTGCCGTATGGCAGCCACTGTCCATTGAGTCCGAAGTACGCGCCCTGCTTACGCTGAAAGGCCTCTTCCCACCGTACCAGCGCACTGTGTTGTTCGTTCTGCTTGCGGAGTCGATCAATCTCCGCCGCGACCGACTGAGGGTCGCTGGGCCCGCGCCCGTATCCCAGGCCGGTGATGCGGCCGTTCTGCAGCGCGTCGATCGTCTTCTCGTTCGACTCGATCATCCGCCGCAGATTCTCGGTGTGAGTAAGCCTGGGATTCAGTGCGCGGAACACCGACTCCGGTGGCTTGCCTTGGCCGGCACACCATTGCCGCATCGTGCGCTCCTCAATGTTCAGCAGTTTCGCTGCCGCACGTTGGCTCAGGGCCGCCCGCACGAGCAGGGCGCGTAGCCGGTCCGCGTCGGTGGAATCGGAAGGGGACGAATCAAGCGCCTGAGACGGCGCGTTGCGCTCAACGTTCATGTGCATACCTCGCGTGTTGCTGGTCGGACGCCTCGCCTCATACAGCGGGCATCGCAGATAATAGCCCTGTTCGGCGTGGGGTTCCAGCGACTCCAATTCAATGTCATTGCCCTTAGAAGCTATCGTCCATCGGAGCAAACTTTGCGAGCTTGCATTGCATATACATCTTCAGATTGAAAACAAGCTGTAGGTTCCGCGAGTACAGGTTGATCCGCTGCTTATCGCTAAGAATTTGATCGCTTCTTCGTTGCGATTCGAGAAGTAATAATTCGCTGGTTGATCGCTGTAAGGCGCTCAGTGCTTCGAGTGCGTTCAATGCCCGATACAACTTTCGCGCGTCGTCATTTGTGAAAACATCCATCGGCTGGTAGCTCTTCGGCGCTGTTCCCGCTTCCATGCGCGCGTATGCATGTTTTTGGTCCAAGAGAATAAATTCGACTGACCTTTGTGCTTCGATGAGATCGTGTCGCACTAACCAAACGTGATAAAGGCGGCGACTTTCCAGATTCGCGCCGCGCTTATCGGCCTGCGTATATGGCTCATGTTTTGTGCTCGCTTCGTCTGCCAGCTCGATCATTGCGGCACGTTCCGCGGTCAAATACTTGTCTTCTTCTGGGGTGACATTCGGAAGCGCCGTGTCCAAATAGCGCAAAGACGATCCGATATTCTCGCTGAGCGATGGGTCGTCGAAGTATTTACATGCGCCTTCAATAGCTGCGGCTTTTATGCCAGCAACAGCGTTGCTCGAGGTTGCAAGCAACAGTGCGGCGCCAAGTGCGACGGTGGGCGCCAGGAGACCTGCCTGCACAGTTTTTGATGTCATCGCGCTGCCCCTCTCATCCGAAACCGGTAAAAATAGCGTGTATCAGTATTTGACTTTCACCAACGTGCCCCGAGCTGCCGTGCTAGAGGTCACGACACGATTCGCGATTTTAAGCACGTTTGGAGCGCCAGGCCGTATCCAAGGGCGGATTTAGAGTCGAGTCACTTCGGTGCGCCGGCGAGGCGCCGGTAGGCGGCGATCGCTTCTTCGGGTGTTATTTCACCCCGCGCCGCAGCCCTCTCAATGCTCGCGTAGGCTTTTCCCTGGGACAACCAATACGGATCATCGGGCGTCGCCGTGTGCGGATTCTCGAGGCCCAGAAATTCGATGCCGGTCACCGCAGCGTTATTCTTGAAAATCGCCCCCAGAAGCCGATCGACCTGGGTCGTGTAGTCGCTCGGAAAATCCCGCGTCACGTTTACCTTGCCGGCGACGGTGTGCACCACCAATCCCGGAACCTCGGTGAAGAGTTCGAGAATCTGCTCAAGCGCCTGGCGCGTTCCCGCATCGATGTGCTCAAGACCGTGACCGGTGAGCATGATCTGCCAAGGACGGTCTCGTGGTGCCTCGCTCACGGACTCAATACCCCTTGACGATCATGTACACATCGTCCTTGTTTCCCGCGACGCCAAACGTGCCGGCCGCGCGATCGACGAGTACGCACAGACGGCTTTTCGGACCACACGCGATGGTCTTCATCTTGGCGCCGCGTTTGGTCAAGTCATCGATCGAGGCCTGCAGCTCGTCGCGCTCTGCCCGCCGCGCCGCGATGTCGCTTTGTGAGGGCACGTACCACCAGACGCCCAAGAGCGCGATCGCCATCGCGACCACCGCCACGGCCAGGTGCTGCAAGGCGGCCCGCCACAGCGAGAGCCCCTGCAGATCGGTGAGCACGTTGGAGGCCTTCTGGATGTCGGCATTCAGATCCTTCAGCGCCGCCTGCACCGCCCCCTTGGCTGCGCTGCTGACTTCCTTTTTCAGATTCTCGCCGGTCTGATTGAGCGCCGTAATGGCGCCCTGCAGCCGGCCGTGTTCGGTGTCGAACGCCGCAATCAGCGCCGCGATCTTCCTCTCCTCTGGATCCACCCCAAACCTCCTTTATGGGTTGCCCTGTCTCAAAGCCCGGCGCTACATCTCATGATCATAGTCCGGGCCATCGCGCCCCGGTCCTCGGCCTAAACCCCGCCCTCGCCCCCGCTTCAAAGAGCGCTCGATTTCTCGCTGCCGCTCAGCCTCGCGCTCCGCCGCAAGCGCCCGCTCCTTCTCGCGCGCGAGCTCCTGGCCCCAGCCCTGAATCACGCCGCGCCCTTGCGCTTTGATCTGCTCCAGATCGAGCGCCGGCGGCGCTCGATCTCGCTCCGCTTTCGCCGCCGCAATGTCCCCGTCGAGGACCAGAGAGTCCTTCGCGAGTGCTCGATGCTCACGTTCGAGCTTCCCTAATTCCGCCGCCCGCTCCAGCCGCTCTTGCGCGGCGGCCCGCATCTCCCAGGCAATCCGCTTGCCGACCTCGGTCTCCATCCCGCGCCGTTCCATGCCCGACACGGCCGGCCCCAAATGACTCTGCGGCTCCCGATCGATGCCCTGTTCCTGCAAGCTCCGATGGTCAACTCGGACCTCGATCCCGCGCTCCAAGAGGTGCTCATTGGTGAGCACCGCCCATCGTTCCCGGATCGCTTTGACTTCCGATTTGGCCGGCTCCAATCCTTTCTTGCGGCGGTCCGTATCCGACCATTCGATGGACGCTTTGGCCCCGAGTCCCGTCGCCGTGACCTCCCGCGTGGTCGTCATGATGTGGGCGTGGTGGTTCCGCTCATCGCCCGATCGGTGCGGCGCATGGATCGAGAAATCGACCGCCACCCCGTAGCGATTCGCGAGCTCACCGGCGAAGGCTCGGACGAGCTCCACCCGCTGGCCCCGGTTGAACTCATGCGGCAGCGCGACCTCGTACTCCCGCGCGACCCGCGCGTCCTTCCGCTTCTCGGTGACCTCCGCCGCATTCCACAACGCCTGCCGATCGCGCGCCCAATTGATATCCGCCCGAGCGGCGGCCGTGGGCAGTACGATCTCGGAATGCTCGACGCCGCGCTTGCGTGTGTAGTCGAACACTTCATCGGAGGTCAGATCGTGGACGAGCTCGCCCGAGCGATACGCCGCGGCGGCGGTCGCGGAGCGGCCGGCGCCGCGACTAATCGGTTTCACCGACAGGTGATAGATCGCCATCGACTGCCTCCCTTACTCATCCGCCGCCGCCGCGATCGCCGCCGACTCTGAAATGCTCGCTCCGCTTCCTAGGCCGATTTGAAATCACGTACAGTGATTTCGAGTTGGCCTCCCCGCAGCGCGGCCGATGGTGCGTCACCCCAACGAGGGGGACGACCGCCAGCGGTTGCGCTGCTCTTGACCCTCTTGGGTCCAGGGGCGGAGGCGTCAGCCGTAGCCCTTGGCGCACAGCCGGCCCGAAGGGCCGGCTAGAGTTGTGGAGCGACCGAAGGTCGCGTAACAACTCGTAAGTGCGCCCTTCGTACCACTACGGGGTACGATACGCTTCGCTCACACGGCACGCAAGCGCCAGCCCGCGGTCTTCGTTCGCTGCGCCGCGCACACCGAGCTGCTACGGAAAATGACAAGCGGAGCACACCACTCCCGGCGACGCCCAAACACGCACAACTGTCTGCCACCTAAGCGCCGACGCGTGATAAAACCACGAGCGCGCGCACGATCGACGCGACAGCCTAGGGACTGGACAACAATTCACGGAGGCGCGACATGCCAAAACTCGACGAACGCATCAGCTCGCTCGAAACCAAACTGAAGCAACTGAAAGTCAGGCAGCAACGCATCGACGCCAGGGCGCGCTCCCTCGCCTCTCGCCGCGCTCGCAAGGACGACACTCGACGGAAAATCTTGATCGGAGCCACTGTGCTCGCACGCATCGACCGTCACGAGCTCGACCACGACACCCTGCAAGCCTGGCTCGACGCTCACCTCACCCGCCCCGACGATCGCGCGCTCTTCGATCTGCCGCCGAAGTCACCGGCGTGATGGCCGATGCGTCGTGCCACCATCAACCTGCCCAGGAAGCCCTAGAAACGGATTTCTGAACCTCACATGAACCGAACTACCTCAGCCCTGAAGATCTCCCTCCTCCGCTCTTCTCCGGCTGCCAGGTCCATCGATTCTTGAGCGTCCCCGGAAAATCCAACGCTGCCGCCGGACTCGAGAGAGATTTCTTTTTGCCAAACCGGATTTTGGCGACCCGGATGGGTCGCATCAAAATGGCGCGCTAGCGCGCTCCTTCTGGGGGTATGCCGGGTGGGTTGGGGATCGCGTAGCGATCGAGCCGGCAGGGGGCGTGAGCCCCCTAAGAGGCGGTGCTGATGGTTGTAGTTTGGAGTTATCGACAGGGCGTGGCGTTCAGCTATAGGAAACCTATAGGTTCTTAACTATAGGATTGCGTGACAAAGTGCCCGTGGGTTTTGGCCGCAAAGCGTGACAAAGTGCCCGTGACTAGCGTGACAAAGTGCCCGTGGATAAGTCGCTGAATCCTCAGGGTTATGCACAGCCCCTTCTAGGGGCGGTCCATCGGTAACAATCGGTGCGCCACCGGCGGGCGACTGTGCTGCAATTTCATGCCCCCTGCGTTGAGATCAAACTTCGCTTCCGGGTAGACCACTTTCACCTGCTTCAGAGTGCGGACAAAGACGCGGCGGAATTCCCGAATCTGGGCGTAGCCATTACCGAATTGCTCCCACAAAGAAACCCAGGGAATGAGTACGGTTTTGCCCTCCTCCACGCGGTGCAACCGCTGCGCTAGCCAGGTGTAGATATCGAGCGCCATCGCGCTATGCGAAAGGCGCGCGATCGCCGTCTCATTGAGCGGCACCGCATGCTTCATCAGGCTTTCAAAGTAACGCTGCGAAAACTGCACCGTCGTCGGCCACAGCACGCGCTGTTGCGGGTCCCGCGAAGTCCACAAATCAAACCCCTCGATGACGGACCCTTTGAGGGTCACCGCCCTGCCCTCACCCAGCACCGTTCCGATGCGAAAATCGGCGGCGGACAATCGGGTCAGTTGATCCTTGACCGTGCGGATGGTGCGGCCACCCGAATCCAGTCCTAGGGTGCGTTTCACGAAGGCCGTCAAGCTGTCCTCGAGTTCAATCAGGGGCGACTGCGTGCGCAAGGCCTCGGCGTTTAAGTGATACAGCACCAGGCGTGGCTTGGGCCCGAATGGCAGCCCGACATCGATGAATCGCCGCGTGTCCGGATGAAATGCCTGGCCGGCCGCGAGCAGAAGATTCACAAGCCCGTTGGCACGCTCCCACTTTCGAACGTCATCGCCAGGATCTCGAAACGGCAGGCAGGTTTGGCACAGCACCGAGTGCTGATACAGGATGGCCTCATCGGCATCCGGCGCCGGCAGCTCGAATAGGCGGCGCTTTTGCGCACTCGGGGGTTTAAGGCCGTCGGGCACCAGTTCCAGAACCGGCCGCAGATCGGCCTTCTTGGAGTCTTCCGGGTGCTGTTCATTCCCCATGCTTACTGCCCTTCCCCACGGGTTCCGCGCCTTGAAGTCTACGACGCTCTCGCCCTTCACGCATCGGGAAATAACATCGATTCGTAATCCATTGCGCCGTGCAAGACGTGGACGATGTCCACTGCATCCTCGCGTACGCGATAGAAAATCAAATAATTTCCGTACACGCAGCGCCGGATGCCCCAGTGTTCATAGCGCGGCACGAGCGGATAGCGACGCGGCAGATCGGCAAGCGAGTAGCAACGATCGATGAGCTCGTCGACGAAGCTGACGGCTCGCGTCGGATTCTCCTGCCCAATGTTCTCACCGATGCTGAGGAGGTCGAGCTTGGCTGCCGGTGCGAAGAAGACCTTCATGCAGGATCTGAACTCTTCGCACTGAGCCGTTCGCGGAGCTCCTTGCGCACCTGCTCGGCATCCTGCCCCTGCCCGGCATCGAGCTCGGTGATGCCACGCGTCAGCGCGGCGTCCAAGGCGGCCAGGCGGCGCTCGCGTTGCAGCCAGGCGCGCATGGCGTCCCGAATCACTTCGCTCACCGACCCATAATTGCCCGAGTTCACGCGTTCATGGATGACGCGCGCCATCTCTCCGGGGAGAGTGACTGAGAATTTCTCAAAGTTTTGATGTTCCATACCAACTCCATTTAGCGGATAGAGAAGGATTGAATACTACCCAATCCGCTCAGACTCAGCCAATGATACCATAAAGATATCCGATAGCTATCTGTTACCTATTGGATATCTAGTAGCTATCCGGTATCCTGGCGCCGACAAGGCTTCATCCGAGACATTCATGCCCACAATTGTTTTCGTCAGCCCCAAAGGGGGAGCAGGGAAGACAACGGCCGCGCTGCTGCTCGCGAGTCAGTTGGCCTCGTCGTACGACGTGACCCTGATCGATGCCGATCCGAACCGGCCCATCAAAGCCTGGGCTTCCGGCGGCAACACGCCGAAGCGCCTCTCGGTCGTTTCGGATGTCGATGAGGAGAACATCATCGAGCGCATCGAGGAAGCGGCCCAGAAATCGCCCATCGTGGTGGTCGACCTCGAAGGGACCGCTGCAAAAATCGTGGTGCTGGCGGTATCGCAAGCCGATCTCGCGGTGATTCCGATCCAAGGTTCTCAGCTCGATGCCGAGCAGGCGAGCCGTGCGATCAAAGTTATCAAACAGCGCGAGAAAATGACGGGGAGGGCGCTGCCCTATGCAGTGCTCCTGACACGAACGAATCCGGTGATCCGCACCCGCACGATGTCGCACATCCAAAAAGGACTCATCGACGCCGGCGTTCCCGTGATGGAAACGGAACTGAATGATCGCGAGGCCTTTCGCGCGGTATTTTCCTTTCGTCAACCACTCGCGGGGCTCGATCCCACTGAGGTCGCGAATCTCGACAAAGCCCAAGCCAACGTCGAGGACTTTGCCTTGGAAATTCTCCGCGGGCTCTCCTCGACATCATCCGCAGTACGACAAGGGGAGGTCGCATGAACACGACCCGCGCCAATCCATTTTCCGATATTGAAACCTTGCCGGCATTCGAGCCGAAACCCAAAGCGCCCAGACCAATAGCCAACGACCAGGTCGACAAGATCGCCGAAGCAAGCGGCTTCGTAAGCCGCCAAGCCATGCGGCCGCCGGCGCCTGCCCGCAGTGGTCGTCGCTATAAGACGGGGCGCAATCAGCAAATCAACATCAAAGCCACACCACAGGTCATCGAGCGGCTGTATAAAATAGCCGACGCCAGACGAGTACCGCTTGGCGAGCTGCTCGAGCAAGCGCTAGACGCACTGGAAAATGGAAAGTAGAGCGGATAGGAATCGTTTGTCATGAGTAATGTCACGAGGCTGCCGCCATTTTCTAAAACGGTGCGCGTCGAGGCGGAGATCCCCGTCAGCCAGCGGGATGAATTCGATCGAGCCATGGTGGAAATTATCGCCGGCGAGCGTCCGCGCATGGATGCGCTGGATCGAGATCTCGGCGCGATCAAACTTCGCGCCGTCGCGGCACTGCAAAGTATCGAGAAGGCAATCAATGAACACCCCACCACGGGTGGGGCAAAGCGCTTGGTGCGATTCCTCGCAGGTCTCTACAACGGCCAGGACTATCCGTTCAATTTGAGCGAATTGCGCGGTCTTGATACCAAGCTCGCCAACGCATGCCTGGATTACCTGAATTACGATCGGCTCGGGATCGCCGAGGTCCACAAGAACCTTGCCAATGGCGAGCCCGATTTGCATCGCTGGCTTGAGGACTATCACATCCAGCCAGTCTTGCGACACGAGCATGAATAGCAACCCGTGGAAGCCGTGGTTCTCGGAACGCAGCCACGCCCAATAAAAAACCGGCAGGTAGTAAGCATGGGAATTGACTGGCAATCGATGCGCGAGATTGTGGCGCCAATCGTCGGGATGGTTGGTGGTATCGTCGGATTATTCGGTGGCGGCCTTGGCATTTACTACGCTAGCACTGCAAACCGCATTCTGCTGCAACGATTTCGCCGTGAAGAAGAAACCAAGGAGATCGAATCGCGGGCGGATGATCTGATGCGCCGTGCATGGGAAGCAGCGAGCGCGGCGGGAGGCTCCGTGATGCAGATGGTTCCCTTTGATCTCACCGACGAACTGGGCAAGAAGGCTGCCTGGAAGCTCTGCAAGGAGGGCCATGCCAGGATGCAGGGCAACAAAGTCATCATCGATGTTGATCTACTGCCGAAAACGATTGCGCGAGACATGGCGCGCAGAGCTCACGGCCCCGACGGCGAGTAGCTGGCTGCTCAACTGCTGCGTCCGTTCCGGCGGCAGCTGGCCGTGAATGAACGCGGTGATCTCGCGGGGCTTGGAATTGAGCAGATCGCACAGGCTCTTCACGTTGTAGCCGTTGCGCATCAGGCGGAGAATCGGCGGGCGCCAATAACTTAACGGAAACGAAGATATGACGGTCCACACTGCTATAGAAATTATATCGCTGAGCGCCCTAGTCGCGTGTTTAGCAATGTCTGGATGTTCGACAGGTCCAGTAGTTGAAGCGGGAAAGGATAGTTATATGGTGAGTGTCGCGACCGTTCCAGGATCCACGCCAGCATCAGCAAAGGCTCTTATGGCCGCCAACAAGAAATGTGCGTCGATGAACAAGGTGGTGGTTATTCAGAATATGAACGCTAGAGAAGCGGTCCTGTTCCAAAATGAGGGAGCCGCGACTCTTCTGTTTGGCTGTGTCGATCCTAGCGGAGACGGCAAAACAGACCTTTCGGCCGCTCAAGAACAATGTAAACGTGATCTGGATATACCAGAGTTGGACCCAATCCGTCAGAAAGTTGAATTTTTCAGAAAGACGAGTGACGCGGCGCCACCGTTTGCGATCGCTGCAAACGACACATTTCCTACGGACGCTGAGCGCCCTGTCATCGCAAAGTGGGCGGGCATTCGAGACGCGTGCGTAAGTCGGACCACTGCCATGGTCGCGCCGCCTGTTTCGGCAAACGCTATTCAATCGACAGTCTTCCAACAAGAGGCGGCTTTTAGCAAGATCGTTACTGCAAAGGTCGGGGAGTTGATAGTCGCGCTATATCAGCAGAAGCTTACATATGGGGAGTTCGCGCAAAAAAGATATGAGATTGGGCGAGACTCTACCGCCGCTTTACTGGCGTTTCGACAATCGACATTAGAGCGCGACCAGGCACGCCAACTGCAAGTCCAAGAGCTTGCTCAACAGGAGTTCTCCGCTCGAATGACTGCTTGGGCAAAGTACATGGAATCCGTTAACGCTCGCCAACCGCAAACCGTCAACGTCCGTATCGTCCCTTGAGTGAGGCGTCGATTCCGTTCAACCTCAACCAGCAAGCGCGCAATCAGTCCTTCCAAAACCCCTTGAAACGCTCCGGGCTGAGCTCGGTGTAGCGCACGGTATGCGTGATGTTTCGGTGCCCGAGGTATTGCTGGATCGACCGCGTGTCGTGCCCCTCGTTGGCGAGCTTAAAGCCGGCCGAGTGCCGCAGCATATGCGGATGGATGGGGAAGGGGAGTTTCGCGAGCTCGCCGGCGCGCGCAATCAACTTCCGGGCCGTCGCCGGCGTCATCGGTCCGCCGCGCTCGGTGACGAACAAGTAGGGCGTCTCGGGATAGTCGCGCCGGAGCTCGCGCAGCGCCCTAAGCTCAGGGCCGCGGATCGGGTGAGTCGAGGCCAGGCCGTTCTTCAAGCGAGCGACGTGCACCAGGCCGGCCTTGAGGTCGACCTGCTCCCAACGCATCGTGACGAGCTCCGAGACGCGCAGCCCATGGCGGTAGGCGAGGAGGATGAGCGT
>Ga0207061_1252_pt1 | contig 10997 bp, 11 predicted proteins | sample Alteio_BWMinCont_31_FD_153275 | JGI IMG/M metagenome (GOLD analysis project Ga0207061, IMG submission 153275) | Enriched cells from forest soil in Barre Woods Harvard Forest LTER site, Petersham, Massachusetts, United States -... | ecosystem: Environmental > Terrestrial > Soil > Temperate forest >... | reverse complement strand
AAAACAAGCAGAAGCCCAGTTACGTGAGTTGGAGAACGGTTCCCGCCGCGAAGACGTTGAACAAGCAGCCGCGCAAGCAACGCAATTGAAAGCGACATTCGACAATTCACAATCTGATTTCAATCGAATAAAAGATTTATACTCGGTAAACGCCGCAACGAAGAAACAACTTGATGATGCACAAACTCAATTAAATATGTCGCAGGCTGCATTGGAGGCTGGGCAGGATGCCTTTCAAAAATTAAAAACGGGATCGCGCGCCGAAGATATTGATGCCGCGCGCGCCCATTATGCGCAACTAAATGCGCAGGCGGATTTGGCGCAGCAAGCGCTTCGGGATTGCATATTGATTTCTCCGGTAAATGGCACTGTTACCCATAAAGTTGCAAACAAAGGCGAGATGATCGGTGCAAATGCCACTATTGTCACTATCAGCGTTGTTGATCCGGTTAAATTGACAATATATGTCAGTGACAAGGATTTGGGAAAAGTGCATTTGGGGCAAAAAGCGGATGTACAGATTGACACCTATAAGGATAAAAAGTATTCAGGTAATGTCATCTATGTTTCCCCCAATGCCGAATTTACACCGAAAGACGTCCAGACTCAAGAGGATCGCGAAAAACTAGTATTTGCAGTAAAGATAGAAGTGCCAAATGCCGACGGTGCTTTGAAACCCGGCATGCCCGCTGATGCAACGCTGCAATAATCAGACATTCATGCCCTCAATGATAAAAAAATGAATGCAATAGAAACGCACGAATTGACGAAACAATTCAAGAATGTAATTGCGGTAAACGGATTGACGATGACAGTCGGACAAGGGGAATTGTTTGCGCTTGTCGGTCCTGATGGGGCAGGAAAAACCACGACAATCCGTATGCTGTGTGGCATTCTTTCGCCTGTAAGCGGCACGGCATCCGTACTTGGTTGCGATACGGTGCGCGATAAGACGGAACTTGTCAAAAAAATCGGTTACCTTTCCCAGCGTTTTACACTCTACGGTGATTTGACAGTGGATGAAAACATCGAATTTTTTGCGAGGATACACCGTGTTGATGATTTTATCGCGCGCCGCGAGGAACTTTTGGATTTTACGCGATTGAAAGACGCGCGTAAGAGGCAGGCGGAAAAACTATCGGGCGGCATGAAACAGAAATTAGCGTTAGCATGCACGCTCATTCATTCCCCTGAGGTTATTTTTCTTGATGAACCGACGACAGGGGTTGACCCAGTCGCACGGCGGGATTTTTGGAAAATACTTTCCAATTTGCTGAGTCAAAAAATAACAATTTTCATGACAACACCGTACATGGATGAGGCGGAACGCTGCACGCGCGTTGGGCTGATGAACCATGGGCAATTGATGGATATTGATACGCCTATGAATATCAAAGCAAAAATGTACAGCGAGGTATTTGAAATCGTGTGCGAGCCGGTTCGAGCGGCGTACCAATTACTGAAAGACCGCCCCGGCGTACAAGAAGTACAAATGTATGGTGATAGATTGAATGTGATTCATCCTCCAGATGTCAATTTTATTCAGCCTGCGGTTGAGTATCTAAAATCAAAAGGAATTGAAATTACCAGTTGGCGCGCAATACCCCCGAAGTTAGAAAACGTATTTATTTCATTAATGAATGAAGCAATCAAGAAAGATAAGGAATCCGATACACTCGTGAATAAACCTCTTGATAAAGCTCCAACTGGACACAACGCAAAGAAAGTTTCCGTATGATTATTTTTCGAAAATTAATTGTCCGCATGACAACGATAATACCTAAATTTCCCAATTCACTCCATTCACGTCAACTTTTGGCTGAGATAACCTCCAAAGTACGTAAACCGTGGATTGTGATTGTTGCTATATTATTTTTTTGTGTTGTTGTACCGGCTTTATTTGCGCAACAGGAATCGAATCTATCAATCGACGACGCAATAAAAATCGGATTGGAGAAAAACAGTGACATTAAAATTTCCATTCTCAAGGCGAAAAGCGTCGGCGACGCGCGTGTAAGCGAGGTGGAGGCAGGTCGTTTCCCCAGTTTGAAACTGTTTGCGGGTTATACGCGCCTGAGTGATATTGGCAATTCGGTCATTCCAGTGCCGATACCGAATTTACCTCCATTTAGTCTGACGACGTATTTTCTTGACAACTATTCGGTCAAACTCTCGCTCACACAGCCAATTTTTACAGGATTCCGGCTCGTAAATCAACAGAAGCAGGCGGAACATACAAGTAACGCGGCACAACAAGATATACAGTCCGGACAAAAATCCGTCATATATGCAATACAACAGGAATATTGGACGCTTTATAAATATCAGCAAACGCTTACGTCCGTCATGGAGGATTCTGCCGAAGCGGAATCGCATTTGACGGATGTGAAGAACGATGTTGCCCAAGGCATTGCGCTGCAAAACGATTTGTTGAAATCGCAAGTGCAGGTATCCAACATAGAATTACAAATCATTCAAACAAGGAATAACATTCGCATTGCCATGGCGTCGTTAATGAATACAATCGGTCTGCCGCTTGAGACGCAGGTAACGCTTGCGTCAGTCCCGGACTCGGTGCTTACTCAAGACAGGCAACTTTCAAGTCTGATTGAACAGGCACAGACCAAACGCGCCGAATTGAAGGCTTCGGATGAGCGGATTGCAGCGCAGCAAAATTCAGTCAGCATCGCACAATCAGATTATTATCCGCAAGTTTCGGTCAGCGGCGACGCTTATTATCAAAATCCGAACCAGCGGTATTTTCCAGCTATCCAAGAGTTCAAAACAACGTGGGACGCGTCGCTGAATCTTTCATGGGATTTATGGACATGGAACACGCAAGGGTATCAATCGCAAGAAGCTGAGTATTCAGTTGAACAGTTGCAGGAAACAAAAAAGCAATTGGAGCAAACCATCGCGCTTGACGTGACGCAAAATTATTTGACGGAGCAGACATCATTCAGTCAAATTCGCGTTGCGAAACTTTCCGTAGAACAAGCAACGGAGAATTTGCGCGTCGTGAAACTGCAATGGTCGAAAGGCGTTGCGACGAACAGCGACGTGCTTGACGCACAAACGCTGTTGATGCAGGCGCAGGTAAATTATTATTCATCCGTTGCAGACGCAAACATTGTGGCAGCGCGTCTGAAAATGTCAATCGGCGGATAATACAATAATGGCAATGGATAAACGCCCGAAGGCGATAGAAGTACGTAATCTGACGAAGAAATTCGGCGATTTCACCGCCGTTGACAACGTTACATTCGACGTGATGAAAGGGGAAATATTCGGTTTTCTTGGCGCAAACGGTGCGGGAAAATCCACCACGATACGCATGCTGTGCGGCATCATGGCACCGACCTCCGGTGAGGCAACAGTTGGCGGGTTTGACGTGATGACACAAAGCGAGATGGTAAAAAAAAACATTGGGTACATGTCGCAAAAATTTTCGCTCTATAATGATTTAACGGTTGAAGAAAATCTTAACTTTTTCGGAGGCGTGTACGGCTTGAGAAAAGAGAAATTGGAGGAACGAAAGAAATATGTTCTTCGGATGGCAAATCTCGCTGGCAATGAAAAAATAATGACGGGAAGCCTTCCCGGAGGTGTAAAACAACGTCTTGCACTTGGTTGCTCGATCATTCACGAACCTAAAATAATCTTTTTAGACGAGCCGACAGGCGGCGTGGACCCCGTGATGCGCAGGCAATTTTGGGAATTGATCAACCTGCTCTCCGACGCCGGAACGACAATTTTAGTGACGACGCATTACCTTGATGAAGCCGAGTTTTGCAACGAAATAATTCTCATTAATGCAGGCAAACTTATTGCACAAGGAACGCCGGGAGAATTGAAAACAAAATATATTACCAACACAATCCTTGAAGTGGATTGTTCCGACACAAACGCAGCGATGGCGTTTTTGCGGAAGGAGCCGTGGGTTGTGGAAATGTCATTATTCGGCATTTATTTACATGTACAGGTGCGCGATGAAAAACTCGCCCGGGTGCGGCTGCCTGAAATATTGACAAAAAATAACATGAAGGTGTCACGCATGGATTCCATCATGCCCTCGCTGGAAGATGTTTTTATTAGTCTGATTGAAACGCGAGAATCAGTGTAATTGTTGAATACCTAAGATGGAAAACGATATACTGGTAAATAATTCTTTCTATACGGACGAGAAATTTATCATTCCTGCCATCATCGCGGTTGCGACGATTGTTGTGGGAATTGTGTTGCGCAGATTACTCTATGTTTTTTTGCACCGTTCGGCACGCCGTTCGCAAAGTGATAATCTCAAGAATTTCGAAACGATATTAGAAGAATCGCTCCGTGTGCCTTATTATATTTGGGTCATCGTACTCGGTATAGTTTTCGGATTACATTATTCGAGCATTACCATTCCGGAAAAAGAGACAATAGAAAATATCGTTACGGCGCTTTTACTGGCATCTTTGACGATTGTCATTGCGAACGTATTTGCAAAATTTGTTCACCATTACAGTCGCAAGAAAAGCGGGAATAATGAAATGACAAGCCTCTCGAAAAGTGCCACATATATGGTGGTGTATATTTTCGGCGCGATATTCATTTTGAACAACGCGGGAGTTTCCATCACGCCATTGTTGACGGCGCTCGGCATTGGCGGATTGGCTGTTGCGCTTGCAGCGCAAGACACACTCACCAATTTGTTCGCAGGATTTTATATATCACTCAGCGGGCAGATTCGCGCCGGACATTATATAAAACTAAACACCGGAGAGGAAGGATACATCTCAGACGTCACTTGGCGCAGTACAATCATTAGAAATTTATCGAACAATGCGATTATTATTCCAAATGCAAAATTGGCGCAGGCGAACGTGACGAATTACTCTTTGCCGGACAACCGGATGTCGTCGGGAATCAGTGTGAGCGTCCCATATGATTGTGATCTTGATAAAGTAGAGAAAATTCTCATTGAAGAAACGACGGAAGCGGCGAAAGGACTGCCGGGGCTTATCGTTGAGCCGAAACCAAACGTAACACTCATTCCGGGATTCAGTCCTGCATCGCTTGATCTCTCGTTGAATTATGCCGTCGCCGGGTTTGCTGATCAATTCAACGTGCAGGATGTACTTCGCCGGCGAATATTGGCGCGATTCCGTACTGAAAATATCGCATTGGCGTACCCTCTTCAAACGATTGTAGCACAAAACCTGAAATGAAACGATTTTATAACATCATTTATCCGGTTATTTGGAAAGAATTCATTCATATCCGGCGCGACGCCCGTACCCTTGCGGTGTTGTTTCTCATTCCCACGGGGTTGATGCTGCTCGTCGGGTTCGTCGTGAATTTTGACGTCAGTCATATCAGACTTGCCGTACTGGATGAAGATAAGACGAACCAATCGCGTGATTTCGTCCAATCGTTCATTCATACGGAATATTTCGATTATACATATGCGGCGCAAAACCAAAATGAAATAGATACGTTGCTTGATGACGGAAAGATTGACGGCGCAATCATCATTCCGCAGAAGTTTTCAGATGCGCTCGTGAAGGGTCAGACTTCAGACGTGCAAGTATTAGTTGACGGTTCAAATTCGACGACCGCGCCGACGATGGTAGGGTATATCGGCGGGGCGATTACTTCATATTCTGCAAAGTTGCGAACGGACGCGTTTCTCAAAATGGGGATACATGAATATGCCCCTGTTGATTTTCGCCCGCGTGCATGGTATAATCCCGAACTTTCAACTGTGAAATATCTGATTCCAGGACTTATCGGATATGTATTGATGCTTACGTCGGTTGTTGCGACAGCAATGTCCATTGTCAAGGAAAAGGAACGGGCGACAATGGAGCAAATCGTCGTTTCATCCGTCAGTTCGTTTGAGCTCATTATCGGGAAATTACTGCCGTATCTCATCATAGCAATGTCTTCGACTGCCGTTCTGCTGCTGGCGTCATTTGTCGTTTTCGGGGTCGCAATTATCGGCAGCCTAGTATGGCTTTTTTTCAGTATTCTGATATTCCTCGTCTGCGCGCTCGCATTAGGGCTATGGGTCTCGACGATTTCCGACTCACAACAAGTAGCATTCCAAATATCGGGACTTGTCAGTACTCTTCCATCGGTAATGCTTTCCGGTTTTATCTATCCGATCCGTTCAATGCCCGTGCCGGTGCAGATTGCGACGAATTTTACGCCGGTGAAATTTTTCATTCACGCGATACGCGCAATTATGCTCAAAGGGGTCGGTCCATTTGCCTTTTGGCAAGATTGGATGGCAATGGTGATTTTTGCCGCCATTGTCATTGGAATATCGACACGGAGATTGCAAAGGCAGAAACTGTAATATGCTCGTTGTAAAACACATATATACTATGCAGAACTATTTTAATTTTTAAAATCAATGCGTACAATAATATGTATCGTTATCAAGGAATTCAACCAATTGAAGCGCGACAAGCGGCTGATTTCAATGATTGTCATCGCGCCGGTGTTGCAGTTGATGTTACTGGGATACGCCGCAACGACGGATGTAAAAAACATCGCGCTTGCGGTGTGCGATCTCGATAAATCCGCTTCCAGCCGTGATTTCGTCCGCAGTTTCGTCTCTTCCGGATATTTTACGATTGAGCGGAACGTGAACGAATACAATGAGGTCGACGACTTGATAGACAAGGGAACGGCGCAGGCAGTGCTTGTCATTCCACCGGAATTTGGCGCAGATATTGCCGCGCAAAAAAGCGCCCCGGTGCAGATGCTTGTAGATGGCTCGGACGGATACACCGCGGGCATTGCAACCGGCTATGCCAGCCAAATTGCGGGGGCATTCGGTCAGAACATTTTGCTCCAAAATATCCAAAAGAGCGGTGTTCATCCCTCAATTGGCTCTGTGAAAGGGGACGTGCGGGTTTGGTATAATCCTGAACTGCTCAGCAAGAATTACATGATTCCCGGCATCATCGCGATGCTTTTGCTGATGATTACGGGAATGCTGACGGCAATGGCAATAGTCAAGGAGCGTGAATTCGGAACACTTGAGCAAATTATTGTAACGCCAATCAAATCGTGGCAGCTAATACTCGGAAAATTGATACCGTTCGTATGCGTCAGCCTTATCAACGTAATCATCGTACTCACGATCGGGACGCTGTGGTTCAACGTTCCGATGCATGGAAGCGTGCCTCTGCTCTTCTTTTGTTGTGGAATATTCCTACTCTCCTCGTTGGGGATCGGGCTATTCATTTCGACGATATCCCACTCGCAACAGCAGGCGATGATGACGATGCAGTTCTTTATTTTTATACCATTTATTTATTTAAGCGGTTTTACGTTCGCCATAACCAGCATGCCGAAGATTATTCAATATATAACGCTGGCTATTCCACTGAGGTATTTTTTAGAGATCATTCGAGGCATATTCTTGAAAGGGGACGGGATTCCGAACTTGTGGCCCAGCATGGTTGGCATGTTCATCATCGGCACGGCATTGCTTGCGGGAAGCATGGTGCGCTTCCATAAGAGGTTGGAGTAAAACTTGGCAATATAATAGTTGATTGTGGACCCGAGGGGGATCGAACCCCTGGCCTCCAGATTGCGAACCTGGCGCTCTCCCAGCTGAGCTACGGGCCCTAAAGAATGTCGCAAAATTACGAAAGAAATGGGGCGTACAAAAATAAATGCGTTCTGTGAACAATATTTTGTCACAGTTAATATAATATATTTATTATTGCATCTCTTTAAACGAACAATTGTTGAAATACGCTTGTCCGTTTCTGCCCAAAGCAGTGCTGTCCGCTTCTAAGCCGATGCGTATGCTGTCGCCGATATTGGCAGAAATTGTGTCTGTTGCGTAATATTCTTGCCACGCCGGACTGGAAACAGCAGGACCGCCGATTATAACCGGTGGGGAAGGAGGGGAATAATGCAAGACGTTGATGTAAACTATACCACCGGCATTTTGAATTTTTCCCCAAACTGAAAAATTGTAGACATGCGAACCCGCCGGGGCGGCAATTGTTTGATATATAGCACCTTCAACGAAGCCTGCTCCCGGAGTGATTGCAACTGAGTACGCTCCGCCGTTTTGTGGAACGTCTGTGGATGAACGAATGAGCGAATCAGCGCTTTCATTCCAACTTTGAAGAGAAAAAACGCCATTTATCGTGAATGAAGGGTTTTGCAACAGATTAACGTTCAATTCTGAACTGACAGGATTTTGTTTCAAGCAACCGGTGAAACATGCGCAAATCGCAAATGCAATAATGATTGGCGTAAATACAAGTCCTCGTTCTGTACGCGCAAAAACTTTCATTATGAAAATTACAATTTTTTCCGCATACTACATGAATGTAATACAATACCCCCGCGTATATGTTTGCGCGGGGGATAAAAAACGAAATATTTTATTTTGTCTCAACAACAACGTAATACCAGGAAGCAATCTCATGTGGTGCAAGGGCTGTTAGACACATGTTTATTGAAAAGCCTGTCGTTGTAACGCTAACATCATAGGGATATGGTACACATGATGCTGGAGTAAGAACAACATTTGAAGCATTCGCATACTGAGTATTGAATGTGACCGCAATGTATGAACCCACACCCGGGTTTGGTGTAGCCCCGCAGTTTATTTGAACCAAACCTGCAACATCTGTCCCATTTGTAATTGATGCCGTCGCTCCACCACCTGCAAAACCACCTGCAGCTACTGTAGTTGCACCGGGCGCAAATATTTCCGATCGAATATGCCCATACGTTCCGATATAACCTTCGCCGCCACTGACATCTAAAGGATTTGCAAAATTATTTTCGCCAAGTTGTACGGCATAACTATCCTTTACACTTGCTTCATAGCCGATTGCAGTTGCATCTGTTAAGCTAGCTGTATAGACATCTGCGTTGTAGCCGATTCCAGTGTTGTAATTACCAGTTGCATGATATAACGCCGAATGACCGACCCCAGTGTTATCATTTCCAGTGGAGTTATTATGGAGAGATTCATTTCCAGTTGCAGTGTTATTGCCACCAGTTGTGTTGTCATTACATGCTTCATATCCTACAGCAGTATTTGCGCCCGCGGTATTACTCCCAAGTGCATAATTCCCGACTGCAACATTCGTACCATTGGTTGTATTATAATACAAAGCATTATAACCAATCGCAACATTGTCTTGACCTGTTGAATTGGTATATAACGATTGATAACCTACAGCTGTATTATCATTTACTGTGTTATTATATAATGCATAATAGCCAACGGCAGTGTTGTTGCTATCGCTTGCACCGTTAGGTAAAGCACTACTACCAATGGCTGTATTATTACTACCGTTAACGGTATTTGTCAATGCATTCCAACCAACTGCAGTATTATAATTCCCTCCTTGAATAGCATTAATAGCACCTTCGCCAATGCCTGTATTTGCAGAACCTTGATTTGTATTAATAGTATTCCCTGCATTAAATCCGAGCCAAGTACAATTAAGTTTCCCATAAATATGAATAAATGTTTGTTCAAATAAATCATACCAAATCAAATTTGCACCAGAAGAAGGACCTGCATTTATTATTCCGTCTACATCAAGAGTATTAGCCGGACTCGTAGTATTAATCCCGACCAATCCAGACGACAATACATCATTTATGTCAGATGTATAATTGAGAACTCCTGTAGTATTTGCCCACGTTGCAACTTGACTTGTAACTGTTGCATTTGTATTATCCCATTGTACGGGCGTTAATGCCTGTATTGTAGGTGTTTTTTTCCATCACCCGTTATTCCTGACGTTGTAGCCGCTCCCAAAGTCAGTGTGTTTGTCGTTGGGTCGAAATCAAGCGCTCCGTTTGAACCCATGATGTTGAGCGCACCGCCGTTTGCAGTAGCAAGTTCGCCATTAACATAAATTGCACTCACGTACGGCGTACCCATTTTAGGTGCGGTAACTGAGCCGTTGGGGATTCCTAGCGCATACGGAGAGGCAGTCATCGGCGAGAGAGGACGCATTTCTTCCCCTCCGGCGGGCTGCACGCCCAGCCACAACGGAGCGTTCATTGCCGTTAACGGCAATGCCGTTGCGCCGCTGCCCAACTGTATGCTGAATACGCCGTTCAGCGTTTGCGCAGTAAAGGCATCCTCATAGACTTTCTGCGCGCCTGCGGCGTCGCTGTAAAGCCGAACTGTTACGTTATATGCGCCGTCGGCAATTGGTGCGCCGGAGTTGTTCGTCAGCATCCCTTGGTAGCTGATGACATGCGGCACGTCCGCCGTTGTCGTTGTGGTCTGTGAATACGCTGCTCCAGCGGTTATTACGACGCACGCGGCAGCGAAAATGAATGTTGCGATTGTTTGCTTTAGATTTTTCATAGGATAGAGTTTTTGTAAAAATGTTAAATTTATTATGTTAATTGTTGATTGAGTTTTGGTTGTTTTCATTGTATTAACGAACAATAGTGAGTTGTTTCGTCAATGCCTGTCCGCGCGATTGCAGCGCGTAGAGATAATTGCCGGAGGGGAGCATGCCTGCGTCAAGATTCAGACTGTACCCGCCCTCGCTTACGTCCGCGTCCAACAGCGTTTGCACGAGTTTTCCCGTCATCGTATAGACGTTCAACACGACGTGCGCGCTGTACGGCGCGGTGAAATGAATCGTCGTCGTCCCCGCCGGATTGAAGGGATTCGGATAGTTCTGGTCGAGAGTAAATCCGGCAAGCAAACCCGCCGCCGGCGACATAATGCCGCTTGCATGCGCGTTCGCAGGATGCCAGAATCCCTGCTCATTCCTCCCGGCGGCGTTCAGCGTTGTGCCGATGACCGCCTGTCCGACGGTGCCTTGCAAATGCATCGTTGCATTCGATGCATTCGTGGCTCCGCTTCCGATAACCTCTGCCGTTTTATTGAATGCCATCGCCGATGAGGCAAGTAGGCACATAATTGCTGCAGAGATCATGATTGTACTGCATTTCATTATTACTCCTTGATATTTATAATGATTAGGATGAATTGA
>Ga0207061_1250_pt1 | contig 11170 bp, 8 predicted proteins | sample Alteio_BWMinCont_31_FD_153275 | JGI IMG/M metagenome (GOLD analysis project Ga0207061, IMG submission 153275) | Enriched cells from forest soil in Barre Woods Harvard Forest LTER site, Petersham, Massachusetts, United States -... | ecosystem: Environmental > Terrestrial > Soil > Temperate forest >... | reverse complement strand
ACGTCCACGTTCGGCGACTCACCGCGCGACGGATCGCTCCTCTCCGTGCTCGATAAAACCGAAACCGCGATGGGCGGGCGGCTGTTGAAAAAATGGCTCGTCCGTCCGTTGAAAAAATTGGACGCGATACAAAAGCGTCAGGACGCCGTCGCGGAATTATTGCATGACGCCGCGATGCGCGCAAGCGTCATTCAGGAATTGAAGGACGCGGGAGACTTGGAGCGGCTGATCTCCAAAATATGCACGGGACGGGCAACGCCGCGCGATTTGATCTACGTGAAGATTACATTGCGGAAAATTCCGAAACTGAAAGCCGTGCTTGCATCGGCGAAGAGCGAGACGCTCGTCAACGCGGCGAAGCAATTGAATCCCTTGGAGGAACTCGATCAATTGCTCAGCGCGTCACTCACGGACGATCCGCCGATGAACATTCTGGACGGACACGTCATCCGCGAAGGGTGCAATGCCGATCTCGACTCCCTGCGGGCAATCGCAAGTTCGAGCAAGACCGTCATGGCGCAATTGCAGCAATCGGAGCGCGCGCGCACGGGCATTCCTTCTTTGAAAGTCGATTATAATTCCGTGTTCGGCTATTACATCGAAATTTCCAAAACGCATTTTGCAAAAACGCCTGAGAATTACATCCGCAAGCAAACGCTGACAAACGCGGAACGGTACATCACGCCGGAATTGAAAGAACTTGAGGAAAAGATTCTCGGCGCGGAAGAAAAAATCGTCGTGCTGGAGCGTGATTTGTTCAATGGCGTCCGCGTCGAGGTCGCGCGCCATGCCGAGGAAATTCAACGCAACGCGCAACTCATCGGCTTGCTCGATTGCCTGCAATCCATGGCGGAGGCGGCGCATGCCTATCATTACGTGAAGCCCGACATGAATGAAGGCGGCGCAATTGACATATCAGCGGGGCGGCATCCGGTCATCGAGCGCATCCTACCGGCAGGCGAGCAGTTCTCGCCGAACGATTGCATGCTCGACGCTGGTTCGCATCAGGTGTGGGTTATCACCGGTCCGAACATGAGCGGTAAATCGGTGTTTCTGCGACAAACCGGGTTGATCGTCCTGCTGGCGCACATCGGGAGTTTCGTGCCGGCGGCGAAAGCGGTGATCGGATTGGTGGACAGAATTTTCACGCGCGTCGGCGCATCGGACAACATTGCGGCGGGCGAAAGCACATTTCTCGTCGAGATGCACGAGGCGGCAAACATCGTGAACAACGCCACCGCGAAGAGCCTTATCCTGCTCGACGAAATCGGGCGCGGCACGAGCACGTTCGACGGCGTTTCAATCGCATGGGCGCTGACGGAATACATCCATGAACATATCGGCGCGAAAACGCTCTTCGCAACGCACTACCACGAACTGAACGAACTGGCGGAGATTTATCCGCGCGTTGTGAATTACAAGGTTGACGTGCGGGAAATCGAGGACAAGGTCGTCTTTCTTCACAAAGTCGTTGCGGGATTTGCAGACCACTCGTACGGCATTCAAGTCGCGCAGATGGCGGGACTGCCCGAAAGCGTTACGACGCGGGCGAAGGAAATCATGCGGAAATTAGAGGAGAACGTCGGGAAAGAATTCGGCATCGGGAGCGCGTCGCAGGAGTTCGTGCAGAAAACGCACACGCAGGTGTCGCTCTTTGAAATGCGGGACGACGCATTGCGGGAAGAATTGAAGAAAATCAATCCGGAGAGGATGACGCCGATGGAAGCGCTTGCAAAATTAGCGGAATTGAAAAAGCACGCGGAAAAATAGGTTGCGGGTCAGTTTAATTCTTTGTCCCCCTTACTAAGGGGGACTACAGGGGGTCTGATGCATCGGCAAACGGAACCTCCCCTTTATCCCCTCCTTAGTAAGGAGGGGAAAGAATGCTTTTTTCTCGTTCTTTAACAATTTCCAAAATTTTATAGAGCACACCAGTGAGATTTTCCCGTATCTCATTGTTGGTAAATCGTAGAAATAATATTCCGAATTGTTTTATATGAATTTCCCGGTTTTTGTCATATTCGACCGCCTCCGCCGATGCATGACTGTCTCCATCAACTTCAATAGCAATTTTTAATTCCGGACAGTAAAAATCAAGCACGAACCGATCAACACTGTATTGTCTGCGAAATTTTCGCTCTCCGAGATTTTTCCCTTTTAGTTTTGACCATAAAATAACCTCCGGCTGCGTCATGTTATTCCGCAACGCCTTTCTTTTCGATTTCTCGGTTGCTTTATTATAATGAATAGTCATGAATTCTTTTTTTGTCCCCCTTACTAAGGGGGACCATAGGGGGTCTGAGGCATCACAAAACGGAACCTCCCCTTAATCCCCTCCTTAGTAAGGAGGGGAAATTGAGACACCATTAAAAATTCGCCCGGTATGTACCGGTAACTACAAAATTACTTCTTGGGTTTGTGAATCGAATTACGCGCGGAATCCTGCCGGGCGTGGAGTGAATCAATGCCTTCCTGCAAAGCATTCTGCGCCGCATTCTTGTTGGGATCAACGTCGTTGATAGAAGGTACGGTTTGTGTCGCTTCGCCGTCGCCTGCTGAAACGGTACTAAATCCGCTTGGTGCATTGAGCGTATTCGGCGATTGAAGGATGATCGTCGGCATCGGCGGCATTTGTTCGCCGGCTTGAATGACACGGTTGTCCTGATTACCCTGATTATCTTGACTATATTGATAACTCTGCCGGTTAGTAACCGCCTGCGACTTTGCGGCGTCCATATTTGGCATCGAAGACATCGTTGACTGCGCAGGCTGCGCGTATTGATGATCCTGTGATTGCACACGCGGCGACGAATGCACGGCGACTGCATTAGGGGTCGAACTTCTTTCGCGGATTAGGTCATGCGCGGTTTCGTGCTGTGCGGGTGCAACTGGCGTTCCCGGCGCGGCGCGCAGTTCTTCGCTGCGGCTTGGCGCGGCGACAATATTAAGCGGCACATTCTGGGGAGGCGCGTTCTGCGCTATTTCGGACGAGCCGCTTTTTTGCTGAATTGACGGGATTATCGTGCTCGTGCGGGGATATAATTCATACATGAGCGCGCCGATGACCAATACCGCCGCAATGGCATACGCCGGGCGGAGCCGCGACTGCATGCGCCCCCACGCGGACGGGGCGCTCTCACGCGCAGGGAGCGTATAAATTTTTCCCGCTTCTTCGTTCTCCGATTGACGGATGCGCGCAAAGAGATTCTCACGGAAATTCTCCGGCGCGTTGACACGGCGGAGTTTCTTCAACCCGGAGATTAACTCCTTAAATTGTTCGTCTGTAAATTGTTCTTCCGGCATTTCCGGCTCTGCATTTAAATCATTCAAATTGTATGTATCGCTCATATCGTACCTTCTGTAACATTTTAATTAATAATCATCTAATTATTGTTTGTTATAGACATCTTTCAGCAGTTCCTGCAATTGCAGCCTTCCGCGATTGATGCGCGATTTCACCGTTCCCAGCGGGAGCCCGGTTACTTTCGCGATTTCTTCATATTCCAAATCCTGTATGTCCCGCATCACGATCACTTCCCGGTATGACGGCGGAATCTTCATCAACGCCTCCTGAAGGTACTGCTCAATCAGCGTCATATCCACTTGCTGATCCGGCGTGTACTCGGTATCGGGCAAATCCCACGTTTGCTCTTCCCCGTCTTCATCGGTCTGGTTGAGCGGAACGATGCGCGAGGTGCGCTTCCGGCGGAGTTCGCTTTTCGCCACGTTGCCCGCAATCGTGTAGAGCCACGTCGAAAACTTTGCAATCGGCTCGTACTTCATCTTGTTTTTGAACAGGCGAAGAAACGTTTCCTGCGCCACGTCGCATGCGTCCTCGTAATTGCCGACGAACCGGAACGCGTAATTCACAATCGCATCCTGATACCGATTGACAAGAATCTCAAACGCCCTCTCGTTCCCTTCCTGAAACGCACGCATCAAATCTTGATCGTTCGTTTCTCGGTCTATAATAATCTCCGGTTTCGGCGACGATTTCTTAGGGCTTTTCATTCTTTTCAACGCATGTTTTGCGAAAGTGTTCCAACATTAAAGGATTTTTTTTACTCAAAAACAGGCGTTTTCTTAATAAAAATTGCATTTTTTCGGATTATATACTATTCCGAAGCATTTATTATTCCGAATGACCCACTATAAAGATAAATTCGCGTTTCCAATTCTTCCCGCACACCGCGTCATATATTTCAACAGGTGTTCCGCGAATAAAATTCTCTTGGGCGGTTGTCAAGTCCAGCGCCAACACTGCAGCGCGGGCATTGCCGAACGCGTCTGCAAGCTCGCCCGCCAGACGTTCGAGCCGGTACGGGGCGTCGAATATAATGATTGTCCGTTTCTCCCCGCGCAACTGGCGAAGTTCGCGCTTGCGTTCATCCGTTTTTGCGGAAAGCATTCCCCGGAAGACGAACGTCTGCGTACCGAACCCGGACGCGGCAAGCGCGGTGATGAACGAATTCGCGCCCGGAACCGGAACGACCGGGATGTTGAAGTCAATCGCCATGCCGAGCAAAATGTTCCCGGGGTCGGCAATCAACGGCGTGCCGCAATCCGAAATAAGCGCGATGGATTTGCCTTCCCGTAATGCGTCCAGCAATTCCTGTGCGTTCTCATCCTCGTCGTGTTCGTTGGCGGTGCGCAATTCTTTCGTCAGTCCCAGATGATGCAGAAGACGCGCCCCTTCTTTACGTTCCTCACAGACGACTATGTCAACCTCCCGCAGGACACGCATCGCCCGCAGGGTTATGTCCTCGGGATTGCCGATAGGCGTTGCGACTATATATAACGTGCCAAATTTTCCCGAACCGCTCATGCGCTTTCGCCTGCGTCAGCCGGCGGATTGTCTTCCTCCACCGACTGTTCAACCTTCCCGATCCACTGGCGCAACAGAAACGTCAGCACCGCCGTTGACGGGACCGCAATCAAGAGACCGAAAAATCCAATCAAACGAGCAAAAATAAACAAGGACAGGATGATAATCACCGGATGCAGTCCGACTTTCTTGCCAATAATGCGGGGCGAAATGAAATACACTTCCGTCACATGCAACACTAAAATTATCGCGCCAACCGTGATCAGCCCCTGCAGCGACGGGGCATCCCCGAACTGCACGACGGAAAGTGAAACAACCAGGCTTGCAATCAATCCCAGGATAGGAACATAATCAAACACGAACACCATAAATCCAAGAACAAAGGCGAACGGAATCCCGAAAATCATGAACAGAATCCCCGCAAGCGTGCCCATGATCGTCGCGACAAGCGCTTGACCGCGCAGATACGCGCTCAATAAACCGTCCACCTCATGCAGCAATCCCGCGGCATAATCGGAGGGGTTGATGCGCTTGAGAAACCGGTGAACGGACGAGCGCATCGCGGGAAAGTCTTTCAATAAATAAAAACCGAGAATCGGTATAATGATTACATTGACTAATTGACCAAGAATATTCGACGTGTTAGATACAAACGCAAGCGCGCCGTTGAGCGTCGCTTCCAGCAGTGATTGCAGGCGGGGCGAAACTTGATCTTTGATGAACGCCTTCACGCTCTCGCGCGGGAAGTTAAATCTATTGAGGAAATCGTTTAATCCCCCATGATTATACCAAAAAGTGGCGCTTTTCATTATCGAGGTAAGACTGTGCGTCAGCACCCCCAATTGATCGAACAGCGGAGGCAAGAAATAAATGCCGAGAACGGTGAAAATCCCCAGTATGATTAAGATGATGATCAATGCGGACGCCCATCGCGGGAGAAAACGCTCCGCGCGCGTCACGACGGGATCGAACAGAAACGCAAAGACGAACGCGAGCGCAAACGGCACGAGCACGCCGCTCACGTCGTATAATCCCCATATTAAACTCAATATTATCGCGGCGCCCATTATCGGACGGATATACCGGTCGCGGCGAATGGGGTATAATAAAATAAGAACAAGCCCGCACATCACGAACGGATGGATTACATCGCGAACGGTGTACATCAAGACGGAGAACGCAATAATTCCAGCGATCAACAGCAGCGTGCCTGCCCGCGATAACTCGCCGACGGGAGCTAAGTTCCTGCGATTGTTTTGTTGATTGGGTGAATCAGCCATGACGCCGTTAATTCTTTCGTTCAATGCCCGTGTGACCGAATCCGCCTTCGCCGCGGGCGGTTGCATCCAGTGATTCGCTTTCCACCCATGCAACGCGTTCATGCGCGGCAACGACAAGCTGCGCGATGCGGTCGCCGCGGCGCACCGTGAACGCCTGTTTCCCGTGATTGATGAGAATCACTCCCACTTCGCCCCGATAATCCGCGTCAATCGTACCCGGCGCGTTCAGCACCGTCACGCCGTGCTTCAACGCAAGCCCGCTCCGCGGACGAACCTGCGCCTCATATCCGCTCGGCACTTCGATGGAAAAGCCGCTCGGTATCAGCGCTGCCGCACCCGGCAGGATTGCAATATCTTCCGCAACGGCGGCGTGAATATCCATACCGGCGGAGTCCTGCGTCGCGTAATGCGGCAGAGGGATATCCGCCGCGCCGGGATTCACCCGCGCGATGCGTATCGCAAGTTCCATAAGTTGATGCTGCGTATTCGGCAAAATATTGGTTTTAATTGGCACAAGTTAGGCAAAAGAAATTTGCCTTTCAAGGAAAGAAAAGGTTTCGTTTTCATCATTATTTTATTTCCGTATTTTTGCAGCACTTGATTCTGTGATTACCTTCGCCCGTTCGTTCGATTCTTCGTTCGATCAATTGATGAAAAAACCGTTCCCTCGATTCTTCCCGCATACAGTTCTCCCGCTTGTTATTGTTTTTCTCGCGTCGCTCGCGTTCAATTGCGGAAAATCAACGGACAGCCGCACGATAACGTTCTGGCATTTTTGGAGCGAACCGAACCAGCTCTTCGAAATAAAAAACATCGTCAGGGATTTTGAGCGGACGCATCCGGGGATGCACGTCGCATTGACGGACTTGAATTGGACGGAAGGGAAAGTGAAACTGTTCGGCGCGTTCAACGCGAACCAGCCGCCGGACGTGCTGCAACTGGGAATAGAATGGATACCCGAATTTGCATCTGCGGGCGTGTTGAAGAAAATCGCGCTCGATTCGGCGTCATACGCGCGTTTTTTGCGCGCCGCCGTTTCCGCCGCGTCATGGAACGGCTCGCTTTATGCCGTCCCGTGGACGGTGAATACGCGGGCAATGTTCTGCAATCTCGCTCTCCTTCGCAAGGCTGGGATTGCTTCTCCGCCGTACACGTGGGTGGAACTGTTGGCGGATACTCGGAAGATTAATTCGCTCGGCGGCGATATTCATGGCTTCGGCTCGAACGCGTACCAGCCGCACAACTTGTATAAAAAAATTCTCCCATTTTTTTGGCAGAACGGCGGCGATATATTTACGCCCGACGGCAAAGACGCCAACGTCAACTCACAAGAAGACGTCGCGGCGCTTGCCTATTATGATTCGCTCGGCGACGCCGGATTGCTCGAGGAATCGCGCGTGTTGGACGATGACTTTGTCCGCGGCACAATCGGCATTTGGATTTCCGGCGCATGGCTTACCGACAGAATAAAAAATGAAAACCCATCGTTACAATACAGCGTCATCCCCATGCCCGTTCCCGATGCGCATAACACCGGCTGGTCCATACTCGGCGGCGATTTTTTGTCCATATCGAACAAAAGCGAAAAAGATTCCGCGGCAATGACGTTCATCAATTATCTGACAAGCAAGGAAGCCAGCCGCACGTTTTGCTCCATCGTCTCCGACGCCGGCGAACCCGCCGATTCGACGGCGTACGACGGCGCGACAGCGGACGCGGCGCATCAGGCTTTCCATGAGCAAATCATTCATTCGCGCAGCATTCCTCCGCAGGCTCGGTGGCTAGAAATCGAAGGCGTGATGGAAAAATATTTCAGCGAAACGATATACCATCGCATGCCGCCGAAGGAAGCGCTGGACTCTACGCAAACGCAAATGGAAATGGTACTGCACGCCGCACCGAAAGGAAAAAACTGATGGAGGCAAGACCCCCCGTGCGCGTTGCGGTTGGCATTATTCCGCGCAAGGACAAGATTCTGCTCTGCCAGCGCAAGCCGGGCGTCCGCTATGGACTAAAATGGGAATTTCCGGGGGGAAAAGCGTTTGAGCACGAGGCAATCGAGCAGACGCTCGTCCGTGAATTGAATGAAGAACTGGGGATCGCGCTCCGCGAAATCCGCGAAGTGCACTCGACAACGGCGAAATATGAAGACGGCGGCGAATATAAGGTCACTTTTTTCGTCGTGGACAGTTTTGCGGGCGCCGTCACAAATTACGTGTTCCATAACCTTGCGTGGACCCGCACGGATGATTTATTGAAACACGACATCCTTGACGGAAACAAGGAGATCGTGCAAATGATCGTTGACGGAGCGATTCCCGTATTCAAGCACATCGAAGACGAAGAATAGACAGTACCATCCCCTTCCTTTCTGGCTTTGTAGTTTCTACACCGGATTGTATTTTGGCGGCTCGTAACATACGATCATACATCCTCTGTAACCCATTTTACATATCACAGAATTCATTACAGCAAAAATCATGGCGCATTGGCTTTTAAAAACTGAACCTGGAACGTATTCCTACGACATGCTCGATAAAGACGGCAAAACCGTGTGGGACGGCGTTTCCAACAATCTCGCCCTCCAGTACATCCGGCAGATGAAAAAAGGCGACCTCGCGTTCATCTACCACTCCGGCGATGAAAAGCAGATCGTCGGCGTTGCCGAGATAACCAGCAATCCCTACCCCGATCCCAAATTGAAAGATGGCAAACTCGTCGTGTTCGATTTGAAGCCGAAGGAAAAAGTGAAGCGTCCCGTTACACTCGCGGAAATCAAAGCGGACGCGTCGTTTGCGGACTTTCAACTCGTCCGCATGTCGCGGCTGTCGGTCATGCCTGTTACGCCCGCGCATTGGGAAAAGATTACAGCGATGGCGAAGTGAATTCGATCAAAATCCCTGTTCCATAATTTAAATTTCTCTCTCCGGATACTATGTCCAAATACGTTTATTATTTCGGCGGCGGCAAAGCCGAAGGAAATGCCGCGCAGAAAAATCTTCTCGGCGGCAAAGGCGCGAACCTGCATGAGATGACGCGCATCCAGCTGCCCGTTCCCGCCGGCTTCACGATCTCGACGGAGGTATGCACGCATTTTTACGCAAACAAGCGGACGTACCCGAAAGAACTTCAGGCGCACGTACGCGCCGCGCTGAAAAAGATTGAAAAAGAAATGGGGATGAAGTTCGGCGATCCTCTCAATCCGCTTCTCATTTCGGTTCGCAGTGGCGCGCGCGCCTCCATGCCGGGCATGATGGATACGATTCTCAATCTCGGTTTGAACGATGCAACGGTGCTCGGACTGCTCACGCGGACAAAAAATCCGCGCTTCGCGTACGACTCGTACCGCCGGTTCGTGCAAATGTATGGCGACGTGGTGCTTGACCTGAAACCGAAGTCAAAAGACGACATCGATCCGTTCGAGGAAATCATCATCGCGAAGAAAAACGCGCGCGGCGTAACATCTGATACGGAACTGACCGCCGACGACCTGCGCGAACTCGTCACAGAATTCAAAGCGGCAATCAGGGAGCGCACCGGACGAAAATTTCCCGAAGAGCCGGAGGAGCAACTGTGGGGCGCAATCGGCGCGGTGTTCGGCTCGTGGATGAATGAGCGCGCAATCGTGTATCGCAGATTAAACGGCATACCGGAATCGTGGGGAACGGCGGTCAACATCCAATCCATGGTATTCGGCAACATGGGCGAGGACTCCGGCACGGGTGTGGCTTTCACGCGCGACGCAGCGACGGGCGAAAATGTTTTTTACGGCGAATTTCTGATGAATGCCCAGGGCGAGGACGTCGTTGCAGGCACCCGCACACCGCTTGCAATCGCGGCGCTGGAAAAAATAAATCCGAAAATTTACAAGCAATTGCTGAACGTACGGAAGACGCTGGAGCATCATTATAAAGACATGATGGACGTCGAGTTCACCATACAGCAAGGCAAGCTGTACATGCTCCAGTGCCGCGTCGGGAAACGCACGGGATTTGCGGCGATTAAGATCGCCGTTGACATGGTGAAGGAGAAGCTCATCGTTCCGAACGACGCGTTAATGCGCATCGAGCCTGAACAACTGAACCAGCTCCTCCGCCCGATTTTCAACCCCGACGAAAAAAACAAATTCATCAAAGAAGGCAGGCTGCTTGCCAAAGGCTTGAACGCCGGACCGGGCGCCGCTACGGGCAAAGTCTATTTCAACGCCGCCGACGCGGTTGACGCGCACGCGCGCGGGGAACGCGTTATTCTCGTGCGCATCGAAACCTCGCCGGAAGACATAAAAGGCATGGACGCCGCCGAAGGAATCGTTACCGCGCGCGGCGGCATGACGAGCCACGCGGCGCTCGTGGCGCGGCAGATGGGGAAAGTGTGCGTGGCGGGATGCGAAACCCTGCAAATAGATTACAAACAGCGCTGCCTGCGCGTGCAAGTAAGTCCGGCGTATGAGCAGTACGAACACCTTGCCAAATACGTGGAAGTCCTGCACGACGGCGACAAGCGAAAAGTATATCTGCGCATCAAGGAAGGCGATTATATTTCGCTGGACGGCTCGACGGGAGAAGTCATCGTCGGCGAAGTGCACACAAAGCCGAGTGAAGTGCTTCAGGTCCTCATCTTTCATACGCTCGACCCGGCGAAAGCCCCGATTTATAAAATATACGAGCAGTTGATGAAGTGGGCTGACGCAGTTCGCACAATGGGCGTGCGGACAAACGCCGACCAGCCGAACCAATGCCAAAACGCTCTGGCGTTCGGCGCGGAGGGGATCGGCTTGTGTCGCACTGAGCACATGTTTTTCGGCGGGGACAGGATAGACGCGGTGCGCGAGATGATTCTCGCAGAATCGCTTGAAGGAAGGCGTTCCGCGCTCGCGAAGATACTCCCCTACCAACGCGCCGATTTTCTCGATATTTTCCGCGTGATGAAGGACAAGCCATGCACCATCCGCACGCTCGATCCCCCGCTCCATGAATTTCTGCCGCACACCGATATCGAAATTCACGATCTCTCGCACAAAATCGGCGTCAGCGCCGACCACATAAAGCGGCGCATCGAAGAGCTG
>Ga0207061_1119_pt1 | contig 11251 bp, 7 predicted proteins | sample Alteio_BWMinCont_31_FD_153275 | JGI IMG/M metagenome (GOLD analysis project Ga0207061, IMG submission 153275) | Enriched cells from forest soil in Barre Woods Harvard Forest LTER site, Petersham, Massachusetts, United States -... | ecosystem: Environmental > Terrestrial > Soil > Temperate forest >... | reverse complement strand
TGCGCCCCGTTGTCGGAACTGGTTGTGGCTGGCGTGGTGTAGCTGGTAGACGTCGCCCCAGAGATAGCCGTGCCGTTTTTCTGCCACTGATAGCTGAGCGGGGCGGTGCCGGTAGCAGCCACACTGAAGGAGGCGGTCTGGCCTGCGGTAACCGTTTGGCTGGCTGGCTGCGCCGTGATCGAAGGCGCCACCGGAGCTGCATTCGCTGTGAAGTTTACTCCTGTGATGTTCGCTCCATTCACGGTCGCGCTTTGATTTCCGGGCGTGAAAGCATAACCCGTGTGCTTCGGTGTAATCATGTAAGACCCATTTGCCAATCCGGCAAATGTGTAATTGCCGAAACTGTCCGCGGTGGCAGAAGCGCTCGCCCCTCCGCTCAGCGCCATTGTCGCTCCGCTGCCGGCCGCCGTCGGAGTGATCGTGCCGGAAAGGTTAAAACCAGCTGTATTGAACTTGTTGCCGCCGTGCCCGTGGTTACCTTTGGCGTCGGTCGAATTAACTTGGTAATAGTAGGTCGTGCCAGCGGCCAGACCCGAAAGCGTCATCTGGTGGCTTGTAACCATCCCCGAATTGACTGGCGTACTAGTTCCATAAGCAATGGTGGTTCCGTAATCGACCGAAGAGTCGGCGGGGACGTTTGTAGTCCAAACAACCTGAGAGCTAGCGCTTGTGACCGATGCCGTTTGAACGTTCGTAATGTCCAGCGTCGACGGCGGCGGATTCCCATTGTTCCCGGTAACGAGGCCTGAACAACCGACCAAACCGGAACTGGCAATTAGCAAAGCGAATAAAAAAATGCTTGAGCGATGATGCACGACCCCTCCTGATTTCTGTTTTCTCGCCACAAGTGCCAAGCGTGTTCGAGCGGGAGGGAAGGATCTGGCCCGAGAGCAGCACGTGAGTCCTGATGGTATTAGTACTTCTTCTCACGGGAGTAGTCTGAGCAGGTAGTCGCAGGGAATCAACTGGTCACGGGGTCAAAAATGGGACATAGGCTCCGTTGTCCCAAGGGGTAGTGCGCCAAATTCCTACACTCACGAATTGAGGCCGCCAGAGGTCCGGCGGATGTATGTTCTTCGATCTAAAGCAGGTTAAGAGCTAAGGACCAGTCTTGCGCCGGCCCCAGGCCCCGGGTAAGCAAAGGAGAACGGGAGTTTCTTGGCGCGTGGCAGTACAGTTCAAAGTCTGGCTCACCGTCTTTCGTCAACTAAAATCCTCCTCAAGGTATTTCCCCACGCTGCACTAAGTAATCCCTCCCCCTTTGTTTACGATGTTCGCCGGATTGTCGAGGCGTCCTCATGATGGCATTTAAGAGCACAGTGCGTTGATTCCCAGTTATGGGAAGCGCTGGTGGTCGCTTGGGCAGCTTCGAAGGAGATATTGATGCGCAACAATAGAGCGTGGTTCTGGGAGTCCAAGATTCAAAATCGAGAAAGAAGATTGAGTGTGTTGCGGTCGTTACGATGGCTGTCGCTGCTCTTGACTGTAGGGCTGGCGAGTGTACCGGCGGTGGCCCAATGTGACGCCTACGTAGCGCAAAACGCGTCAAATTCTACCTGGGTGATTAACACTCTAACTGATGCGCTCGTCGCTGTGATTCCGGTGCAGTTTTCTCCCCTTGGGGTAGCTATCACGCCGAACGGGCAGTTCGCCTATGTAACTAATACGGGAGCGGTATGCGACCTCTGCCCTATCAATCAGCCTCCGTCTGTTTCGGTCATCGACACCGCCACCTACAGTGTGGTCGCCACGATCCAAGTGGGGCAGTACCCCGCCGGTGTTGCCATCACGCCGAACGGAGCCTTTGCCTATGTGGCAAATTTTAACTCCAACAGTGTCTCGGTAATCGACACGGCCACCAACACCGTCACGGCCACCGTCACGGTGGGAATAAACCCGTTAGGCGTCGCCATCACACCGAACGGAGCTTTTGCCTATGTGACGAATTACACGTCCGCTAGCGTTTCGGTGATCAGTACGACAACGAATACGGTGGTGGCTACAGTTGCTATGGGAAGCCCACCCTGGGGCGCGGCCATTACGCCGAACGGAGCATTTGCGTATGTGACGAATCCAAAGTCAAACAACGTCTCGGTGATTAACACGGCCACCAACGCTGTTGTCGCGACAATTACTTTGGGCTGTGGACCAGAACCCCTGGCCATCACGCCGAACGGGGCCTTTGCCTATGTGGCGAACAGCTGCGACAGCACAGTGTCAGTGATTAACACGGCCACCAACACGGTCGTGGCCATCGTGGGCGTCGAGGGCGGTCCTGATAACCTGACAATCACTCCGGACGGATCCTTCGCTTATACGAGCAATTTTTTGACGAACAACCTATCGGTAATTGACACCGCGACGAACACGGTAGTGGACACGGTGCAGGCAGCAGGAACTCAGCCTCTGGGTATCGCCATTAAGCTGCGGCCTGATGCGCTCACGCAACGCTGTAGATAGGGGCGAGTAGCTGGATTCCCCTACGCTGCGTTAAGTAATACTTCCCCCTTTAGCTAGGATGTTCGCCGGATTGTAGGGGCGTTCTCGCAATGCTATTAAACCCTGAAGGACGGATTTCCCGGGGTTGCGAGAGAGCACGAAAGCTCATCCGGGCGCGCCGTCGAAGGAGATATTGATGCACGACGATAGAGGATGGTTTTGGACCTCCATGTTCCGAAAACGAGACAACAGCTTGATGCGATGCTGGCTGTTTCGATGTCTGGCGCTGCCCTTGCTGGCGGCGCTGGCGTGTAGTCCGGTGGCGGCGCAATGCACCGCCTATGTGCCCACGCACAAGTCCAATAGCGTTGCGGTGATTGACACTGTCCTTGACCGTGTGGTCGCCGTGATTCCCGTCCAGATTCAGCCCCTCGCCGTAGCAATTACTCCGAACGGGGCCTTCGCCTATGTAACCAACTCTGGGTGGATGTTTGGTTCCAACTCCGTTTCTGTGATCGATACTGCCAGCAACGCCGTCGTGGATACGATCGGAGTTGGGAGTTTCCCCGTTGGCGTTGCGATCACGCCGAACGGAGCCGTTGCCTACGTTGCGAATCTAAACTCCAACAGCGTTTCGGTGATCAGCACGGTTACCAACACCGTAACGGCTACCATCGGCGTCGGCAGTGGTCCCTGGGGCGTGGCAATCACGCCAAGCGGGGCCTTCGCTTACGTGACGAACCTAAACTCCAATAATGTCTCGGTGATCGACACCGCCACCAACACCGTCGTCGGCACAATACCCGTGGGAAGCGGCCCCGTCGCTGTCGCTATCGCTCCAAACGGCGCAACCGCATACGTAACGAATCAGTCTTCGAATAATGTTTTGGTCATCAACACCGCCACCAACGCCGTCGTGGGCACAATACCAGTGGGAAGCGGTCCCTACGCCGTGGCCATCACCCCAAACGGAGCGTTCGCCTACGTGGCGAATGCCGCGGCCAGCACCGTATCTGTAATTAACACGGCGAATCACACTGTGGTAGCCACAATTTCCGTGGGAACGATCCCCCACGGTGTGGCGATCACCCCGGATGGGGCCTTTGCCTATGTGACGAACGAATACGCGAGCACCGTGTCTGTAATCGATACTGCCTCCAACACCGTGGTGGACACCGTGACTGGTGTGGCGGTAGCACCTGAGGGTGTTGCCATTAAACGCCAGAGCAACGCGGTCACTTGCAGGTAAGCGGACGGGGCGACAATCAGCGCTGCACCGATTGCCCAGCCGCAGCAATCCGCTCAGGTCATTGTTGCTTTCTCTATGGTTGAGCCGGTCGCGCCGACGGGTTTGTTCTCGCAAAGCCAACTGCAGTTGATGTCCAGGCTGGCTGGTCTACGAGTCCTTGTACCTGATTGCTTAAACAGCACCGGGGTGTTCAATGAAACTTCGAAGTGGCAGTTTAGTTGTTGTTGCCGCGTTGGTGCTGGGAGCTGCGGGAGCTCTCCTTGTCGCGCCGAAGGCAGCGAAGTCTACTGCCGCACGCACTGCGCAGGCCGGAAAGGCGCCGCCGCGAGCCGTGGAGGGTTATGCCAAGCTGCCCTTGAGTTTTGAAGCAAACCAAGGCCAGACGGATGCGCAGGTAAAATTTCTGGCGCGCGGTCAAGGATACACGCTGTTCCTGACCTCGCAGGAAGCAGTGCTTTCGCTTCAGAAGTCCGAACGATGGGGCCGTCAGGATAGGGAACTAGAAGAGGCAGGCTCGGAACTCGTCGCGGATCGCTACGCACTGTTCAACGATCGCTCGTCAATGGCAACGGAACGCCCTAAGTGGCCAGACGCGCCGCGGCTGGCGAACACCTCTTTGCAAATGAAGCTGGTGGGCGCGAACCCGAAGGCTAGGGTGAAAGGCGCGGACGAACTGCCCGGCAAGAGCAACTACTTCATGGGGAACGATCCGAAGAAGTGGCGGACCAATGTCCCAACCTACGCCAAGGTGCGAGTGGAGAGCATATATCCTGGAGTTGACTTGGTGTATTACGGCAATCAGGGACAGCTTGAATACGACTTCGTGGTGCGACCGGGGGCGGATCCGAATGTCATCAGGTTGGCTTTGGGATCGAGTCGAATCGGAGAGGGTGCAGCTGGATCAAATCGCGGTGTGCTGACCCACATTGACGGCAATGGCGATTTGCTGGTTGGAGTAGAAGGCGGTGAGGTCCGCTTTCACAGGCCGGTGATCTACCAGCCAGCCACAACGGACAAAATGCAAGGGCCAACCGAGAAGACGCTTATCGCGGGGGGCTACACCGTTAACGAACGCAACGAAGTAGCGTTTGCGATCGGCGATTACGACAGGACAAAACCCGTGGTAATTGACCCCGTGCTTAGCTACTCGACCTACTTGGGCGGCAGCGGCCCTGATTTTGGACAAGCCATCGCGGCGGACAGTTCAGGCAATGCCTACGTGACTGGAAGTACCGAGTCCACCGACTTTCCCACAACCGCCAACGCGTTCCAGCACGTAAATCACGGCGCGGGCTCCGGCGGCAACGCATTCATTGCCAAACTCAGCGCGGACGGTTCGGCGCTGATCTATTCGACTTACTTAGGGGGATCGGGAAGTTCGTGGGGCGGTGACGCTGGACTCGGAATTGCGATAAATGCCTCCGGCAATGCTTACGTCGTTGGTGTAACTCAATCAGGGGACTTCCCCACCGTAAACGCCCTCCAACGATCCAAACATGGCACCACTATCAGCACCAACGCGTTCGTTACAGAACTTACCTCGGATGGTTCGGGACTGGTTTACTCAACGTATTTAGGAGGGTCGGCGTGCAACTACAATGACAACGGTGATACGGGGTCTGGAATTGCCGTGGACGGTTCTGGCAGTGCCTATGTCGTTGGACGAACTTGTTCGCTGGACTTTCCCATCGCCAATGCGTTCCAGGCGGTCAACAATGTCCCCCCTGTTTATGGTGCAACCACGGCCTTTGTCACGAAGTTTAGTTCAGACGGTTCCGCGCTGGTGTACTCCACGTATCTGGGCGGCACCCGTCACGACGTTGGGACCGGGATTGCCGTGGACAGCTCCGGCAACGCTTACGTGACCGGGTACACCTACTCAACGGACTTTCCCGTAACACCTAACGCTTTCCAAGGCACCAATCATGTGACCGGTTCAGGTTCCACCGTCTTTGTGACTAAGTTCAATGCCGCCGGGAGCGCGCTGGTTTATTCAACTTACTTGGGCGGGACGCGCGGGGATTCTGGAGCAGGCATCGCCATCGACAGCTCCGGCCATGCCTATGTGACCGGACAATCGGACTCGGTAGACTTTCCCACCACACCCAACGCTTTCCAAGCGACTAATCATTCCGCTGCTTCGGGCGGCACTGCTGACGCGTTTGTAACGGAGCTCTCTACGGACGGCTCTGCGCTCGTCTATTCGACCTACCTCGGAGGCAGCTTTAGCGACTCTGGATATGGCATCGCCGTGAACGACTCGGGCAATGCCTTCGTGGTCGGATCGACTCTGTCCACGGACTTTCCCACCGCGAACCCGATCCAGGCGAGCAATCACGGCGGCCGTCCCGGGCAGTGCTCGAACGTGTTTGTGACGGAATTCAACGCCGACGGTTCAGCACTTGTTTATTCCACTTACTTAGGCGGCAGCAACGGATTTGATGTCGGCCAGGGCATCGCGGTGGACAGTTCCGGCGTGGCGTATGTGACCGGTTGGACCTCTTCCACCGACTTTCCCACGACGTCAAACGCATTTCAGACGGCGGCTCCTGGCGCAGCTAACGGTTTTGTCGCGAAGATCTCAAACGTCGCTGATCTCACAATCACCAACACGGGCCCACGTGTGGCGCCGAGCGGTTCCACACTGACCTACGCGATCATGGTGACCAATAATGGACCGGCCACGGCAATCAATGTAAGCATTACGGACGTACTCCCGACGGGTACGACCTTCAACAGCGTCGCCATTAGTGGCGGAACCTGCACGGCACCCGCTCCGGGAAGCTCAGGCACCGTCACTTGCACGGTACCAACACTGGGTCTGAATTCCGGAGACACCATCGTCGAGACGCTGGTTGTGAACCTGATAGCGGCTGGCGGCGCGGTGGTCACGGACACAGCGATGGTAAGTTCCTGGTCATTCGATCCGACGGCCGCCGATAATTCGGCGACAGCCACAACAAGCGTTATCTAAGTTCAACAGGGAACTCTTGGCTAGGTTTTCTAAGAGCTCGGGTCCAAACGAATTCACACCCAGTGGCCAAGCTTTTGCATGCCCCAGCGGACTACACGCCGCGCACCCATCTCGAGGGCCCCGCGGCACCCGGAACTGCCGTCGCCTTCCAAAGCAGAGAGTCGGGAGTCCGAATGTGCCCGGTCGTCAGTCCCTCCTCCTTCGTGCCATCGATCCTTTCTTCAGAAAGAGTGCGTACAAGGAGATACGCTCATCGGGACTTTCCTGCTTTCAAATTAAGTATTTTACCTGATTGCTCTAGCAGCAGAGGAGTCCTATACGTGCCCTATGACCATAGGGTACGAGACCCAAGAGACTTCGGCCCAGTCATCAGGCGCAAGGAGCGAGGAGCTAGGGCTACGCCCTTGGTGGTGTAAAAAAATGACTTCACCAATTCACGCGACCGCAAGAGAGGCAAGGCTTGGGAGTGGGGATGTAACAGGTGAACTTGCGGTCGTACGCTTTCATTGCATGTCGGTTGCTTGCGCAAGCAGAAGGGGGACACCGCACCTTATGGCCATGGAAAGCTCCTGGAATGAGTGGCCGGAGCTGCCAACGCTCTTATAGGTTCATATGAGTACCGGTCGCGATCGGCAGAGAATATTGATCGTCGGGGAGGAACCATTGGCCCGCGACGACATGCGCATTTTGCTCGGAAGCGCGGGCTGTGAATGTACGGTTGCCTCGAACGTTCAAGAGACAGTGTCGGTGATGGAGCAAAAAAGCTTCGACGCTGTTGTACTTGATCCGCAGTCCTCAAGTTCGCAAGCTGCAGAGGTGATTTCGAGGATTAGCAGATTTCACCCGAATCTCCTGGGACGCGTAGTAATTATCACTGACGAGGACAGGGATTCAGAGACTAGGCATTTGGCCGAGCGTTACTCGATCCCCTGCGTTCAACGAAAGTTCCTGCTGCAACAACTTTGGGGCAGCCTGGAAACGTGGTTGCGTCCTGAGGCTGTGTTTCAGGATCTCACGCACGTGGCCCGCCTCATCTCCGATACCTTCCGAGATCCGCTTCCAGCCGGGGTGCGAGGTTTGCATGATGGGAGCCGAAGGCTGCTCTACGCCGCTGGGAGTCTAAGGGTGGATCTCTTGATCGAGCCCGAAGCAGGAGCATCCAATCGCCTGACCCTCGCGGGGCAAATTCTGGATTCGGCGAAGCCAGATCGTAAGTTTGATGGCGTTCCGGTGACGCTTCAGGGCTGGAAGGGCGCGGCGGCGCAGGCAACTACCGAGGAGTTCGTCGAGTTCCACTTGGATTTCAACTTTGAGTCCAACGTCAGCCTTCAAATAAGAATTGCTGAAACGAACTGCATAACGGTTCCGTTGCCGGTTTTGGAGCGGGCCCGTCGAAGTGCGGCAGGGTATTCCTGACCGTTCGAGTCGGCACAGATCTCTATTTCCAGGTGAACTACTCCCCGCGAAGGAAAGAAGGGGGCTAAGCCATGAAACCTAGGATGCTTGGGATTCTATTGGTCTTCTTTGGACTGTGGAGCGGCCCAGCCGTTGCTGACAACAGATTTATTGTCCGTGCTCCGTCCGGAATCCTCTCCCTGCAGCAGGTCTGCTTGGTATTGGGTTGTAACGTAGGGGCCGGTCTGGACGGCAGCCTCGGCAAACTTTTCCTTGTCACTGCCCCCAGTCTCGTTGATCCAAACGCCTTTCTGCAAACCCTTCGCAGTCAGCCGGGAATCACGCATGTGGAGCTAGACGCCCTGCTGAAAGTCATGCAAGCCGCCGCTGCGGCGCCTCCCAGCGGCTTGTATGACAACACGCCCGTGCCTTACTTCGGGGTGACCGTCATTCACGGCTATGTCAGCCAGCCTGCGATCACCATCATCCGCCTGCCGGACACGCAAACCGCCTTCGGCGTGAGCGGCGCGAGCATCGTAGCGGTTATTGATACGGGGGTCGATCCCGGGCATCCTGTGCTTCAAGGTGTCCTGGTTCCGGGTTACGACTTTACTCGCAATATCGCCGGCTCAGCTTCAGAGCTCCCGGACGTAAACCAATCCTCTATCGGCAGTGGTGCCTCACCCGCGATGGTCAACCAATCGAGCGTTGCGATCCTCGATCCAGCATCGGCAACGAACCTCAGTCAGCCGCAATACGCGGCCTTCGGTCATGGCACCATGGTATCCGGCATCGTGCATCTCGTGGCCCCCACCGCGTACATCATGCCTCTAAAGGCATTCAAGGCCGATGGCACCGGTTATTTGTCGGATATCCTGCGCGCCATCTACTTCGCGGTGCAGAACGGCGCCAGAGTGATCAATATGAGCTTCAGTTTCTCAACATATTCCCATGAGGCGGCCGATGCCCTTAAGTTTGCCACTCGCCATCAAGTGATTTGCGTGGCTTCTGCGGGAAACGACGGCAAGGAGGAAGTTGTCTATCCGGCCTCGCTTTCGAATGTGATGGGTGTAGCCTCGACCACCAACAACGATACCCTCTCGACGTTTTCTAACTATGGTGAGGATCTCGTATGGGTGGCGGCTCCCGGCGAAGGCATCATCACCACCTACCCGTTTGGCACCTTTGGCGCGGGCTGGGGAACCTCCTTCAGCGCGCCATTTATATCCGGCGCCGCTGCTCTCCTCTTAAGCGTTAGCCCGAGTTTCAACGAGTCTTCTGCGGAACAGTCCTTGGCGCACGCGGTTTGGATCAGTCCCGATCTTGGCAATGGACGTCTGGATCTCTACCAAGCGGTGAGTGCGCCTCGCGCGTCGAACCCTAACTGACGCTCGTGGTGGGACGGGCCACTGCAACGCGGGACAACGATACGTAGACAAGTTGCTGACTTCAATCAACTGGACTTTGCCCTCATCCACGAGTTTCCAACATTGGTTCCTCGATGGGAATTGTGAGATTGGGCTAATGGAGTTGATAGAGATCGGGTTTAGGTTCGCGAGAAGCCACCTACCGCCGAACTGGGTGCTCGCTGGAATCAAATCAATTCATACCCAGCGGCCCATCATTTGCATGCCCCAGCGGACTGCCCGCCGCGCACCCATTTCGAGGGCTCCGCGGCGGCGATAGCGAATTCTGTCCTCAAGTAAACGAGCATATTCCGGCTGGAGTTTCCAGCCGGAGGCCCCCACGTCTTCCATGACGTGGGCGACTGTCGAAGCCTTTGGAATCGCGATCACGTTCTCCTTGCTAACGCACCAGTTCAGCGCAATTTGCGCTTCGCTTTTGGCGGAGGCTTGAGCAACTCTATGGACAATTCCCTCGGGGTCTACTGCCCGGATATTTCTGGGGCCCGATGCAAGCGGACTGTAGGCAATCACCGTGATTCCGTTCTTCTGGCAGTACTGGAGCAGCCCACCTTCAACGGTCCTCTCGGCCAAGCTGTAACGAACCTGATTGGCCACGATTCGTTGGCTGGAAAGGACCGCTTGGGCGTTCAATAAATCGCGCACGGAGAAATTGCTGACTCCGATGAACCGGACTTTGCCGGCATCTACGAGTTCTTCCATCGCCCACATCGGCTCTTCGATGGGAATTGCGAGGTTGGGCCAGTGGAGCTGATAAAGATCGATATGATCCGTGCCCAGCCGCCGAAGGCTCCTTTCCGCCGCCGCAATCAAGTCGCGCCGCTTGAAATTCCGAGGGAGCACTTTAGTTGCGAGAAACACTTGATGTCGCCGGCCCTTGATCGCCTCGCCGACGATCTCTTCGGTTCCATATGACTCCGCGGTGTCTATCAAGCGAGCCCCACACTCGATGGCCGCGCGAAGCGGCTCGACACCTCCGCTGTAATTCCACGTGCCGAATCCGATTTCGGGCAGACGAATGCCCGTCTTGCCCAGTTCTCTTAAGAGCATGGACAAATGTTCACTTTTTTCCCGAGGATGTGCTACGAAAGGCGCGAAGAATCCCCATTCCGAACATTCAAGCGGCGGCGCCACCCAAGGATCTTTTTGGCCAGTTGATGGGTCCTCCATGGAACCGTAATCCGACTCCAAAGCGTCCATCGGGTAGCCGCTGACAATAAACGACGCAAGCAAGGGCTCGCAGTTCACCCATGAGGGAACTGATCATCAGTTGTTCATTCAAATCTCTCGCCCGCTGTGTCAAGATGCGCATTCCCAGCGAGCAGACGTTCTCCGTAGTCGTCCGCTCCGTCGCAGCCGGGCCCAAGACACTGGAAATCTGCAACGGAACCGCCAGCCGAATCCGCTTCTCAAGTCGTCCAGACCGCGTAGGCATTTGTGAAATGACCTTCCAAATTGGGTTCCGTCAACTTGCACCGGGCTGGGCGGTGCCAAAGAGCTGCAGGAACCAACAAGAATTTCAGCGATGACGCTTCTCTAGAGTCCATAGTGCCTACTGAGTTTGAGTACTGGTCTCCGTCTCGAGAAGTAGCCTAGATCGTCGCCGCTTCTGCTCGTACATGGCTTGGTCGGCCTTCACCATCAATTCTCCAATCGATGTGACGTTGCGCGGATCGAAACGCGCAACTCCTACGCTGAGAGAAATTTCATAGCGAGACTGTTGTTCAGCACTAATTGATTTCAATCGCTCGAATAACCGAGCCTTGATGG
>Ga0207061_1249_pt1 | contig 11258 bp, 8 predicted proteins | sample Alteio_BWMinCont_31_FD_153275 | JGI IMG/M metagenome (GOLD analysis project Ga0207061, IMG submission 153275) | Enriched cells from forest soil in Barre Woods Harvard Forest LTER site, Petersham, Massachusetts, United States -... | ecosystem: Environmental > Terrestrial > Soil > Temperate forest >... | reverse complement strand
AAGGCAACGAATGGCTGATGATCAAGCACAAGGACGCCGCCGAAAATTCCAAGTGGAACATCGACGAGCACGACGGCTCCGCGCTGACAGGGCGCACGCTGGAAGAGATCAAGGAAGAACTGCCGCCGAAGCACGGGCGAATTCCGATTCAGGCGCAGGAAGTGAGTGGCGCGCGCAAAGCCGCGATGCCGTCACGGCTGGAGCCCATGTTGGCCACGCTGGCGGAGCGTCCGTTCTCGGATGCAAAGTGGCTCTTTGAGATCAAATGGGACGGCGTGAGGGCGGTGGCGTGGATTAATAACGGGAGCTTGACGCTGCGGTCGCGCAATGCCATCGACATGACCGGACGCTATCCGGAGCTGGTGGGATTGCCCGGGGAGCTGGCGGCGGGGCAGGCGATTCTCGACGGAGAGATTGTCGCCTTGGATGAAGGCGGGCACAGCAACTTCGAACTCTTGCAGGAACGCATGCACGTACGCGCTCCCAGCGAAAGCCTGATTGCGCAGGTCCCCGTCATCTTTTATGCGTTCGACTTGCTGTACTGCGATGGATATGACCTGCGCGAAGCGCCTCTCCTGGAGCGCAAGCAACTGCTGCAAAAGCTGCTATGGACGTCGGCGCGGCTGCGATATTCCGACCACCAGTTGGAGCATGGAAAGGAGCTCTTCAAGCTTGCGGAGCAAAACGGGCTGGAAGGGATGCTCGCGAAACAGATTGACAGCCGCTACGTGTCCGAAAGAAGTGCGAGCTGGCTGAAACTGAAAATCACGAAGACGGTGGATGCGGTGATTGGCGGATGGTCGGAAGCCCGCACTCCGGCTCTTCCCTTTGGGTCACTGCTCTTGGGCTTGTACGAAGGAAAGAAGCTTCGATTCATCGGGCACGTGGGAAGCGGATTTGACGCGAAAAAGCTGAAGGAGTTGAGCAGCAAGTTGAAAGAGCTGGCGACTTTCGCTTGCCCGTTTGACAAGGTTCCCGAAACCAATGAGAAGCCATCGTGGGTTTCTCCAGAATTGGTGGCGCGCGTGAAGTTCGGCGGGTGGACCGACGAGCACGCCCTGCGACACCCGGTATTCATCGCGCTTCGCGGGGATGGGCGGCCTGCGGACTGCCAGTGGGAGAACGAGGTTGCATCTGGCGCGTCCGAAGCAAACGCAGTTCCGGCCGTGGTTCGCGCGCCCGAAGTTGTGGGACGAGTGCTTAACACAAAAGTGCAGATCGAAGCGGAGTTGTTCAAGGGGCGCTCAGAAACTGTCACTGTCGAAGTCGACGGCAAACGGCTGCGGTTTAGCAATCTCAACAAAGTGTATTTTCCGGAGCCGGGCTACACGAAGCGGGATCTACTCGCCTACTACTACCGCATGGCTGATTTTATTTTGCCGTTTCTGCGCGACCGGGCTTTGGTTTTGCGGCGGTATCCGGACGGAATCAAGGGGCAGGCTTTTTTTCAAAAGGATTTGCGCGAAGGCGTGCCGGAGTGGTTTACAACCGTGCCGATTGATTCGGAAAAAAAAAGGAGAGCCAATCCACTACGCGACGGCCAACGACCGCGCTTCGCTGCTCTTTTTGACTGGTCTCGGCTGCATCGACCACAATCCGTGGTCCAACCGTTATGACGATTTCGATCATCCTGATTACTTTTTCTTTGATTTGGATCCGTCGGACGGCACGGAGTATTCAGTGGTGGTGACGATTGCTCGCGCACTTCACGAAAAATTGGAAGAATTGCGGTTGGCGAACTTCTTGAAGACTTCAGGCGCGACGGGAATTCACATCTACATACCGGTCGAACCGATCTACACCTACGAGCAGTTGCGCACGTTCGGCGAGATCATCGCGCGAACCGTAACTGCCGAACACCCGAATCTGGTCACCAACGAACGCATTGTCGCGAAGCGTCCGGCAGGCCGGGTGTTGATCGACGTGCAGCAGAATGCTCATGGCCGACCGCTGGCTGCCGCTTACTCCGTGCGAGCATTCCCGCAAGCGCCGGTTTCGTGTCCTCTGTTGGCGCGTGAATTGCATTCCGGCCTGCGCCCCGAGACGTTGAACATAAAGACGGTCTTTGCTCGGCTAAAGGAAAAGGGTGATCTCTGGGGCGATTTCTGGAAACGGCGCCAACGACTGGAGCAAGCCATCGAACTTCTAAGTCAGCGGGTGCCACCGAGAACAAAGAAGGCACCCTGATTGCAATGCGGCTTCGGGCCTTTGTCTTTTCCCAATGCAGCGGCTGTGATTAAATGCCAGGGCACGGAGGTACATCATTCCTAGCGAAGGCCGACTTCTTGTTGGGACTTCTGGATACTCTTACAAAGAGTGGAAGGGGAGTTTTTATCCGGAAAAACTTCCAGATAAGGAGATGCTCGGTTTTTACGCGAAGCAGTTCTCCACGGTTGAAATCAACTACACGTTCTACCACATGCCAACCGAGACGGCACTGCTGAATTGGACGAAGAGCGTTCCCGAAGGTTTTCGCTTCGCTTTGAAAGCCAATCAGAAGATTACGCACATTCAAAGGCTGCGCGGCTGCGAGAGCATTCTGAAACGATTCCTGGAAGTGGCGAGCGTTCTCAATGAGGGCGACCACCTGGGCCCGATCCTTGTCCAGCTTGCGCCCAATTTCAAATTCGATCGTCCACTGCTGGAAGATTTTCTCGCGCTTCGCCCACCGGCTTTCCGTTTCGCGTTTGAGGTGCGTCATCCGTCTTGGTACACCGAGGAAACGTACGCGGTGCTTCGCCAGCACGAGACAGCGCTTTGCCTCTCCGAAACCGAAAAGCAAACGCCTCCCGATGTGCTTACGGCCGGCTTCACTTACGCGCGACTACGGCTTGAAGACTACACTCCTAAACAACTAAAGGATTGGAAAAAACGGTTTGATACCTGGCTGGCCCAGGGAGTAGACGTCTACGCGTATTGCAAACATGAAGACGAAGCGAAGGCGCCGGCTTTTGCGCGCCAGCTTCTCGGAAAGCCGCGCTGAGCGCGGTTTCTCAATCGCGTTCGCGGCGGAAAGTGGCGCCGGCTGCGGCATCGCCTCCTGAATCGCTATTAGCAGTGTCCCAAGCTTTGCGCGTCAGGGGCTGGATAACTTCCAATTTTTTCTGCGCGAGAGTCTTGTTCACCGCGGCGAGTTCTCTTGTGATGAAGGCGTCGGATTCCGTTTCGAGGTCTCCCAACTCTCGTTTCAGAGAATCGATGCGCCCGACCTGGTAGTCGGTCGGCCGCCCTTCATAGTTCAACAGGTCGCCGTAGAGTCCGGTTGTCTTTTCGCGAATGCGTTCTTCGCCGGTGATCGCGCCGCCTTCTTTCGTGGCCACAATCTTCTTGCGGAGTTCCTCGACGGTTCCCGCTAGGTCCTGGAGATGCTTGGCAGACGCTGCATCGCCCTTGAGTTTCGAGGCGCGGTCGAGCAAACCGTCATGAAGCCCGTTGATGCGGTCCACATCGAAACTCATGTCGCCGAGCAAATGGTAGACGCGCATGGAGGCGTCAAATTCCAGTTTGCGGTCTTCGAGAGTATATTTCGCGCGCGGATCGAGCGTGACTACCAGTTGCGTGGAATAGGTTTCGGTTCCACGCGTCATTTTTACGGTGTAAGTGCCGGGCAGAACTCTCGGGCCCTGTGTGGCTTCACCAGCTACGGTGGCCGCGGGAGGAACGCGCGGCGCCTTCAGGCGCATCGGCCACTCGACACGGCTGATGCCGCGGCGGCTGTTGGGCGGAAGCGTGTCCACGAGTTTTCCCTGCGCGTCAAAAATCTCCAGTTTCATTTTTCCGAAGATGTGGCGCTTCTTTTGATAGTAGGTGATCAAAGCGGCGTCCGGCGGATTCGGTCCCGTGAACACCGCGCTTCCTTCCGCCCAGCCGCCATTGGCTTGCAGGCGCTGCTGCGCAGGCTTGGCCTGGAGAAATGTGGCCTCCTGCGCCATCACTTCGGGCGTCATTTTTCGCAGTGGCGTGATGTCGTCGACAATCCAGATGCCGCGGCCGTGCGTCGCCAGGACGAGGTCCGATTCCCGCGGATGGACAACGATGTCTCGCACAGCTACCGTTGGGAATTCGTGGCCTTTGTACTGTGCCCAGTGCTTGCCGCTATCCAGCGAAATCCAGAGCCCGAACTCGGTCCCGAGATAGAGCAGGTTCTGCGCAACAGGATCTTCCTTGATGACGTGAGCGTACCCGCGCACGCCGCTTCCGGCGCTAACGAGCGGCGTCCAAGTCTTCCCGTAGTCCGTGGTCTTGAAAACATGCGGATCCGTGTCGCCAAAGGTGTGGCGATCGAAAGTCGCATACGCGGTGCCGTTATCGTAGAGCCCTGCTTCGACCCACGATACCCAGGACGCCTTCGGAAGATTCGGGATGTTGGCGACAACGTTGCTCCAGGACTTGCCGCCGTCGCGCGTGAGCTGGACGTTTCCGTCATCAGTTCCTACCCAAATGGTTTGACCATCGCGCGTGGACTCGCTGATCGAATAAATCGTGGTGTGCATCTCCGCATAAGAGTTGTCCACCGTGACGCCGCCGGACTCCTCCTGTTTCTGCTTTTCGGGATCGTTGGTGGTGAGGTCCGGAGAGATGCGGTCCCAAGTCTGTCCATGGTCCCGCGACCGGAAAAGGAATTGTGCGCCAATGTAAATCGTGCCCTTCTCGTTGGGGCTCATGTGGATCGGAGTGTTCCAGTTAAAGCGCAGCTTCCCTTCTCCGTAGTTTTGCTGCGGCTTGATGCCGCGGCCCTCGAGCGTGAACCGGTTCACACGAGCGATGTAACCGCCCTGCGATTCGGCGTAAACGTAGTTCGCATCGGCGGGGTCGGGGAACACCCAGAAGCCATCTCCTCCGAGAAGATTCTCCCAGCGGCCGTTGGTGATGCCGCCGGGATATTGGGAGTCGCCGATCCACACGCTGTTGTCTTGCAAACCTCCGAAGACATGGTATGGATCAGCCTGATCCACGCTCACGTGATAGAACTGCGAAATCGGCAGGTTGTTTCCCTTCCACCAGGCGTTGCCGCCGTCGTAGGAATACCAGACGCCGCCATCGTCGCCGGCGATCAGATGATCGCTGTTCTCTGGATTCACCCAGACATCGTGGAAATCACCGTGAGCGCCGTTTGAGATTCCACTGAAACTTTTCCCCCCATCATCGCTCACGATAAGCGGGCCGTCCGGTTTGTAGACTTTGTTCTCATTTTTCGGATCAACGATGAGATTGGCGAAATAAAAAGGCCGCCAGACCATCCCATTGCTGCGATCGCGCTCATCCCAGGTTTTCCCGCCGTCGTCGGAGCGGAAAAGACCGCTGCGAGTGGATTCGATCATGGCGTAAACGACGTTTGGCTTCGAAGGCGCGATGGTCACGGCAATTCTTCCCCAGGGTTTCACCGGAAGTCCCGCCGCGCTCTTTTCGTCGAGTTCCCGCCAGGTCGTTCCGCCATCCGCGGTCTGGAAGAAACCGCTGCCGCTGGGGGACATGGGATTTTCTCCGCCGGAGCGGAACGTCCAGCCCTTCCGGCGGAAATCCCATAGTGCTGCGAAAAGAACTTTGGGGTCCTGCGGATTCATCGAAATCATCGCGCAGCCGGTCGAAAGATTTGAGCCTTTCAGTATTTTATTCCAGCTCTTGCCGCCGTCAGTCGTCTTGTACAGGCCGCGGTCCTCGCTGTCGCTCCAGAGTTTTCCCGGCACGCAGGCGTAGACCGTGTTGCTATTCCTGGGATCCACAATAATTTTGGCGATGCGCTCGGAATTTTGCAGGCCCATGTTCGTCCAGCTGTCGCCGCCGTCCGTCGATTTGTAGATGCCCTCGCCGACTGACGTGCTGTTGCGCGTCCACGCTTCGCCTGTGCCCACCCAGATGGTCCTCGGTGATTGCGGATCGATGGCGATCGCGCCAATGGATTGCACGGCTTCTTTGTCGAAGACGGGCTTGAACGTCGTGCCGCCATTCGAGGACTTCCAGACACCGCCGCTCGCCGCTCCGACATACACGGTCAGTCGGCCGTCTTCTTTGGTGGCCGCGATCGCGTCCACACGGCCGCTCATAGTGGCGGATCCGATGTTCCGCGCCCCCAGGCCGGAGATCGTGTCGGAATCGAATTTGGCTTCCTGTGCTGGCGCGGAAGCGGCAAACATCATCGAGCTAAGGAGCACCGTTATTACAGTGGAAAGCCGGATTGATTTAAGCATGTCAGCAGATCCCTCAGCGATGAAATTTAAGCCAGAGTCGTTCGGTTTCAGGCAAGCCATGGAGTTTCTTGTGTTAAAACTACTTTCCAGCCGGAGGCGTCTTCGCCGCGGGCTTGGTGGCGGGCATCACGAAACGCGCGTCTTCGATGTCCACGTTTTGTTCGATTTTCTGGACGGTGATCTGCGACCGCGAAGCGCTACCCTTTTGTGCTTGTTCGATGGCGAAGGGGTAATAGATCCCGTTCACCTGTTCGTAGTCTCCGTAATACTCCTCGGACTCCTGCAGGGCGCCGCGAATGGTTGTTTGTATCTCCAGTTTGAGTTCGAGAAACGAATCGGCATCAAGATAGTAGTAACGAACGTCGCCATTCTTCATGCTGAGCTTGATCTTGAAGCAATCCGTTCCCTCCACGGAATCGTGCCCGACGAGTTCCGCTTTGTGGCCCTTCTCTTTGTAACTTACGAGTGGGCCGTCGAGATCCGCGTCCACCACCAGGCTCTTCATATCGTCCTGGGACAGCAAATCGGGATCTTTCCGTCCTCCGAACGGCGATATCTGCCAGCCGGTTTTGCCATCGTAGGCTTGGATCTGCGCCATCCCCTGGATGACGAATTCCTCGCGCACTTTTTCCGGCCGTTTATTCTCCTGGCGGACTTCCGCCCGAAACGAGCCTTGGCTGAACTTTGCCTGCGTGCGGAGACTGCGGACAGTTTTCAGTTTGTCCATCCCGCCATGCGCTTGGACATTTTTGGCGATGACTTCATCCACGGTTTGCGCTCGGGCGCTGAAGGAAAAAATCGTGATAGCTGCGATGGCGGGAAGAAAAAATCGCTGGAACCTCGAGAACACGTTTTCCGGAGCATGCCGGACATTCACTTTCATGCACTCCCCCTGGAACAGCGGCACACGACTTTACACCACTTGGAATGAATAAGGGTAGAACTCCCTTTGCCATTCGGACGAAACGGGTCGCGCTTCGTTAGCAGGCTTTCGCCAAAGTGCCAGAAGGCGCCCGAAAGCAGGTCCAGAAAGAGTTTGCAGCGATTGGGAATTCGCAGCTTGTTCAGAACTCCACATGAAGTCGCAGCGTGGGCACGACCACCGGGCCACGGTCCCGGTTGTAGCCGGGATTGTTGATGTGTTGCACTCCGGGAGCAACGTAGATTCCTCGCCAGACGTGTGTCGTGTAATAGAACTCCACGATGTTCTCCCGCCCGTAGTTCAGCTTGCCATCACCAAGCAAGAAACCGAGTCCGCCGTCCGCCAAATAGATTTGGTGATCTTTCTTGATCCCGTTCGACACGAACGCCCCGCCGGCACGGTCTTGCTTGCGATGCCATTTTGCGCCGTTCAACCTCACGCCTGCGGCGATTGTCGAATCAACTTCGGTATAGGCAAAGGACTCGGTCTTGCCATCGTCCCATCCCCAACGAGCAAACGCCGTGAAGTTTCGCGTGAGGTTTTGTTCCACGTTGACGCCAAATCCATACTTGGCGGTGATGTGCCACGGGTGGTTGGTGATATCTGGGACTGGAACCAATCCTTGCTGAAACTGCGCAATGGCATTGCGGTAGATGCCCATATTCGCGTGATTGACGAAGGCCAACAGCCGGACCACGCCCCCTTTTTTGGGCACGATGCCGTGACGCAGTTCATATTCCCAATTTTCCGCATGCGCCTGCCATGGCTTCCACACCAGGTCAATTCCGTTCGCGACTTTTGGCATGAGCCCTTCGGCAAAGCGAAATCCCCAATTGCGGTCCTCGTAGTCTGCCGCGAATCCTACGGTATAGCCGCGCGTATCGGCGGCGTAGTCCCACGCGCCGTTGTTGTCCAATGTCCAGTTGTTGAATTGAAAGTGCGTGTCGGACCCCACCGAATTCTGATCCAAGAAATCCGGCATGGTGAACTTGCCGAAGCGGATTTCCAGGCGGCGGCGCGGCAGTTCGTCGAACAACGATAGAAAATTCCTCTGATTCTCGATCTTGTCTTTGCTCAACGCGAACACTTTGTGGATCATGCCGCGCCCCAGGTACGGTGCTTTGCTCAACAGCGGGTTCCGCACGATGTCCAGATCCGTATTTCCCGCCAGGCCCAGGCCGGTGCTAAGTGCCGCGCCGCCTGCTTCTTCGATATCCACCAGGATCTCGGTGGAATTGTTCAGCCGCACACCGGTGTAAAGCGTCATCACACGTGATGTGGCTTTATCAAAATGCGAGCTGAGGCTGTTCTTCCCGCTGTACGCAGCGGGAAAGTCGGGGTGAGCTTGGAAGATAAAGTTTGTCTGCCCCGTCAGCCAAAAGCGCGAGTCCTTGAAATGCAGGAACATTGCCTCCGGGTCAAGATCAGCCGCCGGATCGGCCGAATCCTTGGCATGAGCCTGAGCTGCCGGAGCGGGAGCACGCGTCGGCTCCTGAACTGGTGCCGCATCCTGCGCGTGCATGGACGGCGATACTGCAAGGATTGTCACCCAGCCGGCAGCAGCCAGCAGGCACGCATTCAAGTAAGGAAAACCTCTTAGCATTCTTTGTCCCTTGCCGGGAGCTCCCTAGTTGGTGCTGCCCGCTCGTCGAACCATGGCCCAAGATAAGTCCCTGGTGATTACAGCCAAATGAACGGCGCCGGGCTGTTCCGTGCTCCCGCTCGGCAATCGTTAGTTAATCGCACTAAACTTACCTTATAAACTATGCTTAACATAAGCCGGTGTCAATGATTCTCGCGGCTTGTTTCCATATCCCGGGACCATCTTGCGAATCGCGTCCCCGCCGGGCCACCGTCCTCTTGCGCTCGCCTACCCCTTTGCTCTACTGTTCCTGAGGCCGTTGCTTCAGGCTTAGAGCATTGATACCATACCCCATAGGGTAGGCAAGCAAAATGTCTCATACCTCGCGTGAAAAACTCGACCTCGTCAACCGCACCAAAAAGATCATCGGGCAGCTCGAAAGCGTGCTCCGCGCCCTCAATGAGGACGACCCCTGCGCCGACGCCCTCCAGCGCCTCTCCGCCGCTCGCGGCGCCATCAACAGCCTCATGGCCGAGCTGATGGAAGACCATATCCGCAACCACATGCCGCGCAATTCCAAGTCTTCGGAAGAAGCCGCCGACGATGTGATCCAAATCGTCCGCACCTATCTGAAGTGATCTAGAACGGATTCGCCTTTCCGCCGGATTTTCTATATCTTCTCTGCACCGATATTCCCCCGGCGGGAATCCAAGTACGCGAAGGAGAGCCTCGCGTGAGAAAGTTATTCACAGCAGTCATTCTTGCCGCACTCTTCAGCGCGCCGGCACTTCGCGCGCAGGCGGGTCCCGTCGAAGGCGGCAACGAAATCCAGGTCTGGACCGGCGGTGGCCACGGGATCAATGGCGTCGAATCCGGCGACAGCGTGTGGAACGTCGGCTTGCGTTACGGATGGATCCTCACCGCGCCGCATGGCCCCGGATTTCTTCGCGGCCGTTTGGAGTACGCCGTCGAAGCAGTTCCTCTCTTCCTGGTTTTTCAAAAAACAGATACAGCTTACGGCGCAGGCGTAAATCCCTTCGCCTTCAAATGGGCTCTCGACACGCACCGCAGCGTGATCCCTTATTTCGAACTCGGCGGAGGCGCGCTTTTCACCAACACAAAAGCCCCGGAGGGAACTTCCCGGATCAATTTCACCAGCAGCGGCGCCTTGGGCCTGCATTTCCTCGGCAGCAAGCACAACATCAGCGCGGAAGTTCGTTTCATGCACATTTCGAACGCCGGACTCGCCACGCCGAATCCCGGCATCAACACGATTCAGTTTCGAATTGGTTTTGGGCGCTTCAGCCAGAAAGAATAGCGATGCAATTCCGCGAATGAGCTAACGAGATGAAAATGGTTGCCATCATCGTTGCCGTAATCGTTTTATTCACCATCTTCATCGTCGTGCGCGCTTCGCGCACCGGAGAGAAGTCTCCTACTTCGGGAACGCCCGCGCCGGAATTTACGCTGAACTCGCAGGACGGCAAACCGCTTCGTTTACAGGATTTCCGCGGAAAATGGGTCGTGCTTTATTTCTATCCCAAGGACTTCACCAGCGGCTGCACCAAGGAGGCGCACAATTTCCAGCGCGACCTCGCGCAGTTTGAACAAAAAAAAACGCCGTCATCCTCGGCGTCAGCGTCCAGGATGAAGCCACGCACCAAAAGTTTTGCGCAAAAGAAGGGCTTAGCTTCAAGCTCCTCGCGGATACCAACTACGAGGTTTCCTCAGCTTACGATTCGCTGGTAAATCTCGGCGTCGCCAAGCTCTCGGCGCGCCACACTTTTCTCATCGATCCCGCCGGCGTCGTCCGAAAAACCTATCTCAACGTCAACGCCGAAAAACACAGCGCTGAAGTCCTTGCCGATCTTGCGCAACTCCAGCAGGCTAACTCGGCAAACTAGCCGCAGACAGTCTCGTTGCTTATCTTTCACTTTTGCAGGAATGTCTAAAGAACCAAATCGAAAGGAGAACTGAACGAACCGCTAGGAACGAAAAGATCAAGATTGCTCCAGCAGTCTCGACGCCGCTCATCAATGCGCGTGCTAAGGGTTCGAGGTCGCTAAGCAGGTGGAGTGCGCAGAACAGTCCAAAAAGCACGGATAGAAGGCCTAAGATTGCAAAGACTGTTCGCTTCACCTGAATGCTCCCCTTGAGTTTTCTACCCTGAAAGTGCCACGCCTACGATCAAATCTCCGTCCGAACAAATCCGCTCACTGCAACGCGGGCGCCGTCGCCGTGTTTCTCCGCACGCGAATCAGACGGCGGACTTGCTTAAAGCATTCGATAAGCGTAATCGCCGCGGCAAACATCATCACGTAGTGCAGGATCAAGTTGAAGATGCGCATGGGCTCCAAGAATTTTTCGGGTTCGGAGATTCCCCGGCACAAGCGCAAGCATTTCATTTGACCGAGACAGCAAATAAAGGATCGGCACGCTGCCCGCGTTAACAATCAATCGCATTACGGCATCAAACGTCACTCGGCGAGGATATCGGAGCGTCACAATTCTGTGCGCGATCCCCACCAGCGTCAGCACAATCACCGGAATGAATACGGTGTTCGCT
>Ga0207061_1248_pt1 | contig 11259 bp, 10 predicted proteins | sample Alteio_BWMinCont_31_FD_153275 | JGI IMG/M metagenome (GOLD analysis project Ga0207061, IMG submission 153275) | Enriched cells from forest soil in Barre Woods Harvard Forest LTER site, Petersham, Massachusetts, United States -... | ecosystem: Environmental > Terrestrial > Soil > Temperate forest >... | reverse complement strand
CACAACCACCCCGCAACTGTTGATTCTAAACCACTTGCGGAAAACGTAAGTTCTTTAGATGCAACACTTACAAAAAACCAGCGGAGGGAGCCTATTAAATTGGAATGGTTGTTTCGACCTTCAACTCTCGACTTTCAACTTTCTGATTACCGATCAGGGGCTTGCTGACAAAAGACGCTGCCCGCCAGCGTTAAGCAGCGTCAGCAGCACCAGCACCGCGATTACGGAAATAACCAAGCCCCAAGTCCGGTCCGGCGTGCGCACAAACCTTACCCTGATCTGCTGCGACCCCGCCGGCAGCGGCAGAACCATCTGCGCCGTTGTCTCCGCGTGTTCCTGGCGGATCATCGTGCCGTTCACTTCCACGCGCCACGCCGGATAGTCCAGCAGCCGCAGCGCCACTCGCATCGGCTCTCGTGAAGTCACGGACACGATTCTGTCTTCCGCCGTCCATCGCTGGACCTGCGCTTGCGCAGCCGGTGCGTGTCCCTCGGACTCCTCGGCTGGCAAAATCTGTACGCGGGCCACTTTTTCGCGCAGATTGTAATGGTCGTCGCCTACTGGATCGTATTCGTCTGTTCCATCGAAGCCCTGGTCATTCTCAATCCCATCCTGCAACGACGGGATGTCATCGGAATCCCACCAGCCCTTGTGAACCAAAAAAGATCCCGTGCCGCCGACGGCGATCAAAACCGCAGCGCACCAGATCCATCCGCTGCGCTTCCGCCACATCGCGGACGTCAAAAAATACGCATAAGGCACCGCCAGTATCGCCATCCAGCGCCACGGGAATTGCACGAAGCGCAGCTTCGGAAGGTGTTCCCAGAAAATGTCCGTGGGACGAATCATGAGCACCGCAGCCGCCACAAAAAGCAGCGCCATCACGCGCCAGTTTTTTTCTCTTCCGCCGCGCGCATCTTCGGCCTTCGCTCTCTGGCGCTCAACGGCTCCCGCAATTCCGGTCAGCACGATCAGCAGAATCGCCACACTCGAAGCAATCCAATTAAAGTTGTTGTGCTCCACATCGGCGATCTTGGTGTACAGAAAATTCTGCGAAGGCTGCAATCCCGTCGAAAGAATCTGCGTGATGCTTACCCAGCGTTGCTCGTAGGCCGCCGGCACCAGATAAAAGCTTGCTAATCCAAATCCCAGCGCCAGCCCGCCCGCGCCGCGCCACAACGGCCGCCAGGACTTTTGCGCCGCCGCCTCCCACGCAAAAACCAGCGCCATGCTGTAGCTGGCCATCACCCCCGCGGGCGCGTTGGACAGCCACACCGCCGCAAACGCCAGCGCAAAAAACGCAATGGCGTGCGGCAGGGAACGCCGGTGATTCTCGACCAATCCGCACAACGGCAGCGCCGCCAGCACAAGCAGCGGCATCAGCGCGCACGCCATCTGCTCCGCAAAATCGCTGCGCATGTAAACAATCAGCAGCGCATACGGATTCGCCGCATAACAAGCGGCCCCGGCGAGCGCGGCCCCTCGCGAAAAAAATCTCCGCATCAGCGCAAACGCGGAAATTCCCGCCAGGGTTTGTACCACAACAATAAAAACGCCGGGCACCGCGTTCCACGGCGCCACAAACCCCAGCGCCGCCCCCAGCATCCACGACAGCGGCGGATAAAAAATAAATCGCGGCTCTCCGAATCCGTGGTTCGCCCACTCCGTCCACCGCGGATAAACAATCCCTTCCTTCCACTGCCCCGCAACGTCCAGCCAGGAAGACGCGTGAAACGAGATGTCATGCCCGGAGGCATTTCCCAGCCAGAAAAACGGCGAAACAATCAGCAGCGCGGTCCCCAGCGAAATACCCAGCGCCAGCAGCCATCCGCGAGAATTTCCATTGGCATTCAAAGTTTTTAAGGGTGCGGCGGAAGAAGTCATGCTCTGTTCACGCCATCGTAACTGCTCTCGAATCGCATCCCCGTCCTTCATCCGCGGGTGTGCGCCCGCCTGCCAGTTGAGCGATAATACACGCGCCCATGACCACCGCAAACACCGCACTCGCTCCCATCATCGAAGCGCGCCGGCTGGAGAAATTCTATCCCCAGCCGGACGGCAGCCAAATCCAGGTCATCGCCGCCACCGACCTCGCCATTTATCCGGGACAAATCATCGCGTTGCTCGGCGCCTCGGGCTGCGGCAAATCCACGTTGCTCCGAATGCTGACGGGACTTTCTCCCGCGAGCGCCGGTTCGGTCTACTGGCACGGCCAGCCGGTGCAAGGCGAATCACCAAATGTTTCCATCGTCTTCCAAAGTTTCGCGCTTTTTCCTTGGCTGACCGTTCTGGAAAACGTGGAAGCTCCACTCGAGGCTCGCGGCATGGCTCCTATCGAACGCCACAAGCGCGCGCTGCGCATCATCGATGCTGTCGGCCTCGACGGTTTCGAAACCGCCTATCCCAAGGAACTTTCCGGCGGCATGAAGCAGCGTGTGGGTGTGGCGCGCGCCCTGGTGGTTGAACCGGAAGTGCTGTTCATGGACGAACCGTTCTCCGCGCTCGATGTTCTCACCGCCGAAACGCTGCGCGGCGAACTCCTCGAACTTTGGCTCGATCGCAAAATCCCCACGCGCGCGATTTTCATCGTCACGCATAATATCGAGGAATCCGTCGTGCTTGCCGACCGCATCATTGTTCTCGGCAGGCATCCAGCTCACATCCACGCTGATTTTGCCGTGGACATGGCGCATCCGCGCGACCGGAAAAGCGCCAAGTTTGTCGAGCTTGTCGATTCCATCTATCGCGTTCTGACGCAGCCCGATCACAAAGACGAAACCTCTCCGCCACGTACTTACGGCCCCGGACCCGCCGTGCGGCCGAAAGCCATCATGCTTCCCCACACGCGCCCGGGGGGCATGGCGGGTCTCTTGGAAATTCTTATTGACCAGGGCGGCCGCGCGGATCTCCATCGTCTCGCCGAAATACTGAGTCTGGAAGTTGACGCGCTCCTCCCCACGGTTGACACCGCCGTCATGCTCGGTTTCCTCAAAGTTGAAGAGGGTGATGCGATCATTACTGCGGATGGGCAAGCGTTCGCGCAAGCGGATATTCAAGCTCGAAAAGCGATCTTCCGCAAAGCGGCCATCGCCAATGTGCCGCTGCTCCGGCAGATGGAGCAATCCTTGAAGGCCAAATCCAACCGCACGCTTAACGAAGAATTTTTCCGCGATCTGCTCGACGAGCAATTCAGTGAGGAAGAATCGCGCCGCCAACTGGAAACGGCCATTCAATGGGGACGGTACGCCGAAATTTTTGATTACGACGCCGAGTCCGGCAAGTTGACGCTCACCGAGGTCTAACGCTACCGTGCCGGAGCTCACTCTTTCGACTGCTCAAGCCACGCCGCTCCCTCCCACGGTGAAGCGTCCCGCGGGCTCGCGTTGGAGCTGGGCTTTCCTGATCGATATCGCGGTTTTTCTTTTTGTTTTTGCCGCGATTTTCGGGATCTATGCCATTGGCCGCGCGTGGCTCGGCCCCGTTCTTCCCCAGGCGCAGATTTCGCAGAATCCCCGGGTGCTTCCTCTGTACGCTTTTTACTCGCTGATGCGCATCAGCATCGCGTACGCGCTAAGCCTGGTGTTCGCGCTTTTGTATGGCTACGTCGCGGCAAGTTCGCACCGCGCGGAAATCATCATGGTGCCGCTGCTGGATATTTTGCAGTCCATTCCCGTGCTCAGTTTTCTTCCCGGCGTGATGCTGGCCATGGTGGCCCTGTTTCCGCACCGCCAGCTGGGGGTGGAGCTTGGTTCGATCCTGCTGATTTTCACGGGCCAGGTGTGGAACATCGCGTTCAGTTTTTATTCCTCGCTCAAGACCGTTCCGCGCGAACTACACGAAGCCGCGAAGATTTTTCGTTTCAGCCGCTGGCAGCGATTCGCGGAACTCGACCTTCCCTTTTCCACCATCGGCCTGGTGTGGAATTCGATGATGTCTGTGGCCGGTGGCTGGTTTTTTCTGATGGCTTGCGAAATGTTCGTGCTCGGCAGCCGCGATTTTCGACTTCCCGGGCTTGGTTCCTTTCTTCAGACGGCCGCAAGCAACGGCAACACGCGCGCTCTTCTCTGGGGTGTCGGCACGATGATCGCGGTCATAGTTTTGCTCGATCAACTAGTCTGGCGGCCCATTATCATTTGGGCGGATAAATTCAAGTTTGAGCAGGTGGAGAGCTCCAGCACGACACATACCACGGTGCTGCATCTTCTCGGCCGCGCGACCATCATCGTTCGTTTGTACCGCGTCGTTTTCCGGCCTTTCTTCAACTGGCTCACGCTCACCTTCACTCTCGGCGCGCGCCGGGCGGCGGAAACGTTCGCCGCGCCGAAGCAGCACCACCTGCGCCGTTGGATCGGCTATCTCGCTGCGTCGGGAGTTCTGATCGGTTTAGGCTTCGCGGTTTTTCACGCCGTTCGCGAACTTTCGGACCTTCACCACGAAGACTACATCGAGCTTTTGCAAAGCGCTTCGCTCACTTTTTTGCGAGTCAACTCGGCGCTTATCCTGGGTGCGCTTTGGACAGTGCCGGTGGGTGTTGCCATCGGCTCCAACCCACGCCTGGCCCGCATTGCTCTGCCGTTCGTGCAGGTGGCCGCCTCGATTCCGGCGACGGCGCTCTTCCCGATTATTCTTCTTTTCCTGCTTCGGCTGCGCGGCGGGCTGGAAATTGCCGCGATGCTACTGATGCTGTTGGGCACGCAGTGGTACATCCTTTTCAATGTGATTGCCGGGGCCATGGCCATTCCCACCGACCTCAAGGAGGCCGCGCAAATTTTCCATTTCAGTTCCTGGGATCGCTGGCGGCACCTGATTTTGCCGGGAATTTTTCCCTATCTCGTCACGGGCATGGTGACGGCTTCGGGCGGTGCGTGGAACGCCAGCATCGTCGCGGAATATTTTCATTTTCAAGGCAGAATCGTTTCGACCGCAGGCCTCGGCAGCACCATCAGCAGCGCGAGCGATGCCGGCCGCTTCGATGTTTTGCTCGCTTCGACGCTGGTCATGGCTACTATCGTGGTGCTCATCAACCGCTTGCTCTGGCGGCGCCTGTATCGCCTGGCTTCCTCGCGCTTCAAGCTGGAAACGTAGTAGAATAAATGAAGTCTGAATCTTGCAGGTTTTTCCAAATTCCAATGACCGATGCCAAATCCAAATCCCACGCTTCCGCGTGGAGCGATGAAGACTTCCTGCGCGCTTTTGAGGATTTGTCGTTTCCCGCGGAGCTCTTTCACCACCGGGAGCACATCCGCGTCGCCTGGCTGTACTTGAATTCTTCGGATGCGTCGCGCGCCGCAGAGCGCATGGCCAGCGGCATTCTAAGATTTGCGAACCATCAGGGCGCGACGCAAAAATACCATCACACAATAACGCTGGCGTGGATGCGGCTGGTAGCCGCAGCTCTGGTGGAGACTCCGGAGGGCGAAACTTTTGAACAGTTTTTGGCTGCTCACCCGGAACTGAACGGCAAGGACCTTCTCTTCACGTATTATTCGAAAGAACTCCTGCAAACGGCTGCCGCCCGCGAAAGGTGGGTTGAAGCGGACCTCCAGCCACTGCCGGCTTTACGGGTTTACCGCTGCTGTTGATTTTTTCTCGGCTGCTTTCGGCTCGGGGGTTTTGGGCTCTTCCGGTTTTTCGCCCCAGATATATTGCGCGAACCATTTTTCATTTTCTTCCATCACGGCGCGCTGCTGTTTCGGTTTGGTGATGCCGTGCCCAAATCCCTTGTAAACCACCATCTTCACCGGCACTCCGCGGTCCTCGAGCGCTTGCCGTAGTTCATAGGCGTTGGGGATGGGCACGCGGCGGTAGTTCTCTCCGTGCTGGATGAGTGTGGGAGTCCGGGCTTTCGCGATGTTGCTGATGGGCGAAGTTTTCCAGTAGATTTCCGGGTCGTCCCAGGGCGTCGCATGCAGATACTGGCGCGTGAAGGGCGTGATGTCCGTGTTCACGTAATAGGTCATCCAATCGGAAATTCCGGCGCCTACCGAGACCGCTTTGAACCGGTCACTGGACGTGGTGATGTAGGCGGAGATGTAACCGCCCTGGCTCCAGCCCATCGAGCCGACGCGGTCCTTGTCAACGATGCCCTTGGCGATGAGCGCATCCACGCCGGAAATGACATCGGCATAATCTCCCACTCCAAGATTGCGCACGTTGAGGGCGCGGAATTTTTCACCGTAACCCGCCGAGCCCCGGTAATTTGGACGGAGCACCAGAGCGCCTTTAGCCACAAAGCGTTCGATGGGATAGTAGCGGTCGGCATTCACAACCGGTTGATCCACGCCCGTGGGCCCGCCGTGAATGACCACCAGCAACGGATATTTTTTCCCGGCTTCCATGTTGGGCGGGGTGTAGAGAACACCTTCAATCGCCGTGCCGTCGGTGGATTTCCATGAAATGACTTCGCGGTGCGCCAGCGCAAATCCTTTCAGTTGATCGCCCATGGCGGTCAATTTCCTGGGCGCCCATGGAGCGACGCTCGATGTATAGATTTCGCCGAATTGATTTTCGAGCGATGCGCGGTACACCGCCTGTTTGTAATCGCGCGAAAAGGAAAACGAGAAGGCGACCATGTTTTCAGGCGCGCTCAATTTCTCCACGCTTCCTGTGGCGGGATTCAGACGGAAAAGATGACTGGCCGTTTTTTGCGTGGCCGTAAAATAAATTCCGTCGGGGCCCCAGGCGACCAATCCCGGATCTTCGTCGAAGGTCTGGGTCAAAATCTGAGGCGCCCCGCCGTCGGCGGCGACCACAGCGATTTTGGAATTTGCATAGAAGAAATAACGCGAACCGGCCGCCGTTTCGAAGGCGATCTTTTTTCCATCGGGTGACCATTTCGGGCTGGTGTCCGGCCCGGGCGTGCCCACAATTTTCTTCACCGCGCCATCGGCCACCGTGGCGACGTACAAATCCGCGGTCTCCGAGGAAATCAAGTCAGGATCCTTTTGCGCGCTGAAAGCGATGCGTGTTCCATCGGGCGACCAGGAAAAACTTCCCACACTGAATTTGTCACCCTCGGTCAGCCGCTTTGGTTCCTCCGCTGGCGTCGCTGATGGGGAAATCTCGATGATCCAGAGGTGCGTCATCTGGTAATCGGAATGAACGATGGAGTATTCGCCGTATTTTTCCTTGCGGTCTTTCAGTGACTTGGGATCAGGATCGGACATCGAGAACGCGATGCGCTTCGAATCGGGAGCCCATTCGAGTGCATTGACGTCTTTTTCCACTTTTGTCAGTTGCTGCGCTTCGCCGCCATCCGGTGAAATCAGATACAGCTGTTGCTTGCCGTCGGGTGTCCCGGCAATTTGTCCCGGGCGATCGGAGAGAAACGCAATCCATTTTCCATCCGGCGACCACGCAACATTCGTGCTCGATTTTTTGGCGGTGGTGAGAGCGTGCGACTCACCCGTGGCGATATCGCCGATCCACAAATTTCTTTCGAAGGCGTTCTCTTCCCAGTTCGTGGTCTGGACCTCGTAAACGAAGCGCTTTCCATCCGGCGAGATTTTCGGGCTGGAGGCGCTCTTCCATTCGAGCGATTGGTCAATCGTGGGCGTCGTGGAAGCCGCTGCGGACGAAGATTTCGCCGCTTCCTGTGCCGCCGCGGGGACGGCGAGCCAACCGCACGCCGCCAGTACGACAGAAATCAAAGACACATTTCGCATCGTTCGCTACCTCCGGTTTGTTGTCAGAGACGTTCCTTCAGGACTTGCGGTTCCAGCGGAGGAATCCGATAAGAATACCGAAGCCGACAATGGCAAATCCCACGTAGACGTACCATCCATGCAGCAAGGTTGCCGAGGCGATCGCGCCCAAGGCGGATAGCACCAGCAACAGGGCAGCCTTGCCCGTCGTTATTTTCTTCTGTTCGGCCACTCGCGTTTCAGCTCGCGCCGCCGCGATGCCCACTCTGCATCACACCGGCGTTTTTTCCCGGCCTCAAGCTCTCGCCAGCTCGCGGCTCAGGTACACAATTTGCCCTACATGATGATACGCATGCCCCGCACAACGCACGAAAATCTGAAAGCGATCCCTGGCTTCCGGTTCGAGCTCGGCGGTGTAGGCCTTTCCCCAATCCTCCGCCGTTTGCTTGCGAATCGCCGCCGCGACCATGGAGATGGTGCGATCGAAGGCTCGAAGGGCATCGTCCTTATGCGGCGGCTGCTTTTCCGTGAACTCGCGATTGCGGTCCCGCACGTATCCTGTTTCCGCGACGCGCGCTCCAATGTAATAGCTCAAATTACCCGTCAAATGGAGCACCAGGTGCCCGACGCTGTTTCCATAGGGATAGGGCTTGCGCCAGAACTGTTCGTTCGAAAGCGGGTCCACCCATTTGTGCAAATGCGCGCCGACATATGCGTAATAGCCCGCCAGCCCGGCAGATACCGTATCGTTCAGTCCCGGCATAAAGCGCGCGAATCCCCGAACGCAGACAATAGCCTCTCGGGCTGAAATGTCAAGGATTTCGAGCGGGCACCTGGCCGCAAACCGGAGTTTTCTCCCTTCGGGGAAAACGAGACACTGTATTTTTCCACACTCTCCTCGGTGGGGGTCCTTCCGTACTATTGACCCTGTTACTGCCTCCCGCAGAAACTGAGTGAAGGATGGCTCGTTACTCCGCCTTTCTCGGGCGCAGGGTTGAGGTGCAATATCGCGCCGGCGATATCCTTCTGCCCGCTTCCGGCACGTTTGTGGCTGATTCCGGCCGGTCGATTTTTCTCGAGCAACAGTTCGAGCAGCGCGGCCAGCACAAGCACTTCCGCTGGGAAATTCCTTATCAATGCCTGGTGCGGATTGAAGAGAAGCCCGATTCCGGGGCAACCGCGAGCACTGTCTCGACAACCGCGGCCCCCGTAAACGCGCCTGAGGCTTCCACACCATCCAAAACCAGCGAAGAGCCTTTGAGCGCCGCGGCTCGCGCTGCTGCCGGCGGGGCTGCCGGTATTCTGCCTGTGCCTCAGCGCCACAAGACAGCCTGAGCGCTTAACAAATTTCCACGCTCGACGCTCCCGCACTCACAATTCGGCTACAATCGTCTCCTCGTTTTGAGCAAATACCGGCGCGCATTGCGCTCGCCGGCGTTGAGGAGGCTTCTCGTGAAACCTGATGTGGGCCCCAAAAACATTGGACTGATCGGTCTCGGGCTCATGGGACGACCCATGGGCATGAATCTCATCAAAGCCGGCTACGCGCTTACGGTGTGGAACCGCAGCGCTTCGCGCGCCGAGGAACTCGTCGCGGCGGGGGCACGTCTGGCCAAATCGCCAGAGGAAGTCGCCGCGGCTTCGGATTTTCTTCTCACCATGGTGAGCGATCCGCCGGCCATCGAAGAAGTCTTGTGGGGACCGGGCGGGGCGATGCAAGCGCTCAAGCGCGGCAGCATCTACATGGATTCGAGCACGATTTCTCCGGCGCTGGCGCGCAAGATTGCGGCGGCTTGCGCGGAACGCGGCGTGCGTTTTCTCGACGCGCCGGTTACCGGCGGGGATTGGGGCGCCAAAAAAGGCGAACTCCTTTTTATGATCGGCGGGGACGCCGAGACGGTGAAAGAAGCCGAGCCGATTATCGGCGTGATGGGAAAGAAATGGTTTCACCTGGGGCCCCATGGGGCGGGACAAACCATCAAGCTGGCGATGAATCTTATTCTTGCTCTGCAGGTGGACGCGCTGGCTGAAGCGCTTGCTCTTGTGACGCGCGCGGGGATTCAGGGAGAAAAACTTGTGGAAGTCCTGCAATCCAGCATGGCGCGGTCCGGCGTGCTCGATGTAAAGGCGCCGAATCTGCTTAAAGGCGAATATGTTCCGAGCTTTCCTTTGCGACTGATGCATAAGGATTTGGGGCTCGCGCTCGATCTCGCGAACCAACTCGGCGTCAAGGGCGCTGCCAAGGAAGACCTCGACTATTCCGCGGTGATGAAATTCTGGAAAAAGTGACGCATTCCATTCATGAGACTTCCTGAATTTTTATCAAACCAAGAAGGAGGTCTGACGTGAGAATCGGTTTTCTCGGCTTGGGCGACATGGGCCAGGCCATTGTTCCGCGTTTGCTTGCCGCCGGACACGCCGTCACCGGCTGGAACCGCACGAAGGAAAAAGGCGCGGCGATGTTCAAGCTCGGCATGCTTTGGGCCGACACGCCGCGCGAAGTCGCTCGCGATTCGGAAATTGTTTTCTCGATCGTCACGGACTCCACTGCGGTGCGTTCGCTCGCGCTTGGTGAAAAGGGGATCATCGCCGGCTTGCGCAAAGACGCCGTCTACCTGGACATGAGCACCATCGATCCGGACGGCAGCCGTGCCGTCGCCGCTGAATTTGCCAAGGCAGGCTTGACGATGATGGACGCGCCGATTTCCGGAACCACGCTCACGCTTGGCCAGGGCAAAGCTTCGCTCATGGTGGGCGGAGACAAAGCGGCGTTCGAACGCGTGCAGCCGGTTTTGCTGGCGATCGGGCCGAAGGTTACGTATATCGGGGCGCAGGGGTTGGCGGTTCAGCTCAAGGTTGCGCTCAACATGACGCTGGTGATCGAAGTCATCGGCTTCTGCGAAGGCATCGCGCTTGCCGAAAAAGGCGGCGTTCCCCGCGAAGTTGCCGTCGACGCTTTCCTGAAAAGCGTCGTCGCCTCGCCGGTGCTCAACTATCGCGCGCCGCTGATTCTCGAAGGCCGCATCTCCGACGCTACCTATGGCAACGTGAATCTTCAGCAGAAAGATATGCTGCTGGCGCTCGATCTTGGCCGGAAAATGGGCGTACCTGTTCCGCTCGGCGCCGCCGCCAATGAAATGTTGAACGCTTGCCGTGGGCTCGGGCTTTCTGAACACGATTTTGTGACTGTCTATGAGGTTTACCGCCGCCTGGGAGGCATGACGAAATGAAGCCCTACCGAACAAATCTTAGAGAGGTTCCTCACGTAGGCGGGCTCGCGCGCGACGAAGGCTGGATCAACATGCAGGTGCAGTTTCTCATCGATCAAAAAAGCGCGGGCTCGGAAAAACTTCTTGTCGGCTGGACGGTTCTTCCTCCGGGCGCGCGGCATGATAAGCATCGCCATCCCAATGCCGACGAATTTTTCGTGGTCATCAAAGGAAGCGGATTCATCTATACGGATACGGGGCGCGAGCCTTCCAGCCAGGGCGATGTGATTTTCACGCCGCGCGGCCACTGGCACGGCTTCGACAATACCGGCAAGGAAGACGTGGTGCTGGTGTGGGGCTGGAGCGGCGCCGGGTCGCTCGAAGCCGCAGGTTACGAAATCCCGCCG
>Ga0207061_1217_pt2 | contig 11265 bp, 8 predicted proteins | sample Alteio_BWMinCont_31_FD_153275 | JGI IMG/M metagenome (GOLD analysis project Ga0207061, IMG submission 153275) | Enriched cells from forest soil in Barre Woods Harvard Forest LTER site, Petersham, Massachusetts, United States -... | ecosystem: Environmental > Terrestrial > Soil > Temperate forest >... | reverse complement strand
GAAAGCTTCGAATTTGATCGTGGTGCATGGCCTTTACGAATTCGTCGCCGTGTTCGATCAAACCGCCCATGCAGAAAAGATTTTCATAGCAAGAGCGCGCCAGAGTCCGAGCCTCCACCACAAGTCCCTGCTTCGCTAGGACGACGACGCCTTTGAAATTTCCGATCGTTCGACAAAGGAGTGCCAAAGATATAATTTTGGGCTCACCGAAGAGCTTTTCAGTGATGTCGATCTTTGCCTCAGCAAAGATCGAATGCGCGAGTAGAATCAGCCTGTCGGCGAATGCGTACCACTGCTCTTTGCTAGTCATCACTGGCCTATCCACGCCAACATAAGAAAATCGTCAGTGAATGGATAAGAACGCCAGCTAAGCACCGTGTAAAGCGCGACAGCGGCCCTTCCAATACAATTACTTATGTTTTGGTCGTGACTGTCTCGCTTCTCGACTTGACCGGACATGCTAATATTTACCGCATGAAACCCACTGCTCCGACCTGCGTCCGTTGCGGTAACCCGATCACTGAGGCCAATGACTCCCGCGAACATGTCATTCCTAATGCGATTGGCGGGCGTCTAAAAACTCGCGGATTCATTTGTGTTGACTGCAACAATGAGGCTGGCCAGACATGGGATGCTGCGCTGACCGGTCAACTAAATTCGCTAAGTTTATTTTTCGGAATCGCAAGAGAACGCGGTGTTTCGCCAGCAGAATTAATTGAAACGACCGCGGGCGAAAAATTGTTAGCCCAGTTCGGCGGCGGATTTTTGCTAGCAAAGCCAACTTATCTAGAATTTGCCTCGGAATCTGGAACGCAGATAAAGATTACTGCACGCACGATGCGTGAGGCAAAACGAATGCTCAAGGGAGTCAAACGAAAGTTTCCAAACACTAACATTGATGCCGTGCTTAAAGATGCTTCGGTATCACGCTCCTACCCACAGGGAATGGTTCGGCTGGACCCCACGCTTGGGGGCGTGGTCGCGGGCCGATCCATTGTCAAAACCGCGTTAGCAATTGCACACTGTGCCGGCGTTTCCGTCACAGCGTGCGATATTGCTTTGAGCTATATTCGTAATCCTAATGCAAATGCCTGTTTCGGATTTTATTACGAGAAGGACTTGGTCATTGGCCGGCCGGCCGGAATCCCCCTTCATTGTGTAGCGGTATCTGGCAATCCTGAAACAGGATTGCTTCTTGCCTACGTCGAATATTTCGGTGTTCACCGCGTCGTAGTCTGTCTCTCACAATCTTACCGGGGCACGCGCGTTGACCACGCGCACGGATTGGATCCAACCACAGGTCAAATAATTGCACTATCGGTCGGTTTGCCATTCACAACCGACGATATTCAGGCGATTTATGACTATAAGAAAATACCCGCCGGCGCCGTTGAGCGAGCCTATTCGGAGGTCATCCCAACCGGCATGCGTCAACAGTATGAGCATGAGAAACAACGTGTGATCGCAGATGCGGTTCAATATGCCTTTGCCAATTGTGGCGCCAAGGAAGGCGAGATTCTGACCAAAGAGCAGATAGCCAAGCTTCCGGGATTGATGATGCAACGTCTGACGCCGTTTATCTTGCACAATTTAAAGCGACCCGCCGATCCGTTTCGGCCGGTCGCGGCGGCCGGAACCGATATAAAGTCGCAAAGCGACGATTAGCGCAGGGATGTAGGTTAATCGACTCTTATCGCTTAAACTCAAAGAATCTAACAGGCACAGCACCGTCGTATTCTTTGCTTCGCGCTCACTGTGAATTGTCGGCCTGGAGAGCATTCCCAAATGTCAGATTTTCCACCCGCGCGCCTTGGTGGCGAAATCGATCCTGACGCTTGGAATTTTTCTCGAATGGGCGAGGACGGTCCACTCCCAAATCCGACGGGCCACACATTTCCACTTTTAACTCACGATTCCGACGGGCGCTGGCGATTAGTTGGAACGGGATTTTACGTCAACGACAGCGGATTCTTTGTCACCGCTCGCCATGTTGTCGAGGATGTCTTGCAAAATGGCGAGCAAATATCGCCTTTAGTCATTCTGCATTTGCACTCTCCAACGGGCCTTTTCGGTCCGTCCGAATCTCACCTGCGGCCAATTATGCAATGCTGGTTAGATGACGTTGCAGATGTCGCCTTAGGCGTTGCCGCCCCAGCTACAAGCATTGCCACCGGCGAAATCATCAAGAACTGGACGTGGACGCTTTCGTGGTTGGTTCCACCGATCGGGACACTTGCTAGTACGTATGCATTTCCGAACCACACAATAATTGACAACGGACGTCGGTTTCGTTTCGCGCCACACGCCTATGGCGGACGAATAGACGGATTTGGGGACACGCGCGACGCGTTGATAATGCCGTTTCCGTATCTTCAGGTCGGATTTCGGATTCATGGTGCCGCGAGTGGTGGACCAATCCTCTCCGGCGGTCACGTAATTGGTATCAACTGTACCGAATTGCAGGAAAATATCGATCATCCGCCTGGCCCTGGCTTCGGCGCACAAAGCCGATGCGTTGACGGTGCATTTCTTGATCAAATTGTTCTTCCTGGCGAATCAACCCCGCGCTGCGTGACGTTTGATGAATTGGTGCGTGCCGGGTGCATAAACGTCGCAAATTACACACTGAGAAACCCAAGCGACCAACCAAAGGGGAAATTGGTTCAGCTTCATATGCGCGTGACGGCGCCGCTACCTGCAATCGAAATTGAGGCTTACGTCTAGTGGCCAGAACGAAGAAAAACTAACGGAATTCGTAAGTCAGCAGGACGTCGAACTAGTCGATGTCGCTAATGACGCCTTCGCTGTGCATGAATTGAGTAACGCTTGGCTGGGCAATGCCTATACGATGAAAGAAGTCAAAATCTTGCCTTATGGACCCTATAGATAAGCTCAATTGCGGAATTTTACGTCATTTAGAATTATGAACTTTGGATCAGCCAGTGTCGGGGCGAAAGCAACATCATATTCCGCAGTTTTTTCTGAAGGCGTTTGAAGCGTCCGGCGCAGGACGGAAAAAGCAAGTTTGGGTCTTTTTCAAAGATAAGAAATTCAAATCGTCAACAGAGGGCGTTGCCGCTGAACGTTCCTTTTACTCAGAGATTTTAAATGACGGCACCAAAACGTTGGATGACGTGATTACTGAGTATGAAAAAACTGCCGCCGCTCAGACGACCCGTTTGCGAAGCTTCTCTGTTGGTGACGTAGTTGATCCAAAAACGGCTGCGGAAGCGATCGCACATTTGACCATCCGCAACGCTCATTTGAGAAGAAGCCTTGTTGGCGGCGCACGACAGTTAGCCGAAGGTGCAGCCGACCTATTTTGTAATGAATCAAATCTGCGGTTGATGCTTGGCGTTGACGCCCGCGCATTTCCTGAGGCTATTGCTAGGGCGGTTGATGAGCATTTGGCGAGCGATCCGCGCTACGCCGCAACGGGATTGCCACGCGATCTACTTCTTAAGATCGGCTTCATGGTGATGAAAGAAAATTTTAATCGGTTCGTTGCGAATACGCTTCCTCATATGAAAATGGCGCTGGCACATTTTGCCGATAGCGCGCCTGAACACCTAAGAACCGGTCACAATAAAGCTCTTTCGCAGGGTATGGCTCCGGATGCAAGAGTGGCGGCATTGCGCGCACTTCACTGGACAATTCAGGCTTCACCCGGATCCGGCGCGATACTGCCCGACTGCGTTGCGCTTGGTATTGAAGATGAAGGAGTCCCGCAGCCGCTCATCATGGTCGACTTGGAAAAATTGACCCGCGTCATCATGCCGCTGACACCTGATCGGCTGTTGATAGGATCGCGATATTCGACCTCCGTTGATGGTCTAGCCGACTTCAACAAACACGCTGCCGCCTGTAGCCACGATTTTTTCATTTGCAACAGCGATGATGGCCTCAATGATGATCTGATGAAATCCATTGGGACACGAGCGCAAGAAACGATCAATCAGGCAATCACTCTCACGTTCGATGAGTTCAAGAAGAAGAGAGCGGTCGTTAAAGATGCTGCCCAGGAGGTTAATCGGCAAACTGAGGCACCTCGTCCTGACGACCCGCAATTCGAGCCTCCAGTGTTGGCTCCGTTGGAATTTGAAATGAGATTTCGGGGAGTCGCGAACGACGAGACTGCCATGCGAATCGCCTCGGTCTTAAGGGGAATCGTTCATGAACTGCGCCCGATGATGGCGTTGGATCGCCTCGATGGCTTTACCTTTGCTGAAGACTACGAAGCCGAGTTATTTGGTCTTGTTCGTGGCTTTGATGCGCCTCCACCCATTTCTACAAAAGAGGATTATGGGGTCGGGGTCGCAATGTCGCCGATAATCGTGCGCGATGGCGTGGTAAAGAGCAGAATCGTTGCGCGCCTTTGGATTGGGCTTGGCCTTATCTCGGAAAACGAGGAACACCAGAAAGCTTCATTGCATTTGATCATAAATCAACTCGCGCATGTGAGTTGCGTCCAACTGTTAGACGAGGCTCTGCCCGGATTTTATTTCTCGCCTATTAAAGATAGTCTTGATGCATTTCTGTATCCGCGGATTGCCGAAGCATGGACAGGGTATTGTGGATCGCGGGCAAGCGCGATATTCGATCCAGGGTCTGAGACGGCGTACCTTGAACTGGTTATGTCCGCGCTTAGGCGGGCCCAAGAATCGATACCCGCCGCCAGACTGGCCTATCGGTTTGATGGTGACCTTAACAAACTACTTGGCGTGGCTCTTCCCGCAGTAACCGCACTGTTGAAACACGTAGGCAATTTGCTAGGACATTGCGACGGACTGCGCCACTCGCCGTTTGAGAACAAACAATTTGAAACGGCGCTCGAGATTGCAGGCTTGCGAAGTTGGATTGAATTTTTTCGGGCTGACTTGGCATTCATTTGGGATCGTCGCGGCGAATGGAGGTCTATTGACGAGTTTCTTTTGCTAAATCGCCATGTGGAACGGTTGCTGTGGCAATTTGGACTTTTCCCTCGGAAGTCGCCCGACGGTAAAATATGGGTCCACGTTCCGCTGAGCACTGACGTAGTGCAGCTGCAAGGGTGGCGGCCCATATTGCTTCGACTTTGGCAAAAAGGTTTGGCATGGGTTAAGGGTATTATCGGGATTGCGTCGATTTAGATGCGCGCTTCCAGTCGATTGATTGTGGGACAGTTCGTGGGACACCACTTCATTAAATTACTATGCCACTGAATTGATTGTTCCCTTTTCGCGCACTTGACGGACACCCCTTTGTCCAATCTCCAAAACCTTTACCCGCGCGGCAGAAATACTGGAGTTACGAGGCGGATGCTGCCTCCGCCAACTACCGTTGATGGCGAAGGAAAAACTTCTAAGTGCGAGTGGATACCCCCTATCCTACCCGCACGCACCATATGACCACGCCGATACTGAAAAACATTTGACCTTTCTACATAGTCAGCGCCAGCACGTTCGCGCTACGGCGCGGAAACCGACGTGCACGCCGACCCAAGTCATACCGATTCAAACTGTATCGCTAGAAAGCCAATTCGTGCGGCTTTCGTTGCGACATTGTACTCAGGCAATATCATAGCTTAGCAACCATGCTTTTCCATCAATACCGATTTCTTAAACTCATCAATTGAGATCGATCGCCCATGTTTGCGGATCAAACGATGGATCATGCGGTGGCAATTTGAGCAGAGGACAGTTACCCGACTTAGGTTCGTTAGTTTTCGACCGTCATTCTCGTTATTTCGTTCCGACAACGGGTCGAGGTGGTGAACCTCGATATAGCCCTCACCTAGCCCAGGATAATGGTCGCCAAATCCGAAAGAGCATGCCTTACATCTGAGACCATAGTGGTCCTTGGCGTCTCTAACCAATCGCGGATTGCGAGCAAAAAAAGACATTTCGCGCTTTGCCCTTTGCCCTTCGACGTATTCTTCGTAATCAAATGGTTTTGTTGCTTGCCTGTCCTGTTTGGCATTCTTCGCTTGTTTGTTTTGCGATTGTGGTAAGGAAAACGGCTGGATTGCATCTGGAATTTCCTCGGATAACAACATGTAGAGACCGCGACCGCATCGGGATAGATACTTTCCCTGCGCAAGACGAATGCTGTTTTTATAATTTATAAAGGGCTGGTCCAATTCCGCTAACAATTCCCGCTTGATTTCGTCATCGTGTTTTTGAGCAAAAGCTCGAATTGAGATTGCATCAGCGAAAGGCGTGAAGTCTCTATGATTAATTCGGTAGTACTCGGATCGATTTGCCCATTCTCCGGCCAACGGAGGTTGAGTATCTTTTACCTCCGGTGCGCCATCGACAACCGATGCACCAAAAAAGTAATGATCGAGCTCCCTTCCGTATAGAGCATCTTCATAAAAGTGCAGCACGAGATCTCCCTCGCGTGCTGCCACCATATTTTTATAAATTTGTTTCCCGGTTTTGTCAGTGGTTGGGCTCCAGAGACAAGTGCCGAATTCCCAACCTATGCCACCGTGTCCATGGCTAGATTTGGTCTTCTCTACCCAGACAGCGCGAAAATTCTCGAACATCGGTAAAGGCATAACGGTCCTCAATTGCCTAAGGGACAAAGCTTTTTAAGGTCGTTACTGATTTTGCCCAATGCCGAGGCGGCGCTGCCGCCAAATGTACCACATCCGCACCTCGTCTCTGGCTTCCAAGCGATCCAGAAAATTGATATCGTTTGTGTCATTTCTCAAGCCGTCCGGGAAATTTCTGTTAAAGCTTGTCTTACGTGACTTCATCAGGGGAGTGACCTCATGCGTCTCAAACTCATTATATCGACCATTGTGGCTTTTGGTTTTCTCGCTGCGCCCGCCTTCGCCCAGGAACTCACTGGAACGCTCAAGAAGATCAAGGATTCCGGCGCCATCACGCTCGGTCACCGCGAATCTTCGGTGCCGTTCTCCTACTACGACGACAACCAGAAGGTCATCGGCTACGCCATGGACCTCTGCTATAAGATCGTCGACGCAGTGAAGAAGGACCTCAAGCTCCAAAAACTCGAGGTCAAGCTCAACCCGGTCACTTCGGCCACCCGTATCCCGCTGATCGCCAACGGCACCGTCGACCTCGAATGCGGCTCGACCACCAACAATATCGAGCGCGAGAAGCAGGTCGCCTTCACCATCACCCACTTCGTCACGGCCAATCGCTTCGTGTCGAAGAAGGCCAACAATTTTAAGACGGTAGACGACCTCAAAGGCAAGACCGTCGTGTCAACCTCAGGTACTACCAATATCAAACAGATCACGGAAATTAACGGCCAGAAGAACCTCGGGATGAACATTCTCGCCGCCAAGGACCACGCCGAGGCGTTTCTGATGGTGGAGACCGATCGCGCGGCCGCCTTCGTGATGGATGACATCCTCCTGTACAGCCTGGTCGCTACGTCGAAGTCGCCGTCGGATTACACGATTAACGCCGACGCGCTGTCGGTCGAGCCATACGGCATCATGCTGCGGCGTGAGGATCCCGCTTTCAAGAAGGTGGTCGATGGCGCGATGACCGCCGTCTACAAAAGTGGTGAGATCAACGCGATCTATGCAAAGTGGTTTCAGAAGCCAATCCCACCCAAGGGCGTAAACCTCAACCTGCCGATGGGTGCGTCGTTTAAGAAAGTGGTTGCAAACCCTACCGACAGCGGTGATCCAGCTACCTATAAATAATCGATCGCGTATGGCGGGAGAATCCTTGGCCGCGCCAACGACGGCGCAGCTAAGGATGACAGCATCACATCGACGCGCGAGGACCAAACGTGAACTACCACTGGAACTGGGGAATTTTTTGGGAGATTTCTCCGGACGGCGCGCATACGTATTTTGCTACGCTCTTGCAAGGAACTATGTGGACACTGCTAACCGCAGCCTTCGCCTGGATTCTTGCGCTCACCTTCGGAACGATTATCGGTGTGCTGCGCACAACGCCAATTCCTGGCCTGGTGAGGTTCGCCAACGCCTATGTCGAGCTTTTCCGCAATATCCCACTGCTCGTTCAAATGTTCCTCTGGTACTTTGTGTTTCCGGAGCTGGTGCCCCGCGAGTTCGGTATCTGGCTCAAGCAATTACCTGATGCCTCGTTTTACACTGCAGTAGTGGCGCTTGGCCTCTACATGTCGGCCCGCGTAGCCGAACAAGTACGCGCTGGAATTCTGAGCATGCCTAGCGGCCAGCGCCTCGCCGCGCTGGCGCTCGGCCTCACCCTGCCGCAGGCATATCTCTACATCCTGTTGCCGATGGCGTTCCGCATCATCTTGCCACCGCTCACCTCGGAGTTCCTCAACACCATCAAGAATAGTGCAGTCGCGCTCACCATCGGCCTGATGGAGCTAACCGCGCGTGCGCGCTCGATGCAGGAATTCTCCTTCCAGGTGTTCGAGGCATTCACGGCGGCGACGATCATTTACATCGTTATAAACATCCTTGTGACCTTCACCATGCGGAAGGTCGAGCAGCGCGTCACCGTGCCGGGCTATCTTGGCTCCAAGCCGCAAGCCGTGGGGCATTGACACGATGTTCTCCAACTTCGACTTCGACGTCATTGTTCGCGCGTTGCCCTATATGTTCTACCAGGGCATGACGTTCACGGCGACGCTCACGCTACTTGCGACGACCGGCGGCATCATCATTGGTACAATGCTTGCGCTAATGCGGCTGTCCGGCTTTGCGCCGCTCGCTTTGTTCGCTGCTGGCTATGTCAACCTGATGCGTTCGGTACCGTTCGTGCTGATGATTTTCTGGTTCTATTTCCTAATGCCCTATATCGGCCAATGGGTGACGGCGAGCTCACAGCCGCTGCAAGTCGGTGCGTTCAGTTCGTGCCTCATCACCTTCACTCTGTTCGAGGCGGCATTCTTCTGCGAAATCATGCGCGCCGGCATTCAGTCGATCTCGCGCGGCCAGATGGCGGCAGCGCAGGCGCTCGGCATGACCTATCCCACCAGTATGGCCTACATCATCCTGCCGCAGGCCTTCCGCAACATGGTACCGGTGCTGCTGACACAGACTATCATCCTCTTCCAGGATACCTCGCTGGTCTATGTGATTTCGGTCACCGATTTCCTCGGCGCAGCCTCCAGGGTTGCGCAACGCGACGGAAGGCTGGTCGAGATGTACCTGTTCGCCGCGATTGTCTATTTCGTCATTTCGCTCGCCGCCTCGCACATGGTACGGCGTATCCAGTACCGCGTCGCCATCATCCGCTGACCGCCATGGCCATGATCGAGATCCGTGACGTGAGCAAGTGGTACGGGACCACGCAGGTGCTGCACAATTGCTCAACAGATGTCGCCAAGGGCGAGGTGGTGGTGGTGTGCGGGCCATCGGGCTCTGGTAAGTCGACGCTGATCAAATGCGTCAACGGCCTGGAGCCGTTCGAGAAAGGCACCATCATTGTCGACGGCATCTCGGTCGGCGATCTTAAGACAAACCTGCCGAAGCTACGCGCGCGCATCGGCATGGTGTTTCAACATTTTGAGCTATTTCCCCACCTCTCTGTCATCCGCAACCTTTCGCTGGCGCAGGTTAAGGTTCTCGGACGCTCGGCCGAGGAGGCGGACGTAAACGGGATGCGCCTACTCGATCGCGTCGGCTTGCGCGAGCACGCGCACAAATTTCCCGGCCAGCTATCCGGCGGTCAGCAGCAACGCGTCGCCATTGCGCGCGCGCTCGCCATGGACCCGATCGCTATGTTGTTCGACGAGCCGACCTCAGCGCTCGATCCGGAGATGATCAAGGAGGTGCTCGACGTGATGGTGGCGCTGGCGAAGGACGGCATGACGATGATTGTGGTCACCCACGAGATGGGTTTTGCCCGCCAGGTTGCTAACCGCGTTGTATTCATGGACACAGGCGAGATCGTCGAGGACGCATCGACTCCCGAATTCTTCGGCCGGCCGCGCAGCGAGCGGGCGCAGATGTTCCTGTCAAAGATTTTGGCCCATTAAATGTTGGGCTGGCAGTGGCGATGCGGCTACGCCGGACGATAGCGACACTTGTACAGCTCGACGCGTCCACGCGTCATAGGCGGAGTGTCTCTCCGCCGCCAATCATTGATCAGCAAGGGAAATATCGGGCGCTGGTGGCCCTACCCGCAACCGTATTTCGCAAACGAGCAAGACCTCGTTTGGCGAAGGTCACAGTCGTGGGATTGAAAAGACTGACCGGCGGCCTGAAGCTGACGCGCAGTCCCCTATTTTTGACACAAAAGCTCGGTTTATCGTTCTAAATAATGATTTCGGTCCGGTGGTTGGATTTAAATCCGACTTAGCCGGGCGGCCATCGAAGGCGAAGAGGCTCTCAAATGATTGTCCGCAAGACCTCCCTCATTCTGCTTGGCGCGGCTGCAGGAGCAGCGATGACGCTGTTTGCCACTCAACCGCCGATGATCTTTTCGGTCAGCAGTGCCAAAGCTGCTGCGGAGGATACTTACCGCCAGCTCAATCTGTTCGGCGACGTGTTCGAGCGCGTGCGCTCGGATTATGTCGAAGTGCCGGACGACAGCAAGCTCATTGAATCTGCGATCAGCGGAATGCTGGCCGGGCTCGATCCACATTCGAGCTATATGGATGCAAAGAGTTTTCGCGACATGCAGGTAGAAACCAGCGGTGAGTTCGGTGGGCTTGGCATGGAAGTGACCATGGAAGACGGCTTGATCAAGGTGGTGGCACCGATTGACGAAACTCCCGCCGCCAAGGCCGGCATCTTGGCCAACGACATTATCACCAAGATCGATGACGATCAGTTGCGGGGGCTGACCTTGAATCAGTCGGTCGAAAAGATGCGCGGGGCGGTGAACACCAAGATCAGGCTTACCATCATGCGCAAAGGGCAGGATAAACCGATCGAGATGTCGCTGACGCGCGAAATCATCCGCGTGCGATCGGTGCGCTCGAAGATGGAAGGCGACGACATCGGCTATATCCGCATGACGCAGTTCACCGAGAAGACCACCGAAGGCTTAAAGAAGGCGATCTCGGATATCAGCGCCAAGGCCACTGGTGACAAGCTGAAGGGCTACATCCTCGACCTGCGCAACAATCCTGGCGGTTTGCTCGACCAGGCGATCTCGGTATCGAGCGCATTTATTCAAAGAGGCGAGATTGTCTCCACGCGTGGTCGCACACTCGAAGAAACCCAACGATTTACTGCCCGTGGCGGGGATCTGACTAAAGGTAAGCCACTCATCGTTCTGATCAACGGCGGCTCCGCCTCGGCGTCGGAAATCGTGGCGGGCGCGCTGCAGGATTTCAAACGCGCGACCATTTTGGGCA
>Ga0207061_1246_pt1 | contig 11292 bp, 11 predicted proteins | sample Alteio_BWMinCont_31_FD_153275 | JGI IMG/M metagenome (GOLD analysis project Ga0207061, IMG submission 153275) | Enriched cells from forest soil in Barre Woods Harvard Forest LTER site, Petersham, Massachusetts, United States -... | ecosystem: Environmental > Terrestrial > Soil > Temperate forest >... | reverse complement strand
GTTCAGTTTTTCATATCGGAGAGGCAGCATCTTTTCACGCTATGCTTGTTGAATGTTATGCACGTAAAGGCGATGAAGCTTCTGTGGATCGTCATTATAAAAATTTGACTAAAGCAGTAAGTATGAGCTCAGGGAGAGACTATGATGCCTACATACGTTCTGCCCGTGAGACTATACAACATTGGAACCGTGTCTTTATGGAAGTCTATAGCGAGCTGATGTGGGAAAAGTTGAGGGAAGAGGTCTTGGCTGAAAAACCAGAAGGATCCCAAACCCTTGTTGAATAATTTTGGTTCATGCTAGCCTGGATTGCAGTTACCACATTGATAACAAAAACGTCCGCCTTTGCGAAACCGCTACGGCGTGACATCACGCCTAGCTCGTAAACGAGCGACGACGGATGAAGGGGTTTTCATGAAAAATCGCTTACATATAGGATTACTTTTCCTGTGTGCACTGCTCAGGGGCACTGCAGAGCCGATCAATGATCTTTCTGCACTCAAGGATCATAACTACGCACGTGGGATCTATTATACCGATCAAACATTCTTGCGTGAGCTTTTAAAGCAAATTAACCGCTCCAATGCGCGGCCGCGCCGCTATCTCCATGCGGTGTTGAAGACCTTCACCAACGTGGTCAAAGGAACTGAGTGCGTCACTACTGATTCATTTATTGAGACGCTTCAATTTCTCAATGATTTCCTTACGCCATTTATGAGTGATCGTGACTATGAATCATATGTTCAGTTGGCGATGAATCGTGAGGTTGAAACCTTCCAGCGGCTCAAAGAGTTTAATAGTCAGCTTCTTCTGAATAGTTTCCAAACATCGTACGATGAGTTTCAGCTCAACCCGATCCAGTTTTTAAACAATCTTGCCGATATTATGGCTCAAGCAGCACAGGAAGAGCTCGAACTCCAAAAACTCCGTGCCACGCTCAAATTATTTTTAGAGCTCCATCTCAATAAGCTGCTCTGGGCCTTTGAAGATAATGAAGGTTGCTGGGAACAGGTCAAAACAATCGCCTACCAACTTACGCTCTTGTTTGAAAACAATGTCTTTGATGATCTGAATGATCTTGACGATCTTTTCTGGAGCCTCATCCATCGCTTTGGCCACTTCTTTGAACATGCCTATAAAAACTGTACCTTCTCTTTTTTTGATGCGATCAAACATGATCTTGCTCATGGCTCGCTCCTGCTTTTAGATCTTGCAGAGCAGGATACCTGCATAGAAAAACGCTCAGAATGTCTGCTGCACATTGTGTTGCATGCAGAGGCACGTAAACGTGCACATGATTTAAATTTGGTGCATGGTAACTAAAACAAAAAGGGCCGCAATTTGCGGCCCTTTATTTTGATCATTTATGAATGTAAAATATCGGTTTTAAGATCTTTTTCTTCAGTGTTAATATCATGGTCTGCTTCTGGTTGCACCAAATAACCGTTTATTGCAAGAAGAGCAGATGCCCCCAACATGAATGAATCAAAAGGCTGCGATAGGACTATATAAGTTGGGATAGTAGCGATAAGTAAATTTGATGCTCCCCACAGTGAACGTATCTTTGCTCTTATACCTTTTGCTGATTTTAAAAGATACAATATTGAAGCACCCGCCAGGGTAACACCCACTATTGAGGTCGCTGTACCACCAGGAGTATCAGTAATGTACCCTTTAATCAGGGAAAGTCCTCCGGCCAAAATACCCGCACTTGCTAAAGCCGTTTTTACTGATGATGGTAACATAGGCTTTTTTTCTTCTTCTGCGTGCATGCTTACTACTGAACCTAGCATTGCAACTGACAATGCTGTTTTTTTGAATAATGATAACATGTGAACCCTTTGTTAGGTTTATAAAATGATAAATTCTATTTTTGAACAGCGGAGATCTTCTTCGATGCGCCCGATACCAAGCAAGATTTTAACTTGCTCAAGATCAAAGGGATCAAAGATCACTTGTCCTGCGCCATATTTTTTGTAACCTTTGAGAAGATATTTGCCGGTGACGGGGAAAGTACCAACTACTTCTGGGCGACCAAAGAGTGCATAAATTTGCTCGTGCCATATTTTACGTTGATCTTCCCACATGAAATTCTCACGATCGTTCCACAGAGCCCAATTTTCAAAATTTTTGTTAAATGTTTTTGTTGCAAATAATCCAGCGACAAGGATACTTCCCGTTTGGCAATATTGCCACAAATTGCATGCTTTTTTGTAGAGCGAAGCTTGCCAGAATAGCGACCATGCTGTAGAAAGCACTGATGGAATATTTTGAAAACCGATTTCTCTTAATCCCAAAATCCCAATTCCCACCATGAAGGCCACAGGCACCATACTTTGAAGCTTGTTCCAGCATTGATTTCCAAAGAAAGATTGATGTCCCTCACAGCAATTCTTATATAATTTTTGATCAAAATTGATCAACATTGGCACTTTTTTGTCATCTGCAATTGTAATGGTAACGACCGGTGCTACCGGAACATCTGTAACTGCTGTTGTTGTTTCGGCTACTTGCACATTGTCCGTAGGAGCTTTTGGCGCTATCTCAGCTCCATAAATACCGGTAGAGCTACCGATCAGGCCGGCGAGCGCGATACTTATTATCTGTTTATACATATAAATACCCCTAAATTACGACTTTGTATTAGTCTAAGGGGGTACCAAAAATTGTCAACTAGAAAAGTTGACATGAGTTTTTAAAAACATCAAAAAGTGCGATCTGGACGCTAAAAGTCAAGAATTAATGAAAAACCGATGGTGGTGTTACCCACGGCCCGTTTACCATTAAAGGGTATGCGGGCAAAAAGCTCCAACTGAGGGGCTACGCACGGATTATCCATGAGTACTGAAAAGTCATAATCCATACGTAAAATTGCCATGTGGAGCGTTGAATCAAGGAGCGAGCTTGCTTCATTGGATTCGTTGGCAATGGCACTATTTATGCAGTTATCGTAGGCCGAGAGCGTATCAGTGCTGTGCTTGCGGTATTGATAGACCGCGCGCATATTCAGGCCCCGTGGTAAGTTTTTCAGCCCTGCATAGATGCTGTATTGTTGTTCAATGCCAGGATCACGGTAGACGTTTCCTTTGCCAAGCAAAACAAGATCAGTCTGGTCGTGGGCGGTGTGCACACGCTCTCTGCCTGACTGTCCAAAGATTTGTGTCAGCTCGATATCAAACCCAACGTAGGCATATTCAGCAAATAATGTTTCAAGGGTAAAGCCGAAGGGAATTGCCCATGATTTATCGTAGCCAAAGGGGAAGGCAAAGATTAAATCTTGATCAGTATGTCTGCCCGATGGTGCAACGATGCCGATGCGCGCTGCAACCATGACCGATTTCAGAAAAGTTTTTGCTTGTGGAAAATCGCGTTGCCAATCAAAAAAGAGGGAAATATCACCAAGGCCCGTGCGTTCCCAGTTGGTTACTTCAAAACAACCAAGTTCACGCACCGTAGGCACAAAAACGGCAGGATCGGTCAAGAAAGTATGGGTACGATAATCTTGCGGTGTTGGTGGATCTTCTTGTGGTGTAAGATCTTTGATGCACAGATCGGTCAAGCGGTAGCGATAGAAGGGCAGATAGAGGCTCACAGCGCATTGTTCTAAAAAGAAGTAACGGAAGGCGCCGGTGCCTGCCACATCAAGATGGAGGTTTGCCATGATATTTAAGTTGCCGCGTTCGCCATTATTATTGGCATCTATCTTGGTAAGCAGTTGCGTTATGGGAGAGTCAACACCGAATCCTTCAAGCATTTGCAACCCACGCTGATTTTGTGCAGGACATTGCCCAATAGTCCATATACTTAACGGACTGGAGACTTCACCATCAGCGTTCCATGCTTTTGCCTTACTAACGCCACATTCAACGGTGGCGTAGGCTTGTATTGTCTCAGTTGCATAATCAACGTAGGGGTGGATCATCATATCGTAGGGCTTAAAGAGATTGATAAGAAATGCCTGCATTGGCATCGTGGCGCTGAGTAGTAGGACGGCGATACTGGTTGATTTTAACAATTTCATCACATATTCCTTTGATATTATCCTTGGACAATGAGTCCCGTGCTTGTAGCAATATACCACGCGCCAGTTGCAGGCTCCTGCAGGAGTGCATTTATATCTGATGGCGAATCAAGCGGTAGCAATGGTTGCATAGGGAGTGATTGTACACCAACAAAACGGTTTGTAGAACGTGGTTGTGCAAGAGGATTACGTATATTGGGCGTACGGATCATTGTGGGAATTAAAGATTCAACGGAACGTGCAAAGAAATATTGTGCACCATCACTCACCACACTATCTTGATATATACCAAAATCTAAAAAGAAACTTGGCTTTTGATTGACAAAGGAATCACAGGCAAATGGGGTTACAGTGTTATCGGCGATAGTGCCTGCAAACGGACTGATAGCAAGCCGATTAATGATGGATCGGTTGTTGCGTGCAGTGCCGCTGAGAATCCAACAATCACCGCCTTGATCAAGTGAATTTGCAATGCCGTTCAGGCCATAGCCGGTAATCGTTTTGATTGGAAATTCAGATTCAGGAAGTTTTTGAAACACCCATAGCGGGTCCGCTGCGCGAGCAGAAGAGCCAGATGCGATACGATACAATCCCACCGTTGTGCTTATGAGACCAAGCTCTTTGCAAAAAAGAATATCGGTGATAACATTATTCGCTGTTCCTAGATTGCCGCCTGTTTTTGCAATGGTCACCACCGGCGCGTTGGCTATACCATTAGTTAAATCGATGCGGTCAACTTGTGATGAGGTTGCGATGTATAGATATGGTGCATCAGCATAGACGGTGCGTACATCGGTGTAATTGCCAAGTGATTGCATCACAAGACCTTCTGGAAGTGCACTGAGATTGTCGCCGAATGCATTTCCCCAGCCATCGCCGTTTTGCATTGCCCAGATTGCAGCGCCATATTCACCACCAACTACAAGCCAGCTTTCGGCGATCGTGTCACTATGTGCGATGGTGGCGGTGGTGAGTGGCTCCATATCATCAAAGATACCGCCAGTAATTTGTACGAGTGGATTAGAACCAACGGGTGTGCTGAGCACTGTATTTGTTGCAACGATAGGGGTGCCGTAGGCAAAATCGGGCAGTTGTTCATAAAAAGGTGGAGTACCTGGAATGGTAAAACCGGTCTGCGCAAGAATCACCTGATTGCGTTCAACACACACAAGCAGCGAAATGTCGCCAAGGCCTGGCGTGCGGTAATCATAACCATTGAGTGCGGTGATCGATTGTGGTGCTGGCCCTGTCAGCCGTATGAGCGAATTGGCAACGCCAGTGAGTGCATCACCTGCTTGCCACACTGTACGCATAATAGTGTTTGCCACGCCGCCAGTTGTTGTCAGCATAAACCACGTACCGGTAATGGTATTCAGTGCTGCTGCAAGAACAGGATTCGGCGTATTGATAATGCGTGCCCACGATGTCCATCCGATGACAAAACCATTGGTATCAAAGAGTGCGCGTGACATATAAACGCCGGGGAATACTGCATTGACAATTGCGTAGACACAATCACCATTCACGAGCAGTTGATTGAGTATCGCATTGGTTGGCAACGGCCCTTGACCAACTTGTACAGGAGCATCAGTGATCGTGTAGAGATCTGAGGCGGTGAGTGCCGCATCATTGGATCCTTTTTTTGCAAGAAATCCCGATGTGTTTGATACCACTAACCCTGATGCAGGATCGGTTTCTCGATTTAAAGGAAATGCATAGACCTGATTTTGTACATCGATTGGCATCTCGCCGCCATTCAGTATGCGGCCACAGGTAACGAGCAGTACTTGTCTGGTACTGGTTTCCAGAAGTTGTTCAAAGGCGATTGCACCGGTGACTGAAGCACCGGTTGCAAGGATGCCATAATTGGTGCCTGTTACTAGCGAGCTTACATCAAAAGTAGGGTAGAGGATCGGTGTAATTGATGTACTGAAACCACGTGCTACGAGTGAAACACGATCAGTTGGCACAGCGCCACTCGTTATGTGCGCACCTGCACAGTACACCAGATTGAGCGGAATTGACCATGCAAGTGATACACCATTCATCATCGTTACCGGATTGGTATTAAGTGTAAAAGCTATGTTTGACGCGTTTAATGAAATTGTAGAGAGCATTTGCAGCGCATTACTTATGGTTGCTACCAAAATGATTCCAGAACCAGGATCACCAAAATTGGTACTTCCCTGTGGAGTTACTGCCATATAAACTCCTCCTGATGTACCAACCATAGCTGCTACGCTTGATGCAGGATTTCCGTTAGCATCAGTAATGTTAGGAGCATTGGAGAGTGCACCAAAACCAGAGCGATAATAGAGTATCGGGCTATTTTTATTGGGCACTGCAAAAAAAGCGGATGGTTGATTGGTGGCGAAAGCAACTAAGTCAACCTCTGCATTATAAAGAGGATTGGTAACAGTCTCGCCATTCAACAATACTGATTGTTCAGCGTAGGGTACAAATTTTTGTGAACTTCTTTGATATCCCGCGACTGCATACTCTTGCGCACCGGTTGCACGCGCAGAAATAAAAACTCCATCAGCAAGATCATTAATGACGGGGAAAAAATTAATGGCTACCGGTAATGTGGTAGCAGGATCTATGGGCGAACCTGGCACTAACACGAGTGCTGAAAGTTGTCCACTAAAAAAAAGCGAGAATAGTATGCACACAAAAAAAATACGCTTCATGGAGATCCTTCCTCCTTCGTGTTAAAAACACTACGGCGGACTTACGCAACAAAAACTCTGCTTTTAGTCTACGAAGATTTGTAAAAAAGACCACTCATGAAGCGTAGAAATATCACTAATCAAGAACTAATTATATATTGAAAGGAAATCTTCGCGCTCTGCATTGTGTATATCATGGCTGAATCCAGCTATTGTTGCAGCAGAAGCAATGACGGGGAATGTTTTGGTGCTATACCAAATAGCAGCTTCTGTACAAGCCGTTGAAATGAATCCCATGCATACTGGTGCAGGCGCAATAAACTCAGCATAAACTCCCACTGCTGCACCCACCAATATCCATTTGCATGATTTTTTTATGCGTTCTTTAAAACTATCGGTACCGTGCACCATATAGGCTGCAGCATACATGGTAGCTGGCATTGCTCCTATTAATGCGCTCGTAAGTGGAGTGGTATAATTCATTGATTTGGTAGTGCCGTGTGCACTCGCCAACAACAAAACAGAAAGCAATAACTTTTTCATTGAAACGCCTTTTGGTAAAAAGATGTTCATAGTGTAACTGCTTGTTGTAACGGCGTCAAAAAAATTATTGTTGCAATAGTTTTCGCACAATTACTTTATACCGCTCTACATCGGGTTGATCGAAGGGATTAACATCAAGCATGGCACCGGCGTGCATGATTGCAAGCATGTATGATTGCAATAAATGGCCGATTAGTTTTGGGGAGCGAGCAGAGAGTGTGATAACCGAGCATGGTATTGTGCGTTTTTGATAGGCTTCCAACGTACCTTCAAAAATAATCTCCATAATGTCAGCAAGAGAACGATCATTGAGCGAAGCAACGCATCTATCGAGGCTTTGATCGTTGCCAGTCTCTATCTCATCTTCTTCGTGCACAATCAAAAATGTTGTCAAAAAACCGCGCGCACCGCTCAAATAAAGTTGGCCAATAGAGTGAAGATCAGTGGAACCGATGGAGACGGTGGGAAATAGAGTAACAACTTTATCACCGGTATTTTGTTTTTTGCCAAGGCTCTCTGCCACGAGTTGCCGATGCCACGAACCTATCGATGAGCACCAGTTGCTGAAAATAAAAGTATCGTGCACTGGAAATGTGTACGTATGCGCGATATAAAAGAGAGAACCATACAGATAGGGAAAGCTCTCGGTGAGCGGGTTTTTCAACATATCGTCTACTGCTTCACGTGCACCGGCAAGCAGATCGTTCAGATTAATACCACATTGAAGCAACGGCAACAGCCCCGCAGGGCTAAAGACTGAATACCGTCCACCAACTAGTTTGGGAATATGCAGCACGGCAATTTTATGTTCCTGCGCATATTGTTCAAGGGGTGATCCTGCATCAGTAATGATGGTCACCTGCTTGTACCACGCATCAGGATTATTTTTTTGCAAGAGTTGCTGTACCACACGCCAGAGCGCGATTGTTTCAGTGGTGGTGCCTGATTTGCTGATGACTGAAACGTGGATACGTTTTTTCGGCTCCGCGTCCGCCGTCACGTCCGCCGTAGCTCGGAGAGCGAAGGAGGAAGCCTTGCCGTGCCCTGCGTAGCCTTGCGCGGAGCATGGGGCGAAGGAGGATTGAGCCAACGCCGCTTCAATATGTGCAAGTGCTGCCTTTACTGAAGGTGTATCAACTGTTTCTAAAACAATCACATTATGCGGTTGCACCCGAGCTTGGTCTTGCAACGCATCATAGACTGCACGGAATCCCAAACTCGATCCGCCAATGCCAATCACCACACACATATCGATGATACCAACTGCTATGGCACGTTGATCAACAACACGATGCATCGCGCTATCATAAAGTAAACGTACGGAGGCATACGGCGTTGTATAGTGTTCATCACTAATCGCTGCTTTTACCGCCTCACGTACCGCCGTAATTTTTGCTGCAGTAGCATCGTCTAACGCTATGGGATCAAAATTGCTCGTATAACTAATTTCTGCCACGGTGTTTACCGCCGCTCGAGATAGCGAATCCATGCACCAATTAGATCGAGTCGCACACATTGTATAACAAGATACAGCAAGCAGCCCCAAAAAATTATTCCAAATAATCCCGTGATAGCAGCAAAAATTTTAAACAATAAGCCAAACAATTCCATATGACACCCTACTTTTTAGTTATATTTCTCAAATAATTGATCAATACCGGAATACCATTACACACTACACACTGCGCTGCCATCACTGCAAGAGCTACAAAAATTGCGGTGATAGAAACCATACTGATGAAAAAGAGGTGCGAATATATTATTGATGGATAGGGATCATGTGCTGCAGCTCCAATGGTTAATGTTGTACCGAGAATGCCAATTATTGCCAGGCGCTTTGTATGCATCGTTGATCCTTTGGTGTGAAAAAGAGGGGCGTTGTTGCCCCCAATCTAAGTAAAACCCAGTATAACAGCTATACCCATTCAAATGAACCGGCAGCTATATTGACACATGTATCACGATCGTGATATTGTTTTCTATTATGAGTAAAAAAACAATGTCGACCTACGATAAATTTATAGCTTCATTGAGCGATGCGGAACTCAAGGGGTTCAATGAGGGGTATCGAGAGTTTTTACTTTCAGAAATTACCCTTGCAGCAAGAGCAAAAGATAACATATCGGTAAGAAAATTAGCACAAATGGCAGGTGTATTACCAAAAATTAGAACTAATAAAAAAAGGACGCCGAAGCGTCCTTTTTTGTTATTCCCATTCAAGTGAACCGGCTGTTTGATATTCGGTAACGCGTGTTTCGAAGAAGTTCTTTTCCTTTGCAAGATCGGTTGCTTGTGACATCCATGGGAATGGATTTTTAGCACCGTATACTTTTGGTAAATCAATCCGTTCCAAGCGGCGATCTGCGATATATTCAACATATTCAGAAAACTGTTGTGCATTAATGCCAAGCATGCCATTCGGGCAGGCGTCATGCGCATACTGTTTCTCTAAGAGCACCGCATGTTTAATAAGTTCCACAAGTTCTGTTTGGAACTCATTTGTCCAGATTTCAGGATTTTCTGTTTTTATGGTATTGATCAGATCGCAGCCGAACGCCAAGTGAATCGATTCATCACGCATGATATATTCAAATTGCTGGCCAATGCCAACCATTTTATTTTGACGTTTCAGTGCAAGCATCATCGCAAAACCGGCATAGAAAAAGATTCCTTCCATGATCACATAATAGCCGATTAGATCATGCACAAAGCGCTGTACTTTTTCTGCCGTATCAGTTTGAAAGTTTGGATCGAGCAGTGCTGCGGTCAGCTTGACCACAAAATCATCTTTTTGTTTTATGCTCGCGATCGTTTCATACATCCGGTAAATCTCATCAGGATTGAGGCCGAGCGTATCGCAACAATAAATAAAGGTATCGGTATGTACCGCCTCTTCGAATGCCTGGCGTAAGAGATACTGGCGGCATTCTGGGTTGGTGACGTGACGATAAACGGTCAAGACTAAGTTATTTGCCGTCAGCGATTCTGCGGTGGAAAAAAAACCAAGATTCCAGAGCACAAGCCGCCGCTCGGTTGGGGTTAATGCAGTGCTTGATTTCCATTGTTCAACATCAACCTGCATGGAGATTTCTTCGGGTGTCCAGTTATTGGCAACACCATCCTTATAATGTTGGCGCGCCCACAGATAGCGCATGGGTAAAATTTTATTGGGATCGATCGTTGAGTTATTTATGATTCCAATTTTTTTCATGGTAATCACTCCGGTATTAAAAATTTTATTGGCATGCATCACAATCAGGATTTTCAATCAAACAGGCTTTGCCTGTCTCCATCACCACTGTTTCAGTCACCGTGGTTGTTGCAGTAACAGTAACCGATTCTAACGAGCTACCAGCCTCATAGGTACGTTTTTGGGTAAAGCCGAATTTTTTTGCATCAAGCGTTGATTTTTCAATCTGTGTTGCACCAAGGGTCCGTAAGTAATAGGTTGTTTTAAGTCCCAATCGCCATGCGGTCATATAAATGGTATCAAGCATTTTACCAGAAGTTCCCTTCATAAAGACGTTGTGCGATTGGCTTTGATCAATCCATTGTCCTCGCTGCGCGGTCATTTGTAAGAGCCAAACAGGGTCTAGATCAAACGATTCCTTATATTTCACACGCAACGCTGCGGGAATTGTTTCGATGAGTTGGATGTTGCCATCGTAATATTTGATGAGCTCAATCATTTCAGAGGTCCACATACCAAGTTTTTTGAGATCTTCCACAAGATATTGATTGATGACGGTAAACTCACCACTCATATTTGCCTTTACATAGAGATTTTTATAGGCAGGCTCTATGCAAGGAAAGCAGTTACTAATAGTGGAGATAGTTGCCGTTGGTGCTATTGCCATGGTGTTTGAGTTACGCATACCATACTGTGCCACGTGTTCGCGGACAGGGCGCCAATCAAGAGTGCCCGTGCGTTTTATTTCGATAGCCATACCCCGTTCTTTTTCTAAAATATCGATCGTATCATGCGGAAAGATATTTCGTGACCACTTCGAACCGTGATATGAGGAATAGGTGCCGCGTTCTTTTGCAAGCTGCGAGGAG
>Ga0207061_1218_pt2 | contig 11301 bp, 8 predicted proteins | sample Alteio_BWMinCont_31_FD_153275 | JGI IMG/M metagenome (GOLD analysis project Ga0207061, IMG submission 153275) | Enriched cells from forest soil in Barre Woods Harvard Forest LTER site, Petersham, Massachusetts, United States -... | ecosystem: Environmental > Terrestrial > Soil > Temperate forest >... | reverse complement strand
ATCGCACCCTTCTGTCCGAATGCGTCGCCGCTGGAGAACTCCTCGCTGAGCCCGGGCTGCCCTTGAAGATTCGTAAGCACAGATGCAGGGACCGGATTGCCTTCGTCGCGCAGGAATTGAGTTCCTGAAACGAAGGTGATTCGGGCGGCGGGAAACTCCGCCCTCAGTCCGTCGAGCACCGATACCACGTGTGTCGGGGTGCCGGTGTAATTCCCCAGCAGATATCGCGTCTGATCCGCCAAGGGTCCGACCACCGCGATTCTGATTCCGTCCGGCCTCAGTGGCAACGTACCGTCGTTCTTCAGCAGCACCATCGATTCATTTGCTAGGGCGCGCGCCATCGCGCGATGCTGCCTGCTGTCCAGTTCCCTTTCGTCGATGAGCGAGTAGGGCACCATTTCCGGCGGGTCGAACATGCCGAGCTTCATCCGGGCCGTGAACAGACGGACGAGTGCCGTATCGATCTGTGCTTCCTTCAGAAAGCCTTTATTGTAGGCATCCAAATACGGCTTGTAATCGTGATCGTCGTGCACTTTTGCGACGAAATCCACGCACTCGTTGTCCATGCCGCGCCGCAGAGCGAGCGCGGATGCCTCGGCCTGGGTCGCAGTGAAATGATGATCGCGGAATATATTGACGATGGCTTCGCAATCGGAAACCACATAGCCCTGGAAGCCCCATTTTCCCCGCAACTGGTCCTGCAGCAGAAACTCATTGGCGCATGCGGGCTGTCCGTTGATGCTGTTGTAAGCGCACATGACGGAAGCGGCCCTGCCTTCGGTTACCGTCGCGCGGAACGCGGGCAGGTAGGTATCGAGCTCATCGTGCCTGCTTACGTTGACATCGGCTGTGTGGCGCGTCGGCTCGGGGCCGCTGTGCACGGCAAAATGCTTCGGGGTTGAAATCACGCGATAGTATTTCGCATCATCGCCTTGCAAGCCGGTGACGAACGCCACACCCAAGCGGGCGGTTAGAAACGGGTCTTCGCCGTAGGTCTCCTGCCCGCGCCCCCAGCGCGGATCGCGAAAGATATTGATGTTTGGAGCCCAGAAGTCCAATCCTTCGAAGATATCGCTATGCCCCTCGCGCACCGCCTGCGCATGTTTTATACGCCCCTCGGTTCCGATGACGACGGCCATGCGGTGAATCGCCTCAGTATCGAAAGCCGCGGCGAGCGCGATCGGCTCGGGGAATTCCGTGGTCCCGTTCGAGGCCACGCCGTGCAAGGCCTCACTCCACCAGTCGTAGGCGGCTATATTCAAGCGCGAAATCGCACGCGACTGATTCACCAGCTGAGTGACTTTCTCCTCCACCGTCATGCGCTGGACGAGGTCCTGTGCCCGCTGCTGCGCAGGCAGGGCGGTATTGAGATACGCGGGCGGCGGCTGGGCATGCAAGCGGCACGTGAACAGGACGACAACCAGCATGGGAATGCACGACTTGGGCATTTGCATCTCTCGTCTCCCCTTCATCGGCCCCAGCGCAAGACCATCGCGTCCAGCCGTCGTGCGGTCTCGATCAAAATGGCGCGGGAAGCCGGATGCAGCGGCGGCAAAGGATGCCGCGGCGCTTCACATTCGATGACGCCGCCTTCTTTCATCAACGCCTTCGATGCCAGCAAGCCGCATTGTCGGTTTTCCAGGTTGATCTGCGGCAGCCAACGTTCGTAACCCGCAACCGCAAGATCGCGACGGCCTTGGCGATAGTCGTCAAGAATGGGCCGCAGGCCGTCGGGAAACCCACCTCCGGTCATCGACCCGGTGGCTCCGGCGTCTAGATCGGGAATCAGCGTAATCGCTTCTTCACCGTCCCACGGTCCCTCGACCGAGGCGCCACCGAGGCGGATCAGCTCTCGCAGCTTGTCCGCCGTGCGCGGGCACTCGATCTTGAAATACGATACGTGCTCGACCTCGCGCGCCATCAGCGCCAGGAATGTCGCGGACAGCACAGTGCCGCTGACCGGAGCATCTTGAACCATGATGGGAACGTCGATCGAGTCCGAAATGGCCGCATAAAACCCCAGAATCATGTCCTCCGGAACTCGAACGGTGGCGCCATGGTAGGGCGGCATTACCATCACCATTGCCGCGCCCATATCCTGCGCCCGGCGGCTGCGGGCGGCGCACAGCTTCGAGCTGAAATGAGTCGTCGTCACGATCACCGGCACCCGGCCGGCAACATGCTCGAGCACGGTGTGCGCCAGGGATTCGCGCTCCTCGTCGGACAAGAGAAATTGCTCGGAAAAATTTGCGAGGACGCACAGGCCGTTGGAACCGGCATCGATCATGAAATCGACGCAGCGCCTCTGACTGTCGAGATCGAGCTCGCCGGTTGCCGTGAAGGTGGTCGGAACCACGGGATATAGCCCGCGGAAGCGGGGCTCTTCGGCGCTGTCCGTATGGGGTGCATCCACGATTGTGTGATCGTCAACCTGTGTCATGCGTTTTCAAGGCAACGACGGTGACCGAGTGCGGCAGCAATTTCAGAATGACCTTGCCGCCCGACGATCGCTCGACGAATCGTTCAGGGGCCACCGTGGCCGGCGACTCGAATGTATTTACGCTGTCGACCTTGGGCGACGACAGCATTTCGCCTGCGGCCTGCCTGACGCCTGCGGCGGTGACCTCGACCCGCATGATCCGATTGGGATCCACGTTGGTCAGCGCCAGCCAAAGCTGGCCATTTTTCGCCCTGGCTGCAATCGCATCCAGTCGCGGCAGGGATATTTTCCCGTACTCGTAGCTGCCCGCATCGAAGCTTATGGGCACCAGCTGCGCATCCTGAAAAGGCACGTACATGCGATAGACGTGGTAGGTCGGGGTGCGGATCATCCTGTCTTTGTCGGTGAGGATCATGGCCTGCAGCACGTTGATCATCTGGGCGATGTTCGCCATGCGCACGCGATCTGCGTGGCGGGCAAAGATGTTGATATTCAACTCGGCAATGATGGCGTCGCGCTGGCTGTTCTGCTGCTCGAGAAATCCCGGGTTCGTTCCCGGAGACGGCGCCAGCCAAGTGCCCCATTCATCGACCATGAGGCCGATCTTCTTCTGCGGGTCGTATGCATCCATGATGGCGCTGTGGGTCCTTATCAACTCCTCCATGCGCAGCGTTTCTTTGAGCAGCGCCGCGTACTCGGCTTCACCGAATCCCGCTGACTTGTACGACGGCGGCCATTTGCCCACGGTGTAAGAGTGCAGCGACAGCCCTTCGATATCCCAGCTCCAGACCTTGCTCTGCCAGGCTTTCATGATCGTTTCGGTGTAGCCGATATCCCCGCCGTCCAGACCGACGGCGATCCTCTGCATGGCTTCGGAGCCGTTGTAGTTGCGTGCATAACGGCTGTAGATCTTGAGCTGGCTCAGGTAGTACTCGGGCGACATCGTGCCGCCGCAACCCCAGCTTTCATTGCCGATTCCCAGGAACGCAATCCTGTAAGGGCCCGGGTGCCCGTTGGCGGCGCGTTCCTGCGCCAAGGCGCTCGCCTTATCCGCGGTCATGTATTCCAGCCATTCCGCGGCTTCCTGAGGAGTGCCCGACCCGACATTCACGGAGACATAGGCTTCGGCGCCGATCTGCTGCACGAAGTCCAGGAACTCGTGCGTGCCGAAGGTGTTGGGCTCGATGACGCCGCCCCAATTCGGATTCAGGGTCGACGGACGCCTGTCGGGCGGCCCGACTCCCTTGCGCCAATGATATTCGTCGGCAAAGCAACCGCCCGGCCAGCGTACCACCGGTACCTGCAGCTCCTTGAGCGCAGCCACGACGTCGTTGCGGATTCCCCGCGTGTTCGGGACCGTCGAGCCGGGACCAACCCAGATGCCTTCGTAGATGCCGCGGCCCAGATGTTCGGCAAACTGACCGAATATGTGGCGATCGATCCTCGTGCCGGTTTCGGCGGCATCGATCCGCAAGCGAACGACGTCATTGTCTTGGCCCCGCGCAGCGTGTGCAGAGGCAAAAAAGACGATGAACAGAAGCGCGCGAATCCCTGTCATCCTTCCTCCCGGTTGAGATTTCGCCCTATCCAAGCCGACGGTCGGGCGCGTCCAACTCGCCGCCGAGCAGCCCCGGCCGTGAGCCCCACAATGCATAGAACAGCACATAGATCTCGCAGGCGGCCGTCAGCAAGAACGACAGCTGTAAACCAAAACGGTCAGCCAGCCACCCCTGCACGATCACGAGCGCGCCTCCGGCGATTGCCATGATCAGCAGGCCCGCGCCTTCCTCCGTCAGAGGACCGAGTCCGCGGATCCCCAGCGTGAATATCGTCGGAAACATGATGGAGTGAAACAGGCCGACCAGGATGAGTGACCACATGGCGACCGGCCCCTGGGCAAAGCAGGTCACCAGCATGGTGACGAGCGCACCGATCGCAAATCCCGCGAGCACCCGCTCGCCCGGCATGGAACGCATCATGAAGCTGCCGATGAAACGGCCGATCATCATCCCGCCCCACAGCAGGAACAGGTAGTGCGAGGCCTGCTCGTGGGTGAGATTCGCGATTTTGGGCAGGGATACAAAGTTGATGAACAGATTGGCGACCCCGATCTCCGCGATCAGGTAGATGAAAATCGCAGGGACGGCGAACACCAAGTTGCGGTGTCGCCACAACGAATGCCGCTTGCGTTCCTCGACGGAGGCGCGAAGCGTCTCGGAGCCCATGTCCGGCAGCCGGTAGCGCGCAATAACCACCGCGAGAACTACCAGAACCGCGGCCACGATCAGATATGGAAGTTGAACGGCATGGGCATCCGCAAGCCTTTCGACCGGCGTCAACACGGCACCCGCCTTGGCCGTGCCGGAGTTCGACCTCCCCAGAATGAGATAGCCTCCGAACAGCGGGGCAAGCGTCGTGCCGAGCGAGTTGAAGGCCTGTACCAGATTGAGGCGCGATGGAGCGGTGGAGGGCGGACCCACGACGGCGACGTAGGGGTTCGCGGCCACCTGCAGCAGCGTGATGCCGCATGCAATCACGAATAGCGCCACGAGTGTAATCGCGTAGGAGGGAACGCGTGCGGCAGGAATCATTCCCAACGCACCCGATGCCATGACGGCGAGACCGATTACCATCGATCGCTTGTACCCGACCCGCTCGATCAGCTTCGCCGCGGGGATGGAAGCCACGAAGTAGGCGATGAACCACACTGATTCGATCAGCGTCGTTTCGGCGTAGTTGAGTTGGAACACGCTGCGCAAGTGCGGCAAAAGCGTGTTGTTGATGACGGTGATGAATCCCCAGACGAAGAACAGGCTGGCGAGCAGCCTGAGCGCGCCGGCGTGCGTCGTCTGCCCGCCCTTGGTCGCGGACCCAGAAATAGCCGACAACGATCCCCCTTGCGAAATCGCGCTTCTGTATTTGTCAGACTATATACTATCCGGGGTCATGGTCAACCGAGAGGGCCCAATGAAAATTTCGTTGAATGCCGCAGCGCAGATCGCATCGTCCGCCGGCTTCACCCTGCTGGTGCTAGCAAATAGCGCGGCAGCGGTCACCGCGGGACGCGCACCATTCGGCACGCTCGATCGCGGCGTCGTGATCGAGGCGGTCACGCTGACCAACAGCCAAGGGATTTCCGCCCGCATCATCAACTATGGCGCGACGCTGCAGGCATTATGGGCCCCGGACCGCACCGGGCGCACGGCCGACATCGTGCTCGGCTATGACGGTCTGGCAACATACGTTGAGAAGCCGAACTTCTTCGGCGTGACGGTCGGCCGATACGCCAACCGCATCGCGGGCGGACGATTTGCGCTCGACGGCAAGACCCATCAATTGTCATTGAATGACAAGTCCAATTCGCTGCATGGCGGCGCACGAGGCTTCGACAAGCAAGTGTGGCGTATCACCGGGATCAAGGAAGGTCCTGTCGCGAGCGTTTCGATGGTGCTGACCAGTCCTGCAGGCGACCAGGGCTATCCCGGAACACTTCAGGTCCAGGCCACCTATGCGCTCGACGAATTGGGCGCCTTGACGATCGACTACGATGCCACCACGGACGCACCCACCATCGTCAACATCACGAATCATGCCATCTTCAATCTGGCGGGCGAAGGCGCGCCGGAGGATGTACTCGGACACCGCTTGACCATTCCGGCGAGCCGCTACACTCCGATCGATGCCGCGTTGATTCCCACCGGAGAACTGCGCGACGTGGCCGGCACTGTTTTTGATTTCAGCGGCGGACGGCTCATCGGCGACGGCGTGCGCGACGGCCGCGACCCGCAGATAGTCTTCGGCCGCGGATACGATCACAACTTTGCGCTCGATGCCGGCGCGACCCGGGAACCCAAGCTGGCGGCGCGGCTCGAAGACACGAACTCGGGCCGCGTGCTCGAAGTGTTGTCGACCGAGCCGGGCGTTCAGGTATATACCGGCAACTTTCTCGACGGAACCCGCGTCGGCAAACACGGCCATCTGTATCGGATGGGCGACGGCATCGCACTCGAGCCGCAGAAGTTTCCCGACACCCCCAATCAACCCAAATTCGGCTCGGCACGGGTGGATCCCGGCTCACCTTATCATCATCGCTTGGTCTTCCACGTCTTCACCGTTCACTGATCCCGGAGCACAGTCCATGGCCGGTCCCCAATCCCCGACAACGTTGCGCAGCCGCGCGTGGTTCGACAATCCTGCCAATGTTGACATGACGTCCTTGTACCTCGAGCGGTATCTGAACTTCGGCCTCAGCCTGGAAGAACTGCGGTCGGGCAGACCCATCATCGGCATTGCGCAGACGGGGTCGGACCTCTCCCCATGCAACCGGCACCATCTCGTGCTGGCGGAGCGCGTCCGTGACGGGATCCGGGAAGAGGGCGGCATTGCCATCGAGTTTCCCGTTCATCCAATCCAGGAAACCGGCAAGCGCCCGACGGCAGGACTTGACCGCAATCTCGCGTATCTGGGGCTGGTCGAGGCCCTGTTCGGCTACCCCATCGACGGTGTGGTACTCACGACCGGCTGCGACAAGACCACGCCCGCCTGCTTGATGGCAGCCGCCACGGTCAATATCCCGGCGATCGCCTTGTCGGTCGGGCCGATGCTCAACGGCTGGTACAAAGGCGAACGGACCGGCTCGGGTACGATCGTATGGAAGGCAAGACAGATGCTGGCCGCCGGTGAAATCGACGAGGAAGGATTCATCAAACTCGTGGCATCGTCTGCGCCGTCCACCGGCTATTGCAACACGATGGGCACGGCAACCACGATGAACTCGCTTGCCGAAGCACTTGGAATGATGCTGCCGGGTTCGGCGGCGATACCTGCGCCCTATCGCGACCGACAAGAGGCCGCCTATCGTACCGGCAAGCGAATAGTGGAGATGGTCGCGGAGAACCTGAAACCCTCTCAAATCCTCACCCGCGAGGCGTTCCTGAACGCAATTGTCGTCAACACCGCCATCGGCGGCTCCACCAATGCGCCCATTCACCTGGCAGCGATCGCGCGTCACATCGGCGCCGAGTTGGATATCACCGACTGGCAGACGCATGGGCTCAAGGTGCCCCTGTTGGTGAACCTGCAACCGGCGGGTGAATATCTGGGGGAGGACTACTACCGCGCCGGCGGCGTGCCGGCGGTAGTCAGCCAACTGATGTGCGACGGCTTGGTACACGAGAACGCGATGACCGTGAACGGACGCACCATCGGGGACAACTGCCGTGGAGCGGTCATTGAGGACGAACGGGTGATTCGCCCGATCACGCGGCCGCTGTTGAAGGAGGCCGGCTTCATCGTGCTCAAGGGCAACCTGTTCGATGCTGCGATCATGAAGACCAGCGTCATCAGCGAGGAATTTCGCGGGCGCTATCTGTCGAATCCAAGCGATCCAAATGCATTCGAGGGGCCCGCGGTCGTCTTCGACGGTCCAGAGGACTACCACCGCCGCATCGACGACCCGACGCTCGGGATCACGGCGGAAACCCTCCTGTTCATGCGCGGTGCCGGCCCCGTGGGTTATCCGGGAGCGGCCGAGGTGGTGAATATGCGTCCGCCGGCTTATCTGATTCGCGAGGGGGTTCACTCGATGCCCTGCGTCGGAGATGGACGTCAGTCAGGCACCTCGGCTTCACCATCGATCCTCAATGCCTCGCCCGAAGCGGCGGTTCAAGGCGGTCTTGCGCTGTTGCGAACCGGGGACCTGGTGCGTGTCGATCTTGGGCGCGCCACCGTCGATGTACTCTTGAGTGAGGAAGAACTGGCCCGGCGCCGGCGCGCCCTGGAAGATGCCGGCGGCTATGCTTATCCACCCTCGCAGACGCCCTGGCAGGAAATTCAGCGTGCTCTGGTGGGTCAGTTGCACCGCGGCGCAATTCTGGAAGGTTCGGAAAAATATCAGCGCCTCGCACAGACCGCCGGTGTGCCCCGGGACAACCACTGAGGCAGGACACGCGGTGGGGCGGGCTGCTCAGGCCCGCTTGCGCAACGATTTCTCCGTGTCCGCCAATGCGAGGCGGACGAGTTCCGACATGGCGTCGCGTGCGGCGGCCGAATCCGCGTTGGCGATGGCATCGAATAGATTTCGGTGGTCGGGAATCGGGTCACGAACCAGCCCGCGCTTGCGCTGTTTGTACAACGTGGTCCACGCAATCGCCGCCATGATGGAACTTGCGAGCGCGATGATGGCGCCGTTGCGGGTGGCTTCCAGCATGATCATGTGAAAGTGCTGGTCTGCGAGCCGGCCCTGCTCCGTCCCGAGGCCGTGCAGCGCCATGGTGTCGAGGGCGCTGCACATGGCATTCACCTGCTTCTTGGAGCGCCGCTCCGCCGCCAAAGCAGCCGCGCCAGGCTCCACGAGCATGCGCAGTTCAAACAGGTCACGCAGAAATTTGCGGCTCGGCTCCGCTTCGAATTGCCAGGCGAGAAGGTCCGGGTCGAGGAGACTCCACTGGCGTTTTGAACCGACCCTGGTTCCCGTCTTCGGGCGGCTATTCACCAGTCCCTTGGCTGTGAGGATCCGTAATGCCTCACGCAGCACCGACCGCGAGACGCCGATCTGCCTTGCATAGTCGATCTCGTTGGGGAAGAGATGCCCCTCGGGCAGCTCGCCGGAGAGGATCATCACGGCAAGCTGCTTGGCCAGCGACCCCTGCAAGCGCCTGCCTCCCCCCGCCTGGATCAACGTTCCGGCAGCGATCGCGGAATGATCCGGTATTTTCGGCATCGTGCCATTCTTTGAATGAAGCATGTCGAGCCTGTCGGCGGTTACGCGGGTATCTCACAGCATATAGCAATGCCGCGGAGATCCTACTTCAATTCCTTGGTGATTGCGTCCGCAGCGTTCCCGGCAACGACCCAGCTCGCTGATCCGGCAACGACGGCTTCGTCCTCGAACCAGAGAAATCCAAAATCATCGATGCACTCTGGAAAATCGGGTTTGATGATGACGTAACCCGGAATCACGGCGCCCTGTATGTAAGCGTTGTCCGCGCGGTTGTTGCTGTAGGTCCTAGTCTTGGAGACCGTTCCGACGCCGGCCACATAGGAGGTGCTGGAGACCGGGTGCGTGCCGAGAATGTAATTGACGGCACGAAGCGTATATTCTGAGCTCACGAGGTCCGGAAACGCCTTGTGCAGAAAGTACATTCTGATGGCCATGTCAACCACGGCGCCTGATCCACCCCAGGTGCCCAAACTCGGAGGCACGCCAAACGGGGTGGCGTCCAACTGCTTATCCAGATCCGCAAGATAGGACTTAACGGCTTCCCGCATTTCATCCTTCGCGGTCGTGTCCAGATAACTCAGCGCTCGGACGGCCATCCACCCATGGATGCCCATCTGCTGCGGAGTGATCATCTGTGGGAACAATTCCTTCAGACGGGATTTGTAGGGTTCTGCGCCATTCGTCGCAATCGTCAGTTCCAGAGCCGCAGCCCAGTCCTGGCCAATGCGAAAGTCGGCGCGGCCCAGAACCGGCGGAGAAGCGGCTTGCACGTTGGGTACACCGGAAGGGGTCGGGACGGCCGATCTGTCCGAACGGTTACGACCATTTTGAGCGCCAGACACCACACCCTGCGAGGCAGCCAGCACGCCGGGGGCATCGTCGGGAGCCCCGGCGTCCCAGCCGGGGGCCGCTGGCGGTGGCGTCGGATTGGATTTCTCGTCGTTCCAGGCCTTGATTGCGGTATCGAGGCAGTCTTTCGCCAACACGTTGTCCCAGCCCTTCAGCGCATCGGCCGCTGCAGCCAGGGCGGCGATCGCGTTCCACTGAAGAGTTGCGTTGGTCGTGGTGAAAATCCAGCGGTCATCCGGCCGGCCTGAGTAGTTGCCCTTTACTTCGTTGGGGCCTAGTTTGGGATCGTAAATGCGGCCATCGGTCTTCGAGGCGCCATCGCCCAAGTGCGTATATTGGCGCAGGTCCGGTTCGTGAGTGCCGCGAATCGAGTGACCGATATTGTGGAACTGCGCTAGGATGAGCAGTGCGCCATGCTTGATTTGTTGAATCGCATCCGGCACGCCATCGGGACGGTGCATTTCAACCTCTCGCGCGACTTCATCTACGGTGAGTTCGTCGTACTTGAGCTCAAAGGTGCGATACGCCAGCGCCAGATTCTGGATCACACTCAGTTGCGCCGGCTCTTCTAGATCGAAATCGCCGGCGTCGTACCAGCCGCCCACGTTCATCCCAGGAATATGATCGCCGCCCTTGTATTTGCCATCCCGCGCCGTAGCCTGATTCCAGTTGTCGAATTGCTCTCCCACGATGGGTGCCATGCGGCCGTCATCCAAGTGCGAGGCGCCGTGCCACACGCGATAGGCTTCGCGCACTGAAACGTGATCCATCTGTACCGCCAGGTGATGGTCCAGGCTGTCTTGCCAGATGTTCGCGTAGGCGTCCTTGGCGATCGGAAACGGTGCCGTACGCTGATCTGCGTATTCGATGACGTAGAGGCCGGGGTTGTTGACCGGAGTGAAATCGAATTTCGAATAAACGTAACGCAGCCAAGGCGCTGAAGGCGTGATCGGGCCTGCGAATACCTGCTGGTAAGCTCCGCTTTCAGTCAGGCGCAGCACCTTGGCGGTCCGCGGGCCGATGTACTTCGGATCGAGTTCGAGTACGGCTACCTTGGAAAACCCCGGCGCATAGCCGACTTGGCTGTGCGCGATCATCGGTGGGCGCGTCCAATTCGGAATCACGTCAGGTCTGACATGCCACACAATGGCATCGGTGGTCTTGCCCGAAGGAATCAGCGAACGCAGAACAAACCAGCCGTTTTGCGCGCGGTCGCGACCATCGAACAGCATAAGGGCGGCTGTATCCGACACAACGGTGACCCGGGCCAGCGAATCGTCAACCCCTAAGG
>Ga0207061_1209_pt2 | contig 11381 bp, 8 predicted proteins | sample Alteio_BWMinCont_31_FD_153275 | JGI IMG/M metagenome (GOLD analysis project Ga0207061, IMG submission 153275) | Enriched cells from forest soil in Barre Woods Harvard Forest LTER site, Petersham, Massachusetts, United States -... | ecosystem: Environmental > Terrestrial > Soil > Temperate forest >... | reverse complement strand
CTGTTTATCGGCACTGACGTCGGAATATTTTTCTCGCAGGATGATGGCGCGACGTGGGTTCCATATATGGATGGATTTCCGAACGTGGTCGTGAATGAACTCGTCGTGCAAAAACCAACGAATATGTTGTTCGCAGGAACATACGGACGATCCGTGTGGGAGGCTCCAATGAGCGCAACAGTGTTGGCACTGGGTTCGCCCGTTGCCGGTCCAACGTGGTATACAAACCAGACGTACCCGATCGTATGGTATGGCATTCCAACTGCGACAATTTCGTACAGTACCGACGGCGGGCAGACATGGATTGTCATAGACAATGGTATAAATGCACCGTCGTACCAATGGAATATTCCCGGCGGCATCACGACGACGAATGCCATCGTCCGCGTCACATCGGGAACGGACACCCTCATCAGCACTCCGTTCTCTATCCGCCCACCTGCGACAGGAGACGTTACCCAAACCGCTGCACTTCCGTTCGTACCTTACGGGCTTGCGTTTGATGGGAATACCCTGTGGGCAACAAGTTTTTATGAAAGGAAAATATATAAACTCGATCCTGATTTACTGACTGTGCGCGATACGATTCCTTCTCCAGGCGATAGTTGTACTGGGCTTGCATACGGTTCGGCAGCACTTACACAGTCTGCACCGTGCATGTTCGTTCATCAGGTGGGCGTGCCGAATAAACTTTCCAAGATTGACACGAATGGGAACGTTCTTCTCAGCGTCAAATCACCTACGGTCTATGCGACTGGCGTTGCGTATGACGGGACGCAAGTATTCGCTGTTGATCGCGACGCATCGAAGATTTATTTGTTCGACCCGAACACACTTTCTCCTGGAGGCAACATCACAAATCCAGCGTATATTTCTGAAGGACCTCGGGGACTATCCTATACAGGCATAAACGCAGCCGGTACGGAAGAAAATTTCCTGCACGTTGTAACGAATTTTACCGGCGCAGGTCAAACTCTTACTTCTACGACCTTGTATCGAATGCAACTCAACCCGAATACAAATTCCATTGTAAAGACGGATTCAACCCCGTTGACGTATCAAGGCGCCGTCATTAACGCGCGCGGCATCGCACAGGATACCAGATATCCCAATGCCTATTGGGTTTCGGATTTTGGTACGGGCACCGCTGGAACAATCTATCATATTATCGGCTTTGATCTGCAATCCCTCAATATATTATCCCCTGCTTATAATGCAATGTGGAAGTGGGGGACGTCTCAGACAATTACATGGTCAAGCCAGCGGATAGATACAGTAAATATTACATTTTCAACAGACGCTGGGGCAACATGGAACACTGTAATTACAGGTCTTGCCGTTACAAGTTCAACTTCGGCAGAAAACACGTCCTATCAGTGGACTGTGCCGACACTCTCTTCCACATCGACAAAGTGCAAAGTTCGAGTCAGCGCAACAGGACAGAATGCAATTCAGTCAACCAGCAATACATTCACGATAGAAAATCCAAACGCCGTTACAGAGCGCTCCACAACACCGGATGGATTCGTTTTATACCAAAGCTATCCGAACCCGTTCCAAAATACAACAAGTATTCGGTTTGAAATTCCGTACGAAGCCCAAGCCACGCTGAGCGTGTACGATGCCACAGGGAAATTGGTGCAAACAATCGTCAACGGCGCACTCAGTGCAGGTCCGCATGAAGTATCGTTTGACGCATCTACACTCCCCAGCGGAATGTATATCTACAAATTGCTATCAGGAACGCAGGAACTTTCACGCACCATGATTCTGGCTCGATGAACCGAGAATTCATATAAAATTTATTTCGCCACTCAGATTATATAGATTATATATTGAATGAAATTTGTACTTATTGGACATCCATGTGTGGATGAAATTCATTCCGCAGACGGAACAGTGACAAAATCATGGGGAGGGATTATGTACGCCCTTGCGACGATGGAATACTCAGCGCAAGGGGACGACGTTATCTATCCGGTTTTTCCCATCGGGAGAGACGAGGAAGCGGCGTTTCGCGATTTCATTTCGCAATACAAGCACGTCGATGCTTCCGGCGTTTATGCGGTAGATGCGCCCACCAACAAAATGAAATTGGTTTACAAAAGCGGCACCGAGAAAGGACAGCGTGATGAACATTGCGAATGCGTTTTGCCGCCAATTGATTACGACGTGATTCGCCCGCATTTGCGCGAGGCACATCTTGTCCTTATCAACATGATCTCCGGTTTTGAAATTACGCTCGACACCTTGCGCAAGATTCGCGCGGCGGGCAGGCGTCCGCGCATTTTCATCTATCTCGACGCCCACGCTATGGTGCTCGGCGATCTTGTTCCGAACGGTCCTCGCAAATTCAAGCACATTCCGGACTGGAAAGACTGGGTGATGAACGTCGACGGCATCCAAATGAATGAACGCGAGGTGAAATATTTTTCCCGGAGCGAAAAATCGCTGGCTGATTTTGCAATGACGTTCCGCAACATTCAGGCAATCGTCATCACGCGCGGTGAAAAAGGCACATCGGTATTCATGCGTGAAGCATTGAAAGGCGTCAAGATTAACGACGTGTTCACCCGCATTGACGTTCCACCCATCACACTCGGTCCCGCGCAAGACAGCACCGGCTGCGGCGACGTATTCGGCGGCGCATTTCTTGTGAGGTATGGTTGGACGCGCCACCCTGTTCTTTCTACCCAATTCGGCAACTTTGCCGCGGCGGCGAAATCGCTGTTTTCGGGTATGGATAACATTCTTCAATTGCGCGATCATATTAAGCAATTCCCGTTTTTTGAATGACTGCGTCGCGGATTGCGATCATCGGAAGTAACGGACTGCTGGGACAGAATTTCGTCAAGGCGCTCGCTGAAGAGACAACTGCGCAATTATTTCTCGCCGACATACATTCGCAATCGTTCATTCCGGATAACAATCCTACTGATAACACCATTCCCAGTGCAAGCCACTTGGCATACACATCAGTGGATATTACGAGCCGCGCCGCCGTAAAAGAATTTGCATTACAATACCTGCCGGAAATCATTCTCAATTGCGCCGCAATAAACGATGTTGACGCGTGTGAAGTTGAGCGTGAACGTGCATGGAAAATCAACGTCAAAGGCGTTGAGCATCTTGCGGACGGCTGCCGCACCGTGGACGCCCGACTCATCCATTTTTCCAGTGATTACGTTTTCGACGGGAAACACGGACCATACTGCGAACGCGATAAGCCAAACCCGATATGTTACTATGGCAAGACGAAACTTGCAAGCGAGAATGCCTGCCGCATGGGCGGCATCCGGTTTATTGTCGTGCGTACATCCGTGTTATACGGCATGGGCACAGGCATCCGCACAAATTTTGTACAATGGGTCGTTGACGCTCTCTCATCGGGCAAGGATATCAATGTCGTTACGGATCAAACAGGCAATCCTACGCCCGCAGATCAGCTTGCAGCCGCAGTACTGCGACTCATCGATCGGCAGCGCGAAGGGCTGTATCACATTGCCGGACCGGATATTATCAGCCGATATGATTGTGCGTTGAGAATTGCAGAAGTATTCGATCTCGATGCGAATAAAATACATCCTGTTACCACAGAGATGCTCCGGCAAAGCGCCCCGCGTCCTCTCAATGCGGGACTCATCACACTGAAAGCGGAATCCGAATCCGGTGCCCGTCTCAGCAAACTCGTTGATGGGTTGCAAATCCTGAAACGGCGCATGGACCTTGCTCACAGCCTGCGCCAAGTCAACTAAGACTTCTCCCCCACTTGCACATTTTTTGATTCCAGATTTTTTTCTCGTTATTTTGCGGGACATTTTTCAGTTGAACACATGATAGACATTAAACTCATCCGTGAGCGAGCGGAGTACGTACGCACCGCAATTCAGAACAAGTTGGAAACGGGAGCGCTTGCAAAACTCGACGCGATTATCGCGCTCGACCAGCAGCGGCGTGCAATCATCAAAGAGGTTGAAGAAAAAAAGTCCGCTTCCAATAAAATCTCCGAGAAGATTGGCATAGCGAAACGAACGGGCGCGCCAATTGATGAGAATGAATTATTGCTTTCAAAGAATCTTTCAAACGAAATAAAAGATTGCGACGGAAAACTTCATGCGATTGAAACCGATCTAGACGATGCTCTTTTATGGATACCAAACATCCCGCATGAGAGCGTGCCTGTGGGCGCGTCGGCAAAAGAGAACCGGATTGAAAAAATATGGGGCGAGCCTTCGCTTGACGATTTCACGCGTCTCGATCATCTCGAGTTGAGCAAACGGCTCGGGCTGTTTGATTTTGAACGAGGCGCGAAGATTTCCGGATCAGGATTCCCAGTGTACACAGGGAAAGGCGCAGCGCTCGAGCGGGCGCTCATAAATTTCATGCTCGACGTACAGACGAATGAACATGGATACAAAGAAATATTTCCCCCGTTTGTCGTGAATCAGCGTTCGCTTTACGGCACGGCGCAATTGCCGAAATCCAGAGAGGATATGTACAAATGCGCCGACGACGACTTGTATTTGATTCCCACGGCAGAAGTGCCGCTCACGAATCTTCACCGCGACGAAACATTGAAAGCCGAAGATTTGCCTGTAAAATATGCGGGATATTCCGCCTGCTTCCGCCGCGAGGCAGGAAGTTACGGAAAAGATACGAAAGGATTTTTGCGGGTACATGAATTCAACAAAGTTGAACTCGTGAAAATTGCTGCGCCGGAAACATCATTCGACGAATTGGAATCGCTGACGCGCAACGCCGAAATGATTCTTGAACTACTGGATATTCCGTACCGCCGCATGCTGCTTTGCACTGGTGATACGAGTTTTGGCTCGGCTAAAACATACGATCTTGAAGCATATGCGCCCGCAGAAAAAAAATGGCTGGAGGTTTCAAGCTGCTCGAATTTTATGGATTTCCAAGCCCGCCGCGCGAACATTCGCTTCAAGCGCGACGCAAAATCAAAGCCGGAATTCGTTCACACCTTAAACGGCAGCGGACTTGCTACCTCGCGGCTTATGGTGGCACTGTTGGAAAACCATCAAACTCCCGACGGCACCGTTGTGATTCCAAAACCACTTCATCGGTATACAGGCTTTACGGTCATTTCATAAATGAACGTGTCAGAGCCGTATTCGTTTGTATATACAAACGACCGATTATATTGTGAAGACGTTCCGCTCGATACGCTTGCGGAAGAATTCGGCACGCCTTTATACGTCTATTCAGCATCGGAAATCCGATCAAACATCCGCCAATTCCGCGAGGCGCTCAAGGCGGAAAATTCGCGTCATTCGCTCTCCTATGCGCTAAAAGCGAATTCAAATTTTGAAATTCTTCGATTAATTCGGAACGAAGATGTAGGCGCGGACGTCGTAAGTGGCGGGGAACTGGCAGCAGCCTTGGACGCCGGTTTTCCAGCTGATAGGGTAACATTCGCAGGCGCCGGAAAACGCGATGATGAAATTTTACAAGGGATTAATCAAAATATTTTAGCATTCGACGTCGAATCGGATGAAGAACTCTCCGTTATCAATGAATTAGCAGGGAAAGCCGGTAGAGCCGCCCGTATTTCCATCAGGGTCAATCCCGACGTTGACGCACATAGTCATCCGTATATTTCCACTGGGATGTCGCACAATAAATTCGGCATTCCCATTGCGGATGCGATGCGCGTATATATAAGGGCCGCGCAATTGCCGAATATTGAAATTACCGGCGTTCATTCCCATATCGGATCACAGATAACAAGCGCTGCGCCCTTCAGCGAAGCGGCAGCGTCCATTGCGGATTTAGTAAAGCGCCTGCACAGCGAAGGAATCACGCTTGCCCACGTGAATTTCGGAGGGGGTTACGGCGTTCAATATCATAACGTCGTCCGCCATCCTTTATTACATGATGCATCAGAAGCATCTGAGAATTCATTCTTGCCTTCCGAATTATTACAACATATTTTCCCGATTTTTCGTGAAACGGGCTGTCCATTGATCATTGAACCGGGTCGTTCAATTATTGCCAATGCAGGCGTATTGCTCACGCGGGTGTTATATCGCAAACAAAATTCTGCAAAACATTTTACGATTGTTGATGCTGCGATGAACGACCTCATCCGCCCATGTCTGTATCACGCCTACCATCAAATCGTTCCGTTGAATCTGAGAGAAACAGAAACGATAACAACGGACGTCGTCGGACCGATATGCGAGACGGCTGATTTTCTCGCGCGCGACCGTGCAATGCCGATGACGCAACGCAGCGATTTGCTCGCGGTCATGTCCGCCGGGGCGTATGGGTACGCGCTTTCCTCAAATTACAACATGCGCCCTCGCGCCGCAGAAATATTGGTAGAAGGAAAAACGTTTCGGTGTATTCGGGAACGCGAAAAAGTTGCAGATTTGTATAGATAATAATTAAGGTTAGAAAGTAACGAATGAGAGGATATCACGTCGCTATTGTCGGCGCGACCGGATTAGTCGGCAGAACAATGCTTCAAGTACTACAGGAGCGGAACTTTCCGGTGAGCGTGTTGACATTGCTTGCATCGCGCAACTCTGAAGGCAAGCAAATTCAGTTCCGGGATGAGCAGCACACTGTAAAAGAATTGCATGAATCTTCATTTGCAAATGTGGATTTTGCCCTTTTTTCCGCTGGATCTCCCATCAGCATTCGGTATGCGCCCATCGCTGCGGCTGCAAATGCATTCGCCATTGACAATAGCAGCGCATGGCGTCTTCATAAAAATGTTCCTCTCATCGTGCCGGAAGTGAATGCGAAAGCGATGCGCAAACTGAACGGCGACCTGAAAAGCCGTATCATCGCCAATCCGAATTGTTCAACGATACAATTGGCAGTTGCACTCTATCCGCTTCATAAAAAATATAAAATAAAGCGCATCGTTGTTTCGACGTATCAATCCGTTACCGGAGCCGGACAACGCGGTGCTGAACAGCTTGCCTCAGAACTGATGAATCGCCCCGTCGAGCATCCTAAATTCCCCCATCCGATTGCATTCAATTGCATCTTCCACGACTTCCCATACGAAGACGGGTACACGTCGGAAGAATTCAAGATGATTCACGAAATGAAAAAGATTTTCCATTTTGACGGATTGCCCATTACCGCCACATGTGTACGCATTCCGGTTACGGGCGGACACAGCGAGTCGGTCAATATCGAGTTTGAGAAAAAATGCTCACCGGAGGAAGCCCGCACATTACTCGCTGCCTCGAAAGGAATCATCGTGCAAGATGATCCGAAGAATGATATATATCCTATGCCGGTCAATGCTGCTGGTCGGGATGAGGTGTTTGTCGGCAGAATACGGGAAGATGCAACTGTCCGTTACGGCTTGAACATGTGGGTTGTTGCAGATAATTTACGAAAAGGGGCAGCCACAAATGCGATTCAAATTGCGGAGAAACTGATTGAGATGGGACTAGCGTAGCATAAGGCGGGTATTCCTTGTAGTTCAATTCACGATTGCCATTTTAATAAAGGCGACGCCGGTGTTACCAGTCGCGTCGGCTTCCACGCGGACGATGTAGACGCCGCTTTGAATGCCGTCCGTATGCAATTCCATATCACTCTCCACACCGCCAGCAGCCTGAAAATCCGGGAGTTGTTCAATTAATTCATTGGCGAGATTGACTATCCTCACGCGTACAGTAGCATTTTCTGAAACAAAAAAATGGATATGCGTGAATTTATCATATACGGGGTTGGGCCAATTGAACGCGCGTGCCGCAGGGAAAAATTCCGAGGACTCCGCAACCGGTTGCGCTGTCGCCCCGTTATAGCTTGTGTGCTGCGCGTCGTGTAAATACTGCGTCCATCCTCCTGCCCCTTGCGTCGGCGGCACATTGCCAACAGACAAGTCGTATGAATAGACATACTCGTCTGCAGACGCGATGAACAATTGATTCGGTGTGATAGCAGGCGTCGCCGCAACGGGCGTACTGATTGCAATCGGGAATCCCGGAAAATCTTGCCCGGTGTTGCCTGCAATCGCGTGGAACATTCCATCCGCCGTCGGCGCGAATATCAGCGATGGAATGTCGATTCCGTTCACCTGCTGATCCGGCTGGCACGCTATCGGCGATGCAACGGTCGTATTTGCAAGGAACGAAACAGGAAAATTCGTAAGAGTGGAGTTTTGCACATTTTGCCCAAACATTAAATTCGCGCCATCAGCCACAAATTCTGTATTTCCGTCATTCTTGACGTCTATAATAATGCCGTGTGCAGACGGGTTCGCTATCGGTGCACCGTTCGAAGACTTCAACGTTAATGTTGATAAAATATCTCCCGCGTGGTTCAGGACAATATTGCTACCGTTGTCAGATACAACGACAATTTCAATTTGTGAACCTGCGTTTATCTCTGCGACACTTAAAGATGTATTTCCACCAATGGAAATAGTACGAACCCAGTTCAATTTCCCCGTTATCGTATTCCACTCCGAGATAGATTGCCCCGATTGATCAACGACAATTACGCCCGGGGTGTCAGTCGCAGCAATTGCCGTTATAGGCAATTGTGAACCAGCGCTTTGTTTCCACAGAGAATTTCCCGATTCATCATAGACGTATAACAGCGTATCCACGGCAAAAATAATTCTTCCGCCGTTCGCCATATTTTCAATTATCGGGACTGAAAGCGAACGCGGCATGCCGCTGACAATAAGTTTGCGAAATACCGCAGTCGCCACACCGTTTGCGGTATCTCGCGGCGACCAGCAATTCAGCCAGATGCTATCCACAGCCCCGTGTTGTTGCTGTGAAAGGGCAAAGATCTTTTCTGAAACGGTGTCAATCGAAGGTGCAATATAAATGTTCGGTTCCGACGCGAAGAGCGCAACCGAGTCGGTGCTTGAAATTAATTTCGTACCATCATGTTTCCACGCGAGCAGAGAATTAGGCGTGGCAAGAAAAACAGCGTCTTGTCCGCTTGAATTAATATCCGCCGTAACGATTGCATTTGTTCCCGGATTGCCGTCCAAGCGCTGTGGAAAATTATGGGTCATCGAAATTCCCGACATTCCTGTCTGCACCTGAAAACGCATCTTCGCTTTGATAGAATCAAAATTGGAAATGAGAATGCCGCTTGGAAACCCGGCATTGGTCCGCGAATTTGGCTGTGTGAAATCAGAAAATACATTCGCATATGACGTGTCACCCGGATGCACGCCATTATACCACGGGTCGGTAACGGAGCCTTGGCTGATGAAAGTGCCAAACACAGTCTGAATAGGCACGCCGATTTCCATCGTCCCGTCGGCTTCCATCAGATTTACACCGCGCGTATGCCCAGAGGCGTTGACGGAATTGTTCTGCGCATTGGAGTCAATGATGTTTTCATCAATATGCCAAATCAAAATGCCGCTTCCCGGAATAGCCCAATCGTAATTCGAGCAGCCGGTAATGATCGCACCGGAATCAAGCGCGGATATGTCAACCGCGTTGAACCCATATACATCGGAAAAAAAATTATATGTTTTCGGTTTCCCGTTGACGATAGCATATATTTTAATTCCAATGGCTTTCGGATCAGCCGGATTCCTTTCGCGATTTTCCAAGAGAAAATATTCCTTTGTATTGATAGAGATACGCGCTATGGTCGTATCTGTGGCGGCGGCAGTTTGCGATGCTGAAAGGGTGAATTTCTGCGGCGTGACAGTACGAAGTTCGACAGGTTTCGTCCATCCTAAATACGCCCTCTCCCACGCATTTGGAACAGGCGGGAATGCGCCGCTGAAATTATTTGATGACAAGATCGAAGCGATATCCTCCAGTCCAAAACTGCCGATGCCAGTGTACCCCGCCGTAGTATTATAGAGCGCGGGCAATCCGAGAAAATTTCCGAATGACGCAGCAATAAGCGCATTCGTTCCCAACACAAAGGGAGTGTCGTTTACCAATCGCGTCTCAGTCTCAGGTATAATAGCCGTGTTTGTAATGACAAAATTACCTGAACCAACCGGGACACCCTTATACGATGCGCCGAATGCAGACTCCAACGCATTCAGATTAAAATACAGCGACGGCAAATCCTGAGGCTGAGGATTATACCCATAAGTGCTCGATAAATCAATATCCCTGCCGACGCCGGCATGGAAGATGATAAAAAATGCTTTTGCGGGATCAAGCGAATTAAAATCAAATTGCGGATTTGCAGACGCCGCGGCGCTCCAGCCGTCTTTTACAAGATAAGCCAGCGTATCCGATGTCCCCGGGGGAGGCGCGTAATGCCCCATTGGATTTGGAACTGTCGCTTTATTCGGCAAAAGAACATATTTTATATAGACGTTTCCTTTTGAAACCGAATCGAAATAGTTCTGTAAAAATTGCAGATGATAATTGAAGTAGTCAGTATCGTGGGGTGGCGCGTCGAGGTATGTTTTGAGAGAATCATACGTCGTATCAAACATTCCTGTTCCGGTAGTGAACGTGTTCTTCTGCGGTTGAAAATCAACGCGCGCGGCTACAACAGTAAACGTATCCGGCTGCACTGAAAACACATGCGGCGATTGCGCATGCTGCGCATTTTGGATAATTGCGCCGGCATTCAGCGAATGGCTGAAATATATTTTTTGTTTCGCCGAGACACCGGTACAAAAAAGCACAATCAGAATTCCAACGGCAAATTGCCTTTTCATCACGATATGGGTGATATTGTCCTCATTTTTGCAGTGTCTGCGACCCTCTCATCGCACAGTAAACAAGACAAACTTGGCGAGAATAATAGCGAAGATAAATATGCACTAGGTTATTGGAAATCGAAACCGAGCGTGAACCGAAGGGTGTTTGCAAGCGGATTATCCGCCTGAAACGTGCTGATGTAACTGAAATCAAACGTGTAAATATCATATTTCAAACCGGCGCCAAACGTCAGATAATTTCTTCCGCCAACCTGCGGAGACTCATAATAATATCCTCCACGCAGTGCGACAACGTTATCATAAATATATTCAACGCCGGCAGAATATTCCAACGTCTGAAACAGGCCCGTCGAATCGTTCGGATTCTGCCACGCCGTTATAAGTGATTTCGGAAGAGGATCCGTCGTAAGGTCCGAATTCGTATGAACCAAAATCTTTGCAAAATCTGCCGTAAATTTCAAATCATTATATTCGTCATGCACAACATCAAAACCAAGACCAATCCTTAATTCTGTTGGCAATGGGTCAGCCTGGGCCGCGTCAATATATGTAATCTTCGGTCCGACATTCGTTAATGTAACGCCGGCGCTGATGATTTTGCTCAAATCCACCGCATCAAATAGCACTAACGTATCGGGTTTCCATAATACACCTAAATCAAAACTGACGCTTTGTCCGATTCCTTTGCCTTGCTCCTGTGCCGTGCCAAGCGGTGCAAGACTGG
>Ga0207061_1241_pt1 | contig 11383 bp, 11 predicted proteins | sample Alteio_BWMinCont_31_FD_153275 | JGI IMG/M metagenome (GOLD analysis project Ga0207061, IMG submission 153275) | Enriched cells from forest soil in Barre Woods Harvard Forest LTER site, Petersham, Massachusetts, United States -... | ecosystem: Environmental > Terrestrial > Soil > Temperate forest >... | reverse complement strand
ATGCTGAAATCGAGAGTCTAAAACAAGAACTGTTTACAGTGCATATAAACGAACGCATTAAAAATATTAATTTGCACGAAAAGATTAAACTTTTGACTAATAATATTAAACAATTCGCAACAACGGTGTTGCCGAATAAAGGAGTAAAATGAAGTCATCCAAAGCAGTCGCAACATTTATAAAACACGATGCAATCATGCAACGTTGTAGTGATAAAACGTTATTACAACAAATTTCGAAACAAGAAATTTCGCAACTAATTAGGTATATTATGGGTGAGGAGCCTCAAAACAGGCTTGCAAAATTACCTATAGGCACTTGCACTAGATTTGACAAACGAACTCTTGGAGCCAAAGACAGGCCTGAATCAGATTTCCAACCTACAAGAGATCAGTTATTGGCATATAAGGCTTATTATGCACAAAAACCCTTGTTGCCACGCACCATTATTGCGATGCGGAAAACAGAAACAGTGACCCATGTATACATATTGCTGGGCTGTAAATTATCCGATGCCTACGCTGGTTTCCCTGGGGCAGAATCAAAAAATCGTCAATTGAAGCAAAGTGGGGCGTTTAAACACAAAACAAATGTTTTATTCATATCAATATCAGAAAATATTAATGAAATTGAAGTAGAACTTAAAGCAATTACTAAAATGAAAAAGGGAATCACAAGCTATATGGATTGGCTTAAAGTGTCTAGGCATGCTGCATTAATACAGCATACTCTGGCACAATACTGTGATGGGATAATGGACTGTTTAGCTTTGACTTTGGATGATACGTTTACCGATAAAAACATGTATATAGTTTCAGAGCTTGGACATGAGCTGCTCGAAATCGTGCATTCCAACTTGCTTAAAGATTCTGCCGACAAAATGCAGATCATTAAAGGAATATGTAGAGCACTGTGTTTTTTACATCGTTTTAGGATTGTGCACCTAGATATTAAACCTGAAAATATCATTATAGAGAGTCAAAAACGCCCCAAACTTATTGATTTTGATTTCATTGCAGAGTCTGGCAAATCTACTGCTTTACGTGGCACAAAAGAATATATGCCTATATATTTTCTTGGTGCCCCGAATTTTATCGAACGCCCCGTTTCAACATATTTTAAGTCAACTTTGCGGTTGAATGATGAAGAAAAGCTACAATTATATAAATCCTGTTACTATGGTGGGATTATTTCAGATATATGGGCCTTTGGTGTATTATTATTTGAAGTCTATAATCAGTATAATATAGATACACCTAAGGCCCGGGAAGCACTTAATTCTTATCAATACAGCTCAAATGCGGTTGAGAAAGCAATGTTTCAAATATTGTGTCCTGCGAGTAAAGATTGTTATCTGCTCGCTACAGATGAGCAATTAAGACAAGATGCTTCTAAGCCATTATCAGAACGCACATTTCTTTCGCTTGAGAAATTGCATTTGCTATTGTTTGGACACGAATATATCGTGGATGAGGCTGTTGTAAAAGAATTGCAACCGCAAATGCAGGAACTATTCGCCATGCGACCAAAGGCGTCGTTCTAAACGACACTGTGCATATCTCTAGTGATTTATGCATTATTAATTGATAAATACTATACTATATTGTTACTAATAAAAAAATATGAGGTGTAATCATGTTAGTCAAAGACATAATGGTTAAAACTCCTAAAATAATTGATGCAGGTACTTCAATATTTGAAGCAGCGAAGTTAATGGCTGATCAAAATGTTGGATTTTTACCGGTTCAAGCTAACGATAAAATAATAGGTATGCTTACAGATCGTGATATTACATTAAGAGTAGTTGCAACCAGCAAGGATGCTAAGAAAACCAAAGCTCAAGATGTTATGTCAAAAAGTCTATTTTATTGTTATGAAAACGATACACTAGAAAGTGTTTTAGACACTTTTGGCAAGAAACAAATACATAGAATGCCAGTAATGAATGCTAATAAAAAATTAGTCGGAGAAATTTCATTAGGTGATATCGCCCGCGCCGCTAAAAAGGATGAAAAACTTTACGCATTAATTGGTAAAGCCAAGGAGTTAATTTGCAAAGCTGCATAAGCTGTAGATATAGCGTGTTATTGCGGCTTGCTGCGTCGTCTGACAAACGATAGTGGTGGAGTGACTTTTGCCATGTGATAGTCTGGTTTTTCTGTGACGGAGGCATGTAGCTTCGCGAGATGTCGTTTTATCGTGTTTATTTGTTTAGTGTATTCCGTAATTTCAGTATCATCGTTAATATTTGTTACTACAGCCAGATTATATTCTGCGATATCCAACCATCCATGCAATACTTTTCTGTATGTCTGAATCGTGATTGGAGATAGATTGTTGTTTTGTTTTAGCTCAGTAGTAAAATGAACAGCAGCAAATTTGTATAAAAGGTATGCAAGACCACGATGTCCTAAGTCACCAGCAGATTTATCGGCATATTTTAGTAATAACTCTCCAGCTGCGTAAGGCGTGATAGATTTGGTTAATAATAACTGTATGTTTTTAATATTTGTAAAAATCGGGTCTTTGATACCGAGATCGGCATTCAAAATAAAATCGCCGCCAGATGCAAGAGTCTCTATGTCTAAATATTTTTCAATAGCATCAAATAGCATATCAGTTTCTGATATAGCCTTCATAAAATATGAAGCCGCAACATTGTATGATTTAACAATTTTTCTTCTGTAAGCAATTTTCCACTGCTCCGAACCATGTACTATATCGGATTGTTTTAGAGCATTTGACCATGTACCTGCGGCTTTTTCATACAGCCCCCCAAGTACTGCATTGCTGGGCCTACTGGTGGTCCTTGAGGCTTGGTGCATCGCATGATTTAATGAAATCTGTGCATCTTCTATAGTTACTTTAGTTACTTTAGTTTCTTTATTATCCGCTGTTTTTTTATTAAAAAGGGCAAGCATAGCACTACAACCTGTTGTAATTTTTAATATATGGTGGAGATTATTATTTATTAGCCTAACAATGTCAAGGGGCTGGGTTTGCATACAGGCGGCGCACCGTCGCCGCCCGGATTTTGGTTATAATCTTATTATGAAATTACGCAAGATTCGCTAAAAGTTTTTTGTTTTTTCGCAGCTTCTGTTTCGCGAAATTTAGATTCTTCAATAAGTTTGAGCTTCAACTTGCTTTGTTCTTTTTTGGCTTGCGATTCCTTAAGATGATCCTTGCCTTCTTTAAATAGCTTGCGTTTAACATCTAACGTAACAGCCCACTTTTCACTATTATCCGTAATGTAAGCATCAATTCCTTCAGTTGGCTTACCAACCGCAATAAAAATTTCCCTTAAATTTTCAAAATCGGAATATAGTTCAGATAAGAAAAACTCGTTATGAGCCTCAAGATTAACCAAGGAAGCTGTTGCTTTTTCTTCGGCAGCAGTGAAAATATTACTGGACTCTATATCACCAAATTGATCTGCTCGCTCAATCAGCCCATCTATTGTTGCGAATAATAAACCTCTTGCCGTACGGTATTCTGCATTTAAGGCTTCTAGTTTAGCATATCCCTTGAATCTATTTGGACTTATATTATGGTCTATTGTAGCTATACCATCATCAGAAACTTCGAAAGGTAATTTGTAATATATTTTTTTCATAAATGATACAACACTGTTAACTTGGTCTTCGAAAAAATGTTGGGGTATTTCAAATTCATCGATAAATTTATCTACGTCAATGCTTTCTTTTGACTCTTCAATGCCAAAATAAAATCGGCCATGATCATAAAAATTTTCCGGCAAGCGAAAATCTCTATCTTGCGAGTATATAACAGCAAATTTTGCAGCCAAATCTCTGAGTTTATCCCCTATTTGAATTTTTTTCCTCATAAGTAATATGGCATAAATTCCTAACGGAGAAAATGGGCTCGAGTCTAGTACATTTAAACTGTATAAATTTGGATAAGTCATAATGTTTGGCGGCACACGCAGATTACTGCCAAATGCATCGACCTGTTCTAAATTAGAACATGACTTTAGAACTTGAATATTAAATTTGCCTATCTGATGCGCTGTAATATGCAGTAAATTTGGACAATCAAGTTCTTCAATCTCGGATATAGGATTAGCGTATATACTTAATTCCTGTAGATTTTTACACTTTATTGCTGGTACTCGTGATATATGGGCGTGACTAAGACTAATATTTCTAAGATATTTTTGACACCAATCGCTTGCATTTATTGCGGTTACTAATTCTTGTAAATCATCATCCTCAAGTTCTTTTATACCAGCTGGAAATCTGTTATCACCAAAGCCTATAGATGAATAATGGAAATCACCAGTACGTAGCATCTGCAATACATCTGCTAATTTAGTTTTGGTGTCCACACCAATCGAATTTATACCGTGTGTGAATGATACAAAGAAACCACGTCTGCCATCAATGCCTAAAGCTCCTGTAACAATGTTATTGGGCTCTAGCATCAAAACTCTTAAATTCTTTTTAACCCAATCATTATTTTTAATTACTACCTCTAACTTTTTTAGGTCCTCCACATTGAAAACATCTGAGTCTGAAATTATTATAATTTCCGTTTCGCGAAATTCATCTTTACTTATTTGGGATATTAAGGCTTCCAGCTTAGCATTCATGTTCTTTCCTTGCTTAAAATAATAACCTAGAATGACTTTAGCACAAATTGTCGGTTTTGCTGTATAGAGCTAATTATATCTCAATTTTTCCCGAGGCCTACTATCTAACTCTGAATTAAGGCCAGATAAATATGTTTTGCCAGCTTCGGTTAGCTTATGGCGTATTTTTGAATTAAATAATGCTGGCCAACTATCTCCATTTTCTTTGACATAAGCATTAACGGCAGCTGCATGCAGTGGTTTATTAACAGCAACAAATATCTGATATAACCGAGTAAAATCCGCATATAAAGTATCTAAGAAAAACTTTTGATGCTCATTGAAAGTTATTCCAAATGCTGCGATTTTCTCCATTGCTATGGGTATAATACCATCAGACTCAGAATTTTTTGTATTTTTTTTGCTGGCATGCAAACCATCAATAATTGAACGTAAAATGCCTATTGCATTACTATAATCTTGGTTCATATTGTGTAATTGTATATTAGAGCTGCAATCAACCTCAGGAATAGTAAAATAGGTAATATTTGCTTCATCTACGGTGATTTCTGAGGCAGGAACAGCAGAGTAAATTTTATCCATATATTCTTCTACTGCGACAACTTGTGCAGCAAAAAATTCTGGTGGGATATTAAATTCATCAATAAAATCTTCTATAGTTTTCTCTTTTTTATCTTTTTTCTGATTTTCTGAAGCAAACTCTCTATCTAAATTTTTCCCCCTAACACCATTTAAAACTAATTTTTCCTTTTTAGAAAATTTCATGAGCAATAACGCATATTGTCCAAGCGGGGTAAGAGGGTGACTATCTATCAAATATAACCAAGGTAACAGATTATAAGGCATAATATTCACCGGAACGCGCACATTACTATTAAATAGCATGATATTTTTTACGTTATCTTTACACCATTTATTGCCACGAAGGGCAGACTCTAAACCCTGCAAATCTTTATCAAAGTCTTCTTGACCATCTGCGGATATTTGTATTTGTGGGTTGCGAAACTCATCATTATGAATGCTTCGTATTAAGTCTTCAAACTCTTTCATATATAATCCTTTTTAATTTGGCTCGGCTGGAGCTATTATGGGCAATATAAAGCGCGAGGGGAGTGGCGTCAACAACTCGGGTAACCACCTCTAATCGGGAGAAGATACTCAAGACAAATTAAATCTGGTAATATTCTTATAGATTACAATTCAGGACAGAAATAATGACAGAATTACATTTCGCAATAAGAGAGCGCAATATTAAAAAATCTTTAGATTTGATCTTTGGCAGAACTTGGAGCTTGCGACCAGCAATCACTTTCATTACCAGAGTATCTTTAATTGATACTAAGGATTGGAATGGGGACACACCATTGCATATGGTGGTATCTAACTATAAAAAAAATCACCAAGCCTGTCACACAATATTAGAAGCTTTATTGAGAGCAGGGGCTAATACAGAAGCCATTAATGCAGAGGGTTGCACCCCTTTACATATTGCGGCTGCCAACGGGCTTATAGAGCCTGTCAGGCTATTGCTGCAAGCAGGGGCAAAAGTAGATACTTGTGTGCAAAAAAAATACGAGCGATATGTTGAAACCCCAACAACAGCACTAGGATATGCTGCATTTAATGGCCATGACGATGTTATTGAAGAACTCTTTAAATGTGAAGATAAACCTGAAATAAATGGCATAATTGGATCCAATACGATAACTCCACTACAAGCCGCCGCGGCTTCAGGTAAAATTACCACGGTACAGCTATTGTTGGATAAAGGCGCCAAAGTCAATGACATTATTAGTTTCAATATTTTTTCTTGTCGCACGCCACTGTGGTATGCAATGGATTATGGCTTTAAAAATTATGGTGATTTTTCGATTGCTAAGCTTTTATTAATAAATGAGGCTGATCCAAATGCTGGCAGATGTCCATATGTATTAGAGATTAGCGCAGAGATGGCGTTAGATTTGAAAATGCGCACCAAGGTTGATGAACTATTATCTGAAATTATTCAAGAAATGGACGAATTAGACAACATTAGAGCCAGTGTGACTCTTGATGGAGGACTGAATATTCAATATGGGAATATCAAGCTCTATATATCCAGTCATGAAATGTTACATATTATTGAAAATGATCCACTACATACGATTAGATATAAGCCAACACTAGATATTAGGGATCTTCTTCCAGACAGTTTACATATACCTCGTGGAGCTGCACTGAGGAGACGAACATTTTTAGCAGAAAACATTCAAGATGCAGTTATTATTAATACCGAGGCTTTGCCGCAACCAGTGCAGCGCAAACGCTCAAGTCCCATACCATCCTAGTAGACCTGTGAGGGATTGGGTAACTAGTGAGTTAATAAACGTATAACTGAACTTACTTTTCGAGATGTAAAAAGTATGCAATAATAACGCACATATTAACTGTATTTTATCATGTTTGAAAACTTACAATCAAGAGTTCGATTAAAAGACTTTGAAATAAAAGCGATTCAAGAGCTATTCGCTAAGCACTTTTTAATATCAGATCACATTTGGTTGTTTGGCTCCAGGGCTAATTTGACAAAGCATGGTGGTGATATTGATCTGTACATAGAAACCACGCTACCAGCATTACAAGCATTTGATAAAAAGCTAGAGTTATATGGTGATTTATGTGATCGCATTGGTGAACAGAAAATTGATATAGTTATAAATACCATTAATCAACCAGACAACTTGGTTATTTACCAGGTTGCAAGAAATGAAGGCGTACAATTAGGATGAATGCTAAAGTAAAAGCTATTGAAGAAATTGCAGATAAGCATATTTTTAGAATTAATCAGGCCTTAGATAATTTGAAAGATACTTTTCCTATATCTGAGCAGTTAATTCCCAATTTATCTGTAGAGCAAATATTTAGCATTGAAATGCTCACCAGCAGGTTTGCTAAGCTACAGGATCACTTAGGAGCTAACGTCATTGATTTGTTTTTCGAATTAAACGATGAAAACGCTGACCAGCTAACCATGATAGATAAGCTCAATAAACTTGAAAAACTTCGAATTATTGAAGATGCACATCTTTGGCGAGAGATGCGTAAGGCTAGAAATATTATTGAGCACGAATATCCAGATAAACCAGATCTAATAGCAAATACTTTAAACCTAATTCATGATTATTGTCCAAAACTAATCAGTATTAAACAAAAGCTTTTTGCACAAATGAGCGATTAAGCGCGGTGTCATTCCAACTGATACCTCCGATAAACTGTATTATCGGAAGCATCAATATCTGTGTGTTAGTATGCTAGTTATGATACGTTACATTCTCATTTTTTAAAATAGACCAGAATGATAAAATGATAGTGCCATAAGAACCGAGCATGGAAAAAACTGAAAAAAAATATGCCATTTGGAAGCAGCCTATGCCGAACTATACAAGCGCTAGCTTAGTTTACGTTCTAATTGCGCAGCAGCGGCTGCGTAATTAGGTTAACTTGACCTCGCTTTCCCTCCAGCTGCCCTTGCCGCCTTCCAAATCGGAAGGATAGTATTCATAGGTGGCAAGTGTCCTTTGTTTATCCGGGATCTTGCATTTTGGTATGGATCAATTCAAAATATGCCATGATAATAACTAAATGGAGTTGCACGTGTTTTCCCAATATAACTTAGCCAAGCATAAAGATAATTTTTTTGCACACTATGACCTCCTGCGTCCTAAAACACGAGCGTTGATTAGCAACTCAGTGCAAATGGCTACGGTAATTGCATGCGCACTCATGATGCAAGATGAAGCGCAAAAGAAAGAAAGCTACCCTCAACAACTAGCCCGTGTATTTCAAATGTTAGGCGGTGGTTGGTTAATGGCAAATTTAATGCAAACACCTATTAATAAATTTGCCAAAACAGCCTCACACTTTTTGCCGGTTTTTATAAATCCTAATAAGGAACATGCTGAGCTTAAGATGCTTGAGCTGAAGTTTAAGCAAATACAACACTCCCTTACAGTAGCGCAATTTGAACATATAGGGGAATTGTTAGAACGTCTTGCCTTGCGGTTTGATGGCATCGAAAATGACGCGGTGACAGATAAAGATATCAGCGATACAAAACAATATTTGCAATATGTGTTTCAGTTATTGGACAGGAAAAGTGCAGTTAAAGTTCAGCCATCAATTGCTGAAAAGAACTGCATTCTAAAAAGTATTGATGAATTGATTGGAACCTATGATTCATCAACGCAAAAAAATACTTAGAGATAAGGTTCTAAAACCGTTTATTAGCAATATGCATACAACAAAAAAATTGCCACTGGCACCAATTTGTTTGATTGGTGCATCAGGCGTTGGCAAAACAAGGTTTGTTAAAGCTTTGGCCAGTATAACTAACTCTACATTTATTAACTATGATTATGCCCGTATTTCAGGTCATCAAATAAATAGTGTAGAATGGTGTAGTGAAGAAAATTTTGAGAAATCCGAAGTACACTTTTTTACTAAGGCCATACATCAAGCTCGAATATCTGGCAAGCCAGATATAATTTTCTTTTTTGATGAGCTAGATAAAATGCTACCATCATTAAACAAAGATGGACACGTACTATCTGATCATCTACATTTAGCTTTGCTTAAAGCCCTAAGTACCGCTTTGCGAGAAATTCTAGACCATTACCTAGGTTTTGCCATAGAATTAGGAAATATTCTTATAGTTGCGGCCGTAAATAAAAGATTATCAGAGGTGGCAGAAGAGTACCTTCCATTAGAAAAAAGATTTATAGAGGTTGTATTCAAAGATTTAAATCCCGCACTAAAGGCGCAAATTACTTTGAATTATGCACAAGAACAATTTTCAGAGGTTGGGCTTGAATTTACACCACAAGATGAACAACAAATTATGGAATTGGCGGAATCAGATCGTGACCCCGGTGTTCATCAGTTAATCAAGCAGGTAGAAATCTACACGTCAAATCGAAATTCCGATAGTGTGTTATTAGGCACTATATGGGAATCGATTAAATCTACCCCGGCTATGGAGACTGCTGCAAGCAAATTTGAGGCATCTCTAAGACAGATGCCAGAATCTAAAGGAAGGATGAAGCGTAGACATACAATGTAGATGTATAAGATGTCGCAAGCATGATTTTAAGACTGCTTCATGGATAATTTCAAGCCAATAATGCCGACAAAGATCATTCCTACAAAAACTAAATTTAAAAATGAAAACGGTTCTTTTAAAATAAAAGATCCATACAAAAATACACCGAACGGCGTAAGCCACGCTCATTGGTATTGTTCTGGTAGCAAGAGCCAAAAACACAACACTTAAAGTCATTGCAATGATTACTGTTAGTAACGCAATGCTAAATTTTGCGCCCTGGCAGTATTTTATTCCCACGGCCCATACTACTTCAAATGCTCCTGCAATCACGAGATATAACCAAGCCATGCTACTTTTCCAAGTGTTAATAGACCTTATTCATATTTCATTCAAGTATTGCCCGTGGCTCTAGAAACGCGTCGATACCAAATTTACCAAATTCACGACCTACACCAGAGAATTTAAATCCACCCCAAGGAGCCTGTGGATCGTCAAGCATGCCGTTGATCGCTATACGGCCAGCACGAAGCTGAGCAGCAACACGACGTGCACGCTGCAGATCAGCCCCGCTTACATATGCATGGAGACCATATCTGGAATCATTGGCGATCCTGATCGCTTCTTCCTCAGTGTCGTAGGCTATTACACATAGAACTGGTCCAAAAATTTCTTCCTGTGCGATCGCCATGTCGTTTTTTACATTAACAAAGACCGTTGGTTTAACGAAATTACCGCCCTCTAGTCCTTGTGGATGCCCCTCACCGCCTATAAGTATTTGCGCACCTTCTTCAATGCCTTTGCGTATATATGATTGTATTCGTTCGTATTGTTTATCCGTTACCATCGGCCCAACGGCTGTTTTTTTATCGGACGGATCTCCAACTTGAATCGCAGACATAGCATCGAAAATTGCTTTCTTTACCGCATCTAGGCGACTCGATGGAACTAGGAGGCGTGTTCCTGCAGCACAAGCTTGGCCACTATTCATAAATGCAATGCCAAGAGCTATAGGAATAGCTTTTTCTAAATCAACATCATCGAGCAATATATTGGGTGACTTACCTCCCAATTCAAGGGTAACTCGTTTCATAGTTGCTGCCCCGTCGCGCATAATCTTCTCACCAACGCCAACAGAGCCAGTGAATGAGATTTTAGCTACATCAGGATTACGCACGAGTTCAGTTCCTACAACATCGCCACGTCCAATTACTACGTTATAAATACCTTTTGGTAGTCTTGCCTCATGAAAACACTCTATTAATACTTGGGTCTGTAAAGGACTTAGCTCACTTGGTTTTATAACCGTAGTACAACCAGCAGCAATTGCTGAGGCGAGCTTAAGGCAAATGAATAGTGCATTCGAGTTCCAAGCTGTGATCAAACCAGCTACACCAACTGGTTCAAGAGTAACAGTCGTCTTACCCCAAGATTGAACTAATTGTAGTTGCTGAAGTGCTTCCTCGGCATGCAAAAAAGCATCCGCTGCCATCTTCACAATTAGCGTAGAAAACTGAGTTGTACCGCCATATTCTTCGATCATTATGGCAGTTAGATCATCAATACGTGCTGCTACGACCTCATGTAATCGGCGCAATATACCAGCACGCTCTTCCTTAGTTGAACTTGCAAATTTGGTAAACGCACGATTAGCAGCAGCTATAGCACGCCGAGTATCTTCCTCATCGCCCAAT
>Ga0207061_1239_pt1 | contig 11414 bp, 7 predicted proteins | sample Alteio_BWMinCont_31_FD_153275 | JGI IMG/M metagenome (GOLD analysis project Ga0207061, IMG submission 153275) | Enriched cells from forest soil in Barre Woods Harvard Forest LTER site, Petersham, Massachusetts, United States -... | ecosystem: Environmental > Terrestrial > Soil > Temperate forest >... | reverse complement strand
AAAGCCTGGCGGCATATAAAAAATTGCATACCGAATCCATTAAACGTCCTGAGCAATTTTGGGCGCGCATTGCAAAGGAGTTGCATTGGTTCACGCCGTGGAAAAAAGTTCTCCAGTGGAAAGAACCGTATGCAAAATGGTTCGTCGGCGGAAAGACCAACATGAGTTACAACTGCCTTGACCGCCATGTGCAGACGTGGAAGAAAAACAAGGTCGCGCTGATTTGGGAGGGCGAACCGGGAGACGATCGGGGAAACGAGCGCACCCGCAACATTTCGTATGCCAGCTTACTCAGGCAAACCTGTCAGATGGCAAACGTGCTGAAATCGCTCGGGGTAAAAAAGGGCGACCGGGTGATCATATACATGCCACTCATCCCGGAGGCTGTATTTGCCATGCTTGCCTGCGCGCGCATCGGCGCGGTGCACAGCGTCGTGTTCGGCGGATTCAGCGCCGAATCGCTCAAAGACCGCATCAACGATTCACAAGCGACGGCGGTAATCACTGCGGACGGCGGATACAGACGCGGTGCGATTGTCGAATTAAAAAAGAACGTTGACGATGCAATTGAACAATGCCCAAGCATCCAGAACGTCCTCGTCGCGAAACGCACCGGGCATGAAATTCACATGCATCCCGGGCGCGATCATTGGTGGCACGAACTACGGCAAAATGCTTCAACCGAGTGCAAACCGGAGCCGATGGACAGCGAAGCGCCGCTCTATATACTCTATACAAGCGGCTCGACCGGAAAACCGAAAGGCATTCTCCATACAACCGGCGGCTACATGGTCGGCGCGTACTTGACGACGAAATACGTGTTCGACCTGAACGAGCAGGATATATACTGGTGCACCGCAGATATAGGCTGGGTGACGGGGCATTCGTATTCTGTTTACGGCGCGCTGCTAAACGGCGCAACGACAGTTCTCTACGAAGGTGCGCCTAATCATCCCGCACCAGACCGCTTTTGGCAGATCATTGATAAATTCGGCGTTACTATTTTTTACACCGCGCCAACCGCCATCCGCGCGTTCATGAAATGGGGCGAACAGCACGTATTAAAACATTCGCTTTCTTCATTACGATTGCTCGGCTCCGTCGGCGAGCCGATTAATCCCGAAGCGTGGATGTGGTATTACACAGTCGTTGGCAGGAAACGCTGCCCGATTGTTGACACATGGTGGCAGACAGAAACCGGCTCCATCATGATTACTCCTCTGCCGGGAGCGATTCCCACAAAACCCGGCTCGGCAACGCTCCCCTTTTTCGGCGTGGATGCCGCCGTGGTGAATAAAGAAGGCACAGAAGTCCCGCCGAACACGGGTGGTTTGCTCGTGATTCGCAAGCCGTGGCCCTCCATGCTGCGCGGCATTTACGGCGACCCGGAACGGTACAAGAAACAATACTGGTCGGAAATCAAAGGCGTCTATTTTACAGGCGACGGCGCCCGCCGCGACAAAGACGGATATTTTTGGCTCATGGGGCGCATTGACGACGTTGTAAACGTTGCAGGGCACCGGCTCGGCACAGCGGAAGTGGAAAGCGCGCTGGTCTCGCATCATGCGGTTGCTGAAGCGGCGGTGGTCGCGCGACCGGACGAGATAAAAGGACAGGCGCTCGTGGCATTCGTTACGTTGAAATCGGGCAACGTTTCTTCCATTGAGTTCAAAGAAATCCTTCGCGCCCATGTTGCAAAAGAGATCGGTCCGATGGCAAAGCCGGATGACATTCGATTCGCGGAAGGACTCCCGAAAACAAGAAGCGGAAAAATCATGCGTCGGCTGTTGCGCGACATCGCTTCGAGCGGCGAAGTAAAAGGTGATGTTTCCACACTGGAAGATTTTTCAGTCATCGCGCAGTTGAGGGAAGAAGAAGAGTGAGGGATGAATTAAGATGATTGGAATATTTGTTAATGAAAAACACAATAAGAAATGATTCGGTTCATATACTGAAACATATACCTACAATAGAGAATATTGATGCGGCCCGGAAAACATTCAGGGAAAAAGAGCCCCGCGATTTGTTCTATCGCGTTGCCACTGAATTGATCGAACTGTCTATTCGCAATGAAACAAAAGTGACCGTTCCGGAAGCACTCGCCGTGTTATTGCAAACTTGGAATAAGAATTTCTACCGATTTCATCGCACCTCTTCGGAGAATCAGCTCGCGGAAATCGAGGAACTTTACGACAATTTTAAGCCGCAGATTGATGTGTTTCGGGGACGTTCTATCGAGAGTTTTGTCGCCAATGATCACTCTGTTATTAACACATTATTTACCCAATTCGAGAATATTCTTGGTCCAGTAGGCGCCGCAAAGTGTTTGCACCTCCTTGCACCAAAATTTTTTCCTCTATGGGATCGAGCCATCGCTAATGAATACGGAATTTGGCTGAAGACCATTAAGAATAATAATGCTCGATTATACTTGCGTTTCATGGCTATTACTATGGAACAATGCAACACACTACGCAAGGAAGGTAGTAATTACCATGACCTACTAAAAGCAATCGATGAGTACAATTACTGCACTTATACTTTAAAAATGAAGATTAATAAGTAGCATGTATTTTGAACAGTACAATCTTCTCGAATCAACTCCGCACATCGTTGTTGATGGTAACGCAAATGCCGGCACGGTGCTGACGCTCTCACACTGGCCCCACAGCGGGACACCCAAAAAATTGAAAGATGACCTCTCGGCACAAATCGTTTTCCGATATCTCGATCATCTCGAATTTCATGTCAATGTGGAAACTGTCTCGAATAATCACTTTGATACCGACGGGCTTGTAAGTGCTTTTGCCTTAGTGAATCCCGCATTTGCACAAGCGCATCGCGAGCTTCTTATTGACGTCGCCCGTGCCGATGATTTCAGTTGTTATCGTGATCGAACAGCGTTGCGTATTGCTTTGACAATACTCGCGTTTGCCAACCGCAAAACATCGCCGCTCAATGCCTCATTCTTCCAAGGATCGTTCCAAGAGCAGACTGCAAAGATGTACAAAGAAATGATAATCCGTTTGCCTGAGATCGTCACTGCGCCGGATGAGTACCGCCAATATTGGGAGACCGAGGACAAGCAGATCACCACGACGGAAGAAGCGATACACAATGGAGTGATTCGCATTGAGGAAATTCATGACATCGACTTAGCAATCATTACCCTACCAGATGTCAATCACCCACCATATGTTGAGAACCCGAAAGACGCTTGCCATCAAATTGGTTTATACAATGCACTGAAATCATTTTGTGTTGTCATCATACAGAGGAATTACTACGAACTTCAATATCGCTATGAAACATGGGTGCAGTATCAAAGCGTGCGACCGCGTCCGCGTGCTGATTTGACGGGGCTTGCGGGACTACTTAACTCCGAAGAGAAAAACGGCGTTTCATGGGAGTTTGACGGTGTAGATGATATTATGCCGCGACTGCATCTTCGTGATACGATCGCAAGCACGATTGCGCCCGAACGCTTCCGCGAAATGGTGATTAATTATTTGCGCACTGCACCGCCAGCGTGGCAGCAATATGACGAGTAAATTTTAAAACACCCAGGGTAAAAGCCCCTTTGTCCGTTTACTATATTCCCCATATTCGGTAAATCGCTTGCTTAATAAGGTCTCTTCGTATGATAATTTCAAGATCAAGTCAATCGTAAGAATTATCATTACACACCAACGCACAATGTTTGGAACGCTGATAACTAAAGGCGCGCAGATCAATATGATGGCGGTGTACATGGGATGACGAATGAAGCTGTAGGGTCCGCGTGTTACCAGCGTGCTTGTCTCAAGAACATCAGGAAAAATATTGAAGTGCCCCACTCGCATGACAAGCACCGCCCACGCACCCAATGCTACCCCGGCAATTTCTATGAGCAATAACCAACCGCAAGCAAATAGCGGTCCTGTAAGAAGAATAAACGCGATACACCCCAACTGCAACGCAAGAAGTATAAATGATTTCGTGCCGGGGCGCGGAGGCATTATGCCAGCATCATAATTCTTTCAGGACTTCCGATAGTTTCCCGATCACTTCGTCGCAATGTTCTTTTGTGACGATCAGAGGCGGGAGAAAGCGCAGTACGTCTTTGTTCGTGCAATTGATGAGTACACCACGCTCGCGCATAGCTGTAACGTAACCGTCACCTTCGCGGATGAGTTTCAGTCCAGCCATCAATCCCGTTCCCCGCACTTCTTCGATAATCGCGGGAAATTTTTGTTTTATTTCGTGAAGACGCGCAAACAAATGCCTGCCTGTTATTTCCGCGTTCTTCATTAATCTGTTTTCAATCTCATCAAGTACGACACACCCTGCGGCGCACGCGACGGGGTTGCCACCGAACGTCGTGCCGTGATCTCCCGGTTGCCATACATCTCCAACGGTGTTATTTCCGAGAATCGCGCCGAGCGGTAGTCCCCCACCGAGTGATTTCGCAACGGTAACGATATCCGGTTCCAGTCCGTAGTGTTCATATCCAAAAAAACTCCCCGTCCGTCCAAGCCCGCATTGTATCTCGTCGGCGATGATGAGGAAGTCATGCTTATCGCGAAGTTTTACCAGCGTTTCGACAAATTCTTCGCTCGCCTCGACAATGCCGCCTTCTCCCTGAATCGCTTCAAAAATCACGGCGCAGGAGTGTGTATTTAAATTTTTATGCAGCGCGTCAACGTCATTGAACGGCAACACGGCGGTATCCCCAACAAGCGGCGTAATGCCGGATGCGTATTTTTCGTTACCCATCACGGAAAGGGCTGCAAACGTTCTGCCGTGAAAGCTGTTCGTAAATCCCACGATTGTTTTCTTGTTTTTCCCCGCGCCCCACTTACGCGCAAGTTTCATTGCTCCTTCATTTGCTTCAGCGCCCGTGTTGGAGAGAAATACTTTTTTCATATTAGCTGCATGTGCCAGCCGTTCGACCAATTCAATCTGCACGTCCTGTATATAATAATTGGAGAGGTGCATATACCGCCGAATCTGTTTCTCAATTGCGTCGATTATTTTCGGATGATGATGACCGAGTGCGTTCACTGCAAGTCCCGCGAAAAAATCAAGATATTCCTTTCCAGACGTGTCATATACATATACCCCTTCTGCACGATCTATTTCAAGCGGAATACGCTTGTACGTGTGGAAGAAAACTTCGGATTCGCGTTCAATGAGACTCATATTGTTTCAAGTTGTTCCAATGTGTTTCGTTTCGGCAAATGCATTATTAATGCATGCAATTCGGCTGCGGCGATTTCCAATTCCTCCGGAGTGCCATTATTAGCTAGAACAAAATCCGCTGCATCCGCCTTTTCGCTTTGTGATATCTGCGATTCCATTCTTTGCTGCACCTCTTTTACCGCCATCCCTTCGCGCTGTGCCACACGCTCGATCCTTGTGTTTTCTTCCGCGTCCACAACGACAATGTAATCAAACAAGTCTTCTATTCCGACTTCATATACAAGCGCGGCATCCATCACAAACATCGGGGCACTAGATTTTTCCATCGCTTCATCAAGAGAGCGTTGCACGGCAGGATGCACAATGCTATTTAATACGGTGAGTTTTTCAGAATCGCCAAAGACCTGAGATGCAATATACTTTGTATCGAGATCACCGAACGCCGTGTACGCCTTCTTGCCGAAATTCACCTGCAAAGCTTCACGTACGACCGGATCACTCCGCATCAAATCCTTTGCGACATCATCCGCACGAAAAACCTGCGCTCCGTTTTTCTCGAACACTTTCGCAACAATAGATTTACCCGTGCCAATGCCGCCGGTAATGGCAACATACAGCGGGAGATCCGATGAGACTTTCGATTTCATTGCCTGCAAAAATAAAAAAAGCGGAATGAGTTTCTCACCCATTCCGCTTTGATATTGTTTTCGCTCTTCACTATTGCAAATACCACTTGATAAGGTCTTTTTTATTATAAATATAGCGTTTGCCATTATCGTCGACATTGTATGCCACTACCTCCACCGGTCCGACGTCCGTTGTGTAGCACCAATATTTTGCACACGTGGAGTCTTTGTAAATATCGTAGGCAACGACAGTATCCGGGAGCGGCATGTATTGCGTATTCATCCATTGGGTAATGTATTTGTAACAAAAGTAAGTCGAAAGCGGCGTCGTCACCGACGTGTCGGTTGCCGCAACTTTCAGATCAAAGATGATTTCATTCACGGTATCGATACTGAGATCAAATGTATCGCCTTTTGCTGCGGGGAATTTTGCATCGAGGCTTGCACCACCGCCGAGATTATCCAACGCGCCGTACAAGCCAGCGCTTCCAAGCATGTAGCGTGTAGGATATTGCGCCGAGAAGCCGAACGCGGCGGAGGTATCGGGATAATACCATGTCTGACCGTTTATAACGGATTGGCGCACGATGCGTAACGTATCAATGACGCTCGTGAAAATCGAACCGTCGAAATTGAACGTCGTATCGGCAAATATCCAGAAATTGCCTACTGCAAGCGGCATGATCACTTCAGAATCTTGTACGCTAATGTTATATTGCCGGAATCCTGCCCAATTATCGTTTTGATCCGTGATATAAAATCCGAGCCGGTGAGTTCCGGGCAAGAGTCTAACCGCGAACCCTCCTAAACTCGTGATGCGCTGAAGTTGGTTTTGATTTTCATCATAGACCGCATAAACAAGACATTGGGGATTGGAAATCGAAAGTCGTAATGTCCCGGTCGTATCGTGAACAACAAAACCGTCATGTAAGGGAACCTCCGCACCTGTGCTATCTTGACCAAATACGAGGAACGTTGGAAAGAAAGTGTACCCGATCGTTCCATCGAGAACCTTTCCCCATTCATTGTTCACGACTGATTGATCGATCAGCGCACTGACACCCATATACAAGATCGTGTCGTATGCAGTACCTAAATTCCCGGCATTGTCGCCGGAAGTATACGGTTGAAATTTTCCATTTTGATATTGGATAACACCCGGTGTTCCCGGCCTATTCGGGTCGGCAACATTAAGATTTCCTCCGGCGATGCCATACCCGACAATAGCATGACCGCCTCCATTCCGGATCAATGCAACGAATTGCGGCTGTTTCTGAAGTTGGAACGAATAGGAAAATGAATAATACGTGAGCGACGGCGTCATCTTCTGCAACCCTATAGCGAGCTTTTGCACATAGGTGCCCCAGTCGTAATCATGTTGTATCATAGAAGCGAATTTATATCCCAACGTATCCGCTTGCCAAATTGCCGGCTGCTTGCCCGGGGGCACGTTATAGATATTGTATTTTCCCCACAACGGCGGCGCGCCTGCTTTCACTTTCTGTTGCTCGTAGTACCACATCATGCTGATACTTTGTCCACCGCAGTGTCCACCCGATTCGAGTATTGAGCCGTAGTTGGGAAATTCCCAATCGTCAATGCCCGGTGTGAACCCTGTTTGAACGTCGCCGCCGAGAAGGTTTTTACTGATGGCAGACACAACAACAGAAATAAAATCAGAACCGTCCGTGGTTCCTTGAATGGTTTTACCACCTTTGCTTATTTGATGCGGGGACGATGCGAGCGCGGCTTGGGAGAAATGCATCGTAATACCCGTGACTGAACCCGAATCCTCCGCAACGACCGGCATGCCTTCGAGATTTCCCGATTGAGAATTGTACATGAAGATCATTGCAAACTCTCCGCTCGGTATTGAAACGGGAATCTTTATCGTCATCGGCGTTGTAGAATATCCGCCGCCGTTTGAAATGGTGATGAGAGGAGAGCTGGGATTGAACATCGAACCGAAGTTGTGACCGGTTATCGGGGCTGAGGAGATTGTGAATGTGCGATCATCCGTGTATGCCGTATCAGGCACGGTCACTGTCATACCGTTCAAAGGATCTCCGGATTTTTGGATCGTAATCGTTCCTCCACCTGTGGAAGATACGAGTTGCGAGGCAAGCTGCGTCGTCGCGCCGGTTTGGATATTATTCGACAGCGTTGGGGCCGTCGGCGAGGAGTTTTTTAGGAGACTGCAACCGTTGAATGACCATATAAGAAGCAATATGAGCACACCGGAGGTTGCATGAATAACAAAAGAGTGTTTCATCAGTTTGAAAAGATAATTGTTGACTAATAGTTTCTTAAAGTATGCGTTACGGTATGAATGAGTATATCAAATCTTTCTTATTCCAAATATAGCGTTTGCCGTTCGCATTCAATCGATACTTTGTTTTCTCAACTAATCCGATATACGATGTATAGCAACTATACTGACTGCATGTCGAGTCCGAATTGATCTGATTGGCGACAACTGAATCAGCGTATGGTTTCCACTGCCCATTAAAATATTGAAATACGTATTTATAACAGAAATACGACGACTGCGGGACGGTTACATTTGTATCTGTTGCGGCAACGACATAGTCCTCTATAATGTTGTTGAGTTGTGAATAATCAATCGTATCAAACGAATCGCCTTTCGAGGCAGGGAATTTCACGATGCGCGTTGGAGTTGAACTGGATATATTGTCTAACTGTTGATATAACCCATCGCTTTCGAGGGCATACCGCAATGGATAGGAGGCATTGATCGCAAATGCGGTGGAAGGATTGAGGTAATACCATGTGGTGCCATTGATCACTTTTTGACTGCCGATCTTCAAGGTATCAATACCGGCTAAAGCCACTGAACCATCCGGGTTGAACGTGGTATCCGCATACACCCAATAGTTCCCCGCGGCAAGCGGCATAATTACTTCTGCTTGGTTGCCTGTATGCACTGTATATTCTCTGTACCCCGCCCAGTTGGTTTCAAATGTATTATCTGTGATATAAAATCCCAACCGGTGACTGCCTGGCAGTAATTCTACAGCAGATACTCCAGGTGCTGTCCCTGAAATGAACGGCAGTTGCTGCTGATTTTCATCATAGATTCTCTCGACATAGCAACTGTTTGTTGCTACAACAGTCAGTATTGAGTCGCGAATCGTCAACCCATCGGACATATTGACGAATGCACCGGTTGTGTCCTGACCCTGGATATTGCTTTGAGGAAAAGCACCATTGCCGATCGTTCCGTTCTGTACTTGCGCCCACAAGTTACTCATCTCCGCAGGGTTTATCATAGCACTGACACCCATGTATTGCACCGTATCGTATAGATGTCCTGCGGTGTTGGCATTCTCTGCTGAATTATATGGCTGGAATGCTCCGAATTGTTGTGTAATAAGATTTGCGATACCGGGAAAATTCGGGTCGGCAACGTTAAGACTGCCTCCAGTAATGCCATAGGCAACTATTGCATGCCCCCCACCATCACGGTGAAGACGGACATACTGCGGCTGCTTGAAGAACATAAAGGCATAGGAAAAAGCATAAAATGCCAATGAAGGTCTTGCACTTTGCATGGCCGCTGTGGTTCTGACGTCAACCGAAATAGCGTAATCATGTTGCACCATCGAGGCGAATTTGTAGCCTAAGGTATCCGCCTGCCAAATTGCCGGCTTTACACCTAATGCAAGACCATACATATTGTATCTGCCCCAAAGCGGCGGCGCGCCTGTTTTTTCCTTTTGCTCGTTGAAATACCACATCATTGACATACTTTGTCCGGCGCATTGTCCGCCGGATTCGACCGTCGAGCCATAATTCGGGAATTCCCAATCGTCGGTGCCGGGCGTGAAACCTGTTTGTATATCCCCGCCAAGTTGATTACGTGGGATCGCGGAAACGACCAACGTGAGAAAATCTGTACTGTTCGCCAACCCTTGGGTAGTGCTTCCGGATTTGCTTGATCGGTGTGTTGCAAATGAAAGTGCAGACTGCGCAAAGTGCATGGTTACGCCGGTGATGGAGACGGAATCCTCGTCAATGAGCGGCATGCCTTCCATTTGTCCCGTTTGAGTATTGTACATGAAGATCATTGCAAAGTCACCGCTCGGTATCGAAACAGGGATGGTTACTGTCATTGGAGTCGTCGAGTAATCTCCGCCGTTGGAAATCGTGATGAGTGGTGAAATTGGGTTGAACAGCGAGCCGTAGTTGTGTCCGGTAATCGGCGCCGATGAGATCGTGAAGGTGCGGTCATCGGGATATGCCGTATCCGGTATGGTTAACGTCATTCCATTCAATGGGTCGCCCGGTTTTTGGATCGTGGTCGTACCGCCGGTGGCTGACGAGATGACCTGCGAGGCAAGTTGCGTGGTCGGGCCGGTTTGGATACTATATGTTTGTGTCGGGGCAGTTGGCGATGAATTTTTTAAGAGATTGCAACTGCTTACTGTGAACAGCAAAAGGATGGAAAGTAAGAGTGAGCCTGCATTAAAGAACAAGGGGCGTTTCATCAGCATAATCTTTCTTGAAACAAGTCGTTTGTAAGGAACAATATATCACTGCCGGAATGCTTCAGGGTCTCAAAACGATGATAATATTAAAATAGAAAGAAAAATAATGCAAGTCAAGGAGGAGATTCGACCGAAATTCAGATGGAAAGGGTTGTGGTAGGGATAAAATGGGGGGATAGGGGTAGCGAAGACTATTTCGCGTAGGCCGTTGATCTTTTTTCTCTGATGACGATCACTTTTATCTGGCCGGGAAATTCCATGTCCTGCCGGATTTTTGCGGCGATGTCGTTGGAGAGGCGGTCGGCAGTGAGGTCGTCCACTTTGTCAGGTTCAACGATGACACGAACTTCTCGTCCTGCCTGTAAAGCAAATGTTTTCACAACGCCTTCAAACGAAAGCGCAAGCGATTCCAATTTTTCGAGACGCTTTATATACCCTTCCAATGATTCGCGTCGCGCGCCGGGGCGAGAACCGCTGATAGCGTCTGCAGACTGGACGAGCGCAGCGTAGGGCGTTTCCATTGCGATATCTTCGTGGTGAGAACCTATGGCATTGGCAACAAAAGGATTCTCGTTAAACCGTTTTGCAAGTTCGTATCCCAACAGCGCGTGCGGACCTTCGGTATCGCGGTCAATCACTTTCCCGATGTCATGCAACAATCCAGCACGCTTTGCAGTTGTTGTATCAAGCCCCAACTCCGCCGCCATGATACCACATATCCAAGCAACCTCCATCGAATGTTTCAACAGATTTTGCCCGTAACTTGTGCGATACCGCATCTTGCCCACATGACGAATAATTTCAGGATGCACGTTGTGAATGCCCAATTCAAGCAATGCGTCTTCGCCGATTCGTCCAATTTCCTCTTCTAATTCAATGCGCACTTTCTCGACAACTTCTTCAATGCGGGCGGGATGCATGCGTCCGTCGTTCATCAACCGTTCGAGCGCGACGCTCGCCACTTCACGGCGGAAGGGGTCGAAACTGGAAATGATGACTGCATCTGGAGTGTCGTCAACAATGAGATCAACGCCGGTAACTGATTCGAATGTGCGGATGTTCCTACCCTCACGCCCGATGATGCGTCCTTTCATTTCTT